>Ga0181536_10001428_pt1 | contig 28082 bp, 21 predicted proteins | sample PEATcosm2014_Bin_41_FD_121105 | JGI IMG/M metagenome (GOLD analysis project Ga0181536, IMG submission 121105) | Peatland microbial communities from MTU Mesocosm Facility, Houghton, MI, USA - PEATcosm2014_Bin17_60_metaG | ecosystem: Environmental > Terrestrial > Soil > Wetlands > Peat | place...
ACGGAAAATCCTTCTCCCACGCCAGATACCCGCCCACGCGCTGGAAGTCGGCCAGCCGCCGGTTTCGCGCCACAATCTCATCGCGCAGTCGATCGTCGAACTGCTGATTCTGTTCCAGCCGCACCACCAGCACCAGAATCTCGTCACCGAGCGTCTTCTGTGGCCACAAATAATTCGCCGCAAACACGCAGAATTCCTTCACCGGCAGACCGTCAAACGCCACTTCAATGTCCTCGGGATAAATATTCTTCCCGCCGTCGGTGACGATCATATTCTTCTTGCGCCCGAAAAGTTGCAGGTGACCGCGCCCGTCAACATCAAAGCGTCCCAGATCGCCCGTCAGCAGCCACCCTTCGACAATTGTCTGCGCTGTCTGTTCCGGATCATCGAGATAATGCGACATCACCGCACGGCTCCGCACCGCCACTTCTCCGATCCCATCGCCGTCCGGATTCAGTACGCGCACCTCGCTCCCGGGCAGTGGCTTGCCCACCGTATCGGCGCGAAACGGTTTCAGATCGTTAAGCGTCACCGCCGTACAAGCTTCCGTCAGGCCGTACCCGCACGGCGCCGGAATTCCCAAATCGTAGAAAAACTGCAGCGTCGAAGGATCTGTAAACGCTCCGCCCACAATCAACGCGCGCAGCTCTCCTCCAAATGCCTTGTGTACTTGCGGCAGCAGACGGCGGCTCAACTCCACCCGCGGACGCCCCCGCGTCAGCATTTTGTTCAGCCCAATCAACCGCTCCAGCATCCAGCGCTTTCGAGGCTTCAGTTCATCAAACTTCGCGCGCAGTCCGCGCTCCAGATTCTTCAGCACCATCGGCACCAGGCTCACGTAAGTGATGCGATAGCGTACAAACGCGTCGCGCACAAACTCCGGACGGAGCGTCCGCAAATGCACCACGCAAGCTCCACAGACGAATGGTCCGATAAATCCCACCATGAAATCAATCGCATGATTCGTCGGCAGAATGCTCAAATAGCGCACGCCCGGCCAAAATGGATACCACGCCGTTAGCGAAGCGCACTGCTCCAAATAACTGTCGTGCGTAAGCACGCATCCCTTCGGACGTCCGCCCGTCCCCGACGAATACACAATGCAGGCCGTATCTTCGCGCTGCCGCGCCACAAACTGCGGCTCTCCTTTCCTCTTGAATTCCTCCCAGCGGTAGGCGCCCTGCAAGTCTGCTGCGCCGCCGCCGTGAGAAAGTCCCACCGGCGCCTCCGTCACCAGCACAATCTCCGCTGTAAGCTTGGCGAATTCAGGTGACTGCGTAATCGCCCGCCACAAGTAGTATTCGATCACCAGAAACCGAGCCTTCGAATGCGCCAGCAGCTGCAGATGCTCGGCCGCGGTCAATTTGTAATCCAGCGGGACCAGCACGCCGCCGCAGAAAAAAATCGAGTATGCCGAGATCAGCCATTTCGACTGATTCGTCATGATGATTGCGGCGCGATCTCCCGCCTTGAATTCCGCATCTTCAAGCGCACGGCAAAGCGGACGCGCCATTTCCTTAAAGTCAGAGTAGGTAAGCCGCACCTTTTCGCGGTCGCGATCTGCTTCAATCAGGCAGGTTTCGTTGGGCCAGCGTTCCAGCGCATCCTTGAGCGCTGCGCCCAGGCTGGCATATTGGCGGAGATCAAGCATCTTATGGCTTTATCAAAAAAGTGGTCAGTGGTCGGTGCCCAGTTGCCGGTTGTTGATCGTTACTAATAAGCGCTGCCCACTGACCACCAAACACTGCTTCTAGAGCCGCGCCTGAATCCGACTCGCCAGAGTCCGAAAATCCGATACGCCCTGCAATTCATAATCCGGCAACTCGATGCGGAAGTGACTCTCCAGTCGCGTCAGCAAATCGAGCGCCTGCAGGCTGTCGATTCCTAGCGTCTTGAAAAAGTCGTCGTCGGGAGTAAGCCTTTCCCGCGGCACTTTAAAATGCAATGCCGCAAGATTCAGGATTTCGTCCAGAGTATGATTGGTGGTAGGCGGCATAAGGTTGATGTCCTTCAAATTACAAATTACAAAATTGCAAAATTCACGGTAAATACGGCTGCACTCCCTCGTTCTCCACAAACCTACGCAGCCCTTCTTCGACGGCGGGACGCGAATAAAGATCGCAGAAAATATTAATCTCCTGCTTCAACTCTTCATACGGAATCGGCTTCACAAACGCCTTCGCCGCCGCAGTCGTCCACCGGTCAAATTTCCCCACCTGGCTGGCCGTAGCGCGCGCCACGCGCAGCGCCTCGCCCTCGGCGGCAATCTGGCTCACCAGACCAATCTGCTGCGCCTTCATTACATTGAAGCTGCGCCCGGTGAGCAGCAGGTCGCGAATCGCCGCATTACCCAAATCCCGTTTCAGCCGCGGAATTCCGCCGAATCCCGGGATCAACCCCAGCCGCAATTCGGGAAAACAGAATCGCGCCATGCGGTCCGCAATAATGATGTCGCAAACCAGCGCTAACTCGAACCCGCCGCCAAACGTGACCCCATGCACCGCCGCAATCGTTGTCAGCGGCGCGGCATCAAGCGCGTTCATCACGGCATGAATGCGCTCCAGAAACTCCCGCACGCCGCGCACCGCCGCGACCTTTTCCATCTCCTGCCCGCGCAGAAACAACTCGCGCAAATCCGCACCCGCCGAAAACCCTGCCTTCTGTGTCGAATGCACAATTAGAGCGTGCGCCTCACTCTCGAGCCCGGGCAGGGCAGCGGCAAATCTCTCGAGTTCGTCCAGAGTAAGCGACCCGATCTCGTTGCAAGGATCGCGATGCAAAGCTAGCTCAATCGCCCCATTCACGATCTGCCATGAAAGCGTCTGCCCCCTGAATTCTTTCATGCCGTCTTCGCCACTTGGTTCTTCGAAGTCTGATTCTTCGAGGCTTGGTACAGCGCATCAATTTCATTTCGAAAGCGCTCGGCAATCGAGTCGCGCTTCAGCTTTCCGTTCGCCGTCAGCAGGCCGCTCTCGATGGTGAACGATTCCTCCACCAGATGAAACGCCCGCACTTGCTTGTAATGCGGCAGGCCCAGATTAACAACATCCAGAGCCGCCTGCGTCGCCTCGCCGCTCACCTTGCCCGTGATCAGCGCTGCCAGATATCCGCGCGCATTGCCCACGAGCACCACCTGATTCGCGCTTGGCAACTCTTGCAGAATCTTATCTTCAATGGGCTCCGGCGCAATGTTATGTCCCGACCCAAGAATAATCAGGTTCTTAATGCGCCCGACGATCTTCCAGTTTCCGTTCGCATCCAATTCACCTTGATCGCCGGTGTGAAACCAGCCGTCGCGCAGTACCTTCGCCGTCTCCTCCGGACGGTTCCAGTATCCCGGAAAAATATTCGGCCCGCGCACCACGATTTCCGCATTCTCCGCGATCTTCATCTCCACACCCGAAATCGCCGGCCCCGCGTGTCCCGCCATGAACGGCGCGTCCGGATCATCCATGGTGCAGATCGCTGTCGTCTCGGTGAGTCCGTAAACCTGCAAAACGGGAATGCCCAGCATCATAAAAAACAGCTGCGTCTCCACACTCAGCGGCGCCGAGCCGCATATCAGCGCGCGCAGCTTGCCGCCGATCATCTTCTTTCGAATCGTCGGAAACACGAGCCGATTCGCCAGCCCGAGCCAGATCCCGTCCCCGGCGCGCGATTTGCCCTCCTGCCGTCGCAGCCAGGCGCCCTTTGCCTTCGTGTACACCTTCAGCGGAAATCCACTCGTCTTCCAAAGCTGCTCGTCGACGGCTTTGCGCATGCGTTCGAGAAGCGCGGGAACATTCAGAAAATAATCCGGCGCCGCCTGCCGCATCTCCGCGGCAATCTTCCCCAGATCAATGTTCAAAGTCAGCTTGCTGCCGCGCAACAGGCAGGTCAGCATCATAATCCACGAGCCCGCAAAGCTCAGCGGCAGGTAATGAAACACGGCGTCCTGTCCCGGCCGCTTCTTCATGAGCTGATCCAGTCGCCCCGATGTACAGCCCAGCATGTACGCGACGTTGCGCGCGTTCAGCATCACACCCTTCGCCTCGCCCGAGGTACCCGAAGTGTAGATGATCGTCACCACGTCTTCTTCTGCGACCATCAGCGCCGGATTCTGCACCGGCCCGCGGCCCGCCGTGAAAACATTTTCGAAGCAGAAACTCGGCGGCGCTTCCGGCCACACCTGCACGATCGCATCGGCCAGCGACTGCTCGCCGCAAGCAATCACCGACGGCCAGCAATCCTTCATCATCGCGACCAGTTCGGACGGAGCTTGCCGTGCGTACAGCGGCACAACTGTCAAACCCTCCGCCATGACGGCCAGATCCATGGCCACCCACTGCATTGAGTTATGCGCCAGCAGAGCGCACCGGTCGCCCTTCTTCAACCGTAACCGCCGCAGATAAGCCCGAGCCACCAGCACCTGGGCCAGCAACTGCCGCGCTGTAAGCGAGAGCGCCTGCCCATCGCGCAGTTCCTGCAGCACCACAGCATCGCCGCTGCGCTCCAGGCTCGCAAAGATTTGTTCAAGAAAAGTCATGTATTCAATGAAGTGTAATCCTAAGCGAAGTGGCCGATTCGCGAGGCGAATCCGCCGCTGAGTCGAAGAACCCCTACACCCTAAACCGCCCGCCGCCCCAAGGCGTTCTCCCAGCGACATCTACCCGTACGCTGCCGCCAGTTCCTTCAACCCGTTGCTCATCAGCGGCAGATAATCCTCCCAGCTCCATTCGCCGCGCCGAGTCGGAAACTCCGGATAGCGCCGCTGCACTTCTTCTTCGAAATACACGCCCATACGCGCCATCAGCTTCAGATTCCTCACCGTGGTCCGCGCGACTCCGTCGGCAATCCGCTCACTGTCGCGATCCAGAATTTCGAGCGCCGCCAGCGTTCGCACCTCCAGATCCGGATCGTCTACATTCATCAGCAGCTCCTGATGCCCGCGTTCGTTCATCAGATTCCTTATGCGCTCATCCATCGTGATCCCCGCCGACGGCACCAGCGCCGGCATCGAAGTGACAATCCCGTGATAGCGCGAAGATACCATCATGCGGCAAGCCCGCAGAATACTCACGAGTTCATACATGTTGTAATCGTCCGAGGTGAGTATCGGAACTCCGCCCAGCTTCTCCGAGATACGCCGGCAAGGCCGCGCATCCATGCGCTCGGTCGCCGCCATGATCACAAACACGCTTTTCTTTTGCCGGAACGCGGCCACCGCGTTGGCAATCGAAGTCAAATAATATTGGTAGGCGAGGTCCGCCTCGGGCCCCGCGTTGTGGAAGTAAGGTCCACGGTAGTGGCTATCATTGTATGCGCCGGTCAGGCTGTGCAGCGCGGCCTTCGCCACCGACGCCTTCACCGGCCACTCGAACGGGTTTATCGGACACACCACCAGCACCGGCGTCTTCCCATCCCAGCCCACATCGCGCAGCGCTTTCCGCCCATACTCCGCGCCCAGTGGCTCAAACGTCCACGCCGTATCCGTGCCCAATTCCGTCGGCACGCCCAGTTCGCGCAGGATTTTCCGCGACTCGTTATTGCGCGTGATCACCAGCGAGTTTTTGCAATAGCGTCCGCACATTTTCGCGACCAGCGGATCCATGTGTCCCGCCTCAGCGCCGTAGCCAATCGACAACTTGTTCTCCGCTGCCGCAATGCCCAGCGAGCCGATCATCATCGTCGCCAACGCGTTCGCAAATTTCGATTTGAACATCGAACCTTCACACGCCACGACTCCATGATGTTTCGGCACTTCATTAGCCAAGAACGGCGGGAAAATATCCGGCAGCCGCACCTGTGACGTGCCTTCGAAATATCCGCGGGAGCGGTCAAAGTTAAATGTCATCATGCTGAGATCGACATTCTCCGCCCCAAGAATCCGCCGGATTTGCCGCAGCATTTCTTCCACGCGCACATCCGATCCAGTGTTGCGCGTCCCGTTATAGCCCGCAAACAGCAGCCTCAATTTCTCGCCCGGCTGCCACGGCTCCCGCTTGCCCATCATCCACTGAACCTTCTTGCCCTCAATGATGCTTGATACCCATGCTTCCAAAACGAAGTCCATCATGCGGCAGACCCTCCTGCCTTCGTGCCCTCCGGCCAGGGTTGATATGGATATGCAAAATTGTGCTCGCGGCTGAAGCGGAGCAGGGGAAAGCTGTATTGCGAAAACGGCACGGGCTTGCGCCCCATCTCCGTCGTGACCCGCGTATTGTCGAACACCGTATTCCACGTCAGATACGGCAGGAAGACTTTCATCAGCGCCGCCCCATGCCCGAGCGACCCCTCCCGGTTCGCTAGCGTGTTGACGATAGAACCGAACGGTTTTTCAAGGATTGGTAAAAACACTGGCCCGCGCCGGTTCTGCGCGGCCGCTAGCGCCTTGGTCAATTCCCGAAACGTTTGCGAGCCGTTGCCCGAAGAAAGATGATAAATATCATGCTCGGGATTCGCTTTCATGTGCAAAGTAGAGATCGCATCCGCCACGAAATCCGCATTCACAATGTCAATTTTGTCGTGCGGACGAAACGGCAACATCGGCAATCCCGCCAGGAACACGAACGCCCGCACCATATCGAACTGTGTCGTTTGCGGATATCGGCTGTCACCTAACACGATGCTAGGACGGAAAATCGTCAGCGGCACGTCCGGAAGCAACTCGCGCACTAAGTGCTCGCAGAATTTTTTCGTTCGCGCATACGGATCGTAATCCGAGCGTTCCCACTCAATCGACCGGTCTTCCAGAACGACTTCGTGGCTGCGCTTCCCCGCCACCGCCACCGTGCTCACATTCGAAAACCGCCGCAGCCCGTGATAATACTGCGCTTGCCGCGCCAGTTGCACCACTTCGAGCGTCCCACGCAGATTCACATTCAAGCAACTTTTCTCGGACTTCCGATTCAGCGAAGCCGCGCAGTGGATCACCGAATCCGTGGTATGTACAAGCCGGTCGTAATCGCCAGGTTCGAGCCCGAACTGTGGCGAGGTGAGATCGCCGCGGAAAATCCGTATCTTCGCCTGCAGGTATTCGTAAAACCGGGGAAACGACAGGTGCAGTTGCAAGGCCTGCCAAAGCCGCAGTTCCGCGTCACGCGGATCGCGGCCACGCACCAGCAAATTCAAGGTCGCATCATGCTGGTCGAGCAGATTCGCCGCGACGTGCGCGCCGATGTATCCGGTCCCACCGGTCAGGAATATTGCCACGTTGCTCCGTTTGTCCCCGTCTTCATGGCGTCGTCATTTTCGCGTGTTGTCTTTGCCGTCGGCGGCGGCATCTGCAGCACCCTCGGCTCGCGTGCTTCCAGCGGCCGCCCCTCAATCAGCGGATACGTCCACCGCCGCAACGCCGGAATATGAATGTCGATCCAGTACTCCCACCAGTCCAGCCCCGCCGTGTCGTATCCGAACATTTCTTTCTCGTCCGGCGTCAGCGCCTGCGACAACTTCTCCACATTGTCCGCAACAAAATCGTGCTCATTATGCAGAATAAACGGCTCGAACAGCTCTACTAATTTCTCCACGCGTTCGAGGTTGCGCTCGGTTTTCGCGAGCGGCTTCGTCATCGAAGACGGCAGCGGAGACATCACGCGCTGAATGGATTTGACAATCATCTTCTGCGCCGGCGCCGACATACGGTTATAACGCTCTTTCGAAACCGGAATTGCATCCATCCGTAACCGCAGCCAGTACTCCAGACCTTCCTGCGCGCGATAGTGACGCCGGTGGCCGAGGCTCGTCAACTCAATCGAGCGTCCCATGTCACAGGGATTCGTGCACGACGTCGCCAGTTGATACAGCGGATCGTGCCGCCGTTCCACCAGCGCCGCGCTAATCAGTGTCATCCCGGCGCACACCGCATCCACCGGGATAATGTCCAACCGCTTGCGTTCGTTCGAAGGCAGTTGCCGGAAAGCGGTCCCCAGCAGATACGACAGCGAAGCCGAGGTATTAATGCCTTCATTCCAACCACGAAACGGCTTCGCCACCGAAGTCTCAACAATCGCCGGACGCACAATCGCAATCGGCAGCCCTGCGCCATCTTTCGAGATATATTTCGCAATCAGCGATTCCGCCAGGCTCTTGGTGAAGGTGTAAGTATTCGGCCAGCCCAATTCCTGCGCGCGCCGAGTACCTTCTTCGGTAAGATACTTTTTCAACCAGCGCACCCGGTTCTTGCGGATCTGGTTTTCCAGCGCCTGCCCGCTCAGTCCTTTCGCCGCGTGCTCCTTCTCCAGCGCCTGCTTCTTTAATTCCTCCGTTACTTCCGGCCCTTCCACCCGTGCTTCCGCCGACTGCACCAACTCATGCAAGCGATGCCACTCTTTTTCTGCGTCGAAGTCCTTCAAGTGCGACGGCGTGTAATTCGGACGCACCCGCTCACTCACTCGCCCATCGCGCTGCCCGGCAACATAGCAAGTTGAAAGATGCAGCAGCGCCGCGTGCTCCGATCCGCGAATGAACTCAATCAAGTGATACGTCGAATCCACATTTACTGCCAAAGCGTCCCGCAGATCCGGATTAAAATCCGTCAACCCTGAACTGTTGATGATCAGGTCCAAATCCTTGCGCAGTCGCACAGCCGTTTCCGCATCCAGTCCCAAGCCCGGCTGCGAGACATCGCCCTCCACCACCTCAATCTTTTCCGCTAGCAACGTACCTAGATGGTCGCCGTATTTTTCGAACACGGGATCAAAAACCGGCGAACTTTCGATCATCTTCTCAAAACGCTTCTGCGCCGGACTCGACTTCTGCCGCCGGATCAGCAGATAAAGTTTTCCAATCTCGGGCAAATCCATCAGCGTATTTGCCAGCCACACCTTGCCGATGAATCCGGTAACGCCGATTAGCATCAGGCGCTTTCCGCCCAGCGCCTTTCGCACCGAAAACCGCGCCGGATAGCGCCTTTCGTCGAAATACACAATCGGACGAACCCTTGGCGCCTCCACTCGAACCGCCGGAACTATCGCCGAGGCCAGCGCCTTCGGACCGCGCAATCCAAGCGCCCGTACCCATCGCGCCGGACTCTGCTGCCCGTCCGGCCCCGCTTCGCGAATCCGCGCAAACAATCCCCGTGGCCGGATCACCGGACTCAGCAGCCGTCCCGTCGCAACTCCATCACGAAAATCGAGACGGTTCGCTATAATCCACCGCACCCCCAGATGCCGTGCTAGCGGCCGCATTACATGCTCCAAGCCCTGGCTCACCAGCACCACATCCACGCCCGTCGCTTGCAGGGCCTTCAGGTGCCGCACCCCTTCTTCCTTGAGCAGCGGCTTCAGTTTGTATTCGAATTCTTCTTCGCCCAGCAGATCGAGCCGGTCGCGCGTAATCCCGCGCAGCACGGCGTGGACAATTCGAGTTGCGGCGACGCGGTTGGCCGCATACAAAAATGGCCGCAGCAACGCCATCAGAAGCACCAGGCTGCGGCGCGCCGGCCGGGCGATAAATGTCTGGCTGTTCCAGGTAAAAAAGGCGATTGGACGAACCGTGGTCAGCTCCAGCAGGCTTCCCTCCACCCGCCAGTACACCGGTGACGAAGGCCGCGAACGGCGAGGCGGCGAAGCGATGGCGGAAGTAACGGCCTGGGCAACGCGCGGCGTCGACGACACGACTGCCGTCGACGCACTGGCGTCAAGCGAAGTCCCCACCCGCCCTTCGAGATTGTTTACAGGTTCCACAAATCAATATTCGGCAGCGCAATGCTCTGAAACAAGTCTCTGCAACAAGGTTCAGAGACACCGCCCCAGCACAACGTTCCCAAGGTTCACGGCGCCCCCCAGGAAACCGGGCCGAATCACCTATTTTAACCTCTCCCCCACAAAGGGCGGAAAATAACCGCAAGCCCGTCTCCGCGGGTTCTCACCCCGCCCGTTCCGCCCAGCATACGTCCCAATACCGCCCAAACTTCCGCCCATTCTCGCTGAAAACGCCCACCACCTTGAATCCGAATCGTCGGTGCAGCGCTTCGCTCACCGCATTTGGCAGCACATACCCCGCCACAAAGCGATGTATGTCCTCGCCGTTCAGCATTTCAAATAACTCCGCATACAGACGTTTACCAATGCCCTTCCCCACCATCTCAGGCGCACAATAAATCGAGGTCTCCACCGTCGTCTCATACGCCGCTTTCGGACGAAACCGCGTTGTCGCTGCGTATCCCGTCACGACGCCATTTTCCTCGGCAACGACCAGCCGATGCCGTCCCGTCGCGCTAAACTGCGCCCACCAAGCCTCCCGCCGCTCCACCGTGTAAGCTTCAATGTCAAACGTCGCCGGAGTATTCAGGACGTAGTGGTTGTAAATCTCGGTGATCCGCGCCAGATCTCCACGCTCCGCCGTCCGAATCCGCGTCCCGCTCATTGGCCGCCCTCCAACAAAAAAGAGCCGCTCCGTTACTTTCTGCGGCTCCTCTCATTCTGACATTTCGATCTACCGCAGTCCCCACCCTACGACCGCTGCCCCCGCAATCAGCCAGGCAGAATTCACCCGAAACCGGAGCAGTGCGATCAAACTTACGCCGAACACGACCAGCGTTGTCCGGTCCGCAATCGACGCCCTGCCTAACTGCCACGTCACCACGGCCATCAACGCGAGCGACCCCGCGACCACTCCATCGAGCGCGGCCGCCGCCACTGCCGACTTTCGCAGCCGCGGAATAAGCGGCCCGCTCACCGCGACCAGCACGAACCCCGGCAAAAAAATTCCCACTGTTGCCACCACCGCCCCCGCCCACCCCGCCACCACGTATCCGATGAACGTCGCGGTAGTAAACAGCGGACCGGGAGTAAACTGCCCCACCGCAACCGCATCGATCAACTGCTTATCGGTCAGCCAGTGCAGATGCTGCACAAACTCGGTCTGCAGAAATGCCAGCAGGACATATCCGCTCCCGAACACCACCGACCCGACTTTCAGGAACGAGAAAAACAACCGCCCCATCCCGACCGGAAAAGCGGCGCCCACCGCCGCCACCGCCATCGCCCCGGCCACAACTTTCGGGAAGCCAAGAACGCCCGTGCCTAGCAGCCGATTCTTCATTGCCAGAGCAGCCGCCGATACCAAACCGGCAAACAACAACACTAGAATCGGACTGACTCGCACCAGACTCAACCCCGTCGCCAGCGCGGCAATCATCGCCAGCCGAGGCGTCCGCACTCCCGTCCGCGCCAGCTTCCCCAGCGCCTGGATCACGATCGCGACTACCGCCGGCTTGATCGCCCACAGTATGCCTTCCGCCTTCGGCAGCGAGCCAAAACGCACATAGGCCCACGCAATCACCGACACAATTGCGGCCGCCGGAATGATGAAGCAGCAGCCCGCCACAATCAGTCCGCGCCAGCCGCGCTTCAGTTGCCCCACAAAAATTGCGACCTCAGTCGAGCTCGGCCCCGGAATCAAATTCGCCGTCGCCAGCCGGTCCAAGAATTCGGCGTGCGTGATCCACTGCCGCCGTCGCACGAATTCTTCTTCCATCATTGCCAGATGTGCCGCCGGGCCGCCAAACGCAATGGTCCCCAGCTTCAAGAACACCTGGGCGATCTGGCCCAGAGATGCCTGCCGAACTTCCGTGGACTCAGCCATTGCTTATGTGGCGCGGACACTCTTGTCCGCGAACTGGCGGCAGAAGCGGAGAAATTAAAGGGTACAGCAAATTTCGAGATTCTGATGGAGCCATGATGGCCGATGGGAGCCTGGTATCCCCGCCCGGCTAGACGGGCGAGATGCCCGTCTCTTCACCGCATGACTCAGCACAGCCTCGCGGAACAAGCCGGCGCTCACTCCCCGAACACCGCGCGATACACTCCTCCCGCCAGCGCTCCGCCCACAATCGGAGCCAGCCAGAACAGCCACAATTGCGATAGTGCCCATCCGCCCACGAATACGGCGGGGCCCGTGCTGCGCGCCGGATTCACCGAGAGATTTGTCACCGGAATCCCAATCAGGTGAATCAGCGTCAGTCCCAGCCCGATCGCAATCGGCGCAAACCCCGCTGGAGCCCGCTTGTCCGTCGAGCCCATGATGATCATCAAAAAGAAAAACGTCAGCACCACTTCCGCAACCAGGCACGACACCAGGGGATAACCACCCGGTGAGTGCGCCCCGTATCCATTCGAAGCAAAGCCACCGGACAAGTCAAAACCAGCCTTCCCGCTCGCAATCACATAGAGTGTCCCCGCGCCGGCGATTCCGCCGAGCACTTGCGCCACCACATACGGCAAGAGTTCCGACACCGGAAATCGCTTCCCCACCACCAGGCCCGCCGAAACCGCGGGATTCAGATGACATCCTGATATGTGTCCAATAGCAAACGCCATCGTAAGCACCGTTAGTCCGAAAGCCAGTGCTACGCCCAGAAATCCGATGCCCAGCTGCGGAAATGCCGCATCCAGCACAGCGGCCCCGCATCCTCCAAACACCAGCCAGAAGGTCCCGAAGAATTCCGCGATGGCCCGTTTTGATAGACTCATGTCTCCTCCTCAATGAAGGTTATCGGCGAACGTAGTTGCGAATGTTGACCGCGAAGTGCCAGCGATTGTACCGCAATCTCCCTCGGATGTTTGGAGTCTGTAAGATTGGTAGCGTGAATATGCTGACGCTATTCGGACTGTTTGCGGTGACCGCGATGTTGGTCACCTATGCGCTGGAGAGCCGCAGCAGGTGGTTCATCCTGGCATTCGCCGTGGCCTGTGCGCTCGGCTCTGCTTATGGTTTTCTGCAAGGCGCCTGGCCCTTTGGAGTGGTCGAGGCGATCTGGTCGGTCGTGGCCGTCCGCCGCTGGCATCGCGCGCGGCAACAAAACTAGCTCAGAGTTTATTCAGCCCGTCGAGCGCGGCCACTTTATAGGCTTCCGCCAGCGTCGGATAGTTAAATACCGTGTCGCGGAAATATTCGATCGTCGCGCCCATCGTCAGCACGGCTTGTCCAATGTGGACGATCTCCGCCGCGCGGTCCCCAATAATGTGCACACCCAGCAATTTGAGCGTATCTGGATCAAACAGAATCTTCAGCAGACCCTGATCGTCGCCCAGCATCTGCCCCTTGGCAAGTTCCGAGTAGCGCGCCAGCCCGCTCTCATACGGAGTCCTGTTACGCGTAAGCTCTTCCTCCGTGGCACCCACCATGGAAATTTCCGGAATAGTGTAAATGCCATATGGAATCAGATTCGGCAGCAACCGGCTGGGCTTGCCGAACATGTGACAACCCGCCAGCCGCCCCTGCTCCATCGAAGTGCTGGCCAGCGCGGGAAACCCAATCACATCGCCCGCCGCATAAATGTGCGGCACCGCGGTTTGAAAATGCTCGTTGACGACCAGTTTGCCGCGCTCTTCCGCCGTCAGCCCCGCCGCCTCGATTTTCAGCTTGTCGCTGTTGGCCCGCCGCCCAATCGTGTAAAGCAGTGCCTGCCCACGAACTTTCTTCCCGCTCTCCAGTGTCGCGAAAACCTTGTCCCGCTCTTCGTCGAAGCCAACCGAGATCACTTTTTCTCCGACGCGGAAAACCGTTCCCAATTGGCGCAACTGGAAACACAAACTTTCGATGATCTCCCGATCAACAAAATCCAGCAACGTCGGCCGCTGGTCGAGCAGCGTCACCTTCACCCCGAGCGCCGCAAACATGGACGCGTATTCCAGCCCAATAATCCCCGCGCCCACCACAATCAACTCTCGCGGTATCTCCTCCAGGCAGTGCACCTGATCCGAATCGAAGATGCGCTTCCCATCCACCGGAATCCCATCGATGTGCGCCGGCCGCGTGCCGCAGGCGATCAAAATCTTCTCTCCTTGTACCTGTTGCACTCCGTCTTCGCTCACGATCTCAATCGTATGCGGATCGGCAAAATGAGCGTCCCCTTCAAGCGCGGTCACGTAATTCCGCCGCAGTTGCGCCTTGATCACGTCAACTTCCCGCGTCATCACTGCCGTCGAACGCAGCACCAGGTCCGACATCATGATCCGGTCTTTCACAACATAACCGCGCCCATAGAACGACCGCTGCCGCAGGCCGCTTAGATAGAGCACTGCCTCGCGCAGCACCTTGCTCGGGATCGTCCCGGTATGGACGCAAACTCCGCCCATCGTCAAGCGACGGTCGATGATCGCAACCTTCTTGCGCATCTTCGCCGCGCAAATCGCGCCCTTTTGTCCCGCCGGACCGCTTCCGATGACTACCAGATCGTATTCGTTAGCCTGCATAAGTGCGCGTGTGGCCGCCAGCAAGAAATTAGCACCTTTCTAACTCGGTGCGAAAGGTACCTTCGGTGTCAAATGCAAAATTAAGAGTCCTTTAACAATTTATAACCTCTGGACAAGCGAGGTTCTGGTCTTGTTTTGAAGGGGCCCGGCCACGGCCGCTGCGGGTGACTCTTCATCACCGCCAAAACAAAAGGCCGCTCTCATAGAGCAGCCTTTCTCTATACGTTAAGCAAAGTGCTAAGAGTCAACGGCCAAAAAAACCCGGCCTCTAGTCTCCCGCCACCGGCTCGCCAACTTCTTCACTCTTCTTCGCGCCGCCGTTACCGTTTGCCGGAGCCATCGCCGCCGTGATCGCGCCCAGTGGAATGAATCCACCTTCATTCGACGTGGCCGGCTTCTCTTTCAGGACCACTTCCCGATAGAGTTGCGCCATGCGTGCGTCATAGGCCGCGTCGTTCTTGACCTTATTACTTTCGGCCTTCTTATCGCGAGCCCGCGCCTTTTCTTCGCGCGCCGTCTTCGCAATCCCCAGCTTGTCCAGGTCGTGCTGCACCTCGTGGGTGACGATCTCTTCCCGCAGGTAGAGCGCGTGCTCCTTGTCTTCCATGTTCACTTTTTTGCCGCCCGCGAAGATCTCGTGACGCCCATGCTCTTCGTACCACTTGGTGAGCGTAGAGGTCATGTGCATCTTCTCGATGATGTTGCGCCAGCCCACGCCCGTGTTGTAAGCGCAGAAGCTGATCTCCCCTTCCTGCGTAGCGTAGGGAATGATGCACTGCTCGGTACGCCGGAAATCGTAGTTAAACAGATCCTGGAACCACATCCCGGCAATGAACAGGAAGTTCCACCGATCTTGCCGCCGCTTCATCACGTCGTCGATCGTGCGCTCCGGACCAACCTTGCCATAGTTCTTACCGGTAGCATTGAAGTTCTTGTCGAACTTCTTAAGCAGGTCCATAAGCTTGAAATGTGTAGGCGATTGGAACGGATCGTAGTTCTTCATCAAACAGAGCGCCATCCCAAACACAGTCCAGAATTTGCTGCGCGCCGCATCGTTAACCCTGGCAATATCCTTTGCCAGTTGATCGCCCTTCAGGAATGCAGTAACCGGAACTGCCTCCTTAGTCTCCTTATCAATCATCATCGCCATCCCCGTCCCGCAGTTAGGATGACAACCGCAGGAGAGCTGGCCCCAATCGTTATTGGAATCCTGGGCATGCATCACGTCGGCCCAGTCGCTGAAGGTGCTCATGAAGCTGATTGGGAACCAGTCCCGGGCCGGTTCGCCGAAACCGGTTTGATTTTTTACGTCGTGGGCGAGGTGCGCAAGCGTGTAACGCTGCGCTTGGCGGCGTTCGTCGGTGATCGCTTCGTCGCGACCGGTAAAAGAAACTGGCTGGAAGCTGAGGAAGCCGATCTTCTTCGGATTGTCGAGCGCGAACTGGATGATGCGTCCGACCTGCTCATTGTTAATGCCATTGATGATGGTGATCACCGGAACAATTTCGCAGCCGGCACGATGCAGGTTGTCGATCGCTTTTAGCTTTACGTCGAACAAGTTACCGACGGCACGATGATCGTTGGCGGCGTTGCCGATTCCGTCAAACTGCAGATAGGCATAACGCATGCCAGCTTCGACCGCCTGTTGGCAGAACTCAAAACTCTTCGCGAACTCGATTCCATTCGTTGCGGCTTGCACGCTGTTGTATCCAACCTTGCGCGCGTAACGAACCGCGTCCAGGAAGTAAGGAGAGAGCGTCGGCTCGCCACCCGAGAACTGCACCGACATCTGACGCTTCGGCTTCACCGTAATGGCGTTGTCCAACACCGTCTTGATTTCTTCCCAGGTAAGTTCGTGGACGTACCCAACCTGGTTAGCGTCCATAAAACAGGGATCGCACATCATGTTGCAGCGATTGGTGAGATCGACAGTGAGTACGGCGCCGCGTCCATACTTCACGGTGGACGTACCGTGGTGATGCAGCTTCTCGTCGTTATGCGCGCGGATGTCGCGGCCGGGAAAAACCTCTTCGAGGTGCTGCGAGAATTCCGTGTCAATCGACATCAGGTCTTCGAAGTGCCCGTGCTTAGGACAGTCCTTGACCATCCAGATCTTGCCGTCGCGTTCGACGATCTGGGCCTTGATCTCGCCAACCTTTTCGTTCATCAGAACGTCAACCGGCAGGTGGCCGTCGAGAATCTGCTGCCGTATTTCAGGCACGCACTTGGGACAGAGTGAATCAGTCGCCCGGGGCCAGCCGAGCGGCGGCTTCGATTTTTCCCAGGACTTGAGCAGGGGCTTATCAGACCACTTCGGAGTCGGCGCCACATTCGGAGCCACGCGGTTCAGGCGTTCAAACACTGCCCATACGCCCGTGGCGGCAACGGTCACTGCCTTCTCAACGTATTTGATCGGCTTGTGCATTCTGCTCTCGCTTTCCTCCACTCGGGAGATAGAACTGTCCCCGCGGTCCCCGCGAACGGGAGCCTGCGTAAAAAAAGACTTGTCCACGAAGAAACCTGGAAGTTTCGATGCGTGGAGTTGGTCAGATTGATGCTATTGAATCCGTGACGTTTAGGCACGCAGAAGGCAATGAAAGGAAGAAAATCGGGGTTAAGCGGGGAAATGGGGGATTTTATGGAGCTAAGTTATTGAAAAGATAGGGGTCGGGACATCGCGGAGCGAACTGAATATCTGCTCGGGGCCCCTACTTCTCACTCGTTTCCAGCAGCGGATCGGGCTCTGAAGCCGACCCTAGATCGGACAGGTCCAACTGAAGATTCCCGGGATTGGTGGCATAAGCCAACCCCGTGTCCCGATCGATGGTCCCATTGCGGATCAGTTTCTCGATGTCGCCATCAAAATGCTGCATGCCCTCCTGTTCGCCGACGCGCATCGCATCCAGCAAGGTCTTACCGTCAGTTTCGCCTTTCTCGACGTATTCACGGGTGCGCAGAGTGGACTTTAGTATTTCCATTACCGCCACTCGTCCAGCGCCATCCTTACGCGGGATTAGACGCTGCGAAATGATGTAGCGAAAGCTCTTCGCCAGGCGGTTTCGAAGGGTGTGCTGCTCGGCCATGGGGAAGACTCCCACGATTCTCTCCACCGTCTTCGAGGCGTCGATGGTATGCAGCGTGGAAAGGACCAGGTGACCGGTTTCCGCCGCCTCCATTGCGATCTCGATGGTTTCCTTGTCTCGCATCTCTCCGACAAGAATTACTTTCGGAGCCTGACGCAGCGCCGCCCGCAAGGCGAGGGCAAAGCTGGGCGTATCGCTGTGCAATTCCCGTTGATGGACCACGCAGTTCTTGTGGAGGTGCAGGAACTCTATGGGGTCCTCGATGGTGAGCACATGATAGGACTGCTCTTTATTAATTCTGTCGATGATCGCCGCCAGGGTCGACGATTTGCCGGACCCGGTCGGGCCGGTGACCAACACAATTCCATTGCGCAGATCGGCGATCTTCTTCAATTCGGCAGGCAGGTTTAGGGCGTCGAAGTCCGGGATTATGCCAGGAATTACGCGCATCACGACTGCACAGGAGCCGCGCTGCATGAAGATGTTGACGCGAAACCGATACGCCCCCGGCAAACTGTAGGACACATCGCAGGAACCGAGTTCCTTCAAGTTATCGATCGCATGTTGGTTGTGGCCAATGAGATCGGACGCAATGCGCCGAGTGTCGTCAATGGTGAGGGCACGCGAGGTTCCTGCGGGGGCCAGTTTTCCATTGATTTCCACGAGCGGCGGCTTGCCGGGCGAGAAAAAGAGATCGCTGATCTTCGACGAGGTCTTCAGCATCGCCGCCAGCAGCGCAGGAGTCGAGAACGGCGCCGGCGCGGGGGCCGCGGCGGTCGCTGCGGCGTTGGCTGGTCGGGGAACAGAGGGAGCTAGATTCGGTGCATCATTCGTAGCAGACATGGAAACGGTGCCCCCTTCGGATAAGAAACCACCAGGAACTCAGAGACAGGGTTGCTCCCTGAGCGTTTCACCCACGTTAAGGCTAATATTGAGAGTACACAGCGAGTCGAGGATCAGAAAGATTACCGAAGGCACCATCTTCAAGACTGGCGAATTCCGGAGTTGGATGTTTCTGCGAAGATGTTTAGACTGTCGCGGGGGAAATCGTGTTGGAAACGCTGCTCGCAAAAATCCAGAAGCTCACAGTCTTGGCGCTCGCTGGAATGCTGGTCGTCGTCGTGGTGCTCTCCACAGCGCACTTGGGCCTTCTGATCGGTGAAGAAATCTGGAAACACCCCCGGTTTCTCATTTCGGTGCAGAGCCTGCTTGATATCTTTGGATACTTCCTGCTAGTGCTCATCGGAGTGGAGTTACTGGAGACGCTGAAGGCGTACCTGAAGAAAGACGTCATTCATGTGCGCGTTGTGCTGGAAGTTGCGCTCATCGCCATGGCGAGGAAGGCCATCATCGAAGAACCCAACGCCGTGCCGGGCCTCACCTTGTTCGGGCTCGCGGCCCTGATTCTTGCTTTAGGGATTGCCTTTTACTTCGAGCGGCAGACAAAACAGACAGATAAGGATTAAAGATAATTATTAAGGTAACGGAGGCTCTAACCGGGACCACTCGCCAAGTCGGCCGCGGCAAAGACGTAGGTGGTCGTCTTATCAAGTTTGATATTGGAACGCTTGGAAGTAAGGGTAACAGCTCCTTCACTGTTGCGCATGGACTCTACATTTCTCATCAAGACGCGATGTTTCCAAGTGTCTGAAGCCGGCGCCGGGAGCTTGTCCGTGCCCGCGTCGGACCCCGGAAATGGCGGGGCAGTCGGGTTCCTCTGCCCGGGGTAGACGCCAGCAGTCCCAGACCCAAGTCTCGGGTTGTGGGCGGCGTCGGGCTGGCCAGACGAGAGATCCTGATTCGGGGGCGGCGCGGCGGGGTAATACCAGGCGGTCAAGTAGATCTTGGGCGCAAGCACGATGGGCGCAGATCGATTTTTCCACTGCGCGAAGTCCATGCGAATAGCGAGGCGGGATGGGCCGGTGACAGACTTCGCCACGGACTCGGTGACTTCTCCGGAGAAGATGGCGTCCTGCGGAACCACTTCGCCGTTGACTAGGGTGGCGACCGCAAGTTTGGCCTGGACCTTGGTTCCGACAGGCGTGGTGCCAGCGATCACGTTTTGCCGCATGGTCACAGGAAACTCGAGTCCCGCGGCGGAACTGGGTGGGGCGGGCATCGCTTGACTGAGCAATGCGGCGGAGGTAAGAACGACAGTTAGCAGCGAGTGTCCGGCGGCGATTTTTTTCGTGAACATTTGCGTCCCCTTTGCTGGTCGACGGAGCGGGACACCGCAGCTAGAGCGTGAAAGTATGTCTTAAAAGTACCCCTTAATTGTACTCGTCGTACTCAGGTAGATGACGATACGCTTCATTTTGTTGTCTGCGAGGGGCAATCGCCGAGCGGATTCCATACCTACGTTGATTCACACTTGCAAAGTGTCACCAAAACAGTATCCTGCTAGAGTTTCTATAGGGCGTAGGGCAGATTGTTAATTCGATAAAGTCTAGAAATGCGGATCTTAGAGGAGCTTCTCGAAATACCTCTGGGAATGGAAATTGGGGCGGCTGCTGGAATTGATCTGGCCAACCATTCATACACGATTCCAAGCGGCTCGCTTAGGGGTGAGCCATGGCATTGCACCCTGGGGAACGGAAGCGCAACTTCCCGGAAAAAGCGCCAGTCGCATGGGACCCGATCGGGCGGGGCCTGGAAGAAAACGAAGACTGGTCTCGCGATCTGGTTGAGCACAGCCAAGACCTGCTGTGCGTCCACGACCTTGAAGGCCGATTCCTGTCGGTCAATCCCGGTCCCGCGCGTCGGCTGGGTTACACCGTAGAAGAAATGATGCGGAAGCGGCTGCGGGATGTTATCGATCCGCAATTCGGCGAGCAATGCGATGCCTATCTGCGCGGGGTCGAGCGCACGGGGGAATCTCGCGGCCTGATGGCAGTGCTGACGCGAGCGGGAGAACAGCAGATATGGGAGTTTCACGGCACGTTGCGGAACGAGGGCGTGGAGACACCGGTCGTGCGCGGGATCGCGCACGACGTCACGGAACGAGTGCGGGCGGAGGAGGCGCTGCGCGTCAGCAACGAACAGTTGCTGAAGACTGCGCGCGAACAGGAACGTACGCTGCGGGAGCTGACCCTGTTCCGGACGCTGCTCGACCAATCGAACGACGCCATTAAGGTAATCGATCCGGAGACCCTGCGTTTCCTCGATGTGAATGAGAGGTCATACACAGAGCTGGGGTACAGCCGGGAAGAGCTTTTGTCGATGACGGTCTTTGACATCGACCCGCACACGGACGAAGGTTTGGTCGCTCGCGTGCGGCAGCAGCTGCGGGAGTCGGGATTCGTAATCATGGAAAGAATGCACCGGCGGAAAGATGGAACAACGTTTCCGGTGGAAGTGAATATGCGACAGGTACGACTGGACCGGGAATATGGCGTGTCCATATCGCGAGACATCACGGAGCGAAGGCGAGCGGAGGAGAGGCTGCGCGAGTTCGAAAGAGTGGTGGAGAATCTGGAAGATATGATCGTGGTCGTGAACCGGCAATACCAGTACGTACTCGCGAACCGGGCGTTCCTGAGCTATCGGGGGCTGACGAAAGATCAGGTTGTAGGACATTTGGTAACGGAGGTATTAAACCCAGGCGTTTTTGAAGCCGTGGTCAAGGAAAAGCTGGATGAGTGTTTCCGCGGAAAGGTAGTCAGCTACGAGCACCGGTATAGATATCCGGAGATGGGGGAGAGAACCCTTTCGGTCACGTATTTACCGGTAGAAGGCTCGACGGGAATCGATCGCGCGGCATGCATTTTGCGCGACATCACCGAACGGAGGCAGGCCGAGGAAGCGATCACCAAGTTGGTACAGGAAGTGTGCGACGCCAAGAAAAAGCTTACGGAAGAAAAGCTTTACCTGGAGCAGGAAATCGATACGGCGATGGGGTTTGGCGAAATCATCGGGCAGAGCAAGGCGCTGCAAGCGGTCATGGAGCAGGTGGGCAAGGTGGCGGCCAGCGATGCCACCGTGCTGCTGCTGGGCGAAACGGGGACGGGGAAGGAACTGGTGGCGCGAGCCATCCACCGCTTGAGTCAGCGTGTCAACAGTGCTTTCATCAAAATGAATTGCGCGGCGATTCCGTCGGGGCTGCTGGAGAACGAGCTATTCGGCAATGAGAAGGGCGCGTTCACCGGAGCGGTAAGCAGGAAAATTGGTCGGCTCGAACTGGCGGACAAAGGAACGCTGTTTTTGGACGAGATCGGCGAGATTCCGCTGCCGTTGCAGCCGAAGCTGCTGCGCGTTTTGCAGGATCAGGAGTTCGAGCGACTGGGCGGAACGCAAACGTTGAAAGTGGACTTTCGTTTGATTGCAGCCACAAACCGCGATTTGGCAGATAGCGTCCGAGAAAACGAGTTCCGCAGCGATTTGTATTACCGGCTGAACGTGTTTCCGATCCGCGTGCCGCCGTTGCGCGAACGGCGAGAGGACATCCGGCTGCTGGTGAAGCATTTTGTGCAGAAGTTTGCCCGGCGAATGAACAAGTCGATTACAAGCATTCCAAAGAAAACCATGGATGGACTGATGGAGTGGGAGTGGCCGGGAAACGTGCGCGAGTTAGAGAATTTTGTCGAGCGGTCGGTAATTCTGACGCAAGGTTCGGTACTGGTGTCGCCGTTGAGCGAACTGAAGCCAATGACCACAGGGGAAAAAAGCGTGGATGAAACCCTGGAGGCGACGGAGCGCGAACACATTCTGCAGGCTTTGCGAGAGAGCCACGGGCAGATTGGCGGGCCGCGAGGAGCGGCGATGCGGCTGGGATTGAAACGGACAACGCTGCAATCGAAAATGAAGCATTTGGGAATCAATCCGCGGGTACCCCCGGCCGGGCAGTAGCTCACCGCGGATCGGTTGCTGGCCAGGGTCTCTGAACTTTCTTTTGATCTTCTTTCTGACCATTCTTCGGTTACAATCCTCGCGCACATGAACCGCGAATATAACAAGCAATACAGCCACGAACTCGAACGCGACATGGAGTCGTTGGTGTTCGGGCACGCCGGGCAACCGATCCTCGTTTTTCCGACCTCCATGGGACGTTTTTTTGAGTATGAAGACGCGGGAATGATCCGCGCACTCGCCGGGAAACTGGAGACGGGCGCGATCCAGGTGTTTTGCGTGGACGGCGTGGACGGCGAGAGCTGGTACAACAAGAGCGTGCATCCCGGAGTGCGAATCTGGAGGCATGTGCAATACGAGCGCTACGTGATCAACGAATTTGTGCCGTATTTGAGGTGGGAGAACTGGGCTCCGCAAATCGCGGTGACGGGGTGCAGTTTTGGCGGCTATCACGCGCTGAATTTTTCCATGCGGCATCCGGACCTGGTTTCGGCTTGCGTGACCATGAGCGGCTCGTTCGATATCAAAAGTTTCCTCGACGGCTACTACGACGACAATGTCTACTTCAACAATCCTTCGGACTACCTGACGAACATGGCCGATGAGTGGTTTCTGAGCCGGTATCGACAGATGAAGATTGTGCTGGGATCGTCGGATTGGGACATGTGCCTGGATGCGAACGTGAAGATGGCGGGGATTCTGCATGCGAAGGGGATTCCGCATTGGCTGGATATTTACGGAGACAATAGCAAACACGATTGGCCGCTGTGGCAGCGGATGGCGGCGAAGTATTTTTAGAGGCTGGTCGTTAGTCGTGGGTCGTTAGTCGTTGCGCCGGATTAAGATCATAGGTTGAAGAAGGACTGAATTATGGCGACCAAGAAAATCGCAATTCTTTTTGGGATGGAGAACACTTTCCCTCCGGCTTTGGTCGAGAAGATCAATGGCATGAAACAGGGAGTTACCGGTGAATTTGTGAAGATTGGCGGCATTCGAATGGATGAGCCAAAGAGATACGACGTGATCATCGACCGGATTTCGCAGGACATTCCTTTCTATCGAGCGTATCTGAAGAACGCGATGCTGCAAGGGACGATTGTGATTAACAATCCGTTCTGGTGGACGGCGGACGACAAGTTTTTTAATTATGCACTGGCACATAAGATGGGAGTGGCCATTCCGCCGACGGTGATTTTGCCCCATCATTCGCATCCGCCGGATACTACGGACAAATCCGTGCGGAATTTGATCTATCCGCTGAATTGGGAAGAGTTGTTTGCCTATGTTGGGTTTCCGGCGTTCTTGAAACCTTACTCGGGCGGCGGCTGGAAGCACGTTTACAAGGTGCATTCTCCAGAGGAGTTCTTTCATAACTACAACCAGACAGGCGACCTTTGCATGACGCTGCAGCATGGCGTCGAGTTTGAGGATTATTACCGATGTTACGTGGTGGGGCAGGAGAAGGTGCACATCATGAAGTACGATCCTAAGGCTCCCCATCATGAGCGCTATGTGAAGGGAAATCCGCAGCCGGGGCCGGCGTTAAAGGAGCGGATCGTGAAGGATGCGCTGGCCTTGTGCCGCGCGCTCGGCTATGACTTGAACACAGTGGAGTTTGCGGTGGAGGGCGGCGTCCCGTATGCGATTGACTTCATGAACCCGGCGCCGGATGCGGAGGTCACGTCGGTGGGGCAACAGAATTTTGAGTGGATTGTGGACGCGGTGGCGGAGATGGCGGTGGAGAAAGCGCTGGGCGGGGCGAATCCGGTGGAGGAGTTGCGCTGGGCGGCCTTCTTGAATGGTCCGAAGTTGGTGGAGAGCCGGGCGGCGACGGCGCGGAAGAAAGTATAGGACACAGGCTTCGTATCTCCATGTTTCCATTGACGATGCAAGCGCCTGGCCGGGCTTTGCCCGGCTGGACCGGCGAGGCTCCTGTCCCCACACAAGCTTATCCGCGCCACACCTGCTCATTGGTATACTAGTTGGACTTACTGCCTGGCTTCCTGCTGCCTGGCAGCTCTGGATGCCGCGATGAAGCCTACATTCACGCTGGGAATCGAAGAGGAGTATCAGACCGTCGATCCTGAGACTCGGGATCTTCGGTCGCACATTCACGCCGAGATCATCGAGAAGGGCAAATTGATCTTGCAGGAACGGGTCAAGACGGAGATGCACCAATCGGTGGTGGAAGTAGGAACTTCGGTTTGCGCCAATATTAAGGAAGCGCGGGAAGAACTGAAGAAACTGCGCTGGCACATTATCCGGCTGGCGCGGGAGAACGGTCTGCGGCTGGCTTCAGCGGCAACACATCCGTTTGCCGACTGGCGTGTGCAGGCACTCACGCCGGGCGAGCGCTACAAGAACATTGTGGAGGATATGCAGCTGGTGGCCCGGGCCAACTTAATTTTCGGGCTGCACGTGCATGTAGGCATCGAGGATCGCGAGACCCTGATCCAGATGATGAATCATGCGCGGTATTTTGTCCCGCACCTGCTGGCGCTGTCGGCGAACTCGCCGTTCTGGCTGGGGATGGATACGGGGCTGAAATCGTACCGCTGCAAAGTGTTCGATAAGTTTCCGCGGACCAACCTGCCGGATTATTTTCCGAGCTGGGGTGAGTACGACAACTACGTCAAGCTGCTGGTGAAGACGAACTCGATCGACAACGCGAAGAAAATCTGGTGGGACATGCGGCCGCATCCGTTCTTCAACACGCTGGAGTTCCGGGTGTGCGATCTTCCGATGCGGTTGGATGAGACGATTGCTTTAGCGGCGCTGATCCAGGCAACGGTCGCTAAACTGTATAAGCTGTACTCGCAGAACCAGGGATTCCGGCTGTACCGGAAATCGCTGCTGATGGAAAACAAGTGGCGGGCGGCGCGCTATGGGATCAACGGGAAACTGATCGACTTCGGCAAGCAGATGGAAGTTCCCGAGCGCGATTTGATCGAAGAGTATCTGGAATTTGTCGATGACGTGCTGGACGAACTGGGGTCCCGGGAAGAAGTGGAGTACATCCGCGAAATTATGAAGATGGGCACGGGCGCGGACCGGCAATTGGACGTGTACCGCAAAACCGGCGACATGAAAGCCGTCGTGGACTACATCATTGAGGAAACTGAGGTGGGCGTGGACGAGGTGGATAGTTTACCCACCGCGCGAGCCGGTTGATGAGCTTGATGAATGACTTTGATGAATACTGCTGAACAATCCAACCGACAACTGAATCGTATTCCTTTTGATCCGCAACTGACGCCGGGAGCGCGGAATGCAGTGCGCGTGTGCCTGCGCGTGCAGCCATCGGAAAAAGTCACCGTCATCACCGATGAAGTGAGCCTGGAAATCGCGGCGGCAATCGTACACGAACTGGAAGAGGTGGGCTGCCGGTACCAGACGTGGATGCTGGAGGACGTGGCGAAACGTCCGCTGACCGACTTTCCACTGGCAATCGCGGAAGATCTGGAGTCGAGCCAGGTCAGCATTTTTGCGGTGCAGGCCCAGACCAACGAACTGAAGTCGCGCATGCAGATGACGGATGTGGTGAACCGGCGGAAGATCCGGCACGCCCACATGGTCAACGTCAACAAGAGGATCATGCTGGAAGGCATGCGGGCGGACTTCCAGAAGGTCGACCGGCTGAGCATAAAGGTGCTGGAAACGGTGCGCCAGGCGAAGCAAATCCGGGCGAAGACGCCTTCGGGAACGGATCTGGTGGCCGACTTGAATCCCAATTACCGGTGGGTGAAGACGAGCGGGATTATCAGCACGGAAAAGTGGGGGAATCTGCCGGGCGGTGAAGTCTTCACGACGCCGGGCGAGGTGAACGGCACGTTCGTTATTGATGGAGTGGTGGGCGATTATTTATGCGCAAAGTTTGGCGACTTAAAGGCGCATCCGCTAACCATCAACGTGAAGGGGAATCGCGTGATTGAGGCCCACTCGGCGAACAAAGCGTTGAAAGACGATTTCTGGGCTTACACGCATACCGATGAGAACAGCAATCGCGTGGGCGAATTTGCGATCGGGACGAACATCGAACTGAAGGATGTGATCGGGGAGATCCTGCAGGACGAGAAATACCCCGGCGTCCATATTGCATTTGGAAATCCGTATGGGGCGCACACAGGAGCGGAGTGGTACTCGTCAACGCACATCGATGTGGTGGGACGGAATTTTGATATCTGGGTTGACGGCGAGCAGATCATGCGGGGCGGGCAGTTTCTGATCGAGGCGTAGAGACTTTTCACCGCAGAGACGCGGAGAGCGCCGAGAAAACAAGACCTAGCTTGACTTGGAGGGGGCAAAGCTCCATCTCCTCACGAGCTTCTATGATTCCTTCCTACCGGCAAGACTTCAACTCGCGATTCACTTCCGAAAAATACGAGCGGTTGCGGCGCGAAATGACTTCGCGGTGCGGGATGGAAGTTCCATTCGCGCTTTGCGAGACGCCTTGTTTCTTCCCGAATGCGCTGGTCGAGCGTATGGAGGAGGACGGGAAGGCGCTCATCCGTCAGTTGGTGGAGAATCCGGAGTATCGGGCGCGCTCGGAAGCTTCGATCCCGGCGGAGTTTCGCGTGCCGAATGAATCGCCGCATCCGATGTTTATTCAGGTGGACTTTGGGCTGGTGCGGGATTCGACCGGCGAGTTACAGCCTAAGCTGGTCGAGTTACAGGCCTTCCCTTCCCTTTACGCGTATCAGCCGGTATTGGCTCAGGCTTACATCGATGTGTTTGGCCTTGACCCTACGCTTCGCTATTTTCTGAGTGGGCTGGACTCCGATGCTTACAAGCGACTTTTGCGGGATGCGATTGTCGCGGGGCACGATCCGGCGCGCGCGGTCTTGATGGAGGTGCATCCGGAGGAACAAAAGACGCGTCCAGATTTTCTTCTCACCGAGAAGTTGCTCGGGATTCGGACCGTGTGCATCACGAAGATCCGCAAGCAGGGGCGGCGGCTATTCTATGAAGAAGGCGGCAAGCAGGTTCCGATTGAGCGGATTTATAACCGCACCATCGTGGACGAACTGGAACGCAAGGGCGTGGTATTGCCGTTTGATTTTCGCGACGATCTCGATGTGGAGTGGGCGGGGCACCCAAACTGGTATTTTCGGATCAGCAAATACTCGATCCCCTATTTAAAGCACTCGTCGGTGCCGCGCACCTGGTTTCTGGATCAACTGACGGAAGTCCCGGCGGACCTGGAGAATTTTGTGCTCAAGCCGCTGTATTCGTTCGCCGGATTAGGCGTGGTGATTGCGCCGTCGCGCGCCGACATTACGACGATTCCGACGGCGAAACGCAGCGAATACATCCTGCAGGAGCGGCTGAACTTCACGCCGCTGGTGGAAACACCTTACGGGCTGACGAAAGTCGAGTTGCGAATCATGTATGTCTGGCTCGATCAGTTGCTCCCGGTCCTGACGATCGTGCGCATGGGGCGTGGTCTGATGATGGGCGTGGATCACAACAAGAATATGGCTTGGGTGGGATCGTCGGCGGCGCTGGTTAGTGGGTAGTGAGGGGGACAATTTCAGTGCCAAGCCATCACCTGTCGGTGTGATCAGCGTCACAGTGCGTCGTGGCACCGCACCTTATTTTTAAGCTTATGGCCACTCTTCCTTCTGTCAGTTCGCGAGTTTTGAATTCCAGTTTGGCAGCCCGCATCATGAGCGCCGAAGAGGCGGCGGCGCTGATCGGATTCGGCACTCGCATCGGCATGAGCGGATTCACTGGCTCCGGCTATCCGAAAGCCGTGCCGCTGGCTTTGGCGCGACGCATTTCGGATGCCAACCTGCGAGGTCAAAAAGCTCAAGTCAGCATCTTCACTGGCGCTTCCACCGGGCCCGAACTGGATGGTGCGCTGGCCATGGCCGGTGGTATCCAGCTCCGGCTGCCCTATCAGTCGGATCCGGAGACGCGCAAAAGGATCAACGCCGGGGAAATGGATTACATGGACATCCACCTCGGCCACGTC
>Ga0181536_10001430_pt1 | contig 28070 bp, 14 predicted proteins | sample PEATcosm2014_Bin_41_FD_121105 | JGI IMG/M metagenome (GOLD analysis project Ga0181536, IMG submission 121105) | Peatland microbial communities from MTU Mesocosm Facility, Houghton, MI, USA - PEATcosm2014_Bin17_60_metaG | ecosystem: Environmental > Terrestrial > Soil > Wetlands > Peat | place...
AAATCGGGCGGGACCAATACGAGCGGGATTTACATGTATTTCGACAATAGCGGCACGGTGGAAGTCAACACGGGGACCCTCGGCATTTACGGCAACTCCTCGCTGAACACCGGCAGCGTCCTGATTGGCGCGGGCCAGATCGTGCTAGACGCAAACACCACAACTCTAAACGGCAGCCTGATCAGTTCCAATCTGGTTCTGGTGGGAGGGGGATTGTCCGGCAACGCAGTGCTCAACGGTCTGCTGACCTGGACGGGTGGTGCAATTAACCCCGACTGCATCCTGACCATACCCTCTGATAGCACCCTGATTCTGGCCGGCGCGAGTGGCTCCACCTACAATTTGTATGGGATTATCACCAATGGCGGGACGGTGGAACTGGTCAGCGGAAATCTCCAATTTAACCAATGCGGGAACTCCCCGGCCACGTTGATTAACCTGCCAACAGGGATAGTGCGGTTGGCGGCGGACAATTCGCTTTTTCAGTCGTGCAGTCCCACCCCGTTCGTCAACGAGGGAACATTGGTCAAGTCGGGCGGCACCAACACCAGCGCCATCCAGCCCACCTTCAGCATCAGCGGTGGCTCCATCGGCGTGGAGAGCGGGGTGCTTTCGCTCAACGGCCAGAATTTTGCCCAAAACGGCGGAACATTCCTTGTCAGCCTGGGCGGAACCAACACCGGCCAATCGGGGGAACTGGCGGGCGTCAGCAGCACTTCGCTGGCCGGACTATTGACTGTGAACCTGACCAGCGGGTTTGTGCCCGCGCCGGGCAGTACGATGCAGATTCTTTCGTGTTTCAGCCTGAGCGGCACGTTTGGGCCGCTCAATGTTCCTTCCGGCATGAGCGTCAGCTACAGCAACAATGGCGTCTATGTGACTGTGACCAATACGCTGGCGCTGGCGCCCGCCATCACGGTGCAACCGCCGACCAACGTGACAGTGCCTTACGCCGGAAACGCCGCCTTCTCCGTGGCGGCCACCGGGATGACGCCATTGAGCTACCAATGGTCGCGCAACGGCGCCCCTCTGAGCGATGGCGGGCCGTTTTCCGGTTCGGCCACCGCGAACCTCGCGCTCAACGGGGTCACCGATAACAACGCGGGGAGTTACACCGTGGTGATCACCAATGCTTATGGCTCGGTGACGAGCACGGTGGCGACGCTGACGGTGCTCAATTGCACCGCGCCGCCTTCGGGCCTGGTGGCGTGGTGGCCGGGCAACGGAAACGCGCTGGACATCGTCAGCGGCAACAACGGCACCCTTGAAAATGGCGTGACCTTTGCCCCGGGCGAAGTCGGCCAGGCCTTCAGCTTCAACGGGAACGGCCAATCCGTGGTCATCCCGGACTCCCCGAGCTTGGAGCTGACCAGCACCTTCACCATCGAAGCGTGGGTTAATCTCGCGACGTTGACGGTTGACCCCAACGGATGTGGCCGCGGCATCGTCTCCAAAGTAGGTGGCGCCGGGGGAAACAACGGCTACCAGTTTGCGTTCGGACAGAATACGCTTGGAGGTCAATTCAACAGCCCTGGACAGAGTTGGCCGCAATTTGCCGTTAGCGCGACGCTTCCCACGCTCGCTGCCGGAGTTTGGATGCACGTCGCCTGGACATACGACCAGAATACCATGTTGATTTACTTGAACGGACAGCCGATCGCGACCAATGTCATCGGACCCGAGCCGATCGCCACGTCCTCCTCCAACCTGCGCATCAGCGGCGACGACAACGGCAACGTCATGTTTGACGGATTGATTGACGCAGTCTCCATTTACAACCGCGCCCTTTCCTCCAATGAAATCGCCGCGATCTACGGAGCGGGGGTGGCGGGCAAGTGCCTGAGCACGGCGCCGGCCATAACAGGGCAACCGTTGAGCCAGACGGTCGTGCTGGGCGAGACGGTCGCGTTCAGCGTCGAAACCACCGGCCTGCTGCCCATCACCAATCAATGGCAGCTCAATGGAACCAATTTGAGCGACAACGGACGCATCACCGGCTCGCAAAGCAACCTGCTGACCATCACCCATGTCCAATTCGCCGATGTCGGCAGCTACACCGTCACCGTGACCAACTTGGCTGGCGGAACGATCAGCCAGCCGGCAGAGCTGGTGGTTCTGCGCAAAACGCCGGCCATCACCTGGACCAACGCCGCCCCCATCACCTACGGCGCGGCCCTGAACAACACGCAACTCAACGCCTCGGCCAGCGTGCCTGGAACCTTCGCTTACGCGCCGCCCGCCGGCACGGTCCTGGGCGCGGGTTCCTACCTCCTGTCCGCCGTTTTCACGCCCAACGACACGGTGGATTACAACAGCGTGACCACTTATGTCAGTCTGACGGTGTCCAACGCGCCGCTGACGGTGACAGCCAGCAGCGCGACGCGCGCCTACGGCCAGGCCAACCCGGCCTTCACGGGGACGATCACGGGATTGCAGGGATTGGACAACATCACCGCCAACTACTCTTGCGCCGCCGTTGCGGCCAGTCCGCCGGGCGGCTATCCCATCGTGCCGTCCCTGGTGGATCCGTTCGGCCGGCTGGCCAATTATTCAGTGACCTTCAACGACGGCACTTTGACGGTCAACTCCGCCGCGCCGCCGGTCATTTTGTCGCTTTCGCCCGTCACCGGCTCGACCAACGGCGGCCAGACGGTGACGATTACCGGAACGAACTTCGAGGTGGGTGCCAGCGTGAATTTCGGTTCGGCGCAGACGTCCCTGGTCAATGTGACCAGTCCGGCCAGCCTCACGGTGACGACCCCGGCTTCCTCGCCGGGGGTGGTGAACGTGAGCGTCAACAATCCGGACGGGAACAATATCAGTCTGCCCAATGCATTCACGTATGGAATTCCGCCGGTCATTCAGGAGCAACCGTTGAGCCAGTCGGTGGTTTCGGGAAGCAACGTGCAATTCGGGGTCGAGGCCGCGGGCGAAGGGACGCTCAGTTACCAATGGCAATTCAACGGTGCCAATCTGTTGAATTTGGGCGGCATCAGCGGGGTGCGGACGCCGACACTGAACATCAGCAACTTGAACCCCGCGGATGCGGGGAACTACTGGGTCGTCATCACCAACGCCTTCGGCACGTTGACCAGCACCTCGGCCGTCTTGACCGTTCTGACGCTGCCGACGGTTTCGACGCCGCAGAGTCTGGCCGTTGGCGTGGGGGCCAACGCGAGCTTCTCCGTCAACGCTGGCGGGACCGCGCCCTGGGCTTTTCAGTGGTATCAAGGCACGACGTTGCTGGGCGGAGCGACCAATCCGGTTTTGAATTTTCCCGGCGTGCAAACGACCAACCAGGGCCAGTACACCGTCGTGGTCACCAACATTGTCGGGGCGGTGACAAGCACGCCGCCGGCGATGTTGACAGTGCTGGGCTATTGCGCCAGCGCGCAGGCGGCGCAATCGCTGTATCCGGCCGGAACGACGATTCCTTTCACGGTGCAGACGTTCAATTGCGGCGATCAGACGGCGGTGGACAACAGCGCGGCGGTGCTTTGGCTTTACAACGCGGGTACCAGCCGCACGATTCCGTTCACCACGGGCGCGACCGGAAGCGCGACGGTCAATTTCACGCCGCTGGCCGGGGAAGTTGGCCAGGTGCAATACGCGGCGGCGTTGCCCGGGGTCAACAACCCGGCGGCGCAAGGGTTGTTGACACTTTTGGGCATCAGTCAGAGTCCGCCCGGTCTTTCGACCGTGCTGACCGTCGGTTTTCCGCAAACCAACATGCTCACGTTGTCAAATCTAACCAGCGTCGCCCTGAGCGGCCTGACCGCCAACGTGCTTGGGGCGCCGGCGAACGTCAGTGTCCAAGTCAGTGTGCCGGGAACGCTGCCGGGCAACGGCTCGGTGCCGGCAACATATATAATGCAGGCCGGTGGCGCGACGCCCAATCAGGCGCAATTCACCATTGAGTTCACCACGGCGCAAGGCGTCACCAATGACTTTCCGATCAATGCCAGTGTCGTCCAATTGGAGCCGCAACTGACGGCCGTTCCAGGGTCCCTGGGCGGCACGATGATTGGCGGACAGCAGACGTTCGTTTCCTTCAGTGTGGCCAATTTGGGCGGTGTGTCCAGCGGGAACATCCAGTTGCTGCTGCCCACCAACGCGTCCTGGCTCTCGGCCGTGACCGCCCAGCCGATGGCCTCGCTGACCCCGGGCCAAACCAATCTTGTCACTCTGGCGCTGACGCCCGCGACCAACCTGGCTTTGGGGGCCTATCCCGGCTCGGTGGTGGTGGCCTGCGCCAACTCCAGCGTTTCCGTGCCGTTCACCTTTGATTGCGTTTCCACGCTGGTCGGCAATTTGCAGGTGACCGCCCAGGATGAATTCACACTGGTTTCTCCCGGCGCGCCCAATGTTTCCAATGCTACGGTGACGGTGACTGACTTCTTGACTGGCACCAATGTGGCCAGCGCCGTCACCGGGCCGTCGGGCATCGCGGTGTTCTCCAACCTGACCGCGGCCTATTACACCATCAACGTCGAGGCGACCAATCACGGCGGCTTCGGCACGACGCTCCTGGTGGCGCCCAACCAGACGACCAACCTCAATGCCTTCCTCCCGGTCAATTTGGTCAGTTATACGTGGGTGGTGACGCCGACGGAAATACCGGACAATTACGATTTCACGCTCACGACGACCTTTCAGACGCAGGTGCCCTGGCCGGTGGTGACGATCACTCCCGGAGCGATCAACCTGTGCGGCATGTCGGGCACCAACCAGATTGACCTGGTGATTACCAACAACGGGCTGATCTCCGCCCAGGATCTGGTGCTGTCTTTTGGCAGCAACCAGAATTGGTCCATCGTGCCGCTGGCCAGCAACCTGGGCGATCTGGCCGCGGAGAGCAGCCTGGTGGTGCCGGTGATCATCACGCAACTGGATTCGAGCACCGATGCGGCTTCCAGCATTGCCGCCGGGCTTAACTGGCATGTGTTCACCCCAACGCAGAGCAACTATTACACAACCCCCATTTTTGTGTACAACGCCAACCCCAACGACTGCATCATCAGCAGCGCACCGGTGGTCAACCCGCTCGCGCCGCCAGGAACCGGTGGTGGCGGCGGCGGCGGCGGTGGAGGCGGAGGCGGCTCAGGCCAGGGCACTCCCGATCAGCCTTATGTCGCGACGCCCAGCTACAGTTTTGTGCCGCCGGTGACGGGCGCCATCGTGGACGTTACCCTGCAAATTGATCAGCATGCGGTCATCGAGCGGAACGCCTTCAAGGCCACCCTCCAGCTCAATAACAACGCCGGCTCGTCCATTTCCGATCTCCAGGTGACCATCAATCCTGTGGACGCTTCCGGCAACCCGGCGCCGAACCTCTTTGACATTTTGCCGCCGACCTTGAGCGGCATCAACGCGGTGGACGGCACCGGCAGCATGGCCAACGGCTCTTCCGGCACGGCTTCCTGGACCATCATCCCGGCGACCAACGCCGCGCCCAGCGGGCCGGCACAATTTGCCATTGGCGGAACGCTCTCCTATATGCTGGACGGTCAGCAGGTGGTGATCCCGTTGTTTGCGGTGCCCATCACCGTCATGCCCAGCCCCATCCTCAACGTGGACTACTTCCTGCAACATGATGTCTATAGCCAGGATCCGTTCGTGTCCCAATACGAACCGCCCGTCCCGTTCGGCCTGGGCATCATGGTGCATAACGACGGGGTGGGATTGTGCGACGATTTCACCATCACCTCGGCCCAGCCCCAGATCATCGCCAACTCCAACGGCCTGCTCATCAGCTTCCAGCTCATCGGGTCGCAGGCCGGAACCAACCAGTTCGTCTCCCCTTCCCTCACCATGGACCTGGGGGCCATCCAGCCTGAAAGCGCCGCCACCGGCGTGTGGCTGATGACCTCCTCGCTGGAAGGAGCGTTCATCAGCTACGCCGCCACCTTCCAGGAAGTCAACGCGCTGGGCGCCACCAACATTTCCCTGGTCAACAGCGTCACCATCCATGAGATGAACCACATCGTCCGCATCACTGTTCCGTCCGACGACGGCATCCCCGATTTCCTGGTCAACGACACCACCAATATTGACGCGCTGCCCAACAACGTTTATTCCAGCACAGGGCCGGTCTTCGCCGTGACCTCCCTGAGCAATGTGACCGTCACCGGAACGCTCTCCCGGTCCCAATCCAACATCACCGCCACCCTGGCCGCGCCGTCGGGCTTCGTCTATTTTGAGTTCCCGGATCCGAGCCAGGGCACGATGACCATTGCCGGCGTGACCCGCTCGGACGGAGTCAATCTGCTGGTCGGCCCGAATGTCTGGCAGACGCCGGAGCGCGATCACATGCTGCCGCCGCAGCCGCAGAACCTGGTGCATATATTTGACTACAACTCGACTGGCTCCTATACTGTCACCTATGGCCCGATGGTGACCCCGCCCACAGTTACGACCCTCCAGGGAGTGAGCACTAACCCCGCCGTCGCCACCTTGAACTGTCTGGTCAACCCCAACAACGGCAACACCACCGTCTATTACCAATGGGGTCTGACCACCAATTACACAAGCGTCACGCCGTCGGTTTCGTTGACCGAAAGCCTCAACACGCCGCAGGACGCGGCGATTGTTCTGGACGAATTGGTGCCCAACACGACGTATCACTTCCAGGCTGTGGCGGCGAACAGCGCCGGCACCAGCTTCGGGGGCGATGTCAGCTTCACGACGCCGCTGGTTTCACTGCCGGTCATCACGGCGGCGACCAACGTAACGCTGGCCGTGGGCCAGTCCCTGGCCTTCGTCAACCAAGCCAACAGCCCGGTCATTTACAGCCTGGATCCGGGCGACCCGGCGGGATGCGCCATCACCACCAATGGCATCTTCACCTGGGTCCCGTCCTGCGAGCAAGGCTCGACCACCAACCAAATTAAGGTATGGGCCACCGACATCCAATACCCCATGGTCAGCAACTTCATGACCTTCCAGGTCACCGTGGGCGACTGCGTCGAACTGAGCATTGGGTCGGCGGCGACTCAGAGCGGCCAGACGGCCTGCGTGCCGGTGACGCTGGTCGGGGCCAGCGTGCCGTTGAGCGACATCCAGTTCACGCTGCTCTTTCCCCCCGGCCGCCTCACCAATTGGTACATTTCCTCCACCAACATCGCCGTCGGCGCCGCCATTCTGCAATCCTCTTCGGCGTCGCAGGCGCAATTTGACGTGAGAGCGTTGTCCGGGCGCTCCCTGCAAGGCCCGGCGAGCATTGCGCAGATTTGTTTCCAGACTCTTGGGGAGCATTCTTATTTCGCCACGATGGTGATGACCAACCTGCAAGGGACCGAAACCGACGGAACGCTGGCGGGCGCCTCGACCGGGATTCCGGGCATGGTAACCGTGGTGGCGGCGGAACCGTTGCTCCAGGCCGCCGCGAGCACCAATTCGACCGTTATGTTGACGCTCTACGGCAATCCGGGATCGAACTATGTCATCCAATCCTCGACCACTCTCAACAGCAACGGCTGGCAGGCGGAGTTGAGCACGGCGCAAAGCAATATCATGTTCCAAGTCCTTGTCCCGACCGGCGGCACCAACGCGCCCGCGCGGTTCTTCCGCGCCTATCAGCAATCGCCTTAGAAATCAGCGGCGTTCGTCAATGGGAACGTAATGGGCGGCGGCGGGGCCGATATATATTTGACGTGGACGGCAGATGCGCTTGTGAGAATCGTCGAGGATTTCCTTGAAGTTGGCGATCCAGCCGGGCATGCGCCCGATGGCGAACATAAAATCACGCGAGCGAGATCCACCGCTGGTCGGCATTGCCGCGCGAATTCGCGCCACTCGGTCGGCCTTTTCCGCTGTATCGGGGCTGTGCGTGGCCTGGTAATCGATCTCCTCCCATGCGGGATCATCGGTCGGAGGTGCGTGAGAGCTTCGCGGGTAATTCAGGATCGCCTCGACAATTTGAAGCCGTTCAAGTTGTTCCGAGCGCATTGTCATGATTTGAAGGCACAGTAACCTCTGCACAGTCCGGCTGGAAATAACCGAATCGCCTGACGGCATCACCTGCGGTCAGATGCCCGCGTCGCTCATTTTTGAACCAAATCCATGCAGATAGTTTCCTGATCGTTTCGCGCATAAATCCGCCGATTGGCGAAAGCGGGATGTGACCAGACCACCTGGCGGCCGGTATCGCGATTGGCTGGCTCAATGACGTGCACCCGGCTGATCTCCTCATAACCCTTCGGCGTCAGCCGGGCGATGATCAAATCGCCCTTTTCATTGAACAGGAAAAAGCGGTCCTGATTCTTGATAATGAAGGCATTGGCCCAGCGCATCTCCTTGCCGTCGGCGGTAGTGGCGCTCAGGGTTTCCCAAATCCGCTCTCCGGTGGCGGCCTTGAGGCAGCGCAACTGGCCGTAGCTGCAAACGCCGTAAACATATCCGTCTTGCAGGAATGGTGTGCTCAACGTCCAGTGCAGCGAGATACTGCTTCCGACGAGCCGTGCGCACGATGGTCCAAGGGTAATCGAGCAAAATGGAGGATGGTGTGCAAACATTTTTTGAAAGACGTGCCTGGCGAAGAATTACTGCCATGAAAAGGCCTTGCGGTTGGAATCTGGTGGCAGCCCGTGACGCCTGAGCTGTTAATCCAACGGGATTCCTGTTCGTTGTCCTTCGAGTTGCATCAAGGCGTGCAGCCGCTGCCAATCCTCCAGGTTATCGGGCATTTGCGCCGTGACCAGTCGAGTCGGCCTCGATCCCTGCATCCAGGGCTTCGAGGTTGGCGTGAATTGTGCTGGCGCCCCTGCTGTCATGGTGCTTGCAGTAAAAACTTCAGCGCAAGGGCATCAAGTCGTTGCCGTAGCGCGGGCATTTTGGCCGCGCCGGAGCAGCAGCAACCGGCGCGGCTGGGCGCACGGAATAGATCAACAACCTGTTCTGCCATGTCGGCCAAAATCAGCAAACATGCTTGAGATGCCTGATTTTATTGGTTGTTTGCGATCTTTCGCTTTCGGATCCAAATGGGCAACCCAGCATCAAATTATCTGGAAAAGTGTACTGTCCGGTGCTGCACGCTACCGCGTCCTGAAAATCCGAATCGAAGAAGCCGCGCGCCAAAGAATCTGGCGGGTCTCCTCCTAAAAGTGACGTGATCGCGCCGTCGCGCTGCGCGCCACGCAGAGCGATTTATTTGGTGGAATTGGCAACCATTTTGCTAATATGAACGTGGACATAAAGCCGGTTTACGAAGGCAATCCGAAGCACAAAGCGCCCTGGCAACCAGATTGCAAGGGGTCGCTTTGCCCTCAGGACATCAGTTTGGAGCGCGCCCAGGAGCTTCTTCATGCGAGCGTCGTGGAGGGGCGGAGGCGTTACGCCGTGGACAAGGGGCGGGCTTTCTTCGCCCAGCAGTACAATATCGCAAAGAATCGCTGGCACGGTTATCCCACCAGTTGGAAAGACGTTCCGGCAGCGGTTCGACGTCGATTGATGGAGGCTGGTGCCGTAACTTCGCGTGAAATCAAACGCTATTGGGAGGATATTCGTAAGCGTCCTTAAGGATACATGTTCGAGAGTCTCGGGCCGTCCTGAGCCGGTCGGTTAACACATCGTCCGAGTTCGCCCTTTGCCTCCGACTCGAACCAAGGACCGAGCTTGGCACGCCACCATGCTGGCTGCGGTGGTGGCGGCTGTTTGTGGACAAGTGGGTGCCCAAGCGCAAGGCCGGGCGGCCGGTGTTGGAGGAGGTGGACTCGGGGTAGCGCCAAAAACCATCCCGTCCAACCCGCGCGACTCGTCTTGTAGATACTACATACGAGAAAGGGGAGGTGTGCCTTCGCCCGGCCAAGAACGCGGGCCAGGGGGGCTTTTGTCATGAATCACCCGGTTTGAGACCGAAAAAAAACGGTCAAAGACCTCCAACCATCCCGTCGGCTACGTCCCATGAATCGGATCTGCGGCTGGAAACGCGGTGCCGCGATCAGCATCAATCTCTTCGCTAATGATTCGGGGCATTTTCTGTTTTGGTGTTTTGGAGCTTGTCAATTGTCCCGTCAAGTGGTTTGATAAGACATCCGCTTATCCGAAAAACGACGATAGCCCGTAGAAGCCGTGCCGACCCCTTGGAGAGGTGCGGGGAAGGCCGGCCAAACCTTATGAAGACGCGCAGCCTGTTGCATTTGATTCTCGGGGGAACTCTGCTCCTAGCCGGCCCCGTGGAGGGACAATACGTTGGAGACAACATCAATCTGCTCTATAGCTTTGCCAACGTGGCCGCTCCCAATTCTCCCAACCTAACCGGCGCCTACCCCAGTTCGGGCCTGGCGCTGTCCAACAATGTTCTGCTGGGTTTTAGCTCTGGCGGAGGGGCGTATGGTTCGGGAGACGTTTACGCCCTCAACGTCAACGGGCTGGACGCCAACGGAAACGGATTCACCAACCTGTTCAACTTCGATGATCCGGTGACCGATTTAACTCAAAATCTTGGTATTTATCCCCGTCTGGGTTTAACCCTCGTCGGCAGCACGATCTATGGAGTCTCCTACTACGGCACCGACACCAATGGATACGGCAACGTATTTTCCATTCATGTTGACGGCAGCGGCTATCAGGTTCTTCATGAGTTCACGGGCATGCCCGGCGATGGCGCCAGCCCGGTGGGCGACCCCCTGATCGTCAGCAATATCCTCTATGGGACAACGATGTCCGGCGGGACCAGAGGCTACGGCACGATCTACCAAATAAACCTGACCAACGGCCAGTTCAGCCTGCTGCACGACTTCCAGGTCAACGCCTACACTGACGGAGACGGCTATTACCATCCGGATCTATCGGACGGAGGTGAGCCAACTTGCAGCCTGGTCGCCATCGGCTCCTCCCTTTATGGAACCTGCATGAACTCCGGGGCTTTCAGCAACGGGGCCGTCTTTTCCTTGAGCCTCAACGGCCAGTATTTCACTTTGCTTCACAGTTTTGCGCCCTATGCCTCGCCCGACTTGGATGGATACGGACCTGCGGCGGGTCTGACGCTGCTCAATGGGATGTTCTATGGCACGACCTTCTACGGAGGCCAGTACAACAACGGCACCGTTTTTTCCATCAGTCCCGATGGCACTAGTTACAGCGTGCTCCAGCAGGTGCCAACCTCGTGGGGCGGGCAGGTGATGTCCCCTCTTGTTCCGTCAAAGTCGGGTAAATTGCTTTATGGCTCTTCCTTGGTCGCCACCCTGCCCAATATCGGCGCCGGATTCAGCTCCGGGGGGACGATTTTTTCCATCACACCCGACGGAACATCGTTTTCGGTTCTTCACGCCTTTGGCTCGTTTTGGTATCGCGGCGGGTTCATAGATGGCAGCGTGCCAACCCGGCTATTGAGAGTGGGCAAGACCCTTTACGGAGCTTGTGGCTCGGGGGGAACGCGCCAGCGTGGCAACGTGTACAGCCTGGCGCTGGGTCTGGCCGCCACAACCACCGCCAACCCCACCCTGGTCCACACCGGAGACCAAATCCAGGTCAATGTCACGGTGGCCAACACGGATGAAGACCCCATCACGCAAGTGCAACTGGCACCGCCGGTCAGTTACTTTGGCACATACCAACTGGCGGGGGTTGCCAGCCTCGTATCGGCCACCCCGGTCTCCATCCCGACCCTGGCGCCGACCACGTCGGCCACCTTCAACTATGTCTTTTTAGCCACCAACTGGGGGGCGGTCAGTTTCCAAGCCACCGCCATCGGGACATCTTCGGACGGACCGGTCAGCAGCCTGGTCGCCACCAGCGCTGTGGTCAACATCGTTCCCCGAGGCGACCTCTCGATCAAACTCCACAGTCAGGCGACCAATCTGTACCAGGGAATCAACATTTATCAGAAGGCGGCGCAGGCGCCTCAGATTCTTGTCAACAGCACCAGCCTCAACCAGGTATCCTCCTTTGACGTGCAAATTGTCAATAAGGAGCAAGTTCCCATGGATTACACGCTCCTGGCGGCCAGCACCAACACCGGCTGGACCAATCAATATCTTCTGGCCGGGCAGGACGTCTCCCAGCAGATTGGCAACGCCCTCAACCTGCAGACTTTGCAGCCCGGGGGATCAACGGTGCTGACCATCTATAGCGGGGGGGCTTCGACGTACAGCACCAACGCCATCACGGTGACCCTGGGCCTTTACGGGCAGCCGCAGCTTACCCTTGACCAGGTGATGCTGGTTCCGCAGACGGTTCCCGTTCCGGTGACACTCTCGCTGCACCGGATGCAAATCAACGCGTTCACCTCAGAGAGCCTGCTAGCCGGTCTGTCCGAGGGTGTTGATCAACCTTTGGCCCCCGTCACCGATGCGGGCATCCTGGCAAGCCAACCGACCCTCTCGCGCGGCTTGGTGGCGGACGGTGTCACGCCGATGCTCATAGAAGTTGATGGGAATGTGAATAGCCTGCAAGCCCTGCCCAACGGGCGCACCTTCGACGTAATGGACGAGGTCATCAGCGCCACCGGGACCTTAAACGGAGCCGACCCATTGAGCCAGGTCTATGACCCATCGACCGGGACTTGGAACACGGAAGATGAGTTTACGCTGACAGCCGCCAAACCGACCGCTTTTATCTTGGTTGGCCCCATTGACAGCGACAACGTCATTCCAGCCGCCGGGGACATTGACTTAATGGTGAAGGTGACTGTTTCGGACTCGGTCACCGGTTCCCCGGCAGGCTCCACCTTTTACGCCATTCGGAAGCCGCCCATTTTTCTCACCCACGGCTACGCCTCGCCCGGCTTCTGGGACCCGGGCTTTGTGAGCGTTTTGGCCCAAAGCCGGGAGTCCTCGACCAGCGGCGATCCCGACAACTTCGTTGTCACCATCCGCTACGGACAGGACCCCGACCCCACCCACTATATCCTGAATCAAGGCCCGATGCCCGTGTATATGAACGCTGTGCTGCCGCTTGCCGACTGCGCGGCGCTGGTCAATGCCCAGTTCCAAACGGCCCAACAACTCATCAATCAGAACTGGGCGATGACACACCCGGACATCGTCTGCCACAGTCAGGGTGGGGTCATCACTCGCATGCTCTGTAGTCAAAACGCCAATGGAGTGATCACGCAGCCCTACCGCAACTCCGACAACCTGTATCGTGGGAGGTTCCACCGCGTCATCACTATCGGCTCACCCCACAACGGATCGCGGTTGCTCAGCTACCTGCTGGATATTAGACGATGCGGCAGCCTCAGCAACACGGCCCCCCTGGCCCTGCTGACTGCCAACATCATGGTCTGGATCCAAATCGCCCAGGAAAAGTTTGATCCCTGGGGGCCGCAAATCCGGGACCTCAACAACCCCAGTTCCAGCGGCAACTGGTATCCTGACAGCGCCGCGCAGTTCCACCTGATCCGGGCAGTAACCGATTATGGACAAGCTCCCCAGCCCTTCGATACCACCCCCGCATACCAAGTCATGGACCTGGTCCGTTTGGACGCGTCCACGGCGGTCATCCCACGCGGGTCGGACGGCGTGGTGGATTACGACAGCATGCTCGCCAATGTGCCGCCGGGGGCGCTCATGCCCAATACTTATGACATGCCGATCTCGCTCCTGATCACCCACGCGGCGCCGATTTTCCTTTTTGGAGGAAGCATCAACGAGACCGCCTCGCCGGACATCGCCCAACACGTCATTGACTGCCTCAACCAGACAGGCGAGCCTCCGCAAAACATGCAATTTGGCAGCTTTGTTGTGCCCCCGCTCTTGAGCCTGGCGGAAAGCAACCTTCTTTACGGGGCCGCCACTGGGTACGCACCCATCCTGTTTCCAGGCATCCAGACATTCGTGCCTGCTCCCGCAACCCGCCCCCGGCCTATGGACGTCACCTCCAACACCTATTCCCTGGCCTTCCAATTTCCAAGCAACGAACCGCCGGCCGCCAACGCCAATGTCACATGGGTTGCCCTAACCCTGGGCACCAACGGGATCGGCACCAACGGGGTCACTTGGCAAGCGCAAGGAACGAATGATTCCCAAGTCACCGTTTACGTGGACCAGAACTTTGTCGGGGATGTCCTATTGTGCGCAGACTATCTGGACAGCTCCAACCAGATGGTCGAGGCCGGGCCGACCCTTGTCTGTTCCCAAAGCCCCTCTGCGGCCTCTCTGACTGGATTCTACGTCCTGCCTTTCAATCCAACCCTGACCGCCGGGGCCACAGTGCCGGTTTCGATCCTGGCTGCTTACAGCGATGGCTCCTATAGCCTGCGGTACGTGGCGAGTAACAGCCTCGCGGCCGTGTCGTCCAATCCCAACGTCGTTTCGGTCAGTGATCCCCTTAACTGGCAGCTGTTGACCTCCGGCACGGCGCAGGTAACCGCCTCCTGGTCCGGATTCACCTTCACCAACCAAGTCACCGTGATCGCTCCGGGAGTCGTCAGTCCCCAGCTAAGCATAAACGCCGCGGGCACCAACGCCGTCCTCAACTGGCCCTACTGGGCCAACCAGTATGTTCTGGAGTTCTGCACCAACCTTGCCTTGCCCAACTGGCAACCCGTCTCCGGCGGCTTGCAAACCAACGGATCACCCGATGTGCTCCTAACCAACGGCGGATCCATCTCACTGACGGTTCCCTTGCGACCCACCAGCGCCTATTTCCAACTGGCACAGTAAGAAGCGGCCAGCAACTCGGGCACCCCGTAATAGCGGCCGCCCGGCACGCCTGGAAGCTTTAGAGAAGGGCCGCATGTCGCTGCCGTAGCGCGGCCATTTTGGCCACGCCGGAGCAGCAGCAACCGACGCTGGCTGGGGCACGAAATAGGTCAACAACCTGTTACGCGCGTTAAGTCGGGCTGGTTTTGGGTCGCAGTGAGGCCGTGCGTAGGAATTGGGACAAGGCCGGGGTGTAACCGATATTCACTTCATAAACTGTTCCTTGATGCACAGCAAAGATGGGTGTAATTGGGCACCAGACTGATGAGAAATCTTCGGCCATTATGCCTCGTCGGCCTGACGTTTTTTGCGCTCCTGACGCGCGCCGCCGAGGATGACTGGCAACGGGTTCGCTTTCGCGAGGTGGAGACGCTGTTCGCCAATCCCGGCCAGGGGTGGATGAGCCAGCAGCGCAATCCCAGCGGCGGCACTCGTTTCCCATGCTCGGTTGACTACCTTCGATTCGACTGGGCGGACGTCGAGCCACAGGAGGGCCAATACAGCTGGAAGTTCATTGACGATGTGATCTCGGCCTGGAAGCCGCGCGGCGCCGCTGTCGCGATACGCGTGATGACTGCCAACGCGCACAGCGGCGGCTATTATTCCTCGCCCAAATGGCTTTTTGACGGAGGTTGCAAAGGGTTTGAATACAATGCCGGCGGCGGCGATCCGACCAGCGGCGGCCGGGCCATCCCGCGCATCGAACCGGATTACGCCGACCCGACCTACCTTGCCAAACATGGGGCCTTCATCGCCGCACTGGGGAAACGTTATGACGGCATTCCGGGCGTTGAGTTCCTCGACATCGGTTCCTACGGCATCTGGGGCGAGTGGCATACGATCCATCCCGCGCCCGTCGCCGTGCGCAAACAGATCGTGGACATGTATTTGCAGGCCTTCCCGAAGACCCCGCTGGTTTTCATGTCCGATGATGTGGAGGTGATGGGCTATGCGCTGGCCCACGGGGCGGGCGTCCGGCGCGATGGAGTCGGCTCTCCCTGGCACGAGCAGAACTGGATAGGCTCGCCGCGCTGTGCGGATGTTCAAGGCATGGCGGAGACATGGAAAAAGGCGCCGGTGGTCTTTGAATGGTATGGCGACTATGATTACCTGAAGTCGAAGGGCTGGTCGTTTGACGCGGCGGTGAACTTCATGCTCAACAACCATGTGAGCATGATCAATGACAACATCGGCCGGGTGCCGCCCGAGGCCATGCCGCAACTGGAGAAACTCGCCCGTCTGGCTGGCTATCGTTTCGTGCTGCGGGAAGTGGCGCACGAGAAGACCGTGCAGCGCGGGGCGGTCTTGGACGTGACGATGAAATGGGCCAACGTGGGTGTGGGCAAACTCTATCGTCCCTTCGAGTTGCGTCTTTCCCTGCGCAACGCCGCAGGCCAAACTGTCGTCACCAACAAAGCCAATGCTGACCCGCGCGAGTGGCTGCCCGGCGAACGGGATGTCGCGGCGGTGGTACAGATACCGGCGAGCCTGGAGCGGGGCGATTACACACTGGCCGTCGCATTGATTGACCCGACCAACCCGGGGCGGACGCTGAACTTGGCGATGGACGCGCTGGCAAAGGACGGCTGGTATCTGGTCAGCCAGATGAGGGTTGAATGAGCACTACGACAATTATGAAAAACACAATGATTGACAAATCAAAGACGGCGCTGGTGGTTATTGACCTCCAGAAAGGCATTGTCGGGCGGCAAACCGCCCCCCATGCGTCGGACCTCGTGGTAAGAAACGCGGCCGCTCTGGCCGAGGCGTGCCGGAAAAGCGGGATGCCGGTTTTTTTGGTGAGGGTTGCCCTGTCGCCGGACGGAAAAAACGCCCTGCACCCGGTCGCTGACGCGCCCATGCAGTTTCAAAAGCCGCCGCCGGACTGGACGGAGATTGTCCCGGAAATGGGTCCCAAACCGGGCGATATCGTGATCACCAAACGGCAGTGGGGCGCGTTTTACGGGACGGAGCTTGACTTGGAATTCCGAAGACGCGGCATAGCGACTATGATCTTGTGCGGCATCTCGACGAATATCGGCGTGGAAAGCACCGCCCGGTTCGCTTACGAATACGGTTACAACCAGGTTTTTGCGGAAGACGCCATGGCGGCCATGTCGGCGGAAGAGCACGCGCTGACCGTCACCAAGATATTTCCCCGCATTGGCCTGGTAAGAAAAACCGGGGACATATTGGCCGATCTATCGAATGATTGATTGATTATGGGTTTTCGCTTCAGCCGGCGCGTCAGCATTCTGCCAGGGCTTAAGTTGAACTTTACGACGGCGTAGTATCCCATCCGCAACGACGATGCCCACTGAACCATCCGAACCACCCGCGCAAGTCGCTAGTGTTCCGCACGAGATTGCCGGGCAGCCCCGGCGCGGGATTGTTGGCGGCATGTCATGGCGCGACACATTCGCCGCGTTGAAGCATCGCAATTTCCGGCTGTTTTTCGTGGGGCAGCTCGTGTCGCTCATTGGGACCTGGATGCAGAGCACCGCCCAAGGCTGGCTGGTTTATCAGTTGACCGGCTCCAAGGTTCTGTTGGGCACCGTGGCCGCCGTCGGGACGCTCCCCATGCTGCTGCTTTCCCTTTGGGGTGGTTCCGTGGCCGACCGGCATTCCAAGCGCGCGGTCGTCCTCTACACTCAGACCGGGATGATGCTGACGGCCTTCGTCTTCGCGGCGTTGGTGGGAAGCGGGCATATTCAGATTTGGGAAATTCTTGTGTTGGCGGCGCTGGGCGGTGTGGCAATGGCCTTCGACATGCCCGCCCGCCAGGCGTTCATGGTAGAAATGACCAGCCACGAAGACCTGATGAACGCGATCTCGCTGAACAGTTCCATCGTCAACGGGGCCAGGGTCGTTGGCCCGGCCGTGGCGGGATTCCTGATGGCGCGTGTGGGCATGGCGTGGTGCTTCCTCTTGAACGGAGTCAGTTTCATCGCCGTCATCGTTGAGCTGTTGATGATGCGTCTGCCCAAGTTTGTGCCTCCTCAAAGGCTCCATTCGACCGGGCGGCATATCCTGGAGGGCTTTCGTTATGTGGCAGGGCATCGCCGTGTGCGCATCCTCATGCTGCTCTTCGCGGTGGTGGGCGTTTTTGGCTGGTCCTATGCTGTGCTACTGCCCGCCTACGCGACGGACGTCTTGCATGTCGGCGAGGGTGGTTACGGAGTCCTGCTCAGCGCCAACGGCTGCGGAGCGCTTTTGGGCGCGCTGACGGTGGCCACTTGGGGCAGTCGCGTTCGGTCCCGGCTCCTGATCCTCGGCGGGCTGTGGTTGTTCTCGGCCATGCTTGTGGCGCTGGCGGTCGTGCGCTGGTACCCGCTGGCGCTGGTTTGTCTGGCGTTGAGCGGCTGGGGAATGCTGCTGTATTTCTCGACGACCAACACCCTGGTCCAGAGCAGTGTGTCCAACGCGATGCGCGGGCGGGTGATGGGCATCTGGGCGCTGGTGTTCGGCGGCATGATGCCCTTGGGCGGCCTCGAATCAGGATTCCTGTCGCACGCCGTTGGGGTGCCGTGGACCATCACGGCGGGAGCCTTGATTTGCGCCGGAGCCGGTCTGTGGACTTGGTGGGTGGTGCGTCGAAATCCCACAACCCCCCGCGATCCGGAATGAAAAATGATATTCCGGAAATCATGGTGAGCATCTCGGTTCATGCCTTCCAATGCAAAGGAACACGAACTGCTGCCGATTCTGCTCGCGCAGGCTGCTGACGCCCAGCCCCAGCAACCGCAGCGGACGGGAAATCAGTTTCTCCTGCCCAGGAGTGAATTTGATGTTTCTCGCGCTCTGGTTTATTCTCAGGATTTAGAATCTTATTGATTTTCTTATGAAATCTAATTTGAATGCCAAACTCACGCCGCAACGGCTCATGCAATTGAGCTTTGGTTATGCGCCGCCTCTGATCGTTGAAGCCGCGGTGAAATACCATTTGTTCGATTTGCTCGACGGCTCCCCAAAAACCGCGGAGCAACTCGCCAGGGAAGCCCGTGTTTCGGTCCGGGGCGTCACCGCCATCTGCAACGCCCTGGTTGGACTGCGGCTCCTGACCCGGGACTGCGACTGGTACACCCTGACTCCGGAAAGCGCGGCATTTCTGGTTTCTCACAAACCCGCTTATCATGGCGAGTTTTTCCGGCACGTTTCCACGCAGCTCATTCCGAAGTGGCTCGCCCTGGACAAAGCTGTCCGCACGGGCAGGTCTGTTGACGCGGTCAATTCCGAAAAGAAGGGGGCGGCGTTTTTCGCCGAGTTTGTCGAGTCCATTTTCCCGCTGAGCTACTCTGCGGCGAGAGCCCTGGGTGAACACCTTGGAATTCCCAAAGCGGGAAAGCCCGTCTCCGTGCTGGATCTGGCGGCCGGCTCCGGGGTCTGGGGCATCGCTCTCGCGGAACAGTCGCCCAAGGTTCACATTACTGCCGTGGATTGGCCGGCGGTTCTCGCCGTGACGGAGAAAATTGCGCGGCGGCATGGCGTCGGCAGGCGGTTGACCGTGGTTCCTGGCGATTTATTGAAGGCGCGGTTTGGGAAAGACCATCAAGTGGCGACGCTGGGCCACATTTTGCACAGCGAAGGTCGCACGCGGAGCCGCGAGCTGTTGAAAAAGACGTTCGAGGCGCTGGCGCCGGGCGGGACAATTGCCATCATGGAATTCCTGGTCAACGATGACCGCACGGACCCCGTGGTCGGGCTTTTGTTCGCCGTGAACATGCTCGTCAACACCGAGGAGGGCGACACCTTCAGTTTTGAAGAAATCAGCGGCTGGTTGCGCGAGGCGGGTTTTGCGAAGCCGCGACTGCTCAAGGTTCCGGCAATTTCACCGTTAGTGTTGGCAACCAAACCCTGAGTTCCGGGCGGAACTTCCTGTGCCGCTTCCTCTGGTGCCTTCCGGCCAGGCGCCGGAGGATGCCGGCCGCTTTGATTTCGACTTGGCGCGGAAATTCGATTACTTATCAACCTGGCATGTCCGCCATCCGCGCCGCCACCAGTTTGGTCTCATAATCCTGCGACGCTGAATCCCAATGCAGTGGTTCCGCGCCTGCGATTTGCCAATGAAACATCATGGATTCTTACAGGGATACTCCGCCGGACACTTCGACTCTTTGGCCATTGATCCAGCCGCTGTCATCCGACAAGAGAGAGGCAACCGCGCCGCCAATATCATCGGGAAGCCCCACCCGCCCCAGGGCGGTTTGCGAGGCGATGAATTCATTGATCTGCTTGTTGTCGCGCACGGCCCTGCCCCCAAAATCGGTTTCAATCGCGCCCGGCGCCACCGCATTGACGGTGATTCTGCGCGCGCCCAGTTCTTTGGCCATATAACGTGTCAATACTTCGATTCCGCCTTTCATCGCGGCATAAGCCGCATATCCAGGGAGCGAAAATCGCGCCAGACCTGACGACAGATTCACAATCCGCCCGCCGTCCTTCAGGAGGGGGAGCAATTTCTGGGTCAGGAAAAAGGTCCCTTTCAGATGGATATTCATCAATTGATCGAACTGCTCTTCGGTCGTTTCCATGAAGGACGCGTGGATGCCGATCCCGGCATTATTGACCAGAAAATCGAAATCGTTCCGCTGCCAGTTATCCCTGAGCGCACTCTTCACATTTTCCGAAAAGGCCTTGAACGATTTGTGGTCTGCCACGTCGAGCTGTAGGGCGACCGCCTTGCGGCCCATTTTCTCAATCTGAACAACCACCGCATCTGCTTCCGCCTTCTTGCTGTTGAAGGTCAGGATAACGTCATGCCCCTTCCCAGCCAAATGAAGGGACATGCTTTTGCCAAGACCACGGTTTCCACCGGTTATGATCGCGATTTTCATAAGGGGAAAATACTGCGCAAAGTCTTTTCTCACAATGGAAACTGCGTCCCCGCCGATGGCATCCGTTGACTCTCCTGCCATCGCAGTGGCATTCTCCCCGGCATGGAACTTGATCTGGCAAACAAAGTAGCCGTCGTCACCGGGGCAAGCCGGGGGATTGGCCGGGCCATTGCGGAGGCGCTGTCGCAGGAGCGCGTGCGTCTTGTCCTTGCTGCGCGGTCAGGGGAACTGCTCCGGGAAGTCGCTCGATCTTGCATCGCCGGGGCCGTGACCTTTGCGGCTGATTTACGCGATGAAAATGCCGTGCAGAAGCTGGTCGCGCTTGCCGTTGAGGAATTCGGAGGAATTGATCTGCTCGTCAACAATGCGGGGGCCACAAAACGCGGGGACTTTCTTCAACTAACCGAAGAAGATTGGCGGGATGGATTCGCCTTGAAATTCTATAGCGCCGTCCGCTGCTCACGCGCGGCGTGGCCCCATCTGGTCAAGGCCCGTGGTTCCATTGTCAACATCGTTGAAATAGGAGGACGCACAGGGAGCGCGGATTTCGCCATTGGCGGTGCCGTCAACGCCGCCCTGCTGAACCTAACAAAAGTCCTGGCCGATCGGGGGATCAAGGATGGGGTGAGGGTCAACGCCATCAACCCCGGCGCCATCGCCACGGACAGATTAAGAATTCGCATCAACAAGCTGGCTGGCGAAGGCGGCATTGCATTCGATGAAGCGTCCTCAAGGATGGCCGAACAACTCGGAGTGAGGCGTTTTGGCGAGCCGGCGGAAATTGCCGCTGTGGTGGCATTCCTGGCGTCTGACAGGGCTGCTTATTGCCAGGGAACCGTTCTCGATGTTGATGGAGGGCAAACCAAAACGCTCTGACAAAGGCGCGCCGCTCAATACTTCGGTTTCTGCCGGAAAAGCGGCGAAAGTGGGGGGGTGGCGGCCCTTCTCGACGAAAAGGGCGGTTGCCTTGGCGTTGCCGATGCTCATGACAACGGTCCAGCCACCCTTCGAAAGTCTGAGGCGACGAAATGCTCGCTGACACGGTGGACATGATCAGATCTGCGTGAGTCGGTTCTTATGCTCGGTTACAGGCGGGAAGTTGTCTCGTATGGTGGGGGTTTGGCGGGGCATTGGTGGTGGGCGGGCAGCCTGACGTTGTTGGGAGGTTCAGCGGCGAGAGTGGGGCAGGTGCCGTGCTGCGCCGCGCGTGGCGGGGTCAGGGCCTTTGGCCTTGAGCATGGCTTTTGTGAGTTGGCGAGTGCTGGCATTGGGGACTTTCGGGAGGAAGAAAATGCGCGAAGCGACCGGACATGCTGTCTATCGGAGGCATTTTTTCTTCTCCGAATCCAAAATACTTCCCATTGTCGTATTGGGCGGGCGCGGGATATTGGGGGATGTCACATATAAATATGTGTTTTTCACCTCGGCGAACACCCCTCACAAAAACCGGATTGTTGTTACTGTTGTTGTTACTTTTGGGAGGTTTTTTGCGTAACTCGTTGAGCCGCAACGATGGAGCGGGTGAAGGGAATCGAACCCTCGTAACCTGCTTGGAAGGCAGGAGCTCTACCATTGAGCTACACCCGCGCCACTGTCCTGCTGATCTTAATCAGCACGCTTGCCTTGTCAAATCCTCCCGGCCATACTCGGTCCCTGATGAATTTGCCTAAATCGCTGCTGGTCACCGGCGGACGGGTGATAGACCCTGCCCATGGCTTGGACGCCCCGTCGGACCTCCTCATTTTGGATGGGAAAATCGCCGCCCTCGGCCCCGCCGCCAGCGCCCAGGCGCCGCCGAATATCCCGTGCCTGGATGCCAGCGGACAGGTGGTTTGCCCGGGGCTCATTGATCTCCACGTCCATTTGCGGGAACCGGGCCAATCGGCCAAGGAAACCATTGCCACAGGCACGGCCTCGGCGGCGCGCGGCGGCTTCACTTCGGTGGTGTGCATGCCCAACACCTCCCCGGCGATTGACAACGCGGGCACTGTGGCGCTGATTCACGAGCGCGCGGAGCGGGAGGGCAAGGTCAATGTGTTTGTGGCTGGCGCGATCACCAAGAACATCGCCGGGGAGGAACTGGCCCCCATCGGTTCCCTCAAACAAGCGGGCGTCATCGCCATCACCGACGACGGGCATTGCGTGCAGAACAACGAATTGATGCGGCGGGCGATGGAATACGCCCGCATGTTCGATCTGCCCGTGATGGATCATTGCCAGGATTATTCGCTGGTAACCGACGGGGTGGTGCACGAAGGGTACTGGAGCGCGGCGCTGGGATTGCGCGGCTGGCCCGCATCGGGCGAAGAATTGATTGTTGCCCGGAACATCCTTCTGGCGCAATTGACCGGCACCCCGATTCATTGCCAGCACATCAGCGCGGCGGGCAGCGTGCAGTTGTTGCGGGACGCCAAGGCCCGGGGCGTCCCCATTTCCGGCGAGGCCTGCCCGCATCATTTCACTCTGACCGACACGGTGCTGGCCGGCAGCGAGACTTTTTGGAGCGGCGACGGCCAGAACCTGATTTCCGCCTCCGAAGGCGAACGGCCTTGCTGGCCCTCTTACGACACGATTTTTAAAATGAATCCGCCTCTGCGCACGGCGGGCGACCGCGCGGCGATTATCGAAGGGCTGGTTGATGGGACGCTGGAGATCATCAGCAGCGACCACGCGCCGCATTGCGATTTCGAAAAGGAAGTGGAGTTCGATTACGCTCCTTTCGGCATCGTCGGGTTTGAGACCGAACTGGCGCTCTCGCTCATGCAGCTTTACCATTCCAAGAGACTTTCCCTCCCGGAATTGATCGCCAAATTCACGGTGGCCCCGGCGCGCTTGCTGCGGCTTGCCAACAAAGGCACCCTGGGCGTCGGCGCGGACGGGGACGTGACGATATTGGACCCCGACGAGGAATGGGTCTTTGACGTGGCCGAGACGGCCAGCAAAGCGAAGAACAGCCCGTTTTCTGGCTGGCGCTTGAAAGGCAGGGCCACGGCGGTTATTGTGCGCGGGGGGATCGTGTTTGCGGCGCAGGAAGCCGGCGCGGCGCATCTGAATGTTTGAACAGCCGGACGGCAGGGCAGGCTTCCGCCGGGCCATTATAGAAACATGAGGAAGAGAGTATTTTGTTTGCTGGCGTGCGGGATGGCACTCTCGCTGGAAGCGGGGAACCTGACCTGGCTGACCAGCCTGCCCGACGCCGAGGCCCAGGCCAAAAAGGAAAACAAGCTGGTGTTGATTGACGTGAGCGGCTCGGATTGGTGCGTCTTTTGCAAGGAGCTGGATGAGGATGTTTTCCAGAAACCGCAGTTTATAGATTACGCGAGGACAAATCTGGTGCTGGTGCAGGTGGATTTTCCTCATCACATTAAACTGCCGCCCGAACTGGAGGCCGCCAACAAGGCCATCACCAACAAATTCGCGGTGGAGGGATGTCCCACACTCCTGGCGCTGAGTCCCGATGGCAAGGTGCTGTGGAAACAACCCGGCTATCTGGACGGCGGGCCGCGGGCGGTGATTGCCCAACTGGAGAAAGCGAAAAAGAAACAATAAAGGCGGCCACTGGAGATGAAAGCAATTATAGCACTTGAAGACGGTTCGGTGTTTCACGGGGAAGGTTTCGGCGCTCCCGCCCAGGCCTGCGGGGAAGTTTGTTTTAATACTTCGATGACCGGCTACCAGGAAATCCTGACGGATCCTTCCTACAAAGGGCAGATCGTCACGATGACCTATCCCCTCATCGGCAATTACGGTGTCAACGAACAAGACGTCGAATCCTGGCAGCCGCAGGTCGCCGGTTTTGTGATCCGGGAACTTTCCCCCGTGGTCAGCAATTGGCGCGCGCAAAGCTCGCTGGCTTCCTACCTGGAGAAAAACGGCATCCCGGGCATTCAAGGTCTCGACACCCGTGCTCTGACCAAGAAACTCCGCGTGCGCGGGGTCCTCAAAGGATTTATCGCCGTTCCGGCTGTCCCGGACGAGGAAGCCGTCGCGCGCGCCCGGAACTGGCCCGGGATGGAGGGCGTGGATTACGTGAAAGAAGTCACGCACAAGAAGGCGTTTCTCTGGGACGAAGACGACCGGCTGAGCGCCAGTTTCCAACTCGCGCGCGGCGCGGAGAATTCCAGTCCCGCATCGCCCCTGCCGCCGGCGGACCTTCCCGTCGTCGCATTTGACTACGGGATGAAGTACAACATATTGCGCCGCCTTCGCCAGCACGGCTTCCGCGTGCAGGTGGTTCCCGCCACGGCGACGGCCGCCGAGGCGCTGGCCTTCAAGCCCGCCGGCATATTTCTTTACAACGGGCCGGGCGATCCTTCTGTCCTTGGCTATGCGGTCCAGGCCGTACGCGACCTGGTCGGCCACGGGATTCCTATTTTTGGAATCTGCCTGGGACACCAGATTCTGGGCCAGGCCTTCGGCGGGAAAACCTTCAAGCTCAAATTCGGCCATCGCGGCGCGAACCAGCCGGTCAAGGATTTGGAAACGGGGAGAGTCGAAATCACCTCTCAGAACCACGGTTTCGCCGTGGACCCCGCGACGCTGCCCGGCGAGGTGGAGGTGGATCGGATCAACCTGAACGATCAAACCGTCGAGGGTCTGCGCCACAGAACCAAGCCCGTTTTCTGCGTCCAATATCATCCCGAGGCCTCTCCCGGCCCGCACGACTCCACGCCGCTGTTCGCCCAATTCCGCCGGATGATTGACAAGGCGTGAGAGGGGACTTTTGACCCTTGCTTTTTGGGGCGGATGGCGCCGTCGCGTTTTGACTTATTTTTTCAAGTACATGGGATAAGCGTCCTGGGCGAAGGCCGTCGGCGCCGGCTTAGGCCCGTTGACGGAGTTGATGATGAGGTTGGCAAAGAAGGCGCTGTTTCTGGCGTTGCCTTCGCCGCCGGTGACCAGGCCGGCCATGCCGTTGGTGTAGGTTTCGTCGCCCGCGGTCATCACCTGCTTGTTGTCAACAAATGCCGTGAGGTTGGTGCCGGAGAACTGGAGTTTGAGGTTGTGCCACCGGTTTGTTCCCATCTCGTCCACCTGGCCGGCGGCCAGTTCGCGTCCCGCCGGCGGGGCGTTGCGCGTCTGGTTCGCCGCGCAGAGCGAGCATTTTCCGTCCCCGCCCAGGCGCAGGTAGTAACCCTTGGGATTGCATCCGTAGCCGCTCCCGGTATTGTTGACACGGCCCATGACTCCCGCCCATCCGCCTTGATCCAGATAAACATCGGCGCTGACCTCGTAATCGGACCACTGTGGATCGCCGAGGATGGTGTAAGGGCTCCATTCGGGCGCCCAACTCTGGGCTTTTTTATCTATCACCTGGCGCAGGCATTTCCCAGGTCCGTCCGGACGGGCGGCGATTTCAAACCCGCCGCAAATGTCGGCGGTGTAATAAGGCAGATAGCCCCACAACTTCGGGTCGGCGTAGTGGTTAAAGGTTTCGTAGTAGGGGAATGGAAAACCTTTCTGGGCGGGAATGCTCTCCACCGAACCCTTGTGTTGTCCGCTCGTGGTGGAAATGGTGTAGATGGAGTCCGGCTCCGCAGTCAAGTCGAACGCGCCGTTGACGGGGGTGATGTCCTCAACGCGGACGAACTGCTCCCGGGCGTTGCTGCGCCAGACACAAAGCTTGCCCGTGGAAAGGCCGCCGCCAATTTCAAAGGAAAGTATTTGATTGGCGGCCGCGCCTTTGGTCTCCAGGATCGTGCTGTAATCGGCCCCCGAAGTGAGCGTGACGAAGGTTCCCCCTCCGGCAAGCTTGCCGCAGGCGCCGTCGAGGTATTTCCAGCCGACCTTGGCAAACTGGCCGTAATGGGCGTAGGCCCAGAGCGCGGGATTGACGGTGTAATGTCCGCTCCAGGGGGAATTGGCGACGATGACGGTGACATCCGGGTACGGCTCGATGGGATAAACGGAGGAGACCAGGTACCAACAGACGACCTTGGTGACGCCACTGTTGACATAATTCTGATTGAAGGCCTGGACGAGGCTGATCTCGCAGTCAAAGCCATGTTTATAGACGTGCTCCTCGGTGTTCCAAATCGGTTTGTGAAGCGTGTCGGCCAGTTCCTTGACGGCGGGCGGGGTGGGGGCGGTGGCCATGGTGTGGTTGCTCAGGATGTCCACCGCATTTCTTAATTCGAGGTCGGTGTTCAAGTCCTTAGTCCAATCGAATTTGTTTCTCTCCCAATTGTCGAAGCCGTGGATTCTGACTTTTTGCAGTCCGTCGGCATTGAGAGTGGCGCGGAATTTTTTGACAAAATCCTCGCTCACGCCTTTTTCATTGCGGCAGCCGATGGCATCCATGTCCAGGCCATAGACTTTTTTGAGACCCAGAATCCATTTGGCGTAATAGTCGCACATGTCCTGCGACCAGAAGTTGCCGTTGCCGACCCAGCTCGGGCACCCCCAGGCGCAGCCGTCGAGGGTGAGGTCGGGATTCCTCCGCTTGGCCTCGCTCATGAGCCACCATTCATAGCCGCGGCTGTAATTCTCATCGTCGCGCGAGTGCATGTGGCTCAGCTCCGAGCCTTGGGTGGAATTGCCGTCGCCGGGGACCTCGACGAAGAGGGCGGACATGGCGGCGCCAAAACGCGGCTTGAAGAGGAAATCCAAAATCTGGCCGCGCTGCGGTTCGGGATAATCCTTCAACAGAACGGAGGTGGCGCCGCCGCCGCTGACCGCGCCCACGCCATCGAAGACTTTTCCCCCGGCGCTGCCGTTGAGAGCGATGACCTGATCCGCCGCGGCCGGCAAACAGGCGAGAGCGGCCAGGCAAAGTGCGATTATGACGGGGAGCGGCAGGTTGAGAAGATTCTGACGCGGGGTTTTGATGAGGGAATGATTATTCATGGAAGGCACTGATTATAAACTTGTTGCAACGCGCCACGAATTGGGTGATGCCGCGCGGAAAGCTGAAAGTTGGTTTGGCATAGAAAAATACCTTGATTTACCTTGATTGGCGTGGCTCAAACTGGAATCGGGGGATGACCGACGGGCAAGGCTGAAAAGGGGTTTGCTGGACATTTTTTGCCATTTTGAACAAGAGGAGTTTTCTTTTTTGGCTTAATTTGGCTTAATTTGGCTTAATTTACTTTATTTACGCACACGGTGGGAGGTCGCAGACGCGGGCTTGGTGGGGTCATTTGACGGGGGTTGGCCCCGGCTTCCCGACTTGCCCGGCAATGGGACTGACACTTCGTCTCTCATGTTGTCCATTGAAGCATAGTGCGGGCGATTTGTCAAGCTGATTCCAGGGGTCTGGAGGCGTTAACCCGTTAGCACCCTTGTAAACATGGGTCTTTATTGAGGTTGGACCCGTTAGAATACCCGTCTGGAGGCGTCAGGGAGCCGGGAGCAGGGGTCACCCATAGTTTGGTTCATTTTTCCCCAGGATTTCAGACAAAACGCACCAAACTATGGGTTGACGCTGCGAATGCGACCAGTGGCCGCATCTGTTTTTCCCCCAGTCCCCCTTAAACCGACCCCGGACGCCTCGGCGAGGCGACCCTGCTATGGGAATTGTCAAGCGAGCTTTCGTCTTTATTTCATAGTTCCTTTCGGCTTGAGGGGTCAATGGTTCATTTCGGAGCGTTTCCTC
>Ga0181536_10001431_pt1 | contig 28067 bp, 54 predicted proteins | sample PEATcosm2014_Bin_41_FD_121105 | JGI IMG/M metagenome (GOLD analysis project Ga0181536, IMG submission 121105) | Peatland microbial communities from MTU Mesocosm Facility, Houghton, MI, USA - PEATcosm2014_Bin17_60_metaG | ecosystem: Environmental > Terrestrial > Soil > Wetlands > Peat | place...
ATAGAATCCACTGAGTTCTCCGCCAGTTCCGGCATAACTTCGCGACAGTCTCCACAGAATAACTTCGCGCTTCTGCATTCCCAATATGGCGTCATCTTATATAACCTTATAATAGATGCATCTTCCCCACTCTTCCGGTACCGTACTCGCGCAAGGAGTACCCATAACATCAGGAACTAAGTCCTGCGGGATTCGGGTTAAATAAGGTTCCGCGTGATTCTCAAAGATTCGCCATAATTCTGTTGCGCCTAGCATGTCGATTGTTTGACCGGGGAAGGCGACAGAGTAACCAGTAGGACAGTTAGCTTCTATTTCCTTTAGCTTGGCTGTGATGTTAGGCATGTTTATCCTCTCCGCGTCCCGCTTTATGGCAGCGACGGAAGCATCCCTTCCGGCACTACTATTTTCTTCTCAGACTTCCTGCTCCATGACGTTGTTGACCATCCCTTATCGCTCATAGCCACACCTTTTCCCCTGTATCGTTAACATATCCAATAATGGATTCTCCGTCACGAACCGCAAACAATCTCTCGTGATTCTTCATGTCTGGATCAGTACATAGTGCATGAATATTATTCTGCTTTCTTACCGGCTGTCCCGCCCAGATAGTCTCACCACATTCTAAACATACAGGAAAGTCTATTACCGATTCCGGCACTACTATCTTTTTCTCGCTCATTGTTTTTCTCCCAGATGCTATTTTTTATTTTCAACTAGACACGCCCTGTCCAAACAAAGCTCCACCTGTTTCACTATAACCATAAAGTTTAGTATGAATCTTTTTAGTATCTCTATTCGTTTTTCCTCAGTCAAATAATTTTTTTCACTCATCAATCTCCCCAATTCCGCCATGAAACATCTTCTTCGGCAACCGCATCTTCGGGATAGCTACTTCCTTATGGTTAGATTCATACGCTTCGCTATGAAGAAAGCTCGTTCTCTCCATCTTGAATCTTTCCTCATACCGTTTATCAAAATTCGCCAATGCCTGAATTGCAAACTCTCGATTGATCTGATCTCTGGCATTGGTTATGTTATTTATCATATCCGAGCGCATCTGACGAACCTGCTGCTCTTCCTGATGGCGTTGATACATCTGTGCAATTTCTTCCTTCGTTTCCTCCCACTTCCGCATCCTCGCCGACCACTTCTCAGCCGCAGCAGTTGAAGTACAGACAATCTTTTCGAATCCCGGAGGCGCAGCATACTGCTCTGGCAATCCCATGATAATTTCGCCCGTGCCACCATAGACGGCTGGATTACTGAAGTAGTAACAAATCGGTTTACTCAACTGTGCGTTACGCAGCATTATTGCTCCTTCTCATGCAAACTATACCATTCCTGCGCCCCATTAGCAATCAAAAACTAATACCCCCAATCTTCTCCAACCGCCATCTGATTGGCCGTCCCCGGCCCTTTTGGTTTTTCCTTTTTCTTCGGCGGTGTCGATCTCTGTTGTGCTCGTTCCGTAAGAATATCGAAGTCGTGAGCCGTGAAATAAGACTGAGCCGCAGCCCTTACTCTGTCGTCATGCTGCCCACTTCGATGCTCCATCTTTGACTTTCCTGCCCCTTCATGGCGTTCCAGCGTCCTCAACTCCTCAATTAACCACTTCGAGCGAGGAATATACCATCCTCCATTCACAGCTTCTCTGAATCTATCCATAAGTATAGGCACAGACCATCCGCTAGAGTACCAACCCTCTTTCTTTCCCGCATCGTCCTTAACCTTCTTTGAGTCATAGCGACGAGGCTTATGGTGGTTATTGAAGCCCATCATTTTCAATTGATGCTGACAAGTATCTCCCGGACCTCTAATCTGCTCAACTATATACTTCATTCCTCTTCCGTCAGGAGAGTTTTTACCATACCATGCACCTACACAGGCAGCGAATGCAACAATTTGTGCTGAGTTTATTTTATTGGAAGTAAGTTCGGCCATTTGCAGGTCTGACTCTCCGTTGAACCTATTGTTTGTTACAGAGAGTACAGTTCTGTCCTCATCCTCTTTTCCTAAACCATCGGCTGTATCAATGCCGCAGGAATAATAGAGTCCCCGTTCCGGTGGTTCATAAACAAGCAGGCAATCCATTGTGTTACTCTCGATATTCTCGTCCCTATCTTTAAGTGGAACCATCGTCCATTCATATTCCTGACCGCGATAGGACTTCCAAGTTACTTTTATTTCCTCTTTCGTCTTGTCAATAGATTCTGGGTCAGGATGGAAGCACTCGTCTACATCGTGACCCATAATTGCATAGGCTTGGACAGGGATACGACGTTCTTTGACTTCCTTGTTGCCTACCATTTTTACTTCGTAGATATTGTCTTCTACCTCAGCGATAACTTCAGGATCAAACACACTATCGTGGATGCCAGTGAGGGCTTCAAAATCGTCCGCAGGCATTTGCGCCATCCATGTTTTCTGAGTGTGTGTCTTACAAGCAGTATCATAATTAAACTGCCAGAACCATTTCTGCTCAATCGGCATACGCCAATTTGATCCAGCGATCTTCGCAAGATAGGGAGTGTTACGAATAAACGATTCACACTTAGTAACATGCTTTCGTGTTACATCGTGGATTTGAGATTCAAATCCTTCAGGAACAGGAAACTTGCGAAGCCAATCATCTTCTGGATAAATATCTGGGCACATAGCCCAAGGAATAAACACAGGGCATAAACGAGATTTACCTTTTGGCCAATCCTCTTTTGCTGCTCTCCAAGTATCTGCCAACCATCCTGTGTTACCACCTCCAGTTCCCTCTAATACCATGAATAGATTTTTGGATGAGTGAGTAGCTCGGAACAAACCTTCTTCAATCATCTTCTGCGGATTAGGGTAATCGGCGAGTTCGGAGTTTTTTACGCAGCAGTGTATGGTGCAGAAATCGTGCTCTGGAGCGTCTACCTCAAGATCGTAGAACTCGGCACCGTCGATAGGTCTATTCTCAAAAACTTCAATCCAGATATATTTCTGATCTTCAGAGTACCGCCAATGCTTTGGAGCGGATGATCTTCGCGGGTCACTATCCTTCAGTTTGCTTTCCTTTTTGGGAACACATACGAAATCCATTTCGGCACGGAACTTACGTCCATAGTCACCGTTTATCATCATTTGCCAACGTGCTCGGCAATTTCTTCCATAGCGGAACCCAGCTTCGTCACGATAAATTCCACACCATCCATAACCGCATGATGCTAGAAGATTGCGTAATTGGAATATAAGTTGTTGTGATATGGAAGATACGGTTACTGTCGGAACAGTTGAGGGCATGTGTCCATCTCCCTCACAATAACCTCGGATGAGTCCCGACACAAACTCTTTTCCCGCTGAAAACACCCAATCAGGAATTTTCTTCCCATCTGCCAAATGCCCGAACTCTTCAACAAACCAGCGCGTAAGGGCTGCACTGTAAACTACAAGGGTACACGTCTTGCTCGTTTTGCATTGATTGACATGGACATGCTGAAACATTCCGAGTGCAGCATGAATACCTTTTTTGTAATCATCTACCTCGTCTTGATGAATCGAAAAATAAGTGGCATCCCAATGCTGATTGCCAATTTTCGTATTTTGATGCGCACTTCCCTCTGCAAGATAAAGTCCGCATAGCCATCCAAATTCACGATTTAGCTTTACAGTCTCTTCTTGCTGCGAATTATCCCTGCTGTGTTTGGGGCGTTTATTATGAAATAAACTGATGCTCTTTACCTGATTGCTTATCGGACGCACAGGCATGACAACGAAATCATGTTTCCCAATATTCTCCGCTGGAGTGAACCCGTCAGGAGTGAGGATGGGGTGGTCACGAGTCACAACTAGGGGATCGTAATTACCCCACAAAGATATCTCACATGCTACCTCGTTCTCACGCACACTTTTTACGACCTTCTTCACGGGAGCAAGGCGACGTTTGGACGTAAGTACTAAATCTCCCGGCAGTACATCCTTGATTTTCTTCACAAATCCATCTTGGGTTTGTATGTAAGTGCTTGATTCTAAACACAGGTGGATTGAGGTCGGGGTCCAGCCTTGTGCTAGTCCTGTCGCTTGACTACCAGACTGTATGGAAAGGATAGAACCATTGTCATAACGGTTCTTCGATACAACTGTAGGAACAAGCCACCACGGGCAATGGCCATAAGCAGTATCCATGATTCTTTTGATAAGTTCTGACCGTTCCTTTTGTACGCTGGCCATGATCGCTTGCGTATTCGAGATAAATAATAGCCGATGGAGAAATTTAAGAGCGGTCTTAGACGTAATTCCGAGCTGCCTTGCTTTCAAGATAAGCAGTTCAATAGATACTTGTCTTTCGTCAAATTGCTCAATAACTGAATCATAAATCTCCTGAGACCGCCGATTTTTGAACTTAAACATCTGTCCTTTTTCATCACATATCCAAGCATAATTTCTCTCCCAATAGCTCGAATCGAGGCCGCAAAGAGCCTGCTCATTCTGAATCCAGCGTACAAGTTCTATACGCTTTGATTCAGTCATTTTTCTTATATGAGTTATCCATCCCCCTTTAGAGTTGTAATCCTTCTTAATTAGCGACTCAACATACTTAGTAAAATCCAATACTTCATCGTAGGTACGGTAAATTGGCAACCACCCGTTTTCTGATTCAAACTGCTGAATCCGTTCTATCACAACACGAGAGGAGTACATTACTTACCATCCTCCAGCATTTTCTGCCGAATAGGAATTAGCTTTTGTTGTATCGTATTCGATGAAGGGAAGAACTTCTCTAGATCAACATTCTCTGCTTGAATATCAATAAACGTATCTTCTTCGTCAGGATCATTGTCATCTACCTGAGCAGGAGAATTCCCACCACCGCCGCCGGAGCCGAACACAGCCTTCCCAATGAATGTTGGCCCTTTCGGAGAAGGTAGGAATCCCATGGCAGTATCCAAAGCTGTTCTGTCCTTCTCACCGCTAGGCAAAAGACCGTACTTCACTCTGGCCGCTGTGATCTTTGGATGGTTGGTCATAGCTATAATCTTTACTGTATTCACGGCTTGAGACTGCAACGCAAGCATAGCGGAGCCAAGGAATACTCTTAAATCTATTCCTGCCGCCAGTGCTATAGCTTCCCACGAAACTCTTTCCCTGTCGCCCACAGGAATAGAGTCGTATTTCTCTAAGAACGCCGCAATTGAAGGATCATCCACTGTAAAACGCATTGCGCCCAAGACAGCCTTTAGGCCACCTTGGGCATTCTTTAGGAGAGGTGTAATTTCAGGAGCAGAGCGAAGAGCTAGTACGTCTACTCCTAGCCGCTTAAGTGCCTGTTGCGCTCGATCCACTGGCTTTGGGATAGGCTTTGGGACGGGCAGGAGGCTTTGGTTGTCCTGTTTCGCTGTGGGCTTCTCGCCATGCCTTTTCTCTTGGACCGACTTCCCCTTGTTCGTCGTCGAACTCACTGAGCCATTCGGCAACGGGGCCGTCTGTGTTGCCGGTTTCCTTCTTGAGCTTATCTTCTTCTGTGGGGAGTTTGGAGATAACAGCGTCTCGTCGTTCTCTTGGCTCTGGCCACTGCTTGGCGATGGCGGTTCTGGCGATTTCATTTAGTTCTCCTAGTCCCTTCGCCAACGCCTCCCACGCAGCTACAAGACGTTCTTCCTGATCCTTGGTCACAAATCCCTCCCACTCACTCTTTCACTCGATTCATAAAACCACAAGCAACATTTACATCTAGACAAAACTCAAGCCCCCCATCCTTGCCAAGCCATCCACAACACAGTTTACCACCATTCCAAATACCGTTATCCCGCAGTCTTTTCCCAACTTCCCTTACTTCTGAACGGGGTTTATTAATGAATTTTGCAATCCTGTCCGCGTTTGGGCCTTTGAATGCGGAAGAGAGAAGAACTAACGCGGGTACATACTGCTTATCGTCTGGAGTGATCCCAAATCGTTTGATTTCATCGTTCAGAGTTTTTACGGTTATCCTTGGCATTTGGTTTCCTTTTACTCCGCTCGGTACACGCCAATAGGTTGACAAATAGGGCTTGCATCGTCGGCATGAATCCACTCATCTTCATCCAATGACTTTTCTATGAACGTCACTGGACGATGGCATCCCACGCAGCGAAGAGTAGGAGCCGGATCAGGATGAAGAGCATTCCGGTCGTCACCGCATAACCGAACGAAAAACTTTTTTATTCTGTTCATCCTGCCGCCCACTCAGTCCCAGTCCACCGTTCAACTTTCCAAAAAATCATCAAACATTAGTCACCATTACAAATCCATAGTTTCCTGCTGAAATATCGCCTACCGCAATACCTGTAGGATACTCACTAGACCATCTAACTTTCTTGCATATAAATGTGCTGTCTACTATAACAAGATCACCAGCATGTAATCCTTCAACCGAATGAACCATCTGATATTTTCCTGAATGCAGTATTTCAGGGGATAGAAAGGCATTCTTAGGAAATGATTTTTCTAGCGTAGGAATAACTGAAGTTTCTTTAGTCTCCGCTTTAATTATCAGCCTTGGAACAGCCGCAACTACTGGAGCCAATCCTAGAAACTTTAGAAATGTTCTACGATTTACCATCTACTTTCCCTCCGCCGCCTTTACGCGCTCAGGATGTGGCGCATCAAGAAATTTACTCCCCCAGAATGTCTTTTCCAAACATTTTCCAACCCCATGGCACTTCGGGCAAACTACAGCTAATTGTGCAACAGTATACGACATATTCTACTTCCCCCGGATGCCTAAGCGTCAATAGTACCCTTGTACTTTATGGCCTCGAAAGTTACCCTCATTCCTGCATCCTTCGCCGCCCGCTGTGCTCTCCTCACCGCTACCAGAGGAGCGCGAAGGCGGGTTTTGATCCATAAGTCCTGACTCCACGGGCTAAAAGTTGCAACCCAAAGATGTAGTCCTTTTGCGGTCTTCATAATTTGTTCTCCCGGATGCGAATTTATTCTTCCAATTGTCCAGCCGCCCCACCTTGCGCCTGAGCCAAAGCCTTCAATCGTCTGCTGTACCTTCTCTTCTGCGGTTGCCCAACCGGGCCTTCTTCTGTAATCTCAACCGCAGGTTTGATCTCGAAATCAGGTGTAGGCTGCTGCCCACGCTCACGCACAAGGCTCAGATCAGGCTCGACAGGAACCTCAACCTCGGTGTCGATCAAAACGTCAGGTTCTGTTAGGTCAACAGGATTCTCAGTGTCCTGCCCCGATGTGGTTTCGTCAGCCTCAACCGTATAGTCCACGGTCGCCTGATCCAACCCAAAGGCTTCCAGATGAATCTTGACAGTCGCCTTATACCCTCCAGCATAACCGTCAATTGGTCTCAAATTGCAATCAGAGCGCAGTTTTTCGGCGATAAGGCCGCAGATGTCAACAACAATTTCTTCGCCGGAAAGCGCAGGAATAAAAGTCAGATCAGAAGCCATGATTCTCCTTATGGAACGATTGTCTGGGTTGGTGGAGGAAATGCAGCGATTCGCTGACCTAGAATTACAGAATAACAGTCCATGTGATGGAGTTGGATCAAAAGTCTAGACTGCTCTACGCTGTTGAGAGACGAGAATATTCTTCCTTCGGTGAAATCGGTTAGTGCTCCAATCTTCTCGTCCAGTTCTGTTTTCTCGTCTACTACGCGCTGCTGGTATGACTGCATTATAGTTCTCCCGGATTAAGTTGTTAGGCGTTTTCGGCTTCGATGCGGTTTTTGACGATGGAAAAACGAGTCAGCGTAGACTTGTGAGGTGTAATTCTTTCAGATTCAATCATTTGAATCGTCCTGCGGCATCCCGCTGCGCTGTCGTCACCCGGTTCGCGCATCAAATCAGCCAGTTTTCTCTGCGTGATTTTGTACTCGCGCCTAAACGTCTTGAACGTCTTAGCTAACGCCTTCCGTTCCTTGAGGTCTTCTGCTGTGGGTTTTGGTCTTGGCATTCCTTGTTCTCCTTACGTCTGCGCTAGGCGCATGTTCTACAATGACGAGTATACGCGGAATCTGCGCCGCGTCAAGGGCAATCTAAATCCTGCGGAACGACAGGCACCAGACCCTACTTTTTACGATGCCTCTGCGCGTGGCAGAGGTAACAGAGCCACTGAACGTCGAGAGGTTTTTTATAGTCCGTATGGTGTCCCGTAAGTTTCTTTTGTTGCCCACAGTCTTCGCAGGTAATGGGGCGCACCAGGGCACCAATTCTGAGAGCGAGAGCAACAATTTGCCGAGCGTCAACCTTTGGACCAAACCGGCGAGGTCGTTTTCTCTCCTTTTCGCGGAATAGTTCTGGGTTAGATGATCGCCGTCTTGCTTCGCTTTCTCTCGTGTTCTTACAATGCTTCTCTTTATCGCGTGTACGGATATTTCCCTCCCCATAGCACTGCCGACATTGGTTAGAAATTCCATTCCACGTAGTCTTTTTCTTGTAGTAGCTCAATGCCGGAAGCCATCTTCCACAAGTTGGGCACTTCCAGAGTTCTTCTCCATCAACAATGCGTGGGATGCGACGCTTGGCAAGGAGCGGTACTCCCCGTTTCTTGGAACTGATAAGGGCGCGAGTAGCTTCTGAATGTGGAGTGTTGTGCATAACATAATGTTATCACCCAACCCTCTTGAATGTCAACACCCAACAAAATGGATTGCTTTCCCACCCGTATCCGCGCTTGGCGTTGATCGTGTCCCAAAGCGAATTGAAGGATCGCCGCGCAATCGAGAAGTTCATACAGCCGGGGCTACCGGAAGGCAACTGGTAGTTCTTCCACGGCGTTATATTTGGGAACTCACCGAGCTTCTCAACCCCCTCTGCAATCGCGTCCTCTTCGCTGATCTCCTGCACCCTCTGTACCCGAACCTCCGTGATCTCCAGCGTGATGCGCGAGGCCCAGCGCGGCTGGAAAATCGAAGGGTGCCACTTCCCTTTATAGTTATCCCATACTTCGTGATAGCCAACTCCTGGATCAGCCGCGTAGACAATGGCAGGTCTATCACCGAAACCTATCTTCCGATCAAAAACCTCATAGCTGCCGTGGTGAACTGGAATCCATGTCTCCCGCACCCATAGCCGGTCGCCGGGTACGCCGTAGGGACATGCAATCCCTTCAAACGGTTCGCGCAAGGAAGGCGTATACATTGCCTCTCGGCTCATACTTACCGTGCCATCTTTCCACCAAACACGAACACCGGAATGGTTTTCTGCTATCTGATTGATGAGTTTTGCCACGCGGCGAGTCTGCGTCTTTCTATTCTCCAAGATCGCCCTAATCATAGGGCTGGAAAAGATAATTGGGTATTCCTTCACAGAGCCTCCGCCCGGTCGAGCATGTAGAATCCACTGACGCCCTCAAAGAAACACACTGCGAACCCAGCGTCGCACACATAAGCCTCGTGTCGGGTCTTTGTGATCCTCTCCTCGCCGCTATCCATTCTCAATTTTACCTGAGTGCCGACAGGATGCTTGAAGTTCCAATTCTCAGCCTCCAGCGTGGCTATACGTCTTGCTTCCTGCTGTTTTCTTTGCCATGCGGGTTGTTTCCTTGGCATAATGTCTCCCTAGCAATTGTCCGACGCTATGCAGTAGCCATAGCCAAGATCGACATACTCATCCTCGATTGACCCCGGTTCCCGCTCTATAAGTGTTTTCCCTGAGACTTTGTAGACTTCACTCAGGTTCATGTCTGGACAATCCTTTAGCATTGCATCAATGCAAGCCTTCTTGTTCCTGCCCGCATAGATGTCGCCGCCGCCTGTGTCGTAGAAAACAGCCATAATACACCTCCTACAATAAATCCTTGAGGAACTTTTTGGGGAGATTGTCGATCTCAGGCGGAGGAGCGTCCTGCACGAATGCCAGTCTGCGCATCGGCTGGTCGGAGATGAAAGCATTCCATGTCGTAACCGTGAAGAAGTAGATTGCCAAGCTAGTCAAGTTCGTAGACGATTCCTTCTTCGCAGAAATCAACCGTGCGCGGAGCAGGAGAATTGGATGTCCCTCTGTCAGACCAACTCCAGACTGAAGGACATTGAAGAACTCGTCTGCCTTCTTCTCGTCTACCAACGCAAACAGGTAATGAAGTCCAATCGCCATACCAGCGGAAATCAGGAGTCCGCCCGGACGAGACTTCAGCATCGAATAGTATTTAGCGGAAGCACGCAATCCCGGATGCTTCTCCAGTGTCTGCTCAAGAAGTTGTTTCGTAGCAATCTTTCCACGCCGCAAGTCACGAGTCGCTATCTGTCCCGTCGCGTAGACCCACAGGAAACGTACTCCAGAAGCAAGGAGCTTAGGTTGTCCTTCCCCACTAATAGCAAACACATCCCCCAATGACCGTTGCGGCCCGTCGTCAATCGTGTCAAAGGCGTCGTCCTCAATGCCCCACACAATGAGCGTTTCAATGGACTTATTGGCGGCAACAATGGCTTTGAGCCGATGCTGGCCGTTCAAGAGTTGACCAGACTTCGAGAAAATCACAGGTTGGCCATTTGTCTTCCATTTGCCCGATTTGATCTCTTGGACGTAGCGATCCACAGTCGATTGGGATACAGGGCGGTTGTTGCTGTTCTTCGTATCCAACCAGAGAGTGGCTTCCGCAGGTGTAATCGTCGTAAACTTTGAATACATTTTTCATCCTCCCGGATGCGAGTTAACTGGCACTCTGATACTCTGCGCTCAAGAGGCGCAGTTTGTCAAGTTTAAAATTGAAAAATCTCTTGCCGGAGTCTATCCACGATCTCATGGCAGTACTTTTGTTCTCGTTCAACCCCGATACATTTGATTCCTAACGCTTTGGCCGCAACCAAAAACGTACCCGAACCGGCGTATGGATCGACAATGGATTTGACCTCTGGGGGTAGGATTTGAGAGATTGCCCATTTTCCGAGCGCTAGCGGCTTCTGTGTGACATGCACCCTAACTTCTGGTTGTTCTTTCAGCATTCCGTTCCACATCCACGAAAATTTCCTGACTGCTTTATCAAGATTTGTCCATGCCAATTCGCAATCTGCGAAGTCTCCTGAGTTCAATTTATCCCAAACAAGCCAGCAGCGGGAAGGAGGAAGAGGGAAGTAGTTTCCTCCCCAAATTATTTGGTAGGGAGCTAGAGAACGTAGACGTTCTATGTCCTGTTCTGATGGGGGTTCATTGTCCCAATCATCGTCTCCGTAATCCTTAGCAACAGCTAGATTAGTCCTCGAATTATTCTTCCCTGCGGCCTCTCTTATGCCAAATGGCGGGTCTGTGAGCAAGGCATCACAGCGAAGAAGTGCTGGATCAAGGTCACGCCAATCGGCGTGATGGAGGACGATTCCTGGTTCTTCGTAATAGATCACTTAATCATCCTTCGGCATCAGCGCAATGGCATCAGCCCAACAACCTCATCTATTGAGGTAGACATTCTGATCGGTTGCAGTGGTTTTCTAAAAGTTAATAATCCAAGGTAAATGCTGCCGCCAAACAGAACAGTAAGCCTTTCCTTCCACGATAGACTCCAGCGGCTCACTACAAGGCCGTCTGAGAACTTGAGTGCTGGAAGTGGAACGTATTTAGGTTGAGTTTTTGCAAAGGTTACTTCTGAAACTCCCCAACGGGTGTCTGGATCATACGCTACTGGTGAGACTGGCTTCATATTTTATCCTTTCGCTATCCTATATTCGTATGCTCTCGATCCTGCTCGCGGCTGTTTTACAACATCATAAGCTCCATACTTAGCTTTTTTAAGGTCGCGCAGCCTAGCTGTCAATGACGAATCACTTACCCTAACCTTGTGGTCGCGCAGGATAATATCACATAATTCCCAAGGTGTTCGCCATCTTCCGTCCGAGATAATTCCCAAGACGATGGAATTGAGAGTACCAACTTTTGGAGCATTGCGCTCTTCAAATAACGATTGCTGTGTACTCATAACCGGCTCCGTATATCCTTCGCCCGTCGCATTCCTCGCGCCCTAAGCCCTCCATCTACTAGATGTAAGCTATTCCCATTCCCCAAAGGGGCTAGAAGTATATTTCTGCACTCTGGCGATAGTGAACGAAGTTTCTGACATCCTCCTAGCCGTCATATGACCATGTGAGACTTCCTGCCAGTTATTCCTAGTTCCCGCGCGTAAATCAAGTCTGCCGATGGAGGTCTCGCCATTATTTTCCTTCCCCGGATGCTGATCCTGCGCTCCTCTTCGGAATACTGAATACACATGCTTGCTTTGCAATATTGAAAGCATCTGACTGCGATACTCCGCAAACTCGCTTCACAATCTTAGCCACAGCATCTACTTTCTCTCTTCGTGGAGTATTTTGAAGGATAGTTTTACGCATCACTCCATTCCCTCCCGTACATCCGTAGTACCTTAGTTGGAACATAGTATTGCCGATAATTATTTAGTATGAAATCAAGAACCTTTTTATTATTCTTCAAATCTTTGTCCTCTAAGTGTTCGGCTTCAATAAACTTCTCCCACCGCGATAATTCGTTTGGAATATCAGGACAGGAGCTTCCGTTAAGTGACCACGCTGGTGATTTTCCTTTGCCCACTTGTATGCCCTCCGATAGTTCTCTATTGAAGAGTGCTTATGCCATCCTGAATCGACTGCCTCAACTTAGCTGCCATGCGATACGCTCTCTCACCGATGTCATTCATAGACGACCTCTTTTTATCCTGCCGCATGATCCTTTCAGCCAGAAAGTCGTTCCGAGACATATCCTTCGTCTTCGCTAGGAATTGTACTCTCTCTTGCTCGTCTCCGTACAGCACAGAGTCAAGAGAGTCGGCAACCTCAGAAAGTTTGGTGTCCATCACGCGGTTGGAAAGTTCCATCAGAGTCTCATTGAAGTTCTCTTTGCTCCACTTATCTCCTCCGCCAAAGGCAAAGAAAGGGATGTCTTTCCCACCATCCAAAGATGTGAACTGATAGTTTCCTTGTCCAAGCAGGATAGAGGCCATCACAGCTACATCCAGAGAGCTTGCTTCAATTGTGTAGGGGTCTGACGGATTGACAATATTGAAGAGCAGCATTTGATTCCTCCCGTTGGCGATACAGTATTTCATGCGCTGCGCCCATGTCAAGCAAATTCACTGCGACAGCATAATCTCTGGAAACTTTAGCCCAGCGCAGTCCAAATGCGAATCTGGAAGTGCGTCAGCGAGCCAGCAGGTGTAGCAAACTACAGCGTCGTGATCGCCTCGCATCCCAACCGAATCTCCTTCAAAGATAATTTCCCCACATGGACATAATCCAAAGAGAACTTTTTCCTGTTTAGGAGCCGGTTTCCACGATCTAGAGCCGTCAGGACGAGCCTTGCACTCGCTAAGATGCTTGATGAATCCTGCATCAGTCTTGAACTTTCGTGCGGGGTAATCAGGGTGGTGACAGTCAGGATATGGACACCTGTAGAAGCCTTTCCTGTCTCGTTCATATTCCTTCCCGTCGATAATCATAGCTTGCCTAATATGCCGGAGAGTACCCTATTGTTTCCAAATTGACTTTGAGCTAACCCCTGACTACTCCCCATTCCTCCGCCGATCATATTGGCGAAATTGCTCTGTTGCCCTATACCTATGCGCGGATTTTGCGAGACAAGTTGCTGGTATGTATTATTCATCTGTTGGAGAACAGCGTTAACCTGTGGACTAGGTGGCTCTGAAACTTGTGGTTTCCGTAGAAGCCTTTCCGCACAAATACTAGCCATTTGCTTATCTCGCTTACGTTTGTGGATTAAAGTTCCAACGACGTATCCTGCAATAAGAGCTATACTCGATAATGAAATAGTCAGAATCATCCCCTATTCAGCCTTCCCGACTCCTGACACTCTCTATCCCAGTCGGTTTGTCCGATAGTTCTGTCAGAGTCAATATGCGGAACAAGACTATCCTTATTCCTGCGAAGCCATGCGACTTCTTCGGGAAATTCTCGCTCCGCAATGTCCTCAACCGATTCTAAATCATCCATTATTGCGTCTCCGTTTCACTTTCAACGCCGTCCATCGTTAGAATTTGAGTTACTCCGTAGATATTCTTTCGTTCTACCTGAGATATTCCTTCTCGCAACTTATTCCATACCTCAACGGCCAGATCAATCGCGGAGTCTAGCCAGTACGCTCCTACAGTAAGATTATGCTCTGTCGGCTTCTCCGCATTGGCATCATGAAACCAGCCTTTGACGCTCCAGACTCTCATGGTTTAACCTCTGGCGGGGCAGGAACTTCAATCATCTTCCTACCTGTGTACTGTCCTCCGTGGATGCACTCCATAGATTGACAAGCATTCAACCATTCCATAACTTCCTGCGCGTGGTCACCTGTTGCGTATTCCAATGAACCATTGTCGTATGCGAAGATTACCAGTGTCGTCTTCTTATTTGCCATCAATCTACCTCACTTATTTTTCTGCCTTCTTCCTTCCCCAATGCTCCGCACAGCGCAGCAGTTTCCACCCCTCGATTCCCATAGCCTTGGCAACACGCAGAAAACTCGTCATAGTTGGTGTAGCATGTCCTGTTTCAACCTTGGAAACCCAAGTGCGTGGGCAACCAATACGAAGAGCGAGTTGACCCTGTGAAAGACCGTAGTGTTTACGGGCGGCGCGAATGGCGAGATGGATAGGAACTACTTGATCTCCCACATAACCCTCACTCCCTTGCATCCTCCGCCCTTCGCTGGACGGTACAGACTGGATGTTAGGGTATAACGCGGATACTCCAACACGCAAGGAGCCGCTTCGATTGCAGCCATGATGTGCGAACGAGCGATGCTTACAGGCTTTTTGATGGTTGTCATTTTGTTCCTTTCGCTGGTTCGGGCGTCTTGGCTGGCGCGGGCTTGGCAACGCATTCGGGGTCGCCGTTGGGGTTGAGTTGTAATGTGTAGGCGTCGCCGCACGTCTTCTGCATCTCTGCGACGGCATTCTGAAACTCGGTTTGCCGCTGCTGGGCCTGTGCGTTCGCCTGAATCATCTGCGATTGCGCCTTGAAGAAGTCAGCGCGTAGACGGTCAGAGATGACAGGTGGCGGGACAGGTTTCGCCACAGTGGTGGGTGGAGTAGGAGGTAAGGTTGATGGCGGCTTAGGAGTCTGTGCCGCAAGTGGAAGCGCGAGAATGAGGGGAAGTAATGGGTATAGTTTCAATGGTTCTCCTTTTCGTCCCAAATCGGGTTATTGACGCGGTGAGTGTTGTTATCCGAACCAATCGTGTGTTCGGCGAGCTTCATGCGAATCTGCGCTACCTGTTGCTCGACAGTCATGGCGGGAGCGGCTACCGGAGTAGCCGCCGTGGGTGAAGGGGTTTGCGATGCGGAGGGGGCTGCGGAGTTGCTTGCGGGTTGTGGTGCGGAGGGCATCGTTAGTGTCCTCCTGTCACTTCGCCAGCAACTTTTCCCATTATTCCGGTTCCGGGGTACAAATCAACCACCTCGTCCCCCATCTGTGCATTTAGCAGGCTAAGAATCCATCGACACACCTTCTCCGGCTTTGCTCCGATCAGCCCTTTGCGTAATGTGATCGGTTCAACGATGAAATCCTTTGGCGTGATCTGTCTGCCACCCTTCTCAGGAGGTGCGTGTTTGAACCCCGCGCTTGGATTGCGACCACGCCAGAAGATGACCGGCTCCCACGCATAGCAAGGCCGCACTCCCTTTTTAAACGCGCAGAACGATTTGCACCACACCGCGATTCGGTAGCCGTCAGGAAGCAGCGGAATGATCTGGCCAAGCGACGGAGCTGATGCCGACAATGCCCAGCCGTCAGGGAAGTCGCGGCAAAGTCTTGCAATCAACTCCGCATGATCGACCTCGGCGCAGAGGGGATCGTGCGAGTAATACTTCTTTGCCATGCCGATGTATGGCGGGTCTGCGTATGCGAATCTCATGGCGGGTTGTGGTGCGGTCTGCATTAGTGTACTCCATCTTTTCGATGCTCAAAGCAGGGGTGCATTGTCGCCTGTTTTGGCCATGCGGTAGCAGGCTTGTCGAACTTCAGGCAGTGCCCATCGTAACTGCCAACGAACGAGCCGTCTTTAATGTATCGCTTCTGCTCTTCCGCATCCGCCTCTTGATTCCCTGTGAAAATGGCATACTTTGATCGGTCGAGGAGGCTTTCGCTGCTGAATCGTTTATTGTGTTTTCCCCGACGAAAGTGGGTGCAGTCATTGCAGTCGGCATCAATTTTCTGGCATTCGTAGGCTTCCTCGGCCTTACCTGGCTTCACGCATTCCTTGTGGGCGATAAACCATATAGCGACCCAATATCCGACCAGCACATCCGCATCTTCTTTGGATACTTCCCGCCTGCAATGACGGCAGTGCGTATCAAGGCACAGGTTTGCTCGTACTGCGACTTTCTCGCAGTCATCTGGACGCTGATATGCAAGGCGAAGGAAGACTTCACGGGTTCGCGCTTGCTCGATAGATAGCTGTGGTGCGGTCGTCACGATTGTACTCCTGCCGAAAGCGTAGGCAATCTGTCATAGTTACTTTCGTGGATAGCCACCTCAAATCGGAGATGTTCCAATAGGGCAAGAATGCCAAGAAACAACACTCTCCTATCGACTCCTTCAACCCCCTCGATATTATGCAAACCTGCGGCAAGGTGTTGCGCTACATCACTGTTGTCTAATGGGATCATCTCACCCCTCTCGCCACCCCGTCAGGGGCTACTGCTTGCGCGTCCGGTAATCTTTCCAAGCCGCTGCTGTCGATTTCCCAACGCCTAATACTCGCTCCCATTTTTCATCGAGAACGGCTATGGGCGGATTCTTGCGCCAGAGAACAATCCTCTGCATCACGCCGAAACCGCTCTTGTCTTCCAACTGCCTACAGTAAACAAAGTTCAACATTTTGCTCTCCTTTTCGCCACCCACTCAGTCAACGCGCCGAAAGACTCCAGCCGCAATCACCAATTCTTCCGGCACAAACATCTCTGTTATGGGGCAACCTTGCGCGTACCCTGTACTGAGATTCAGAGATTCAAGGCCAACAATGTTCTGTGTGCCCTCTGCTCCGAGATATACCCCGACGATACGAAACGTCGCGCGACCTGCCAGTACAATGTCTCCAATCTTCATCGTGTTCTCCTTTATTTTTTCGCCACCCACAGAAGAAACGTGAGCAGCAACCTCTCAAACCTGTTGGTCACTTCGCCGCCTTTGATTTCCTAACCAGCCGCCATACTCCCGTACCCGGCCATCCGATCTTCTTTGCCCCTTTGCGTAGTCCCATCACTTCGCCCCCTTGCCACGGCGGTAGGCTTCGATGATCTGTTTATTGTGATGTAAAGTTTCGGATGTATAGGGCTTTCTATCATCCACGGGGAAATAGAAGATTCCGTCTGGACAACGTGCATCAGCCCATAGTAATTCCTTCACATCTTCCGGCACCTCCGGCTCTGGAGCGAGGAAACAGCGGCGCTGCCACTCGACGGCGACGTTTTGATAGACACTCAAAGGCTTGTCGGTGATGTGAAACAAATGCCGCATACTTTCCGTCTGTTCTAGTGTCGGCACAATAGGGTTCTCCGAGAGCCAGCGCAGGGCGGCTTCAAAGATACGCCGATAGAACTTCCGGTTCAACTCATCGCCCTCGTCCCACTCGAACGTGGGATTGTCTGCGGGTAACTGTGCGTGCCAAGCCGCCCTCAGCATCCCTTCCGGCACTACAATCTTCTTCTCCATCACTTCACCTCAGTCGATTTCACTACATTCCCTCCCATTGCCCTACTGATACCGCGCCATTCCCCATCTTCTTTGTAATGCCACCAGTCGTCAATCCATGCAACTTTTTGCGGAAAGGGATGAATCCTGCCCGAAAATCCTCTCCATTTAATCCTGTACCACTTGATCTTAGCCATCACTCACCTCCCAAAGATGAACCCTCAATCGCAGCGCGTACTTTATCGCGCACCTCCCGAAGTTCCTTCTCTGTTGGAACACCGCGAAGAACGAGCTTGGCTACAAGGTCTGGACGCTCGTACACGCGGTCAAGTTCAACTTCAATCCTGTCGGCCCCCAGCCAAACCAAAGTGGCGTCAGGGTTCATCCACTTAGTCTTCTCTTTGAATTGCGCAAGCGTCATTATCCACCTCGTCTTTCGCTACAGCCTCTCCCAAACATCCTAAATCTAAGCACCACTTTAAGTCCGCGTCCAAACTGTGACGATATTCCTGCGGTTCATCCTTATCTGGCTCGATAGGCTGAAAACAGACCGCACAGATCATAGATCAATACTCTTCTTTCCTTATCGCCTGAAAATCTGATAGTAACTCCGCAGGAACAAACTCGGCATAGATTCTACCGTAGTTCCATGTGCAGTCACGGAAAATCCTGCCGTCTCCGTCCCAATTCGTTATGTGGCTTTGGATGTCATCGAAGATCAATTTATCGTCTTCCGTTTCGACCTTGAATCCGTCCAACCCTCTTTCCGCAAAATCTGATCCGTCACTCCAATCTCCTCTGTTGCGCTCAAGATAGTAGGCAAGCCTGAGATATTTATTCTTGTCAAGAAAAAGGTCTCTTAAGTCACCCTCTTGAGTCTTTACGGGATCAAACCCATACTTCAAACAGAGAGCTATCCTGCGACTCTCAGCCTCGATACGAGCGGTATTCTTTGCTTCCTCTTGCTCCTTTGCGTGTATCTTCGCATCAACCTCTTCCTGCCACCTCTTGACGCGCTTTAGGAAATCCTGATACCAGATTTCGCTTTGCTCCCATGTGTCGTAGGTTTTAACTTGTGATCCTAACCGCATCCAAGAGGCATCCTGATACTCTCGCTTGGTTCTCCTCGCTCTTGGCCCAGAAACAATGACCTCAACGCGGCTAGGAATACCAGCGTTCTTGATTGAATCTAGCAGGAAGTTTACGATACGCTTGTTCTCAGCGCAGATAACTCGATTCTCTTCAACCAATAGCTTAGATTCTTCATACGCCTTCTCCGCTCTGGATAGCGCAAGGGATGGGGTTGGTTCACTGTTCCCATATTGACTATACGGCGGTCTACCGGCATCGTGTATGTGCATCCCATAGGTAATTTTGTCAATTGGATAAGGCTTAGGATCACGCACTTTTCCCGTCTGCGCGTCAAGCAATCCTTGGAGACGAATTAACTCAGCCTTGAACTCCGTTACCGCTGAATCTAGACGGTCGGCAGGATACTTCAGTTTCCCTAATTCATCGTTTGCCATTTCAGTTCTCTCCCGGAAGTCGTCCATGCTATCACCCTTTCTCCGCCTTCGTACATTTCTCACACAGCGGCCCCGCAAGGTCTCTGGCAGGTGTTCCAATACAGACGCGGCAAAATAGACGATGACAGATATTACAGCGAATCCTCTTCGCCGTCTCTTTTCCGCAATGCTGGCAATGCTTCAATTCCCGGTTCACTCGCTTTCCTCCTCTTCCTCTGGGTATACCTCTTCGGAACTGGCTTCACTCATCAAATCGAAATCACTATCCGCCTGCATGAGCGCACCGCCTTCATCGTCACACTCGTATTCGCGCTCCCAATTAACTGAAATCCGCCATTTCCTCATCGCTTGCTCCAGTCGAATATAATTTGAATAGCCCATACGACGAGGAATACGATGAAAGACACAGCGGAGTAAGAAAATGCCTTATTCCCATCCTCCTGCAAGAATGCTGTCACTAGAAAGATAACTGATACCAACAGAAATACCCACTCTATGATCTCGAATCCTATCCTCCATTTTACAGTCATCGCGTAAACCTCCCCTTCGCGTCCCGCTTCGGCCTACGCGACTTCGCAAGGTCAAAGCCTATTCCGAAACCAATAATAAATCCTGCCGCTAGGCTTAAAAGTACCCCTACAAGGGCTGCGTTGCTTGAGATCATCTGTCTACCCCTTTCTGCTCTCCAACTCCCACCGAACCGCTTTCAACGCCATCATCACCCTTCGATACGGCTTCAACAGTTCGTCGATCTTCTCCTGCCGATCCTCCCGCTTCAACGCCATGCTTGCTCTCCTCCATCCTCAAAATCCCGTTATACGTCCTGCTCGGACTACCTTCAAAGTCAGCCCGCATCGCCGCCCCGTAGTCTTCAATGATTTCCTCAACAATCTTAGTTTCAGCCGCCTTTATGCGCTCATCCACAAACTCCTCAATCGGCGTCCTAGTGATTCCGCCGTAGGTCGGATAAATATGGGGCGGAACAGGAGCATCGGCAGGAATTCCTAGATTCTCCTCATCCTGCGCTTTACCCCCACGCGGCAGGGTCGGTGTTCCCCGAACCTCTTTAATCGAAACTTTGACCAGCCCATCCTGCGAGTACATCAAAGCGTAATGCCCAGCCTCCATCTTGGCTTCCGCCTCGCTAGGGGCTTCACCAGAGGCTACTACCATGCCGTCCTGCTCAACAGAGAATTCCCAGCGATTCATTCCACAACCTCATTTTTTCGTCCATTCCAACGCTTCAAACAATTGCCGCTCCCGAACCGCCAGCAGAGCATGATACAGAACCAACGTAATCCTCAATTGATCTTCGGGAATTTTTGCGACCCAATCTCGCGCAGCCTGACGCTCCTGTTCCGTTCCATCCAACCGTGGAAGCCCCCACTCAATCCCATCCTCAGTATCGAATTTCAGCAGTTCAAGATTCATTCCTCAACCCTCTCTCCTCGAATACATTTCCCTTTGTGCCCTAATTCCCGCGCACAACCGTAATTTTCCCCATCCTCGCACCGTTCCACATGAGAACAGCGCGGCAGGTTATTTTCTTCCTGATCGCCGTCAATAATTACCCCACACTCAGGGCACCCCGCAATAATCCCACGCCCCCCGCACACAGGACAAATCTCTACGAAATTTCCGTCCGCGCCCATCGTCGGCGTAATCATTACATTATTCTCGATCCCCGCAACCAACCCGCGCAATTTAGCTAATGCCGCCTGTTTATCCGGCAGCGGCTGAATATTATCCGGCAATTCCCGTTTACCCATAGGCGCGCAGGCAGGGTTTTCCCCAACCACCCCCGCCGAATCATCCGCGATTTTTTTCCGGGACTCAAATATCGCTACGCAGTAATCTTTGATTCCCATCGCCGCCTGTGCCGCCTCCACTCGCAGCGCATGTGCCAAATCATCGGGTACGTCCCGCAAATTCAAAACCGCCATCTTGAGTTTCCTCCCCATCTGTGTTACCGTTGTAACAGACACACAGAACCATGTCAAGTGTTTTGGAGAAAAAATGTTATGCCCATCAAACGCGCTAAATTTAGCCCTCTATTTGAAGCGGCCAAACCGTTTGTCCTAGAGCGCGATCAAAACCGATGCGTAAAATGCGGCTCCGCTCTATCTCTGGAAATTCACCACATCGAAGGGTACAAAATAAACGATCCAGAATATCTCGCCACACTCTGCTATCTCTGTCACGGTGTAGCACCTATGGGTAAAACTGCATTTTCAGTATGGATAAGTTATGGAGAAACCGGAGCAGAAATATTCCAGCGACATCTCGCAAAACACAACCTCACACTCAATACCCAACAAATCACGGCCTTTTGCTCCGCTCTAGTCGAAATGGAACTCGACATTCGTAAATTCCAGCTTCGCCAAGCCAGAGAGTATATCCGTAACAGTGGACTGCGATGTGAAGGTCGGAAACCTTATGGCTATAAACCCGGAGAAACTGAAATAATTAATACAATGCGGTCTTTACGAGCATCCAGACTTTCATACGACAAAATTGCCGAAGCATTGAACGCTAACGGAATCCCTAGTCGTAGTGGAATTTTATGGAATGGATGTACCATCAGCCGTATTTTAAAGCGGATAGATAAATATTAAACCCACTATCCTGCGCCTCAATATACACTCCGCCCCTCATTTTTTAATTAAAATATGTAAATAAAACTCTGCGCCTCCTCGGTCTAAGCCTTTCTATACGAAGGGCTAAAACACGTTAACGACTATGTGAGATGGCGTCACGCCGGACAACTGAAACGACTGTAAAGACTACTCCTGCGGCCATCTTTGTCATATTAATGCTAATTGCACAGATTTAGCAATGCCCCTATATCCCCCCTCAGATAGTGCCCTCATAACGCGCTGATAGTAGGCTATTTATACCCCGTACCCCGTAGAGACAACTGATACCATGAGACAATGATTATAACAACGTGACAACTTGTTTAGACAACCTGCGCCATGATTAGAACAACGGGGGCAGTTGAGAATGTTGCAGGTGGCGAAAAATGGGTTTGCCCTTGCATGGTGTTTACTTGCATTGGTTGTGCGCAGTTGTTAGGGGGATAGCGGGGGAATAATTAGGGGAATTATTGCCGATCTGAGGGGGGATGGTTTGGAGATAATAATATCGGCGCTGATACAGGTGTGACGGGGGACCCCCCCTCCATTAGCTTCTCTAGTCTGTCTGAGGATACTTGTTTCATCCTGCCGCGCTATGCCATGTCGGGGTCCCCCCCGCTTGCCCTTGTAAGCTCTCATGGGTCTGGGAGTCAATTTCATCCTGCCCACTGTGCTTTAATCCCCCGCGATGTGATAGTGGTCACAGTCCCAGTTGTGCGGGGGGTCCCCTCCCCTTCCCCCCTCTATATGCTCTCTCTAGTGAGCGGAGTCACACATTCCTGCCCGCCTACAGTTCCCAGCGTCAAAATGGACGTTTTCGCCTTATATTCTCATTTTTAGCCTGTTTTCGCCTTAGTTACGCATTTTGGCGAATAATCGGCGAAACGAATATACCCCGTAGTGACACGGAGCGGTACCGTAGTGACTCCGATAAAATAGTTGATACGACCCTACCTTAAGAAATAGGGGTCGCTCTACGGGTCTGTAATGCGCAGTAATCGCTATTTACCACTTAGTAACATAAGCGAATATATTGCGAACGCTTTAATCCCCGCTTAGCGGGGGCATCCCCCCGCACCTTGCCCCCGCCATGCTCTAGTGTCTCTCTAAGGTACGCTCATTGCATCCTGCCCCCTCAGGTCAAAATTCCTTGCTATATATTGATACGCGATTAATTCACTCCCCCGCCCGATATTCACATCTAAAGCATTTTATACTTGACAGTGATTGGAACAAAAGCGCAGTATTACAGAGTATGATGTTTTAGGATGTTTCAAAGGGGGCAACAAATGACGCTATCGGTTAGAGATGACGTAACAGAGGCAACTTACCATCGTAATCCAACGTGCCAGGAATCGCCTAACCCTAACGCACCACAACAGCCGCAGCCGATGTACAGCATGAGGTGAAGAGATGACACCAAACACTACACACCGCAAAGATGACAAGATGGACTCCGCCTATGGAGTGGATACGGCTGCACCGCTCAAGTACAACGCCGTTGGCACGCCGATCGTCGATCCTGCCACGAGGGCTGCTGACTGGACAGAGGCGTGTCCTGTCGTGATTCGATAGGGCAGTCTAACGCACCACAGTTGGCTCATCTCCCCAACCAACGCAGGAAAGGGGAACACAATGCGCTGCTACAAATGCAACACGGATAACCAGATCGGGCACTCTGAATACACTACACTCCAACCGAGCAAGGAAACAGGTTGGGTTCGCAAGACTATATGCAGGTTCCTTTGCTGGGCCTGCTACGCGGGTTGGTAGCCTAACCCTCACACGCACCGCCCCCAGGGGCAGAAATGAGGAGCATGATGAAGCGCATTTTGAAGCAAATCAATTCCCTTGAATCGGCATTGCGATATTTCGATTCCGAAGGAAAAGAAATATCGCGGGGAAATCTGCGCGGCGACGTGAGCGGGCTGACCGGCGACGTGAGCTGGCTGCTGCGCGGCGACGTGAGCGGGCTGACCGGCGACGTGAGATGGCTGCTGCGCGGCGACGTGAGCGGGCTGCTGCGCGGCGACGTGAGCGGGCTGACCGGCGACGTGAGCTGGCTGCTGCGCGGCGACGTGAGCGGGCTGCGCGGCGACGTGGATGATGCCGATCTATCGCCCGAAGATCGGCAACAAGGCGTGGCAATTCAAAATATCGTGGGGGAGTAACCCCCACCGGCTCAGGAGGCCGGAGACAATGAAGAAGAATCCCGAAGCGATGCTGCTCACTACCACACTGCGTAAGCTCCGCGATGCTGTAAAGAGGGGACGCGCATTCTTAAGCAATGGCTTGTTTCAGATGACGGCCTGCGATATTACAAATAGGGGGATGTTGAAATTCGCGTTTTACCTGCCCCTTAAACTCACACCATTAATGCTTATCCGGGAGGACTCTTTTTATGAATGTAATTGAGCAAGCGCAAACCTTATTTGATGAGGGGAAGGATAGCGAAGCTATGTTGTTGCTGCGCGATGCCATCCGCAATAATCCCCGCTTGCAATATACAGATGACTTTATTCGCATCGCGCAACGTATTGCAGAGAAGCACTGTCCCACAGATGATAAGGGGCAAGCAATCGCACCGTGGACTCACTTCCCCGGCATCCTTGATTAACCGCACCATTAACCCTTATCCGGGAGGATATTATGCAAGTTACACCGTCGCAACTGATTACACTCTTAACGGCTGCCATCCCTGCCCGCTTGCCTGTATTAATTACAGGTTCGCCGGGAATCGGCAAAACCGATATAACCGAGCAAGTTAAGAATACCCTCGGTTACGATCTTCTCACCTCTCACCCTGTCGTTTCAGACCCAACGGATTTTAAGGGCCTGCCGTTCGCTAACAATCAGTCCACAGAAGCAACATTCCTGCCGTTTGGCGATTTGTCAATCGCCATTAATGCGACTAAGCCTTTGATATGGTTCTTTGACGACTTGGGGCAAGCGCCCCCCAGCGTACAATCGGCTTGCTTCCCATCTCATACCCCTGTACTATGTAAAGATGGCGTCAAGGATATAGCTACGGTCGCCATTGGAGACATGGTTATGGATGAAAATGGCGTATTTCAGCAGGTAACAGAGACTTTCAAGCGAACCGCTAAGGAAATGCTCACTGTAAAGGCAGTTGGACTGCTGCCGATAGACGCAACACCTGAGCATCCATTTTTGGTTAGTTCTGGACGCAAGCGCAAGTATCGCAAAACAGAATCCGGTGAATATGTAGTGGCAAAAGAAAAGATAGGCGAACCTGTTTGGACTGAGGCAAAAAATATTAAGTGTGGAGACTGGGTTGCCGTTCCCGTTCCGCAGGGTACTTGGACTTTGCCGGAAATTACCTTTAGCGCAATTGGGCAAGTCCGCCGCTCAGTCTGTGTGACTGAGGAATTAGCAGAGCTTGTTGGGTTTTACGTTGGAGATGGATGGTTTGTCCAGCATAAAGCCGTGCAGTCTGTAGGGTTCGCTCTGGACGATGCGTGGCCAGAAATTCAAGATAGGCTCAAGCATCTCATTTCTGCGGTCATCGGCGGAACTATCTACTCCAGTCAACTCAAGCATCATCATCGTATCGGGTTCCATGACGTTTCTTTCGGGCAATGGCTTGTAAGTCAATGCGGAGATAGATCGTGGAATAAGCGCATTCCTAGCTGGATTATTAATAATGCGGATATTAATATCGTTTCCGCTTTTCTTCGCGGATACCTAGCTACCGATGGAGCACTTATGCGCGATCATGGCAAGGTGCGCGGTGTTCAATGGAATACCGTTAGTCGCACACTCGCCCTGCAAACTCAATCTCTCCTGACGCGCTATGGATCACTTGGAACTTTGAAAATGCGCGGAGGGGGAAAAGCAATCTTTCGCGGAAAAGAGTGCAACACTCGCATTTCTTACCACTTGCAATGCTCAGAAAAGCGTCTTATGCAAGCTCTGAGCGAAGAGTTTGAGCCTAAGCGCAGCGTCTCATGGTCTTTTGAGCACGATGGGAAGATATGGACTCGCGTCGTCTCTGTTGAGGCATCCTCTCCTGATTGCGATGTATTCAATATCGAAGTAGAAAATAGCCACACTTATACGGCAGCGAATTGCGTAGTACACAACTGTATGCAACTCTTCCTTGCACGGCGCATTAACGGCCATCATGTTGCCGATTGCGTGACGTTCATCGGCGCAACTAACCGGCGAACGGATAGGGCGGGAGTATCGGGAATCTTGGAACCTGTTAAGTCCCGGTTCGCTTCGATTGTCGAATTAGTGCCGGATATTGAGTCATGGTGCAACTGGGCATTCGGCGCGGGCATCCCCGCAACACTGATAGCTTTCCTCCGCTTCCGTCCCGATCTTCTCTCAGACTTTAAGCCTACGGCAGATATGTCTAACAGTCCTATGCCGCGAACCTGGGCGAACCTTGCCAAACTGGAAACGCTGAATCTCCCCTCACAAGTGGAGTTGTCGGCAATGGCCGGAGCTGTCGGAGATGGAGCAGCAGCCGAATATATCGCATTCCGGCGCATGTTCCAATCCCTAACCTCGATTGACGCAATCTTACTTGATCCTAAAAGTTGCAAACTTCCCTCTGCCCCAAACGAGCTTTATGCGACTTGCACGGCGCTCGCAAGTAAGGCCACAGACCAGAATTTATCCCGTATCGGCGTATATGCCAATCGCCTTATGGATGCACAGCGCGGAGAATTCGCCGTGCTACTTATGCGCGATTGCATCCGGCGTACCCCCAAACTGCAATATACCGATTCGTTTATCCGTATTTCATCCGGTCCGCTCGGTCAACTAATCTCAGGAATGGAGACTAACTAACATGGCAAACGATCAACTCATCTCACGCGCAATGCTCGCATCCTTGCGGATCAGCTCATGGTCCGCTCGCAAGTATGCAAAAGACTTAACCCGCGAATTCAACTCATCCCACGGCGCATCCGATGACGCCGGACGGTATAACAAGATGCTACTGCCTGGCGATGCGTCAAGTTATAAGGCTCTCACGTCTCACATCGCAGCTACTCGCGTACTCCACTACGAGCAGACGCTCGCGTGGAGTGATGACGGTTGGAGGTTGCTGCCCGTCGCAAACTATCAGCGGTATACAGACAAGCTCCGTGCGGCAAAGCATGAATATGATTCCTTGCTCGCCGATTTTCTCGCCGATTATCCCCAATTGCAACAGGCCGCACGGATCAAACTTAACGGCATGTACCGCGATGAGGATTATCCCTCAGACGTTGCCGGAAAGTATGACTTTGTAATCGAATACTCGCCGGTTCCCAGTGGTGGTGATTTTCGAGTGGAGCTGTCGCAGGCGGAGATAGACGTTATCGCCACTCGCACGGAATCCCGCGTTAAGTCTGCCTTTGAAGACGCACACCGGGACGCGGTTAAACGCTTGTATGATTGCGTTTCCCGAATCCACGAAAGACTCGCGCAACCTGAAGCAATCTTCCGCGATTCGCTCATTAATAATGCAACTGAACTCTGCGATGTCCTAACCCGATTGAATATCAGCGGGGATGTGAACCTTGAGACCCTACGCAAGCAGACCGATTCACTCGCCACTGTTTCCCCCGATACCCTCCGCAATGATGCCGTAACGCGCATACAGACCGCGAATGATGCGCAGGGCATCCTTAACACTATGATGCAAGTCTACGGGAAGGGGATAGCGCAATGACTCCCGCACAGAAGAAACTTACATCCGCCCGTTCAGAACTTATCATGGACCAAATTTTTTTCGGTTCGCTGGCCTTGTCCCTCGTTTTCATAGAGGACCCAACCTGCGATACCGCATGGACCGATGGGCGCTCGTTTGGCTACAATCCTCCATTTATAGAGTCCTTAACTCTTGGCGAAACTTGTGGACTCATCGCGCATGAGGTAGAGCATTGTGCTCTAATGCACATTTTTCGGCGCGATGGGCGGGATATGAGGCAATGGAACATTGCTTGTGACATTGCCGAAAATGGGGACCTTGCTGACCATTTCGCCTCTTCCCATACTGCGGTTAAGATGTGCCTACCTAAAGGCGCATTGTTGCCAGATGCATCCCAAAAGGGCAAGTCTGCGGAGTGGATTTTCGCTCGTCTCCCACCTCAACCAAAAGGCAAGCCGCAATCGGGCAAAGGTAGTCCTGGTCCCGCCGGGGAAGTCCGCGATGCGCCTACTGGACCCGATACAGACGGAACGCCTGCCCCTACTGAGGGGGAATGGAAACAGAAGACGGCAGAGGCATTGCAACAGGCGAAAATGCAAGGTTCCTTGTCCGCCGGAGTAGCTCGCAAAGTG
>Ga0181536_10001434_pt1 | contig 28043 bp, 31 predicted proteins | sample PEATcosm2014_Bin_41_FD_121105 | JGI IMG/M metagenome (GOLD analysis project Ga0181536, IMG submission 121105) | Peatland microbial communities from MTU Mesocosm Facility, Houghton, MI, USA - PEATcosm2014_Bin17_60_metaG | ecosystem: Environmental > Terrestrial > Soil > Wetlands > Peat | place...
ATGGGCCTCTTCGCCTCACCGAACACCGCCTCGATCATGAACTCGGTCCCGGCTCGCCATCGCGGGGCAGCCTCGGGGATGCGGGTGACGTTCGGGAGCGCCGGCATGCCACTGTCGATGGGACTGTTCTTCACCCTGCTCGTCTTGGGGCTGAACGCCAAGGTGCCCACGGCCATGTATCAAGGGCTCATCGCCCATGGGATCCCCGCCGCCAAGGCCACCCAGCTTGCTCACCTGCCGCCCCTCGGTTACATCTTCGCCGCCTTCTTGGGCTACAACCCGCTGAAGAGCCTCCTCGGCCCGGCGGTGCTCAGCCACCTCGCCCCCGCTAGAGCGGCGGATCTCATCAGCCGGTCCTTCTTCCCGCAACTGATTGGCCCCTCGTTCAAGCACGGCCTCATGGTCATCCTCGTGTTCGCGGTGGTGATGAGCGTGATCGCGGCGATCGCCTCGGCGCTGCGGGGTGAGAAGTTCGTCCATGTGGACGAAGAGTCGAAGGCACAGAAGTCCCGGCTCACTGCCCACGCGCGCGCCGTTCCCGACGGCGACGGCATATCCAGAGACCGCCTGCTGTCGCCCCGGCAGGCCCAGGATTCGAAGAGGACCTCACAGCCGGTACCGGCCGTGAGGTCCCCGGATGAACCTTGATCACTCCATTGAGTTCAGGATGTCTCACAAGATCCCGTGATTAGACTCGATCGCTCGTGAGCGAGGAGGGAACGCGCAAGACCTCGGGCACCGAGGTGACGGTCGAGGAGGTCGTGTCGGTCACCCCCGAAGTTGCTCGTGCCCTCGCGCTCCTCGTCCCACAGCTGTCATCCTCAGCTCCCCCGCTCATCGAAGAGGAGCTCGTTGACATCGCGCACTCACCGGGCACCGTCCTGCTGGTCGCGCGCGACTCGCGTGGTGAGATCGTGGGATCACTGACGCTCGTGTTGTTCAGAGCACCGACCGGCCCGCGCGCTTGGATCGAGGATGTTGTAGTCGACAGTGCGCAGCGCGGCGGCGGTGTCGGATCCGCCCTCGTGAACAAGGCCCTGGTGCGTGCCAAGGAGGCGGGAGCGCGCACCGTGGACCTCACGTCACGCCCATCCAGAGAAGCGGCAAACCGCATGTACCTGCGACTCGGGTTCGCTCGGCGAGAGACGCACGTCTACCGCCACGATCTGGGTCCGTAATCAAGCGCTCGAGATTCCGCTCTTCCGGCTACGCCCACGCTGGCGCAATGCCGTTCCCCCTGGCCTCTCCGACCCCTCTCGTTGATCTCTCCGACCCCTCTCGTTGACCTCGCCGACACCTCTCCGCCCGCCCGAGACAGTCCCTCTCAAGCTGGGGTCGGACGGTCAGGAGGTTCGTGGTCGAGATCGCCAGGATCCTGCTTCGGACGTGAACGGCTGCCATGTCTCCATGCCCACTCGGCGCGCGAGAGCACCTCTCTGAGCGGCAAGCGAGCACGGGCCGCGACGCGCGCTGCGTCACGCTGCTCCGCCTTCACCCGGCCTGGGCTCACCTTCACGTGTACAGGTAGTCCTTCGACGTTCACCGTGCCTATGGAACGCGACGCTGGCCAACGTTCGAGCATCATGCCTCGCACTCCCAGGGTCCCGGTCTCCGACTGCAGAACACGGCGCACCGGTTCGACGAGTGCCACATCGACAAGAGCGCTCACCGTATGCCCAGGACGGCCCTTCTTCATGACGATCGGTGTGATCCACGCGTCGTGCGCGCCTGCTTCCAGCAGCACTTCTACAGCATGCGCCAGCACTTCTCCGGTCGCGTCGTCTAAGTTCGCCTCTACGAGAGCCAGCGGTTGGCCCGGGACCGGGGAGTCCGCCAGAGCCTCACCCACGACGACCTGTGTGCAGTTCAGCAGACCGTCGATCTCTGCCCTTCCCGCACCGAAGCCCGTGGCCTCTATGCGCATGGGAGGTAGCGCGCCGAAGGAAAGCGCCATCGAAGCGAGGATCGCCGCACCTGTGGGCGTCGTCAGCTCGAGTGACACATCGCGTCCCCAGGTGGGTATGCCATGAAGAAGTTGGACCACAGCGGGCGACGGGTTCGGCAGGTAGCCGTGAGCGCCGCGAACCGTCCCGGTGCCGGTCGCCACGGAAGAGGCCGTGATCCTGTCGATTCCCAGTACTTCGAGCGCGGCCGCCGTGCCCACCACATCGATGACCGTGTCGTGCGACCCGACCTCGTGGAAGTGGACGTGCTCGGGTGACCGCCGGTGCAGGCGTCCTTCAACCTCGGCCAGCGCTGCAAAGGTGTCCAACGACCGCTTCGCGACACGAGGGGGAAGTCGCGCTGCCTCGATCAGCCCGATTATGTGGGAGTGAGTGCGAACGACGACATCGTCTGTGACCTCCACCACTGCACGCGTCGCCGTGATCCCACCTCGCAGCACCGGCTCAGCGCGCAGGTTCCACCCGTGAAGAGGCAGCCGGCCGACGAGAGAGAGAACCTCCGAAATGTCAGCACCTGCGTCCAGTAGCGATCCCAGGGCCATGTCGCCCGCGATGCCAGCGAAGCAGTGAAACCAAGCCAGCCTCTCTGAGGAACGTCCTTCGGCGCTCGCGCCGGTCACCTTCTTGGTCAAGGTAGGGCTCGGGACAATGCACACGCGGCACCGAACCCGTTGTCGATGCCCACCACGGTCAGGCCCGGTACGCACGACGACAACATCGCCAGCAGGGCCGTGACCCCTTCTAGGCCTGCGCCGTAACCAGATGAAGTGGGCACCGCGACAACAGGAGCCGCGGTGATGCCGGCCACCAGGCTCGCCAAGGCACCTTCCATCCCTGCGATGACCACTACGCCATCTGCACCCGCCAGCTCGTCGATCGACGCCAGGAGCCTGTGCACGCCCGCCACTCCACAATCAGCTATCAACGCCGGTCGGAAGCCAAACGCGCGCAGCACCGCTACGCATTCCTTTGCTACCGGCAAGTCGGCGGTTCCGGCCGTCACAACGGTCACGCGAGCCGACCGCTCGAGGGCAGAACGCCACGCCACGGTGAACGTGCTCCCCGTAGCGGTCGCCTCCCCGCCAGGCGCAACTATTAGAGCTGCCGCCAATTGTTCGTCGTCGGCGCGCGTCAGCACCACTGGTCCTGAACCCGGCTCGGACAGAAGCTCTTCCACCACGGCCGCGCAGTGCTCGGGGGTCTTCCCGGGCGCGTAGACAGCCTCCCCCATGTGCTGACGCAAGGCACGGTGATGATCGACTCGAGCGAAGCCCAGGTCGGCGAACGGCAGCCGCTTCAGGCGCACGAGGGCCTCGTCGGGATCCAAGACCCCGGTGCGGACATCGTCCAGGAGCTGGCTCAGGGCTGGCTCATCCATTTGTGACTACTATCCTGCCTGGTCATGCAAGGCATTGCGACCCCTGGACCAAGACAGGGCGACTCTTCGGAAGCCGGCGAAGCAGTCAGGTCGCTGAACGCGTCTTCAATCGCCTTCCTCGGCCCAGCCGGCACCTTCACCGAGGAGGCGCTGCTTACCCAACCCGACTTCGCCGAAGCCAACGTTGTCCCCAAGGCAAGCCTGCCCGAGGTCCTCGAGGCGGTGTGCAGTGGCCGCACGGACATGGCATTCGTCCCGATCGAGAACTCCATCGAGGGAACCGTGCACGCCACGGTGGACAGCCTGGTATTCGATGTGGACCTGCTCGTTCAGCGAGAGGTCGTCCTGGACGTGCACATGTACCTCCTTGCCCCTCCTGGAACGTCCGTCAAAGGCATTCGACGCGTACTCTCGTTTCCCCACGCATCGGCTCAGTGCAGGCGGTACCTAACTGATCACCTCCCAGGGGCCGAGGTGGTCGCCACTAGTTCCACCGCCGAAGCAGCCCGGCTCCTTGGCGAAGAGCACCGCCCTCACACGGCCGCTCTCGCTCCACGCCTTGCAGCGGAGCTCTACGGGCTGGACGTCCTGGCTTCCAAGATCGAAGATCATCCCTACAATCAGACCCGCTTCGTCGCGCTGACAACCGAAGGCGTCCCTGCCCCTAGTGGCCACGACAAGACGAGCATCGTGTGCTTCCAGCGCCAGGACCGTCCAGGAAGCCTGCACGGAATCTTGAGCGAGTTCTCGGCTCGTAACATCAACCTCACGAAGCTCGAGTCGCGTCCGACTAAGCGTGGACTCGGAAATTACTGTTTCCTGATCGACCTGGAAGGCCATCTTGCAGACGAGGTGGTCGCCGACTGTCTGCGCGTGCTGCACACCGAACTCGCCGGGATCAAGTTTCTGGGCTCCTATCCCGCTGCAGGAGCACAAGGCCCCGCTGTTCGGGCCCGGGTCGGTGCAGCCTGGCGGGACGCCGACCAGTGGATCCGCTCGCTTCGCTCCCAAATCGGCACCGTCGCCTGATCTTCAACACCGTTCATCGGAACCTGGGCAGTACGATTGCCCGGGCCGGGAGGGGTGGCAGAGCGGACTAATGCGAGGCTCTTGAAAAGCCTTGGCCCAAAAGGCCCGGGGGTTCGAATCCCTCCCCCTCCGCCCTCTGACCTGGGACATTAACTAGACCCATCCGTCAAGTTCCGACCCCAGTGAGACCAAAGCGATGGCGTCGTAGGTGACGCCAGGGTGTGCCTCTTCCCACTCAGCCTTCGTCGAGCCGAGTAGTCGGGTGGGCGTGTCCTCGCCACGGCTCCTCGCCATGTCTGGCCAGCTGACTAACACCCCTGGTCAGTAGCCTAGTTCGGGCTTGCGGCACCTCAGACTGAGGATCCCACATTGTCACGTCACGTGGTCGCTCAGAAATCACTAAACGTGGCTGTCGAAGCCGCCGATACATATCCGCGGAACGGTTAACGACACCGACGCGGAGAGTTTCCTCCGCGCGCAAGAACAAGGACGATCGGGGCGCTTTCGATGTGGGTGATGGTGGCATCGCGGAAGTTGATCGTACGTTCGCCGACCTGCCGGGTCTCCGCATGAACAGAGCGGGCACTGCACGCGCGAGCAGGGTCAACACCCTCCGAGCCCCGTTTATCCACCTTTACGACCGGAATTCTGAGTTGTGATGAGGGGTCGCACGCTCGGCTCCCGGTTGATCGGCCCTTCGGCTCTTCTTCTGAAACCGCACGCTGTCTTCCTCCCTCTCGGTCCGGAATCCACCGACCAAGTCAACGAGCGTCGATTCACCTCGTGGGTTGTCCACTCGCTCCTTTTCGCGACAACAGCGTTTGCCTTTCTTGACGTCTACCTCTTTGTAACGGCGGTGCATGCCTAGTCCGAGTCGCCTTGTCACGGGCAGGCCCTGGAGCCTGCACACAACAGCGAAGACCCAGAATAGGTGCAGTATCGGGTTTCCAAGACGGTGGCGGCATGGGCGTTTTCACCAGAATCTCCGGGGGCTCGTGGCAGATGAAGAACATCGGCAGCACGCCCTTCCCGTTGCTGTTTTCGACCGATATTCACACCCGTGCTGCCCCACGTCACATGCCGAGTTCGTTCACTCGTTGACCCGTCTTGGATTGCCACCAGCGAGCGAACAATCGACGATGGCATGACGCGTCTCCAAGCTCTGCAACATCCTCGAAGCACAGAAGCACGAGGCCGCGCCCTCCGCGTTCGTGACTCAGCGCCTGAATATCTTCAGAGATCGCGTCGACGCCGCACTCTTCGAGCTGGGCGACGTACAGACCCTCGAAGTCCGGATCGCCACGCCGTGCGAAGAGCTCCCGAGACGGGGCGATCGATCGGATGGAGCCGCCCAACGTATATCGGAGCTTCCAGCGCGGCGCACCAATGGTGATCCTTACAGGCACGAGACCAGACGCGACGATGAGATCGTGAGCCTGATATCGGCTCGTCGACAGCGATACAGTTTGCGTCACCACTCACCACCGGTTCGCTGCCGGCGACAAGAGAAGACCTCCAGGGTGTCGGGACCACGGTTGACCACCTCCCGCCGGAAGAGCTCCGAACGCTCTTGAGCCGCGGGCCGATCCGATGACGATGGCAACACCACTGTCAATCTGCGAGAAGACATACCAAGCCCCTAACGCCTCGCCGGTGTCGGTGTCGGAATCGTTGCCACGCGGTTTGTGATGGCGGTACGAAGCACTGCGGTACGAAGCGCAGCTTGAACCTGCAGTGCCAGCGAGAGGCCTCTGTACGGACAGTGGACATCTGGGAGAGGGTTTGAAGACAGTCCCACGCACCCCGCCCACTGATTGGACTTCTATCGGCTTGCCGCGCCGTCTAGGACACCACGCTCGCACAGTGACTGCATTTCGTTGCGGCCACGGGCAAGTCAGCCGAGAGACATTGTGGGCAAGTCTTGGTGTCCGCCGGAGGACCGAAGACACTAGTCCCTCGTCTCGACATATACGCACGGTATGGAACTACCAGTATGAAGTAGATCACTGCCATGAAGATGATGAAGTAGACGATCGCCGATATGAACGCGCCAAGATTGATGCGTTGACCACTGATCGTCCATCCAAGACCCTGAGATCCTTTTCCTCCGCCCTCCACGGCATTGACGAGAGGCGTGATAATCGAATCGGTGAAGGACTTGATCAGCGTGCTGAATGCAAGCGCCACCACAAGGCCCACTGCGATGACGATCAACTCCCCCTGCATGAGGAAGTCCTTGAATCCCTTGATCATTGCGCCTCCTTCTTGACTCTCACCAACGCTGCTTCAGGTCGACTTGCCTTCACCCTAGACGAAGGGACCGCGTTGAACACGGGGTTCCCGCCGAGCTTTGTGCGGGTGGCCTGCAACCAGCTCGTTGCCCTCCGGGCGGTGCCAAGCAGGCAGCGCGTCTCCGAGGATTCGGTCACTAATGCTCGCGACTGCAAGCCCCACCAAGAATAGAGGTGGTGCTCACCGTACGTAGGGATGGGCACAACGTGATGGAGAAGACCGGTCCTCTCGCTGGGGGCGCGACGGTGATCCCGCGCTGTATCGATCCGGTCAGATTCGTCGCTCGGGTTCTTGGCGGAGGTTCCCGGCGCCAGCAGTTACCTCTGCTGAGCGCATTGCCCGCCTTAGGTCGGCCACACTCAACGCGTGAAGGACCGTGCTTCGTCGCCGACAAGCTTCACCAGGTTCCCGAGAGCGATGTTGACGTCGACGAGGTGCAGACCCGACGTGGGGCCGAGTACCTGGCTGACCACTGAGCGCGGGTCACCCGCATGAATAGGAGCGCTCACCTGGAGCCAGCTGGCACCGCCGGAGTTCTCGCAGCGGCCCGTGTAGAGCCCGGGCTCGGTGACCCACGGAGTCGGTGCTGTGGGCGCTCCCGATCCGTTCGAACCAAGACCGCTGGCCACACTCGCCGAGGGAAAGTAGGGCGAGAGCGTTGCGCTCCCCCCCGAAAGAGACGCGGGGTTGACACACAGCACCTGCAGCCCGTTGACCGACCGCTGTGAGACCGGCAGCAAACTGCTCACCCCTTGGCCGGGGCGTCCGAACAGGCTGTCCGACGGAGGTGGCTGGTCGAACGAGGAGTAAGCGACGACACATCCGGTCTCGGCGGTCGACTTACAGGCTGGAATGTGCTGGAAGCTCCCACCCACGGACTTGCCGACCGGCACCGTGAGATTGCCTCCCAAGATGATGGCCGAGACGAGGCGATGCCGGACAGCGGGTTGAGAGTCCACCTTCAATCGCAGCAGCCCGATGAGCATGGTCGCACCCTGCGAATGCCCGATGACGACCACACCTCGTCCGTGGTTGTAGTTGTCCAGGTAGTCGTTCCAGGCGGCGACCACTGCGTCGAAGGCTTTGGCCACGTCACTGGCCGTTACCAGCGAAGGATCCAAGATGGCATGGAGGGTCAACTGCGGATAGACGGGGGCGTAGACACGGCATACCTGCGAAAAGCGCGAGGCCTGCGATTCGGCCACTGAGATCTCCGCCGGGTCGATGCGCAGGTTGGCCAGCACCCCCTGCTGGGCGCTCACGGTCGGATAGACGTAGAAGCAGTCGATGGGCGCATCGGCTGGAGCAGAGGCGTGCTGGAGATAGGTCGATCCGGAGCTCGGCACGACGGTCGCGGTTAGGTCGAACCGGCAGGGGTCTTGCACCTGCCCCGGCCTGCACAGCCATTCGACCCCGGCGCTGTCGGTGTCAGCCGGCGTGGCTCCGTTCGCCTCCGCCGCCGCCGCCCGCGCACTGGAGCTGCCCGAAGACCCCGATCCCGAGGTGGCTGTGCCCGGCTCGGAATTGGAGGACGACGAACCGGCGCTGCACGCGCTCACGAACACCGCCAACAACACCACCAAGAGTGCTGACCTGACGACGGAGGCCCCGTCGTGTTGTCGCATTAAGCCACTACCGGCACTCGAGCTCATTCGCCCACCGTAGCCAGCTATCGCGCCACCGGTTCGCCATGGCGCAACCCGACAAGGGCGTCCACCCATGTACCAACGGCTGACACCAGAGCGGCAGCCGCCTCGAACAAAGCAGCGGCGTCGACCTCGCATATCCGAACGAGCCCGCTCGACGGCCACAGGCCCACGACCCGTGCGGGAACCGGATTCTCACCGCGCGCCAGCGCGACCACAAGGGCGCGCTGAGCTAACTCGGCGCGCCATCCGATACCGGGAAAACCGGAAGCGACGACGAGCATCACCGGTCGGCCGCCCGCCCAGACCCGAACCTCAGCGCGGCCGCGCACGACCAACGAGCGGCGGCCCGGGCATTCCCACCAGTCGTCGCGACCTCCGATGACGGGGGGTCTTCCGAAGCGACACCAGTCGAGCGCGGTCCACAGTTGCGTGGCCCACGTCACGGCCTCCGCCTGCACTGTGGCTCGACCTCCAAGAGCGAGACCCGCATACCACTGGGCCCACCACGGTGGGAGCTGACCACCTTGTGCTCTCGCCGCGGCGGCCAGGTCCTCCAAGCCGGAATTCAGCACCTCGGCCACTGCTGTGTGGGGTGTCGACGCGCGACCTCGCACGCAACGCTCGACGGCGGCGACACCGACCGCTCGCCTGCAACGTGCGGGAGAAGGCACGAATCCATCACGCTGTAGCGCGCACCGCTCCGGGTGGTCACGAGCGACGGCCAACTCGTAGGCGCCGATCTGCAACCGCTCTTTCGGGGGCAGCTCCTCCACCAACCTAGGCAGCTCACCGAGCAGCAAGGCACGCAGTTCTTGCAACTCTGAGGCCTGCACGGTGCAAGTGGCCGGCGCCAACAGGGCTTCGGTAAGGGACGCGGAGCGCGGCAAAGTGAGCCCGATCCCCACGGGTCTGGCAACCTCGGCCGCTTCTCCAACGGCACTTGGGGCTGCTCTCACACGACCTCCTCCACCACGTGTCTCACACGATCTCCTCCTCCACCCAGCACGGGCTGTCGGCCCAAACGCGCTCTTCGGCGGTGGGGTCTCCCGCTGTCTTCGGAACCCGGCTCCCGGCGCGCCCGTGGCCGGGCCCGCAGCCGGGAAGCTCTGCGCACCAGGCGCAGAGGGGGTTCGCAGTGCGCGCCGGCTCGGCCCCTGCGGCCAGCCGGCACAGGCGCTCGGATCCAGCAAGGGTCCGATGCATGGCCCCCAGCAACACATCCTCACCGACCTGCTCGACATCGAGCTCACCGGTGGCCGAGTAGTACGTGGCGATCCGGAAGGGAGGTGCGCCGCCTCGTAGCGTCTCCAAGAGGGCGTAGTAGTGAAGGTCCCCGCGGTGCTCGAGACGCCGAGCGCCGGACTTCAGCTCGACCAAGCACACAGAGGCGCGCCCAGCACAAGGTGCTCCGAAAGCCAGATCGACCACACCGCTGAGAACGAGGCGCCCGCCGCCGAGCGGAACCTCCAGGCGCTCCTGCGTGCGGGCGAGCCAACTTGGATTCGACACCGGCCACACAGATGTGATTCGCGCGGCATGCTCGCGTATCTCCTCGGCGAGACGATCCCGGCTTCGGGTGTCCAGATCGCCTATGAAGCGGACGACGGCCTCGTCTCCTGCACACTCGACCGCCGCGGTGGCGTCTGCCCATGGCTCGGCGATGTCTCCCAAAGTCACCCACTGGCGAAACAGCGCGTCGACCAGGACCCCCCGAGCAAGCTCGATAGTTACCGTACGCGGCATAGCGGTTCGCGAGAGCGCATGCGCCTCGCAGACCAGGACCTGGTTCACCGTTTCCTTGGTGACCCGCACCACAGGTGCATCCGGTGACCCGCCCGCGGCACCCAGGACGTCCTCGAACCAGTCACGAAGTCCCCCCGCCAGTCCGGGATCGACCGCCGGGCGCTCGTCAGCGTCGCCTCGCAGGCGAGCAAGCAGAGCCTCAGCCGACAGTGCACCTCGCCGCTCGCGCATCACCACGTTCCAAGCATGCACGACGGGTGTGTCGCGTTAAGGGTTCGAAGCCGACGCCTTCGGAGTCCAGAGCTAGCGTCACGGAGATGGACACCGGCCGTGGCTGTGCGACCGGCGGCTTCGCACCAGCTCTCCGCCCGCGGACCACCGAGCGTCGCTACAACCAGATGGGTGAAAATAACACCCATGGTTCCTGAGGCCGCTGTGGAGCAGCCCTTGGACCCGCCCAGCGCCGATACGCCGCCCATCGAAGGAGCGCAGCTACCCGGCGGGGTTTTCCTCGCGTCCGGATCGCCACGGCGGTGGCTGGCGCGTCGCCGCCGCACCGGTGTACTGCAACGCCGGGCACGCACCGCCTTCGTCTTCGCCGGGGGCAGCTCCCGAGGCGCCGCGCAGATCGGGATGGCCCAAGCCCTCGTGGCACGTGACATCACTGCCGACGCGGTCTTCGGCACCTCGGTCGGCGCTGTCAACGCGGCAGGGTTCTGCAGCGACCCCACCGCCTCGGGCGTCGAGCGCATGGCGTCGATCTGGCGGCGGCTGAAGGCCGACGACATCTTTCCCCAAGGACGGGTGCCGAACGCGCTGCGTTACTTTCAACAGCGCGAGTCGGTGCACCCGAACACGGGATTGCGCAAAGTGATCGAGGAAGGCATCACCTTCGACCGCCTCGAATCTGCCGCGGTGCACCTGGAGGTCGTGGCCACCTCGTTGCACGACGGTCGCCCCCGCTGGTTCACCTCCGGATCTGCCGTCGAACGCATCCTCGCCTCGGCCGCCCTGCCGGCGCTCCTTCCCCCGGTCGAGATCGACGAAGAGCCGTTCATCGACGGCGGGGTGGTGGACAACGTTCCAATTGGCCGTGCCCTATCCCATGGCTACAAACGAATCTTCGTGCTCCTTTGCGGCCCCATGCGCTACACCCCTCACCGCTATCGCAGACCGGTGGAGGCAGTGCTGACCGCCTTCTTCATCGCGGTGCACAGCCGGTTCGTACGGGAGCTCGCCCACCTGCCCAAGGGCATAGAGGTGGTGGCGTTCACGATCGACTCCGAGCCCGTGTCGCGCTACGACGACTTCTCGAACACCGAGGCGCTGATCGAGGCGGGCAGGGAGAACGCCGAGACCGTGCTCGACTTCTGGCAGGCCGGGGGCGTGGGCGACAGATCCACTCCTGCGCACACCACCCGCCGGATGGCTTCGACCGGTACGCGGCCCCGTGCCGAATGAGACCGAGGCTGCTCAGCGAGGACGTTTATCGTCGCCGCGGCGCCCGCCGACGTGCCACCCGGCCTTGGACACCTTGCGGGGCTCGTAGAAGACGCAGCCTTCGGGACAGGCGAAGGGGAGGTGCTCGTTGGCATCCACCCGGCAACGCTCGAGCTTGTCCCCACGGCCCGTTGTCTGCATGACGTAGTGGCGGCAGTCGGCGTTCACAGCCATGAGGACCATTCTGTCCCACCCCAGAGCCCGGGTGATACCACCAGCCGAAGACGCGTCGGGCGGTGCATGGACGCCGTTCGTGCCGGCGTCGAGCTGAAGCACCCTCGAGCATCGTGCGACGCCGCCGAGTCCCCCGCCGGCATTAGCGTCACAACCGTGGATCCTCCCGCGTCCACCCGTCAGCTGCTTCGCTGGAGCCAGTGCCTGGCAGCCATCGCCCGCACCGGCCTCGGCTTCACCAAGAACCTCTACGAGCGCGAGCGCTTCGAGGAGGTGCTGCGCGTCGCCGCCGACATCTCGGTTGCCGCCACTGTGGGAACGAACGGCGTGGAGGACGCTGAGGAGCTGGTCGAGGAGTGGCTCGGGTCCGTGGGAGAGGGGGTACCCGGATACGTGACCCCGAAGCTCGCGGTGGGTGCCGCGGTGGGCAATGAAAAGGGCGAACTGCTTCTCGTGCAGCGAGCCGACTCCGGCGTGTGGCTCTACCCCACCGGGTGGGCCGACGTCGGTTACTCGGCAGCCGAGGTGGCGGTCAAGGAGGTGCTCGAGGAGACGGGGGTGGAGGCGGAAGTCGTCCGTCTCATCGCCGTTCTCGACGGGCTGCGCCTAGGGTTCACCAGGCTCGCCTTGTACTCGCTCGTCTTCCACTGCCGGGCCACAGGCGGCGAGCTGCGACCCCATCCACTGGAGACCTCGGACGTGGGGTGGTTCTCCCCCGACAACCTCCCCCAGCCACTGGCCGGTGTAGAGCGCTGGGGGCATCACGTCTTCGCGGCCCTGCGCGGCGAACACCTCGATGTACTGTTCGACCGCCCCCGCCGGCCCGTGTGGCGCAGCGTCGAGCACCACGAGGCCTAACGGCGCTCGGGTTCCCCGTTCCCTTCGGCGTCGAAGCGAAACCCCACCCCTCGCACGGTCACCAGGTACCGCGGATCGGCAGGATCGCGCTCCAGCTTCACTCGAAGTCGCCGGATGTGGGTGTCGAGGGTGCGGGTATCGGAGAGGTCGCGCCCGGACCACAATCTGTCGATCAGCTCCTCACGTGTACGCACCCGACCGGGAGGAGAGAGCAACAAGCCGAGTAGGTCGAACTCGCGGCGGCTCAGGTGCACGACCCGCCGCGAAATGCTCACCTCACGCCGGGAGAAGTCGATGCGAACTGGTCCGGCGACCACTACCTCCGGCGCCGATGGCGCTCCTCTACCGGATATGACCGGCAGATCTACGGGTCGCGGCGCGACCCGGCGCAGTACTGCTTGAATTCGCGCCGTGAGCTCGCGCAGGTGGTAAGGCTTCGTGATGTAGTCCGCTGCGCCGATCTCGAGCCCGAGCACGACGTCCACCTCGGAATCAAGAGCGCTCACCATGATCACGGGGACCGGTGCGATCGCCCGCATGCGCCGGCACACCTCGGTACCCGGCATCCCCGGTAGGAGCACGTCGAGCAGCACCAGATCCGGAGGGTTCTCGGCGAACAGACGCAGGCCCTCGGATCCGTCCGCCGCCAGCTCGACCGCGTACCCCTCCTTGCCCAGCCCGGCGCTCAGCGCCTCGCGGTAGGACTCTTCGTCCTCGACGACCAAGATCCGTACCGGCGCCTCAGCGTCACCCATGACGAAGCCGCCTTTCCGCTCACTTCCCGGATCGGCCGAGACGTTGCGGCCGGTCCGGGGAGTACCGCTGAGTGAGCGAGACGAGAACCCTCGATACCACGATGAGCAGGAGCACGATGACGACGAGCATCATCGCGGCGTCGTTGGCGAGAACGTGGTCGTGCGCGCTCGGCTCGTTCAGGAACTCGAACACTGCGTAGGTGAGGTAGCCGACCCCGCCGAATGCGCTGTGGATCAGAGAGAAGTTCGTGTGGTCGGACCAGTACGCCGTGTAGATGAGAGGCGCTGTCTCACCCACCGAGATGGCAGCGGCGAAGATCAGACCCGTCACGATCCCCGGGAGCGCCGGTCTCAGGATGAGCTTTCGCAACGTGAACCTGCTCGAGAGTCCGAGGCCCTCGGCGCCCTCCCTATAGGCGGTGGGAACGTTGCGGATCGCCACCTCGGTCGACTTGACGATGTAGGGGACCACGAGCACCGCCACCACGATCCACGCGGGCAGAAGGCCAAAACCCCAGTGGATGCCCGTACCCTTGAACCCCACTACCAGCGCTACGAACCCGACATAGCCGAGGACGATCGAGGGCACCCCCGAGAGCACCTCGGAAGCGCCGCGCAACAACTTGCCCTTGCCTTCGAGGCAGTACTCCGCGAGGTAGATCCCACCTGCGATGCCGATCACTCCGCCGATGGCCACGATGCCGGCCATGATGGTGAAGGTTCCGATCACCGCGTTCAACAGGCCCGGGCTCGAGGCCGAAGCGTGAACGTGGGTGAGGGCGCTCCACTGCCAGTGCGACACACCTCTGGCGATCACCCCGATCACGATCCAGAGCAGCGGGGACACGACGAGCGCCAGAGCGACCGTACAGCTCCCCCACATAATTGCGTTCTTCGTCTTGCGCCGGCCGAGTCCGGCACGGAGCGAATGCTCGGTGACGACCGTGGCCTCGGTGGGAAGCGGCGCGGCGCCCGCCGTCGGCATCTCAGATCCCCCTTCCGACCGGCAGGGCGGTGCCCGCGCCGCGCTGGACCAGCCAACGCGCGATCACGTTGGCGGCGAGCGAAATGACGAGGAGCACGAGTGCGATCTCGGCGAGAGTGCCCACCTCAAGCCCTGTCGGGTCGCTCAAAGCGCCTTCGAGCTGGGTGACGATGACAGCCGCGATGGTGTTGAAGGCACCGAAGATCGAGTGTGGGCTGGACCCGAGCAGGGCACCGCCCACCATCGCCACCATGATCGTCTCTCCGAGCGCGCGTCCCAGGCCCAGCATCGATGCTCCGATGACGCCCGAGCGGACCCAGCGCAACGTGACCGTGTTCACCGCTTCCGCGTCGGTCATTCCGAGGGCGGTGGCTCCCTCCACCGTGGCCCTGGGCACCTGACGTAGTAGGTCGCGGGTGGTCGCCGCGATGATCGGAAGGATCATGATCGTCAGGATCAACCCGCCCGTGAGAAGGTCCTGGCCCTGCCCGACCACGTCGTGAGGGCCGGCCCCACGGAACCAGCGCAGCACCGGCACGTCGGGCATGTTCCGGGCGATCGGACCGTCGATGTGATGCGCGAGCCAAGGCCCGAACGTGAGTACCCCCCAGATGCCGTACACGGCACTGGGCACACCTGCCAACACCTCGAGGCAGAACCCCACACCCGACGAGACGCGCATGGGCAGCTTCTCGACGATCACCAACGCGGTGGCAATCCCGATGGGCACCGCCAGCGCGATGGCGATGGCAGAAGAGACGAGTGTGCCCACGACCAAGGGGAGCACCCCGTAGGACGCCCCCACGAAGTGCCGTACCCCGCCTGTCGTCACCACCGATCCGTAAGAGGCACCCGTATCCCAGGCGTCGCTCGTGAAGAAGTGCAACCCGTTGAAGCGAATGGCTGGGACGGCCTTTACGACCAGCACGACCACGAGCAGGACGATCGCCACGAGCGGTATCCACACGGCGACGGTCAAACCGCGCGGCAACATCTGCTCGAAGTTCCACCAACGTTGTCGCGACGCCGGAGGCGACCCCTCCCAACCCGCACCGCCCGAGCCCCAACCGTCCGGAGAACCCTGCACGTCCCCGGACCCGGGGCCCCCGGAGCTGCTGCCCACCGCATTTCCCACCATCAGCGAGCTGGCCGGGCCCCGGCTGCGCTCGGAGGTGGGTGTCACCGTCACGCGAGGCTCGGTGGTGCCGTGGTGGTAAGAAGGCCGGGCGCCTAGCTCGCGATCTTGGCGATCAGCTTCAGAGAGATTTGCTCTACCTGGGTTGGCAGCGGCACGAAGTTCACCTGTCCGAGGTACTTCGAGGCGTTGCCACCCTTCGGGTCGATCGCCCAGGCGAGGACGGCCTTCACGGCCTGTGCGTGGGCGGCGTCGGGCTGCTTGCCGACGATGGCGTACTCGTAGTTGACGATCGGGTACCCGTCAGTCGCTGGGCCGTAGATCATCGAGATCGCACCGCTGGAAGGCGTCGAGTTGGCGAAGCCGGCTGCCTCAGCCGAAATCGCCGTGGCAGACGGCAGCTCGTAGTTGCCGGACTTGTTCTGCAGCTCGGCGTATGCCAGACCCGCGGTAGTGGCCTGGCCGAGGTAGCTGACCCCGATGTAGGCGACACATCCAGGCGTCGCGGCGCAGGTGGTGACCATGCCGCCATTGCCGGTGGCCGCAGCAGAGCCGGGAACGTTCGGCCACGACTCGGTCGTGTTCGGCGGGTACTTCGTCCCCCAGCCCGACGGATCGGCCGCCGCCAGGAACGAGGTGAAGAGGAACGTGTCACCTGAGGTTTCCCCCCGGTGGATCGGTGCGATTGCGAGGGAGGGGATGTGGACTCCCGGGTTCAAGGCGGCGATCTGCGAATCATTCCAATTCGTTATCGTCCCCTGGTACATCGCTGACAGCACCTTGCCGTTCAGCTTCAGGTGAGTGCCGGCCGGGGTGATGTTGGGAACGTTGTAATTCACCTGCTGCGCGGAGATGGCGAGCGGGATGTTCTGGAGTGCCGGGTATTGCGCGAGCTGCGCCGCGGACAGGTACGGATCGGACCCACCGATGTTCGAGATGCCGCTGGCCACGTTGGTAAAGCCCTGACCCGATCCGCCACCGCCCGGCTGCACGGTGACCGTCGGCCACGAGGTGTGGATGGCGTTGGCCCACGAGGTGAACAGCGGCTGGAGGAGCGTCGAGCCCGACTCGGTTACAGAGACGGGGATGGTCGGCCAGTTCTCCAAGCTTGACAGCTTCACTGCCGCGGTGGTCGGTGTCGTGGAGGACGAGCTCGACGAACTGCAGGCCGTCAGCGTGATCGCGCCAGCCGCCAACACTGACAGCACGCCGGCTGGCCCGAGAAGGCGCGACTTGCGTCGCCGCGTCGTATCGGACGAGAGCGTAAGTTGGCGCGTGGACATGGGTTTGTGCTCCTTTCGCAAGGGTTTCTCTGGTTGAAGATTCAAAACTGTTCTCGGACCCGCCTCGCAGGAGGTCGACCAGAGGATCAGCCGATCCTCCCGCTTACGTAGCTGACCGTCTCGGGCTCGTTCGGTGCCTCGAAGATCTGCTTCGTGTCGCCGGCCTCCACCAGCAGCCCGTTGTAGAGGAAGGCGGTGTTGTGCGAGACGCGCCGGGCCTGGGCGAGATTGTGGGTGACGATGACCATCGTGAGGCGAGGAGCGAGCTCACGAAGGAGATCCTCGACGATCTCGGTCGTCTGTGGGTCGAGGGAAGAGGTTGGCTCGTCGAGCAGCAGCACGTCGGGCTCCACGGCCAGGGCCCTCGCGAGGCACAGCAGCTGCTGCTGTCCGCCCGACAAGCGAAATGGGGAGTCGCTCATCCGGTCGGCCACTGCGGCCCACAGCCCGACATGCTTCAACACTCGTTCCGCCACCGCGGGCAGCTCGTGGCGGGGAGCCATTCGGTGCACCTTGACCCCCACCACCACGTTGTCCCGGATAGACATCGGGAACGGGTTCGGCCGCTGGAAGACCATACCCACCCGGCGGCGCAACACCAGCGGGTGCATATGCGCTCCGGAAACTTCCATCCCTTCGAGCTCGATCGAACCCTTCCGCCAGTAGCCGCGCACCTTGTCGTTCATCCGGTTGATCGCCCGCAGCAGCGTGGTCTTACCGCAACCAGTGGGCCCGATCAGTGCGGTGATGGTGCCAGGGTGGAATTCGAGGTTCACGTTCGACACCACGGTCTTCGAGCCGAAGCCGATACTGACGTCACGCGCCATGAGCTTGGGGCAGTCGAGCACGGCGGACGGTGCTCGCCCGGTGGCTACGTTCGCAGAGACCTCGCCGGAAACGCCGATCTCGGAGGAGACCTTCAGCGACACCGGCTCGCGCTCGAGTCCGCCGGAGAAGTCTCCGCTTTCAGTCATCGCGGCTCAACCTAACGACGGAAGATGAACAGTCCGCGAACAGTCGGTAACGCAAGGGTGATCGTTGAGTGAAATCCCTGCCCCGCCAAGCCGGCAACTCCTAGTACGACCTGAGGGCCAGTGGGTCAGCTCTCGGCGCCGGCGACGTTCAGGTTCCCCGATCGGAAGCCTTCGAGGTCGAGCGTGACGTATCGATATCCAGCGCCCTTGACCGCGGCCACCACCTGGTGACGGCGGTCGACAGCGCGCGCCAACTCCGAAGGCTCGAGCTCCACGCGCGCTAGCTCGCCATAGTGCCTGACGCGCAATTGGCGGAACCCGAGGACCCTCAGCGCAGACTCGGCGTCGGCCACCTTGGTGAGGGTGCCCAGGGTCACCGGGGTGCCGTACGGCACGCGCGACGCCAGGCACGCGGCCGCCGGCTTGTCCCACGTCCGAAGCCCGAGGCTGCACGAGACTTCGCGCACGTCGGCCTTGGTGAACCCGGCCGTTACCAACGGGAACCTCGCGCCGCGCTCCCCGGCGGCCCGTTGGCCAGGGCGGTGGTCGCCGAGGTCGTCCACGTTGACCCCCAACACCACGGTGGCCGCCTCCGAAGCCGCAAGAGGACCGAGCGCATCCAACAGGTTCAACTTGCAGTGGTAGCAGCGATCGGTGCCGTTCGCAGCGTAGGCCGGGTCTGTGAGCTCGGTCGTCTCGACCGCAGTCCATCGAAGCCCCCACTCCGACGCGAGTGCCCTGCAATCGGCCAACTCCTCCGGGGCGAGCGAAGGTGAGATCGCCGTCGCGCACAGAGCCTTGCTCGCGCCGAGCACGTCCGTTGCGATGTGCGCGACGAACGCTGAGTCGGCACCGCCGCTGAAAGCTACGACGACGCGGCCGAATCCAACGAGCTCTGTCTGCAACGCCTTCAGCTTCGCCTCGAGAGCACCCACAGCCGAAGCCCTATACCGACAAGACACTGTCGAGCACGTCCTCCAACTCACCGACCATGCCCGTCCAGAACGATCCGAAGTGGGCGAAACGTGCCGAAGCCTCGTCGAAGCGCATCCGGTAGACGCACTCCTTCAGGTCGTCTGGGTGCTCGCCGAACAGCGTCACACCCCACTCGAAGTCGTCGAGACCGCTCGACCCGGTGACGAGCTGAAGCACCCGCCCGCGAAACAACCTTCCCAGCGCCCCGTGACCGATCATCAGCTCCTTGCGCTCATCGAAGCTGAGCGAGTACCAGTTGTCGCCCGGGTTACGGCGCCTCGACATCGGATAGAAGCAAAAGGCGGGCATCGCTTCGGGAGGCAGCTTCGGATAGAGCCGAGCCTGCTTCATCTCCTCGGAGACGCCCTCTGCATACTCCGAGACCTCGGTGAGCGACACGTAGGAGGAGGTGGGCTCGAGGCCGGCAAGCCGAAGCGCCGTCTGCAAGGCACGAAGTCGCCACAGGTCGGGCCCGAGAGCCATCACACCGATGTCGGCCTTGTGCCCGAGAAGAGCCACGGTCACCACCTGATCGCCCGTCACCCGCGTGGCCTTCACAGCGCGCGCAACAGCCTCCGCATCGATGGAGGGGCCCGCCCGGCAGAAGAGGTGAACGACCGCCCAGCCGACCCTCGGAACGAGAGAGGGCGGGAGATGCCTGGCATCTGCAGGTGCCACGCGCCCAGTTTGGCATCTGCGCCACCACTCAAAGACGGCGCCATACCAAGAGGGGCGCCCGCCAGGGCGCCCCTCTTGGTCAGATGCCTTTCACAGATTTCTAGAAGTCGTCCATACCGCCACCGGGCATGGCCGGCGCCTGCTCCTTCTCGGGCTTGTCCACGATGACGGCTTCGATGGTAAGGAACAAAGCCGCAATGGAGGCCGCGTTCTGAAGCGCCGAGCGCGTCACCTTGGCAGCATCGATGACGCCTGCCTCGAAGAGGTCCTCGTACTCGCCGGTGTCGGCGTTGAGGCCAACGGCCTTCTTGAGCGAGCGCACCTTCTCGACGATCACGCCGCCTTCGAGCCCCGCGTTCACTGCGATCTGCTTGAGAGGCTCCTCGACAGCTTTGGCGACCATGCGACAACCGGTGGCCTCGTCACCCTCGAGTGTCTTGGCGCGGTCGAGGATGCTCTGCTGGGCCCGCAGGAGCGCTACACCGCCACCGGGTACGACGCCCTCTTCGATCGCCGCCTTCGTCGTGGACACGGCATCCTCGATACGGTGCTTCTTTTCCTTGAGCTCCACCTCGGTGGCGGCACCGACCTTGATGACAGCGACACCGCCGGAGAGCTTTGCCAGACGCTCCTGGAGTTTCTCACGGTCGTAGTCCGAGTCGGTGTTGTCGATCTCAGCCTTGATCTGGTTGATACGGCCCTTGATGTCGGAGTCGCTCCCCGCGCCCTCGACGATCGTCGTCTCGTCCTTCGTGACAACTACCTTGCGGGCTCGGCCCAGAAGATCCAATCCGACGTTCTCGAGCTTGAGCCCGACCTCTTCCGTCACGACCTGGCCGCCAGCCAAGATGGCCATGTCCTGGAGCATCGCCTTGCGACGCTCGCCGAAGCCTGGGGCCTTTACCGCAACGGACTTGAACGTCCCCCGGATCTTGTTCACCACCAGCGTGGCGAGTGCCTCACCCTCGACGTCCTCGGCGATGACCACGAGCGGCTTGCCACCTTGCATCACCTTCTCCAAAACAGGCAACAGATCGCGCACGGCCGAGATCTTGTGGCCCACCAGGAGCACGTAGGGGTCCTCGAGGACTGCCTCCATACGCTCAGGGTCTGTCACGAAATACGGCGAGATGTAGCCCTTGTCGAAGCGCATCCCCTCGACGAGGTCCATCTCCATGCCGAAGGTCTGTGACTCCTCGACCGTGATGACGCCGTCCTTGCCGACCTTGTCGATGGCCTCAGAGATCATCTCGCCGATCTCGTTGTCGGCAGCGGAGATGGCAGCCACCTGCGAGATCTGCGCTCTGGTCTCTGTCTCACGGGCGATGGACTTGAGAGACTCCACGGTGGTCTCCACCGCAGCCTCGATCCCGCGCTTGAGCGACATGGGGTTCGCCCCGGCGGCCACGTTGCGCAGGCCCTCGTGGACCATGGCCCAAGCCAGCACCGTGGCAGTGGTCGTACCGTCTCCGGCCACGTCATCGGTCTTCTTCGCCACTTCCTTCACCAGCTCGGCCCCGACCTTCTCCCAGGGATCCTCGAGGTCGATTTCCTTGGCGATGGACACACCGTCGTTCGTGATCGTTGGCGCGCCCCACTTCTTCTCCAGAACGACGTTGCGGCCTTTCGGGCCGAGGGTGACTCGAACGGCGTCTGACAGCTTGTTCATGCCGTTCTCGAGGGCCCTGCGGGCTTCCTCGTCGAAGGCGATCAGCTTGGGCATTTTGGTTGTTCCTCCGTGGGTTCCATGGCGGATGCCGCCGCCAGCGACCGGCCCAGCCAGGCGACCGAGGCTCGAGGCTCGAGCGGCTCTGTTAGCACTCTATCGGTTCGAGTGCTAACAGCAAACCACGCCCGGGGGAGCAGCGCAACACCGTGGGCCCTACGCCCGTTCACCCGGCCTGGGGCATCGGGAACGGCCCGGCCCGCCCTTCTCCCGCCGGCATCCCACCGGTCTCCCACCGGTCTCCCGCCGACATCCCACTGGTCTCCCACGACATCCCACCGGTCTCTCCACATGGTGGAGATCGGGCCCCGAGTCAACGCGCCTCGAGAAGCTCCCGTACGACCTCTTCGATGCACAACGCCGGCTCGACCAAAGCCCTGGCGAACCCGAAGCGCTCGGCGAGGCTCACCACCTCGACCTGTGGATAGCGCTCGGAATCAGAATCTCGGTTGCGCCTCGCTGCATCGCCGCGACTTCCATCGACCGTTGCCACGCCTGCCGGCGAGAGGAGCCCTCCCTGTCCCACAGCCCCCGCCAGCACTACGGCGGGCACTCTCGCCAGGCGCGCTCGTCGGAGCACTCCGCCAACCACCTTTCCCGACCATGACGAGGAATCGAGAAGGCCCTCTGCAGTGATCACGAGATCAGCCGCGGCGATGCGCCGGTCGAGACTGGCTCTGTTGGCCACGAGGTCGAGACCGCCCACAAGCCTTGCTCCGAGAACCGCGAGCCCGCCGGCGAGCCCACCGGCTGCTCCGGCTCGGGGCATCGAGGTCACATCGACCCCGAAGCGTTCCAGGTAGCAATCCCCGAGCGCCGACAGCCGCTCCTGCAGCTCTGTCACCTGGGCCGGCGACGCGCCCTTCTGCGGGGCGAACTGAGAAGCAGCGTCGGCAAAGGACGTGACGACGTCACACGCCACCAACACCTCCGCCTCGCCGAGCCCCCCGGCCGCGTTCAACGCCTCCAGCGCGCCGAGCCCCCCGTCGGTGCTCGCCGACCCTCCCAACCCGACGAGCAACCGGCTGGCCCCGGATTGCAGCGCCGCTGCGATCAACTCGCCCGTGCCACGCGACGTGGCGGCCATCGGGTCGTTGCCCGAGGCGCCCCCGGCCAGCACGAGCCCGGACGCGGCTGCCGACTCCAACACGGCTTCCGGCGGCGCCCACCACCATCGGGCGGCCACCTGAGCACCCGAAGGGCCGGTCACGATCGTCGTCTCCCAGCTCCCCTGTCCCTTCGGCGCGTAGGAGGCGAGAACAGCCGCGAACCCTTCGCCGCCGTCAGAGACAGGGCAGCAGTCGCAGGTCCAGCCCGCTCGGCGCGCTCCGAGGGCTACGGCCTGGGCCACCTCGGTGGCACCGCAGGTTCCCTTGAACGAATCCGGGGCGGCCACCACCAGTCGTCTTCTTGGCGAGCCCCTTGGGGTTCGGAGAGCCACGACGGCAATCTTGCCCGGATACGGCTGCGACCAGAAGATCCGCAAGACGCAGAGAAATGACCGGCGAATTTGAAATGCAACGCGATCACCACCGACGGATCCAACGGATAGGGTCGCATCTCGTGGGTGGAGCCGACCTCGTCGTTGCATCCAACCGCGGCCCTGTGTCGTTCTCGCTCGATGATGCCGGCCGTCCCGTGCAGGCGGGATCGGGAGGGGGGCTAGCCGCAGCGTTGCAACCGTTGCTCCGAGGCAGGGGGGCCAGCTGGGTGGCATGTGCGATGTCCGACGCAGACCGGATGGCCGCAACCGGCGGACTGGCGAAGGTCGACGGCATCGACCTGGTGATGCTCCAGCCGGACCCAACCACCTATCGCATGGCCTACGACGTGGTGGCGAACTCGACTCTGTGGTTCTGCCACCACCACCTCTTCGACCTTGCCCGCAGGCCTCGGCTCGACCGGTTCTGGACCGAGGCTTGGGAGCACTACCGGGAGCTGAACCAGGCATTCGCCGCGGTCATCTGCGAGACGGCAGCGCCCGGTGCCACAGTCCTCGCCCAGGACTACCACCTGAGCCTGCTACCGGGAATGCTCGCAACGCAGCGGGCGGACCTTCGCACTGTTCACTTCACCCACACTCCCTTCGCGGACCCGAGCGCGCTCCGGATCCTCCCGACGCGAGCCGCACGAGAGTTGCTCGCGGGGATGGCGGGAGCGGCCGGTTGTGGATTTCACACGACGCGATGGGAGGCCGCCTTCCTGGCCTGCTGTGCCGACAACGATGTCCAGGCGCCTCCGACGTTCGTCTCGCCGCTCTCGCCCGACCCCGAGTACCTGGCACGGCGAGCAGCGTCGCCGCGCTGCGCCGCAGCCGCCGAACACCTCGACGCTCTGATCGGAAACAGGCAGATGGTGCTGAGCGTCGACCGTGTCGAACCATCGAAGAACCTGCTGCGCGGGTTCTGGTCGTTCGACGAGCTCCTCCACCGGCACCCCGAGATGCGAGAGAACGTGGTGCTGCTCTCGTTCGCTTACCCGTCGCGCCAGAGCCTCCCCGAGTACCTGGCCTACGCCACGGAGATCGAGCACACGGCACAACGGGTGAACGACACATGGGGAACCGATGACTGGACTCCGGTGCTGCTCGACGTGGCCGACGACGTCGACCGGTCCTTCGCCGCTCTCATGCGCTACGACGTGTTGCTGGCCAATCCGCTGCGCGACGGGCTCAATCTCGTGGCCAAGGAGGGCCCGCTGCTCAACACCAACGACGGTGTGCTGGCACTTTCACGCGAAGCGGGATCGTTTTCCGAGCTGCACGAAGAAGCCGTCGAGGTGAACCCCTTCGACGTGACCGGTACCGCCGAAGTCCTGCTACAAGCACTGCAAATGAGCCCTGAGGAGCGCAGACGCAGGGCCCGGGCGCTGCGAACCCTTGTGCTGTGCTGCAAGCCCGGTCAATGGCTCACCGATCAGATCGCATTGGCACGCAACTGATCTATCGCACGTAGCTTGTATCGCACGTAGTTTCTACCCATCAAGCCCCTGCCGCCGCGGCGAGCTGGCGCAGCACGGCAAGCGCCTCGACAGGCCCTGCCAGCACCAAGTCGGCCGACGCGCCGAGCTCGGGAGGTGACTCCTCAGCGGCGATTGCCACACGCACCGTGCGCATCCCTCGTACAGCAAGGCGGTCGAGCGCTTCGAACGCGACGAGGTCACCGGAATCGTCACCCACGAAGCAGGCTGCCGTACAACGTCGTGTCAAGCGCTCGACCACACGCCCCTTGTCCAGATCGACCGGGGGGCGTAGCTCAATCGCCATGCGTCCGGGCTGGAGCGTCAGCCCCGTGCGAGCCGCCCAGGTGGTCGCGAAGGCTGATGCCCACTCCGCAACCTCCGGCGCACCGCGCCAGTGGAGGGTCACAGATGCTCCTTTGTCTTCGATGCCGACGCCGGCAGGGGCCTCGAAGCGCGCGGCGGCGAGAACCTCTGCAACCGGGCCGGTCCAGGGCTGGACCTCCGCGGCGCGACGCACCTCTCCGTCCTCGATCCACTCGCACCCGTACACACCTACGAGTTGCACGGCAGGGCCAGACTTGGCCAGATGGCGCGCCAGGAATTCAGCAGGCCTTCCCGATACGACTGCGACCACCCCGAAGCGCACTGACAGCCTGGCGAGCACCTCAACTGCATCTGGAAGCGGCTCTGCCTTGTCGGGATCAAAGACGATCGGCGCGAGAGTCCCGTCGAAGTCCGTCAGGACCGCGCTCGAACGCGGATCGACCAGAAGTGCACTGAGCGCGCCAAGGTCCGCCGCTCCCATCGGCTGTGTGCCGCTCAGTGGCTCTTGACCGTCGTCGTGGTGGAGGAGGGGGCGAATCGCGTGGCAAGGTCCGAACCGGCGATCACGATCACAGACGCCCCAGCTGCGCTCGACACAGGAGGCTTCGCCGAGGCCGCTTGCACCACCGCCGGCGCCAAGCTCAGAGCCGAGGCGACTTCGCTCGCGGCCGCGCTGGACCCCGTCGTCGTGAAGTAGATCTGAGTTGCCGTCTGCTTGTCCAGGGCGTTGACGGCCGTGAGTGTGGCGAAACCTTTGCCTCCGAGGAATGTCGTCACAGAGCCGGCCACCCCGTTGACGCTGGTGGCGTTGGCCACGAGCACGTGGATCTTGGCGGGTGCGAGTGCCGTGATCGTAGTGGTCGTCGACCTGGCCGGAACGCTGGTGGTCGTCGAACCAGGCCCTTGCCTCGCGGCGGCAGGAGACCGGGCTACGACGACGGCCAAGGGGGCACGGGTGGCCGATGGCAACAACAGGATCCCAACGATGACGGCAAGTGTGATGATGACAACGCCACGTACCAGTCCTGACCTCTCGGGCGGCTCGAATGGATCGCGGGGATGTGAGCCCGCCGCCGTATGGCCGGAACCGCCCGGAACCTCGTATTGTCCGCCAGCCCCCGACCCGCTCCCCGGCTCACTCATCGTCGTGGATGCTGCGGTTCGGCGACACCCTCGAAGCGCTCACGGCGACGCTCGTCTCTGCGCCGCCTGAGCCTGTGCACCACCATCGGAGCATGCACCACAGCCTCCTCGTTATCGACGAGGGCCGCAAGGCGCCGGTAGTAGAGCGTGGGAGACATGCCCAGCTGGACCCGCACTGCCTCAGCCTTCGCTCCGGGTCGGGTCCACCACGAAGCCTCGAAGTCGAGGATCTCCTTGTCCCTCTCGGTGAAGGTCATGTCGGTCTCAGCCTGCCAACGCTGCCCACCCGAAGCAAGCATCCTCGGGCCTCTGCTGCCTTCTGCGCTGGCCGGGTCTTCTCACCTTGGCCCGAACGGTGCGGCAGTAGCGTTGACAGGCGGGCCGGTGTGGCGCAGTCGGAAGCGCAGACGACTTGTAATCGTCAGGTCGTGGGTTCGAGTCCCACCACCGGCTCCACCGGCTCCACTGTGATGATGTCGCGAGACATCGGAGACCGATGTGTTGCTTCGTCTGACCTCCGACTCCGGCTCCACCATCACCGGCTCCACCACCGGCTCTATATATATCCAACCGGATGAAGTGCTCGGCATCTTGAAGGCGGCCCGAAGCGCCGAGCCACGGGTCGCTGTATTGATCCGCTTGGTTGGGTGTTACTCTCGGCACCCGCAGGTGAGCAAGGCGAACCCATGATCCTCGGGAACCGGACCGCATATCCAGCCCTCTGAAACTGTGGCGACTCGACTCAGGTGGCGACGAAAACGCGCTCCGTTTGCCAGACGGAGCTGGACGTACCGGGCGGTCATCGGCTCGGGGGTCGTGCTCATTGCCAGCGTGGTGGGGTGGCAGGTCTATGTCACCGCCTGGACGATACATTCGGAACGAGTTGGGAGGGCCCTGGTCCACCAATTCCTGAAGAATCGGGCACTGGCGTCGCCGGTCGAGTCGGCAGTGGGAACAGCGACCGACTCGCTCGCCTCGTGCAGGACGCCCCCGGGCCCCAGCGCCGCTCAAGGACTCTTGGTGATCCCCAGGCTCGGGGTGACGGCTCCAGTTGAACAAGGAACGGGTGATGCTCAACTAGACGTGGCCGTCGGCCACGATCCTCACTCGGTGTGGCCCGGAAGTTCGGGCAACGCCGTCCTCGAGGCTCACGACGTAAGTTATTTCGTCAACCTTGCACTTCTCGGTGCGGGAGACACCGTGCGCTACGAGACACCGTGCATCACGTACGTCTTCAAGGTGCAGGGCCACTCCGTGGTCTCGCAGGGCTCTGCCGTGTACAACACCCCCGGTCCGACGATGACGCTCGTGACCTGCTGGCCAACGAACGCCTTGTGGTTCACGCCCGAGCGCTATCTCGTAACAGCAACCGAGGTGTTGTCAACGGCGACAGATAGGTCGACGCTGACGTATCTGGCTGCCTCGGCGCCACCCTCGGTCCCGGTCCCTCACGCCCTGTTGGTACAAGGCGTCACACTGGCAACATACCCAATCCCCATGGGCACAATGGCCTTGGCGGGGAGCCCCGACCCGGCATGGTCCCAGACCACCAATCCGCTTCTCGTCCAGGACTCCGCCGTCGAAGGATTTATTGCGGGCTTGAAATCACTCACGGAGAACGAGCTCAAATGGTGGAACACGGTGGCTCCACAGGTGCCACCCGCGGCTCCGCTCATAGGAGCGCGCAATCCCAGTTACCTTACGTCCCTCGACGTCACGGTGATGGCGACAAAGACCAATCCAACCGCCGCGACCCTGTCGACGACGATGGAGGTGACGGGGGGGAGAGCGCCCGGTCGCTATGCGGTGTCGGTGACGGAGAGTATCCGGGACGGCAACCTCGTCATCTCGAACTGGGCCATGCAACTGACCTAGGCGCGTACTATCCGAATACACGATTGCACCGTGTGCCGACGGCGCCTCGCGGGAATTCGGATCGCGCATATGTTCCGGCAGTAATCAGGATTGTTCGTATATGACCGGCACGTCGAATGCCGCTCGGCGAGTCGCCCGGCGGAGCGCAGCCAGCACGGGACGACCGAGCAACAACACGAGCACAGCGTTCGTTACCGCTCTCGGGATGTCGAACCCCAGTGAGGTGGTGAGATCGAAGAAGACAAAGCGGTGTAGGTTCTGTAACACGCCGGCTCCAGGAGAAAAAGAGAAGCTCGTGGTAGTACCGGCCCCGAACGGCCAGAACCAGAAGTTGAGCAGCGCTCCGTAGAGCAAGGCAGACACAGCCGCATACCCGGCGAGCATGAGAAGCTCGGCCCTGCCCTTCGCCGGCGGCAGGCATCCCGCCCCGAACCCCATCCAGGCGGCACCGAACATCTGGAACGGTAGCCACGGTCCGACGCCACCGGTGATCAAAGCCGACGCGACGATGGTCATCGCTCCCAGCACAAAGCCAAAGCCGCGTCCGAGCACGCGACCTGACGGGATCAGCAAGAAGAAGACGGGTTCGAATCCCGCCACTCCCGGACTCGGGACGCGGAGTGCGGCCCCGCAGGCGGCCAA
>Ga0181536_10001435_pt1 | contig 28030 bp, 19 predicted proteins | sample PEATcosm2014_Bin_41_FD_121105 | JGI IMG/M metagenome (GOLD analysis project Ga0181536, IMG submission 121105) | Peatland microbial communities from MTU Mesocosm Facility, Houghton, MI, USA - PEATcosm2014_Bin17_60_metaG | ecosystem: Environmental > Terrestrial > Soil > Wetlands > Peat | place...
CATCGAAAGCTCCGACAGCTTCGTTGCCTCCGCCGCCGTCTCGATTGCTACCGGGTGGAGCGAACCAGTTCCCGGGCGGGAGTTTCACCCGCTGAAGTCCAGCGCCTTTCCACGGCGCACTGTCACCGTGAACGTATCGGCGCGGCAGTTTGCCGATGCGCGGCTGGCCAACGACCTGCAGGACGCGCTGCGGGACACGGGCGTCAACCCTTCCCGGCTGCAACTGGAGATGACCGAGAGCGTGGCCTCCGCGGACCCAAGACTTACCGTCACCGTGCTCTCGCATCTCAAGCATTTGGGAATCGGAGTAATCCTGGACGATTTCGGGGTGGGCTCGGCGTCTCTCCGCGGCCTGTGGCAGTTCCCGGTAGATGCGCTCAAGATCGACCGGTCCCTGATCCGGGAGATGCAGAGCGACCGCGCCGCTTCCGATATGGTCGAGGTGTTCATTACGCTGGCCCACAAGATGAACCTGAAAGTGATTGGGGAGGGCATCGAGACCGCCCGGCAAGCCGAGCGCCTGAGCGAATTGGGGTGCGAGTTCGGGCAGGGCTATTACTTTTCGCAGCCGCTCGAGGCGAAAGCCGCGTTGCAGTTTATGCGCCAGCAACTCGCTTCGGCGCGGGGAGCCGGGCCGGGCGGAAGCCAGGGCTAGTTTCATAAACGCCCCTGGCCGCGCCAACAGCCAGACCCTCAGGGGCTAAAGCCCGCATTCTTTGCGGTTCTGATCGGCACGGCTGAAGCCGTACCCTGGTACGAAGCCCTGGATCATGCGACGAATTTCTGACTCAGTACGCTAGCGGGTGCCGTTTCCCGGGGAGACGACTCTGCCGTACTCGGTAGCGCGGCTGAGGCGGTCGAACATGCGCCAGGCCTCGAGCGATATCTTGCTGATCGCTTCTTCCCCGTCCCGCTCGTTACGCAAGAACGCGGTCATGACACAGATCACGTAAGGGCGGCCCTCGACGAAGATGATGCCGGAATCATTGCGCACGGCTTCGAGCGCGCCCGGCTTGTTGGCGATCTTGAGGTCCGCGGGAAGATCGCGGGGAATCCAGGAATCCTTGTTGGTGCTCAAAACCTTGAAAAAATCCGCCGCCGAGTCTTTGTTGAGCAACTTGCCGCGATAGATGACGCCGAGCAGCGTCATCATTTCGCGTGGAGTCGAAATATTCTCGCGGCCTTCTTTCGCGGCCTGAAGGTCCATCATTTTCCGGCGCAGGCGGGTGTGGGTGAGGCCAAGCGAGTCGAGCATGGCATTGACGTTCGGCATGCCAACCCGGTCAATGAGGACGTTGGTGGCGGAGTTGTCGCTGACCGCGACCATCATGGTGGCGAGATCGCGCAGGGTGACGCGTGTAACGCCGGGCGTGAGCCCGTTCATGATGTAGCTGTCGGGAACGAGGTCGGACGACTGGACCGTGTAGAGATCGCTGAGCTTCAGCTTGCCCTGCTCCGCTTGCAGGTAAAGGTTGGCGAGGACTGTGATCTTGATCGAACTGGCCTGGGCGAAGACTTCGTCTTCGTGCAGGAGAAAGTGATCGCCGGTGGTGAGGTCTTCGATGGCGACGCCCATAACGCCGTCGAGGCGCTGGTCCACCTGCTGAATGCTGGCTTCGAGCTTCTGCCACAGGATCTTTTGTTTGCCGGCGGATGGGCTGGGATTCTGGGCAACACATATGGCAAGCAATAGGGCGCAACACAGCAAATATTTCACGGGACGGGTCTCCAGACGGGAAGGATTGTAGCAGCAGGCCGATGCGCTGGGGCCTTAGGTGTGTGTGAGGACCCGTGCCGTCCCTCCGGGACTCGCGTCCTTTTCCACGCTTACCCGGCACTTCCGTGCCGGGCTATGACATATCGCCGCTTCGCGGCTGGACGTTCGCCGGTTTAGTTCCCGCAGCTCACACCGAAATTCCGTCCAAAGCACCGACCGCGACTCATTTTTGACATCTGCCCCGGGCTTCGCCCGGCAGACAGCCGAGGGCGGCTGTCCCCACATATGCATTCCGACCCCATTATTTCCATCCCAGTTTCAGCCATCGATTTTCGCCTGTCGCAATTGCTTTACTGCGGTCTCGGAACTGACGGGCGAATAGTACACCTCCTTGAACGTGTACGAGCGCTCCTTGGATTGGACGACGGGAAGAATTTCGATGTGCCAGTGGTAGTCGTCGTCAATGGTCTTCCAGTAACCGAGATTCTTCGAGGGATGCAGGCTGCTGGGCGAAGTATGCAGCACGAGATGAAAATCCTCGGTAATGGCGCGGACGCGCTGCAGGGTGCGGCGCAGCAGAGCGGCCAGGTTAATGCGCAATCCCGGCCGGTTCAATCCGGCCCGCTCGAAAGAGGAGTCGTGATAGCGGGGCAGAATCCAGACCTCGTAAGGAACTCTGGGGGCAAACGGGCAGAGCGCCACATAATCGCCGCGCGCTTCCACGACGCGCAGCGCCTGGCTTTCTTCCTGCTGGATGATGTCGCAGAAGACACAGCGCTCCTTGCTGATGAAATAGTCACGGCCGGCGCGTAACTCGTAGAGCACGCGCCGCGGAACGAACATGGTCGCGGTGATTTGAGATGTAGGATGGCTGAATTCCTGGCCGGCGTTCTTGCCGTAATCCTTGAACAGGCTGACGTACTTGATGCGCGGATCGCGCTTCAGGTCAAGAATGCGTTCGGCAGCCAAGCGGAGAAAATGTCCGATCTCTTCGTCGCTGGCGTTCCACAGATGCCGATCATGGCGCGGATTCTCGACCAAAACTTCATGCGCCCCCACGGAGTGCATGCAGTCATAGAGGCCATCGCCACGGCGGCCGGGTTCCCCCTCGATGCGGTAGAGTGGCGCAGGATGGACCACGGCGCGCGCGGCCCAGGCCGCGCCCGGGTTGCTCGGGGTAACGGCAATCACGTGGTTGGGGGCGCTGCCTGCGCAAAAACGGCAGGCTGCTTCCGGACGCGGCAGGGTTTCTCCCGGATCATCTCCGGTAATGACCCACGAGCGAGTGATGGGATCCTTGCGGAGTTCCATAGGACAAAGAGAACACCACAGGAGAACCGGAGTCAACCGCGATTTCTGGCGCCGTGCCATGGGAAATGCCGGAAAAGCCGTGCGCGGGCCTTTGTTATAATTCGCGCGCGAACGATAGACAGTTCCCACGAAGGCACACGAGGAGGCCGGGATTGTTCTCCTGCGTGCTACTTTGTGTCATTCGTGGTTGAATGAACTGGTTGAATGAAACGGGAGGCACTTGCCTCGCATCCCGCCCAGATGAGCGAGCCGTCCACTCCGCTGATGCGGCAATACGCCGCAGTCAAGAAGGAACATCCCACTGCGCTGTTGTTCTTCCGCCTGGGCGACTTTTACGAGCTTTTCTTTGACGATGCGATCGTCGCCGCGAAAGAACTGCAGATCACCCTCACGTCACGCAATAAAGAAAAAGGCATCGCCGTGCCCATGTGCGGCGTGCCCTATCATGCGGCCGAAGGATATATCGGGAAGCTGATCCGCAAGGGCTTCAAGGTGGCGATTTGCGAGCAGATGGAGGATCCGCGCCTGGCCAGGAAACTGGTACGGCGGGAAGTGACGCGCGTCGTTACGCCGGGAACCGCGGCGGATTCGTCGTTAGGGTCAGAGGAGAACAATTTTCTGGCGGCGCTGGCCCAGGTAGGAGATCGCGTGGGATTCGCGGCGCTGGATTTATCCACCGGGGATTTTCGGGCGACGGAATTCTCCGGCGACGGGGCGCTACGGAGGGTGCAGGAGGAACTGGAGCAGTTGCGGCCCAAGGAATTGCTGTACGGTTCGGCGGCGCCGCTGTTCGAGAGTTCCAGCCAGGCGAGACAAAACCCGCCGAGCTTCGCTCGGCTGGACAGCCGAGGGCGGCTGTCCCCACATGGGTCTTCTTTGCAGGCTAGAGCCGCCGGTGCTTGCACGGAGACTCCGCTGGACGATTGGATTTTTTCTCCTGATCACGCGATTCCGCTGCTGGAAAATCATTTCGGCGTTCTGTCGCTGGAAGGATTTGGACTGGCGGGAAGGACAGCGGCGGCGTCCGCCGCGGGTGCGATCCTGCATTACGCGCGCTCGACCCAGCGCGGCTCGCTCGATCACATTGACCGCATCGGATGGTATGAGCGGCAGAATTGCCTGGTGCTGGACGCCGTCACGGTGCGAAATCTGGAGCTGATTGAGCCTCTGTTTGCCGGCGCGGACGCGGGCGTGACTCTGATTCGCTCAATGGATGCCGCAGTCACGCCTATGGGTAAGCGCTTGCTGCGCGCCTGGCTGCTGCGGCCGTCGCTCGATCTGGGCGAAATCAATGCCCGGCTGGATGCGGTGGAAGCGGGCGTTAAGGATATCGTCGCGCGGGAAGAGCTGCGCCGCGCGTTGGATGGCGTGCTCGATCTGGAGCGACTGCTGAGCCGGGTCACCCTGGAAACGGCGAATCCGCGGGACGTACTGGCGCTGGCGGCATCCTTGGCCAAAATTCCCGCGGTGAAGGCCGCAGTTGGGCGGCTGGCTGCGGAACGTCTGCAGACCCTCTATTCGTCTCTCGATGAGCTGGGCGACCTGCGGGAGCGTATTGAAAAAACAATTGTTACCGAGCCGCCGCTGACCTTTGCCGACGGCGGCGTGATTGCCGCCGGCGTGGATCGCGATCTCGACGAACTGCGGGAGCTTTCCCGCAACAGCAAGCAGGTTCTAGCGCAAATCGAGCAGCGGGAGCGCGGGCGCACCGGCATCGGGTCGCTGAAGGTGAAATTCAATTCCATCTTCGGCTATTACATCGAGGTCTCAAAATCCAACCTGCATTTGGTGCCTCAGGAATACGAACGCAAACAAACGCTGGTCGGAGCCGAGCGCTTTACTACCCCGGAGCTGAAAGAGTACGAGGCCAAAATCCTCGACGCGCAGGAGAAGATCGTCGAGATCGAGCGGCGCCTGTTCACCGAGCTGCGCACGGCAATCGCCGCCGAGGCCAAGCGGATCCGGCACACCGCGCTGGCATTGGCGGAAGTCGACGTACTCGCGTCGCTGGCGCACATCGCTGCGTTGCAGAATTATTGCCGGCCCACATTTTCGGCGGCTGACGGTGGCGAAATAGAAATTATCGAAGGCCGGCACCCGGTCATTGAACAGCAGGAGATGGCTGGAGGCACCGAGCGCTTCGTGCCCAACGATCTGTATATGAATGGCACGACCGACAACATTCTGCTTCTGACCGGCCCCAACATGGGCGGCAAATCCACCTATCTGCGGCAGACGGCGCTGATCGTAATCCTGGCGCAGATGGGATCGTTCGTGCCGGCGCGCTCGGCCCGGCTGAGCGTGGTGGACCGGGTGTTCACCCGCATTGGCGCGAGCGACAATCTGGCGCGCGGCCGCTCGACCTTTATGGTGGAGATGACGGAGACGGCGGCGATCCTGCACACGGCCACGCCGCGGTCTCTGATCCTGTTGGATGAAGTCGGGCGCGGCACGGCTACCTACGACGGCCTGGCGATCGCCTGGGCCGCGGTCGAGTACCTGCACGCGCGGGTGCGGGCGAAAACTCTGTTCGCGACGCATTATTTCGAATTGACGGAGCTGGCGGAACAACTTTCCGGGGTGAAGAATTATCACGTCTCGGTGAAGGAAACCGGCGGAGGAATTGTATTCCTGCGCAAGGTTGAGCCGGGCGCGGCCGACCGCAGCTACGGCATTGAAGTCGCCAAGCTGGCGGGATTGCCTCAGGAAGTCGTCACGCGGGCGCGTGAAGTCCTGGCAGAACATGAGTTCGCGGAGCAGCAGGCCACGGCGCATCTTTCTCCCGGAGCGACTCCGCCGCCGGCGCAGTTGACGATCTTCACGCCGCTGTCGCAGCCGGTCCTCGACAAACTCCGCGAAGTGGATTTGAACCGGCTTACGCCGCTGGAGGCGCTGAATTTGCTGGCATCTCTGAAGAGGGAGATCGAATGAGCCAGGAACTCACGACGCACACCCTGCGCATTAGGCAGATTACCGTGGAGAGTGATTGGATCACGACACTAGAAGTGGGAGCGCTTTTCGTCGTCTGTTGTCTGCTGCTCGCCCGGGAAATCCATAACGTGTTGTACGGCCAGATCGCCGGAGAGCACCCCGTCCACAGAGACTTTCTTAGCATTCTTACTAAGGCCTTCACGCCCATCGCTGCCGTTTACTGTTTTATTTTGGCATTCCGGTTTCCGAAGACTTCCGTAAGACTTGCATTTTTCTTGATGGGAACTGATTTCGTCCGGAGTGCCGTACTGAGTGTTTTTCATGTGCCCCTGGTGGCACGACATATCGGCGCCGTGGCCGGATCCTCCGCGAGGCAGATCGCCCTTGCTATCTTCCTTGTAGCAATTGCCCAATGGTTCAAGTCTGTGGTTCACTGGGCTCCGCCCTCTGAGTCGCAAGGGGGTGACCCTGACTGACTCCCTAGCGCGTTCGAGGAATATCGGCCAGCTTCTCATCATTGGCTTCGACGGCACGGAACTGACGCCGCGCCTCGCTTCCCTGCTCCGGCGGGTGCAGCCGGCGGGCGTGATTCTGTTCGCGCGGAACATTCGCAGCGCGGAGCAGACCTGGCGGCTGCTGTGCGAATGTCAGAAGTGTGTCGCCACGCCTCTGTTTACCTGCGTGGATCTTGAGGGCGGAACCGTCGATCGCTTGCGCGACGCGCTGGAGCCAACGCCTTCGGCCGCCGATGTGTTTTCGACCGCCGACCGCCGGCTATTCCGCAAGCACGGACAAATCCTCGGCGAGAACTGTCGCGCATTTGGCTTTAACGTCAACTTCGCCCCGGTTTTGGACCTGGCGTTCTTGGCTTCACGCGCCGTAATGGGCTCGCGGACAGTTTCGGCCAACCCCCGCGAGACGGTTCGCTATGCGCGCGAGTTTGTCGCCGGACTCCGCGCCGCTAAAGTGCTGGGAGGCGGCAAGCACTTCCCCGGCTTGGGCGAGGGCAGGCTTGATAGTCATCACGAGCTGCCGGTGATCGAAAAACCGCTGCAGCGACTGTGGGACGAGGACCTGCTTCCCTACCGCATGCTTCACGCACAGTTGCCATTCGTGATGATTTCTCATGCGGCGTATCCGCAGGTCACAAAAGACCGGACTCCGGCGTCGCTGTCGAAGTTCTGGATCAGCGACATTCTGCGCAAGGGAATCAGGTACCGGGGTCTCATTGTGTCCGATGATCTGGAGATGGGCGGGGTAAGAGGGGAGGCGCCGGTCGGGCAGGCAGCGGTGGAGTTTATTCGGGCGGGCGGGGATTTGTGCCTGATCTGCCACCGCGAGGAGTTCGTCACACAGGCGTACGAAGGGCTGGTCAAGACCGCGGAGCACGATAAGACATTTGCCCGGCGGGTGGCGGAGGCAGCACGCCACGTGCTCGCATTCAAGAAGAAGTGTGGACGGATGCTGCATGCGGGCGGCGGTGGTGGGCGGGCTCCGTCGCCGGCGAAGGTCCAGAGGTTAACGCGGAGTTTGTGGGAATTTGACGAGCAGGTGCGTCTGGAGAAGGCCGCGCTGGCGCGCGACGGGGTTGCGTAGGTCCTTCGCCCGGATTTCCTCGCCGCGCGAAGAAATCGCTCCTCAGGATGACAATGGGAAAGACAAGAAAATGATCGTAGCGGGAGTAATGAGCGGAACGTCGGCCGACGGCATTGACGTGGCGCTGGTGGAGATCGGCGAGGGAGATGGCTCGGGCTCTCACTCGGAGCAAGCTTTACAACCGAGCGGGCGAGCCGCCCGCTCCCACACGATCAAGCTGCTGGGGCACGCGGAATATCCCTATCCACGAAGGGTTCGCGCGGCCGTGCTCGCTGCGATGAATGCAGAAAAAGCCCGCGTTGCGGATCTCGCCCGGCTTAACAATATCTTGGGCGACCTTTACGCAGATGCGGTGCTGGCCACTCAACGAAAGTTTGCGGCCAAGGTCGAGTTGGTAGGCTGCCACGGGCAGACGCTGTACCATCAGGGCGAGGCGCAACTTTTCCTGGGGAGGAAGATCGCAGCGACGTGGCAGACAGGAGAAGCCGCAATCATCGCGGCACGCGTGGGCGTTCCGGTGGTGTCGGATTTTCGTCCGGCAGACATGGCGGCAGGCGGCAAGGGCGCGCCGCTGGTACCTTACCTTGACTACTTGCTCTTTTGTGATTCCAAAATCGGCCGGATCGTACAGAACATTGGCGGGATCGCGAACCTCACGGCAATTCCTGCCGGAGCCAGCGCGGGGGACGTTATTGCCTTCGACACAGGACCGGGAAATATGGTGATGGACGCGGTGACCGAAGCGCTGTTTGGGCGGCGGTTCGATGGTGACGGCAAGATTGCCGCGTCGGGAACGGTGCTGGAGCCCGTTCTGCGGCCGATATTGCGGCAGAAGTTCTTTCGCGCGAAACCCCCGAAGACCGCCGGACGAGAGGAATTTGGCCGCGAATTCGTAAGGGCATTCTTGCGCCTCTGCGGGCGCGCCCGCCGGCAGGACGTGGTCGCGACGGCCACGGCCCTGACAGCGCGGTCGATTACTGATGCGGTGCGGCGGTTTGTGATCCGCACGCCGGGCTCAGGCTCCGCACATTCTCCTCACGAAATGATTGTTTCCGGCGGCGGAGCTAGGAATCTCGCCTTGATGAAAATGTTGGCGGAGGCGGTTGCGCCACTCGGAATCGGGTTGCGATTGACTGACGAATTTGGCCTGCCTTCCGAAGCGAAGGAAGCGGTTGCGTTTGCCGTGCTGGCCTATGAGACGTGGAACCGCCGGCCTTCGAATGTGCCCACTGCTACCGGCGCGAAATGGACGGCAATCTTGGGAAAGATCGCGTATGCGTGAAAGGCGGACCTCAGGCGTCAGACCTCAGACCTCGGACCTCCGACTTCGAACTTCGGACCTTAGCGGCCGAGGGCTGAGGTCTGAGGTCCGACGCCGTGTTATCTCCAGCCTTGCCGTACTTTTCTGTCTGGCCGCAATCCTTCCCGTTCTGTCCTGCTCGGCCAGGCCCGACCCCAACACGCTGGTGATGATCATCGAGCAAAGCCCGACGAATCTCGATCCGCGAGTCGGGATCGACGCTTGGTCGGAGCGTATTGACAGCCTGATCTTCGATGACCTGCTGTCGCGCGGTGACGATCTGAATGTTGCGCCCGGCCTGGCGGAGCGCTGGGAAATTCCTGATCCGCTCACCTACGTCTTTCATCTCCATCGTGGGGTGAAGTTTCAGGATGGCCACCCGCTGACTGCGCGCGATGTGAAGTGGACGTTTGATTCCCTGCTGCAGGGGCACATCCTCAGCACGAAAGCAGCGGTCTTCCGCTTTGTGGACCACATTGATGCGCCCGACGATGCCACGGTTGTGTTCCATATGAAGGAGCCGGACGCGACCTTGCTGTGGAATCTGTCGGACGGCGCGATGGGCATCGTTCCTTACGGAAGTCTGGACGAGATGACGCGCCATCCCGTTGGCTCCGGGCCGTTCAAATTCGTCAGCGCGGAAACCGACCGGGAAGTCATTCTCGAACGCAACGACGGTTACTGGGGTGAGAGGGCGAGGCTGGAGCGAGTGCGGTTCGCCGTGGTTCCGGACGAGACCACGCAGGCTCTGGAACTGCGCAAGGGCAGCGGAGATGTCGCCATCAATTCGCTCACTCCGGACACCGTCCTCACGCTCGCCCGTGAGCCGGGCCTTGCCGTCGAACGCGGGCCGGGAACGCGGTTGGCATATCTGGCATTCAATCTGCGCGATCCCATCCTGAAAGACGCGCGGGTGCGGCAGGCGATCGCCTATGCGCTCGACCGGCAGCCCATGATCGACTATTTGTGGCGCGGCCAGGCGGAGCTGGCGCGCAGCGTATTGCCGGCGCAGAGTTGGGCGTATGACGGAGACGTACGCGCTTACCCGCACGATCCAGACAAGGCGAAGCTTCTGCTCGATGCTGCCGGGCACCCGGCGGTGAATGGGGTTCGTTTTCACCTCACCATGAAGACTTCGCTCGACGCGAATACGCGTCTGATGGTCGCGGTCCTACAGCAGCAACTGCGCGAAGTTGGGATCGTGCTTGATATTCGCAGCTTCGAATCGGCTACGTTCTTCTCCGATGTAATTCATGGCGCGTTTCAGATGTACGGCCTGCGCTGGATCGGAGGCAATGAAGATCCCGACATTTTCGAATATGCCTTCCACTCGGCGAAGTTTCCGCCTAACGGCGCCAATCGCGGGTTCTACTCCAATGCCAAGGTGGACGAACTGATTGACAAGGCGCGGCGCGAGGTTGATCCCGCGGCGCGCAAGCCGCTCTATGCCGAGGTCCAGCGAATCCTGGCCGAAGACATGCCCTACGTCAATCTGTGGTACCTCGACAACGTTGTGGTGCACACGCGCCGGGTAGGAAATCTGAAGCTGAATCCGGCGGGCAATTACGATTTTCTCCGCACGGCCGAACTCGTGCCGGCGAGCGAGGCGGCCAACGCGCAGGCATCGGACCGCGGCTCAACCCGGCAGCCGCGCTGAGCAAACGCCGCGTGTTACCATCGAACTCTCGAAAAGCGGCGAGGCGCCAGGCACCATTTCATGCGAATTCTCTTTATCGGCGACATTTTTGGGCGGCCGGGACGAACCATTGTGAAAGACCGCCTGCCGGGCATCGTCCGCGACCGCGCCATCGATTTGATCGTTGCCAATGGCGAGAACGCGGCGGCCGGATTCGGAATTACTCCCGCACTGGCGGAAGAGCTCTTTGAACTGAATATTGACGTCATTACCACCGGCAACCACATCTGGGACAAGCGCGAGATCGTGGATTACTTCCGGATGCTTGAGGGCAACGGCCGAGGGCCCGCCCGGCGTGTGCTGCGGCCGGCGAATTACCCGGCCGACATGCCGGGATGGGGCCTGTATCAGGGCTTCAAGGGGAAAGTTCCTTATGCCGTGATCAACCTGCAGGGACGGATCTTCATGGCAGCGAACGACGACCCGTTCCGCAGCGCCGATCAGCTGCTGCAGAAGATCGAAGCCGACGTGATTGTGGTGGACTTTCACGCGGAAGCCACATCGGAAAAGATTTCGCTCGGCTGGTATCTCGACGGGCGGGTCACGGCAGTGATCGGCACACACACGCATGTGCCGACGGCGGATGAGCGCGTGCTGCCCAACGGCACCGCTTATGTCACCGACGTGGGAATGACCGGCCCTTACGATGGCGTCATCGGCGTGAAGAAAGAACTGGTGGTCGGCAAGTTCCTGAATAGTATGCCGGTGCGCTTCGAGCCGGCTACGGGTGACGTGCGCCTGTGCGCTGTGGTGATTGATTGCGACGAGAAGACAGGGAAAGCGCGCGGGATCGAGCGGCTGATGCTGAGTTAAACGGGTTTTCCCGCAAAGGATGCGGACCCCCTCCTCCGTGGCTGGCGCCGCTTCGTCTTGCGCTACAACTCGTTTACACTCCCGGACCCTGACAACTCACCATCGCACTGCCTGACAAACCTGCGAAGGACACGGTCACCGTGGCACCTCCGAACGCCGGGCCACCTGAAGCTGAACAGGTCACGAGGCCGCTCTTGTCTAATGTGATCCACGGGACTGAGGATGTGAGTGACCAGTTCGCGGAGGAAAGCACCTCGGTTGTCCCGTTACTGAAAGTGCCGACGGCCTTGAGTTGAAGCGTTGCAGGAGCATTGAGACTTGCAGGATTTGGCGTAACCGTAATGGAAACCAGGCGATTCCCGGTTCCGCAGCTTATGGCTGTGAGGCTGAAAGTGAGAATCAGGATTAGAGCTAGAATCGATCGACTGGTCATAACGACCACCTTGATTCCGCTTGCGACATTATCGGAATCTTCAAACCGGGATTTACATCAATCACATCCCAAGGGATGCGCAGGCTTCGCGACGAGTTGCCAAAGATTGTACGGAGAAGCTGAAGTTGGCAACTGCCTGTTCCCCTTAAGTATACGGCCCGGTTCAAGCATTCCGACTTCGATACCGCAAGAAAGCCGAATTTGATCGTTCTTTTAAGGAACATTGCTTTTCCCAACGCTGGCCTTCGCTGCGCGCCCGTGCCAGTGGAACGGGGATTGAGCCCAAAGGTACGAGGTCCCCCTGGCGTCTCCCGAATTGCTGGAAAGCAGGCTAGAATCAGACAACCTGCAATTTGAACGACACAAGATGCGGCGGATTTTGATCATCGCGACGGGCCTTCTTGCGGCCATGCTGGCCCCAGCTGCATTCGCCGGCGGGGACGATCCCACCTTGGCGGCGCCCGTTTCCTGCGGCAACGGGGTTCCCGGCGGAGTCAATTGCATCGCAACCAAAACACAACTCAAGGAGGCGCGGAACGCCTTTACCAGCGGGCTCAAGCTCGAGGAACACAAGCGCATGGAAGAAGCGTTCGCCCAGTTCGACAAGGCTGTGCGACTGGTGCCGCAGAATCCGCAGTTTCTGACCGCCCGCGAATTGGTGAAGGCGCAGCTGGTGTTCAACCATGTAGAGCGTGGGAACGTGCTGATGCTCGAGAACGCGCGTCCGCAGGCTTCGGCGGAATTCCGCGCGGCGCTCGACCTCGACCCGGAGAACGAATTTGTGCGGGAGAGGCTCGAAGAAAGCGCCCGCGAATTGGCGCCGGATTTGCCTGCAGTTTTCCCTGGCGGTCTGGCGGATGCGGGCGAAATTCGTCTCCAGCCGCGCGACGACCGGGCGACGTTCCATTTCAGCGGAGACGTTCGCAGCCTTTTTGCCCAGTTCGCCGCTGCTTACGGAGTCACCGCACAGTTTGACGATTCCGTGAAGAACCGGCCAGTGCAGTTCAATGTTGATGACTTGGATTTCTTCACCGCCTTAAAACTGGCCTGCGAAGCCAGCAAAACCATGTGGGCGGCCCTGGACGCGCACCAGCTTCTGATCGCGGACGATACTTCCGAGAATCACAAACAGTTCGACCGCATGTCGCTCGGAACGTTCGCCCTTCCGCCTCATTCCACACCGCAGGAAGCGATCGAGCTGGTCAACACCTTGCGCACCATGTTTGACCTGCGCTTCATCAGCGCCGGCCAGACCGCGAATATCGTCGAGGTACGCGCGCCGCAGCCGGTTCTGGCAGCTTGCGCGCGGTTAGTGGAGCAGCTCAACAACGGGCGGCCGCAGGTCATGCTCGACGTGCGCGTCTTCCAGATCAGCCACCAGCTCACCCGCAACATCGGAGTCCACATTCCGAACACGTTCAACATGTACAACATTCCCGTGGCGGCGCTGGCGGGTCTGGCGGGGCAGAACATTCAGCAACTCATCAACCAGCTCATTTCCTCCGGCGGTATTAACCAGGCGGGAAGCTCGGCGCTCTCCGGCCTTCTGTCTCAACTGGAAGGCCAGCAGAATTCCATTTTCAGCCAGCCACTGGCTACGTTCGGAGGCGGACTGACTTTCATGGGGCTGAGCCTGGACAAGTTCGCCGCAGCTCTCTCCGTCAACGAATCGTGGGCACGCAGCCTCGAGGACATGAGCATGCGCACCAGCCAGGGCACCGACGCCACTTTCCACCTGGGGGAGCGCTACCCGATTCTGAATGCCAGCTACGCGCCCATTTACAACTCGCCGCAGATTTCGCAGGTGCTGGGAAACCAGAGTTACATTGCGCCCTTCCCTTCCGTCAGCTATGAAGATCTTGGGCTGAATCTGAAGGCCAAACCGACGGTTCACGGCGACGGCAGCGTCAGCCTGCAACTGGAAATGCAGGTGCGTTCGCTCACCGGGCAGTCCGCCAACGGCGTTCCCGTGATCTCGAACCGGGAATACAAAGGGAGCATCAACCTGAGGGATGGTGAACCGGCGGTCGTGGCCGGCGAAGTGTCACGGACAGATTCTCTTTCCATGAGCGGAATTCCGGGCCTTGGATTTTTGCCGGGTCTTAATCAGGCGATGGTCAACAACACCAAGGAAGAGGACTCGGACGAACTGATGGTCGTGATCACGCCGCACATCCTGGCAGACATCAACCAGAGCACCCCGGAGATCTGGATCAGCCAGAAGTAGTCTGAAACCGGACGCCGATTCATTTCGATTGTTTCGCCGCGAACTCGACCAGACTCTTGTATACCTCCGACATGTTCTCATCAAAGCTGCCGATCTTGCGGCCGTTGATGAAGAGAGTGGGTGTGCCGGTCACTTCTACCGACTTGCCCAGCGCGATCGAAGCGTCGATATGAGTCTTGGTCTCCGGCTTGGCGGCGCAGGCGGCGATGTCGGCACCCTTCACTCCCGCTCCGTCGGCGAGAGCGGTAAGCTTCTCGTCCGCATTTTCGGCGGTGATTTCGGGCTGCTTATCATAAGTGCTGGCAATGAATTTCCAGAAGGCGCCGGTGGAAGCACGGCCGACGCAGTCGGCATAGGCCGCGGCCTTGGCCGCCCAGTTGTGCATCTCCAGGGGGAAATTCTGAAAAACGAAGCGTGCGTTGGGTTCGGCGGCGACCAAGGCTTCGATGGTGGGCTGCGCCCTTTTGCAGGCTGGACATTGCAGGTCGCCGAACTCCACGATCATGACCGGGCCATCCTTGGGCCCGCGCTCCGGGCCGGTGACACCTTTTTCCAGAAGCTTTTTCACAGGATCAAAAGGCCGCGCGCCGAAGGGGATAACGTCGCCGACCAGAGCGTGCTCCCCGTCGGGAGAAACGTAGAAGTGAAAGATCTGCTGCCCTTGCGGACCGGCCATGACGACCGTGACTTCAGCCAGCCCCGCCACTCCGGCAGGCCGGATGCTGGAAATCTTCCAGGAAAGATCGGATTGGTAGCCGAAGGTTTGCTGCAGGAAGGAATCGACCGTAGCCTCAGACGGCAAGTTGGCGTCGGTGGCCGCGGACTTCTCGGTGGGCTTGCCGGGAGCTGTTTTTGCCGTGGTGGTTTGGGCTGCGGCCAGAGTGCCGGCCAGGATGAGAATAAAGATCGAGTTCAGAAACCTGCGCATGGATCCCTTTCAAATTCGTGATTCAGGAAAGCGGCCTTTCAGAATACATCACATCAGGATACTTCAAGCCTCGCTCCTGGCGGCAATGGGAAAACGGCGTCCGTAGCCGAAGGCCTTGGGAGAAATCTTGATACCGGGAGCAGCTTGCTGGCGCTTGTATTCGGCGCGATCCACCATGCGGATCACGCGGCGCACTACTTCGATGTCGTACCCGCGATCCGCCGCGATGCGCTCGGCCGGGTGAGAGTCTTCCACATAGTCTTCCAGCACCGCGTCGAGGATTTCATAGGGCGGGAGCGAATCGCTGTCTTTCTGATCCGGCCGAAGTTCGGCTGACGGAGGTTTCTCCAGCGTAGCCTGCGGGATCACCGCGCGGCGCGAGTTCACATACTGGCTTAAGCGGTAAACCAACGTCTTGGGAACGTCGGAAATGACCGCCAGCCCCCCCACCATGTCTCCGTAGAGAGTGCAATAGCCGACGCCCAGCTCGCTCTTGTTGCCGGTAGAGAGCACGATCGCGCCCAGTTTGTTGGACAGCGCCATGAGCAATGTCCCACGAGCGCGGGACTGGATGTTTTCCTCGGTTACGTCCTCTTTCTGCCCGGCGAAGACGCCCTGCAACGTATGGCGATAGGCTTCGTACGCGGGATTGATGGAAAGCAATTCGAAGCGAATGCCCAGATTCTGCGCCAGGGCCCGCGCATCCTCGATGGAACCGCGCGACGAATACGGTCCCGGCATGCCGACGCCGATGACGTTTTCGGCTCCGACCGCATCGGCGGCAATGACGGCGGTGAGTGCCGAGTCAATGCCGCCGCTCAGGCCGACTATTGCTTTCTGGAATCCGCACTTGTGCATGTAGTCGCGCGTGCCCAGCACCAGAGCGGCATAGGCGCTGGCGTCGTCTCCGGCAATCTGTTCGTGCATCTCGCCCGTCAGGCTGTTGGAATCGAAAAAGATCAGGTCTTCCTCGAACGACCGTCCCTGGGCAATGACTTTGCCTTCGGGATTAAGCACCAGACTCGATCCGTCAAACACCAGGCTGTCGTTGCCGCCGACCTGATTGACCAGGACCACCGGGACCTTGTGCTGGCGCGCGATGCTGGCCAGCATGTCGCGGCGGAGTTCGCGCTTGCCGATCCAAAACGGTGAGGCGGAGATATTGAGGAGAAAGTTTCCACCCGCGCGCAGGAGGGCCTCTACGGGATCGGCGGCGTACATGCGCCGGCTCCAGAACTGCTTGTCGTTCCAGGCATCTTCGCAGACAGTGAGCGCCATGCGCTTGCCGCAAAAGGAAAACAATTCCTGACTCCTGGCGGGAGCGAAGTTGCGCATCTCATCGAAGACGTCGTAGGTGGGAAGCAGCATCTTCGATTGCACGAACGCGATCTTGCCCTCCATGAGTAAGGCTGCGGAATTCATGACGGCTTTCCCTGTGTCCGAATGAGCAGGCGTGACCAGGCCGCAGATTACGGCAATGCCGCGGGTTTCTGCCGCGATGCGGATTGCCGTCTCCTGGTTGCGGGCCACGAAGGAGGACCGTTCGACCAGGTCGCGCGGCGGATAGCCGCATACGGAGAGCTCGGAAAACAAGATGAGCCCCGCTCCGGCAGATTGGGCCCGCTGCGAAAACTCTATGATTTTGGCCGCGTTGCCCGGGAAATCTCCGACCGTGGGATTGATTTGCCCCAGCGCAATCTTCACGACTCTAGTTTACCAAGATCCCGCCAGAGTCAGAATTCCGGAAAACAATGCGACACACCTGCTACATTATCGTTTTAGCAGACGATCATGGACGAGGCCAGAACGATGCAAACGCACCTGAACCGCAAGCTGTTCCGCCATCTTTCCTTTGTAACTGTCATCTTCACTATCACTTTCACTTCCGCGATCGCGCAATCCGGCGGAAAAGCCCGTCCCTGGATGAATCCGAACCTGTCGCCGGACGAGCGGGCTGCGATGGTCGTTAAGGAGATGACGCTGGACGAGAAGATCAGCCTTTTACATGGCACGGGCGCGAAAGGGCTCGGCCCGGTCAGCCTCCTCAATGCACAATCCAATGGCGGGGCGGGGTATGTGGTCGGCGTTCCACGGCTGGGCATTCCCGGCATTCAAATGTCGGACGCCGCCTATGGCGTGCGGGGCAGCGGCGAAAACGGCCGCTACTCGACCGCGCTACCCGCTGATGTAGGCGCCGCGGCCAGTTGGGATCTGGACGCCGCCTATCAATACGGGGCGCTCATCGGGCGAGAGCTGCGCGCGCAAGGCTACAACATGTCGCTGGGGGGAGGCATCAATCTCACCCGTGAACCGCGCGACGGCCGCACCTTCGAATACCTGGGGGAAGACCCGATCCTGGCGGGAGAGATGGTGGGAGCAGTGATGAAAGCGGAACAGGCGCAGCATGTGATCGGCGACATCAAGCATTACGCGCTGAACGATCAGGAGAGCGGCCGCGACGCCGTCAACGTGAACATTGACCAGCGCGCCGCCCGCGAGAGCGACCTGCTGGCTTTCGAAATCGGGTTGCAAGAGTCGAACGCCGCCGCGGTGATGTGCTCCTACAACCGCGTGAGTGGCGACTATGCCTGCGAAAACAAATATCTGCTCACCGACGTTCTGAAGAAGGATTGGCAGTTCAAAGGATTCGTCGTTTCCGACTGGGGAGCGACGCACAGCATGGCCAAGGCCTCGGCTGCCGGGCTGGATCACGAGGAGCCAGGATTTGTTTTCTACGGCAATGATTTGAAGGAGGCGGTGGAAGCGGGCAAAGTGCCCCTCACGGAAGTGGATGACCATGTTCACCGGATCCTGTGGGCCATGTTCGCCACGGGCGTCATTGATGATCCGCCGCAGAAGAGTGTGGTTGACGTGGAAGGCGGTTTTGAGGTGGCGCAGAAGATCGCCGAGCAGAGCATCGTGCTGCTGAAGAATAACGGACAGCTTCCGCTCGACGCCTCCAAACTGCACAGCATCGCAGTCATCGGACCGCACGCCGATGTGGGAATGATCTCCGGAGGCGGTTCGGCCCAGGTGGATCCTCCGGGAGGAAACGCGATCATGCCGCCGGGCCAGGGCCAGAGCATTTGGAACGTACCGATCTGGTTTCCGACCTCGCCGTTGAAGGCAGTCCGTGCCAGGGCTCGGGCCGCGAAGGTTCAATTCGACTCCGGCGCGGACCCAGCCTCGGCCGCGGCTCTGGCCAAATCCGCCGACGTGGCCATTGTCTTTGCCTACCAGTGGGAGAGCGAGGGCATGGATCTCCAAAATCTCTCGCTGCCGGGACATCAGGATGATCTGATCGCCAAGGTGGCGGCAGCGAATCCGCGCACGGTTGTGGTTCTCGAAACAGGCGGCCCCGTGACCATGCCCTGGGCCGATCAAGTCGGCGCGATCCTGGAAGCCTGGTTCGCCGGCAGCCGAGGCTCGGACGCGGTCGCCAACATTCTTTTCGGAGACGTGAACCCCGGCGCCAAGCTGCCGATCACCTTCCCGAAGTCCGAAAGCGACCTGCCGCACCCCACCGTGGTTCGACCTCCGCGCGAGTCCATTCCCAACTGGTCGGTGCCAGGCGTGTGGAGGCAGATCGCAGCCGGGCTGCCGCCGTTCCAGGTCACCTACGACGAGGGAGTGAAGGTCGGCTACAAGTGGTATGACGCCGAGAAAAAGGCGGTGCTTTTCCCCTTCGGCTACGGCCTCTCCTACACAACGTATTCCTACTCGAATCTCAAGGTGACGGCGGGCACAAATCCGCGCGTGAGTTTCACGGTCACGAATACTGGAAGCCGCGCCGGAGCTGAAATCGCGGAAGTCTACGCTTCCCTTCCAGCCGCCGCGGCCGAGCCTCCGAAGCGCCTGGTGGGCTGGAGCAAAGTAAAACTTAATCCCGGAGAGAGCAAAGAAGTCACAGTTGAAGTGGACCAGAAATATCTTTCCATCTTCAATGCGGGGCAAAACGGCTGGCAGTTGGTTCCGGGAGAGTACACGTTTCTGGTGGGCGGGTCGTCGCGGGACTTGCCGCTGAAGGAAGCGGTGACCCTGAGGTAGCAATTCACTCGCCGCCGGCGCTGTTTTCTCTGACCGGTGGAAGCTACACCACGCCAGCAGCCCTTTCAAATGCCTTCTTGCGTGTGATCAGGAAGTAGAGTGGTATCCCGAGCAGAGCCAGGCCCAGACATGCCCCAGCGAAGAGGGCGGGCGTGGGATTGAATTGTGCCTCCCATTGGCTCTGCCAAGCCCGCATCCAGGGAAAAATCGCAAATTGCGATTCCATCAGCGTTTGCAGGCGCACATTTGTACCAGGCGCGAGATAAAAGACAGCAGCGTTGACGAGCGCAAACGAAAAGTATCCCACACCCACTGTGCGAGCGAGGGGCTTGAGGCGCAGCAGGCCGATGCCGACATACAGGTACAGTGCCAGGACGAGGAAGTAGTACAGCTCTGCTGGGCGCCCGGTCACCACCTTGGTCAACAGAAAAGCCGGGGCATTCAGCACGATGCTCAGCGGCATGAACAGACAACCGACCAACAGAAACCAGGCAATAATCGTGAGGCTGAGTGGCCGTTGGGGTAGACACTGTTCATGCACCGCGGGCGCACCTTCTGCAGGCTGAGCGGCAAATATTTCAGGTGCTGGAGGGGGGAGTGGCGATCCCGAAAGACTAAACTGCTGTTTGACACTTGCCCGATTGAAGAAGACCAGCCACCAGATGCCGATAGCTAGTTGCCCCAGCCAGAAGACCCCCATCACGACCCGCATGGCGGTCATCACCGACGGGTTTGCCCCGTTTGGGTTGGGGAAGGCTGGGGCTGACACCAGCATCAAGCCTGAGAATCCGCTCATTATGATCAGCAGGACTGAGAAGACAATGATCGAGAGCCGCGCCCAATTCCTCAACCTCAGAAGACCGATACTGGTCGCAATCCCCCACGCCGCAGCCCCCAGGTAGATCACCAGCACCACCGCCAGCATCGCCTTCATGAATCCTGGAGGAATTGGCGGCTCGGTTGGTGTAGATGAAGACACGAATGCAAAGGCAAACACCATCAACAGCCCTAACAGAAGCGTAAGGAGCGACCCTATCAGTGACAAAACTGCGATTACGGTGACGCCGACAGAGCGCTTCACGAAATATCCTCCCGCCAACTACTGGCCTTTGAGTCAGGACAGTCTAATCCCCATCGGCGGGAAATACTGTGTGCCTGGTCACAGGCATGGGCGCGGATCCTTTCTGATCCTGCCACAGCACTCGATTCAACTGGGCCGCGGGCGCGGCATCGGGACGCGAGAAGTCCATCCGTGACGAGATTTTTGCTCCCGGCGCTTCGCGCTTGTTGGTTTCGTAAACCATACCATTCTTCAGATTGCGATAGTCAGCGTTGTAGGCCGGCTGATCACCCGCTCCCGAAAACATCTGGCTCATGACCGGTGCGTAGGCATCGTTCTGATTCATGGGCAGAAGGCCGAGCAGCATCTCCATGGTGTGGATCAGGTTCACCGTGGTATAGAAACGATGCTCAACGTAGGGCTGGGCCGAGGATCCCGGAGAATACTTGCTGACAACGAAAGCGATCGAGCGATGCGCGTCCACGTGGTCGCCACCGTCCTGCGCGTCGTCCTCGAGGACGAAAATGGCTGTGTCGTCCCAATAAGGGCTGTGCGACACGGCATCCACCACGCGCCCGAGCGCCAGGTCGTTGTCGGCCACTGACGCCGCCGGACGCGGCCGATCCGGGCGCGTGCCTCCAGTGTGGTCGTCGGGCAGGTACAGCAGGACAAACGACGGCAGTTGAAACTCCGGACCTTCGTTCGCCTGGCGCGCACGGACGTAGGCGCCAAACTCGTTCAGGAATTCGTCGGCGCGCAACTGGTCGGGATAGTCGGTGTTGAAATCCGGATAGAGCGGATCGAAGTGGTCGCGGAGCACAGCCTTGGTGGGCTTGACTTCGCTGAACAGCGGTACGGCCCACGGCCACGGACTCGTCCCGCCATGCGGATCGCCCACGTTCGGCGGAAGGCTGCCGCCCTGCTGAACGTCTGTTTGGGGACAGCGCGCTTCCTGACCTGACGGAGTTCCCTGCTTCGGACTTGCCGCCTTACGTTTTTCGTTGCACCACACTGCCGTCACAAATTCGCCGTAGTCGCGGAAGGACACGTGGCTACGCGCCAGATTGTCCCAAATAAACCCGGTGGAAGGATCGTCAATGTCCGGCTGATTGTGCTCCAGAGGAGATTCCCCGGCGACCTCGCCCTGGAAATCGTAAGTGCGTTCCTGGCCGCGGTAGGCGATCTGCCATGTCTTCTCGTTGTAATCGGAGGTGATGGCCGCGGTGGACCACAGATGTCCGTCGCCGGATACTTCCCCGCTATCGTAGAAATTGTCGAGCACGCCGAACTGGCGGGCCAGTTTATGCTCGTTGGGAGTGATGTCCTCGCCGTAGAGCGTGAGCGAGGGATCGCCATCGCCAACCTTCAAGTCACCGAGGATCTGATCGAAGGTGCGGTTTTCCTTGATGACGTAGATGACATGCTTGATGGGATTCTTACCGGCAGCGAAGGAGATGGTTCCCGGGTCACTGGCAAAGAGATTGTTTTGCTCTGCCATGCTCGTCAGCCCGGGGAGACGATTCATGGTGTCGGGAATATTCAGGCGGGCGATGGAGCCACGGAGCAGCGTCGGAATGTAGGGATGGCCGTGGTGCTTCGTCTCATACGTGGTCTTCCCCATGACTTTGTTGGGGCCCGTTCCCTCGCCCTTGGCCGTGGCAATAAGTAGATCGTCTCCTTGCACGGCGAGCGCAGTGGGGTACCAGTCGGTGGGAATCAAACCAATATCTCCACCTGTGTGCAGCCCTTTCTCGGCGAGGAATTTCGCCACGTCGAACACCGCCACGGCGTTGATGGCGGAGTATGCGACAAAGAGATACTGGCCATCTTTCGACAGCGCCAGGGCGGAAGGAGAAATGCCGACGGCCAGATCCTTCTCCCGCATGGTTCGGGTGAGCATCCCGAGAAAGCCACCTGTGTCGGTGTCCACCACCGCAACCACGTCGTCATTGGAAAGGGCAACATACAGGAACTTCTCGTTCGGGCTCAGCAGCATCGCGGTGGGATGAGAAGTCGGAGCCAGCGGGTCTTTTGATCCGGGGAGAGGAATCGAGCGGGATATGCGCGCTCCGATCAATTCAATCTGCTCGACCTGGGAGCTATTCCACAGGCTGCACCAGGCTCGAATGGCGAGGTGGCTGACGACGCAGGTATAGGGAAACGTCGAGGGGATCAGATCGTGCGTGCTTACGTCGAAGGTCTCGATGGTGTTGCCCGTGGACGGATCGAGCACGACGATGTTATCGGAAAGATTGTTGGCCACGATGAGCCAGTCCTTGCCCTTCGGGTTGCGCCCTACCGCCAGTCCTGCCGGATAGGGAACGGCGGTGTTCGGCCGGGTCTTCTGCAGACCCGCAGCAACCTTCTTGCCGGGTCTTAACGGTTGCGGTGCGATCGGCATGAAGCGCTCGGGCGCAACCTTCCCTTCCGTGAAGCTGTAAACCGCGATGCCGTTTCCCACGTTGCCGGGCCTGGTCCCGGTCGGATCGGTCAGCGATCCCACGGAAGCGTAGAGATGGTTCCCATCCGAACTGAAGGCCAAGCCGATGAAAAAGCTCTGGTGTGCGTCATCGCCGAAGCGCGAGTCGGGATAGTCGGCGATCTGATTCGTCTTCAGATCGAGTACCGCGATGGACTGGTGCGCCAGCGTCTCCTGCGTGCCATAGCCGTCGTTGAGCAGAGCGGCATAGCGGCCGTCTGGACTGAGCACCATGGTGGCCGGAAAGCTATTGGTGCTGCCAATGCGCCCGGGCGAGGGGACGGTCAGCATCTTGCTGGTAGGCAGGTTGACCGGCGGCCGTTCTCCGGAAGGCGCCTGGGCAACCAGAATCGCTGTAGCAGTTAGAAAGAACAAAAAGCAGATTCCTCGCTTCGCTCGGAATGACAGGGGATGCGGGAAAAAGCCGGTCACGGCGCCTCCGGGGATGTTGGAGTCAGAAACGAAAGAGGTGATAAGCGTAATTCAATCCGGCGTCAGTGGTCAAAACCCGGCGGAACGAAGCCCGCGTCTCAGTCTGGCAGTCGTGAGCGGCAAGCGAGTCGAGCTTCGCTCGACCGGACAGCCGAGGGCGGCTGTCCCCACATCGATGTTCCACTACCTCCCCCGCTATATGCCGGACGCTCTCGTCGAGGGCCGCTCCGATTCCTGGTTTTCCGCGCCTTCGGGGTGAACATTGTGGCGCACGTCGGAACCCTGCACCCAGAAGATGACGTCTTCGGCAATGTTGGTGGCGTGGTCGGCCACGCGCTCCAGATTGCGAGCCACCAGCAGCGCATCCAGGGCCTGGCGCACGAATTCGGGGCGCTCGTTCATGGTTCTTACCAGTTGGATGAAGGCGTCGTCGCGCATGCGATCAATGACGTTATCCATCTCCAGCACGGCCTGGGCCAGTTCGACCTTGGCCTCGATGAACGCCTCCAGCGCGCGGCGCACCATGGCACTCACGGCGGTCCCCATGCGCGCAATGTCCACCGGCAATTCGGCCGGGGGAAGCTCCACCATGTCCATGACGCGCTCGGCAATGTTGACTGCCTGATCGCCCACGCGCTCGAGATCCGCATTGATCTTGGTCACGGCCAGAATAAAGCGCAGATCCACGGCCATGGGCTGCTGCATGGCAAGAAGATCGAAAGCGGCCTCATCAATTTCACGTTCCGCCATGTTGATCAGGGACTCGCCTTCCAGCACCATCTGGCAACGGGTAAGGTCGCGCTCGACATAGGCCTGGCGGGCGCGGTCTACCGCCTGCTCCGCCAGCCCTCCCATGCGAAGCAACCGCTGCCGCAGATCGTCAAGGTCTTGCTGAAAGCGAGTGCGCATTCTCCGAACCTTCCTTATCCAGATCTTCCTTATCCAAATCTGCCGGTAATGTAGTCTTCGGTCCGCTTGTCCGACGGATTGGTAAAAATCTTCTCCGTCCTGTCGAACTCAATCAGCTTGCCCAGCAGGAAAAAGCCCGTGAACTCGGCCACGCGCGCGGCCTGCTGCATGTTGTGAGTCACGATCACAATGGTATACCGCTCTTTGAGCTGGAAGATCAACTCTTCGATTTTTCCGGTCGAGATCGGATCCAGCGCCGAGCAGGGTTCATCCATCAGGAGCACCTCGGGTTCCACCGCCAGCGCGCGCGCGATGCAGAGGCGCTGCTGCTGCCCGCCGGAAAGGCTGGCGCCTGATTTCTTGTGGGCGTGATCCTTGACCTCATCCCACAGCGCTGCCGCTTCCAGAGAACGGTGCACGATCTCATCCAGCTTGCGCCGGTCGCGGAATCCATTCAGCTTCAGTCCCGAGGCCACGTTGTCGTAGATGGACATGGTGGGAAACGGGTTCGCTTTCTGAAACACCATCCCCACACGCCGGCGGAGTTGCGTGGCTGAGGTTCCGTTGTAGGCATCGATTTCGCCGATGCGAACCCGGCCTTCCACCCGCGCCTCTGGAATCGTTTCGTGCATGCGATTGATGCAGCGAATAAAAGTCGACTTGCCGCACCCCGACGGTCCGATCAACGCCGTGGCGTGATTGGCCACGACCTTCAGATTAATGTCGTACAAAGCCTGGCCTTTGCCGTACCAGGCATTCAGATTCTCGACCTGGATTCCAACACCCATAGATTAGGCCGCTCCGAAAGTACCGCGCCGCACCGCATACCGCACGGCCGCCACCGCGGTGACGATAAGAAGGATCAGCACGAACGCTCCCGCCCACGCCTGGCGGTGCCAGTCGTCATAGGGCGAATTGGCGTAATTGTAAATCTGCAGGGGCAATGCCGCCGTGGGCTGGCCTACGCGCAGATTCCAGTAGTCATTGCCCAATGTCGTAAACAGCAGCGGAGCGGTCTCGCCTGCGACCCGGGCGAAGGCCAGCATAATGCCGGTGATCACGCCCGAGGTCGCGGTGCGCAGCGTGATCGAAAGCGTCGTCCGCCAGCGCGGGATGCCGAGTCCATACGCCGCTTCGCGCAGAGCTTGCGGCACCAGCAACAACATTTCTTCGGTCGTGCGGCTGATCGTGGGAACCATCATGATCGCCAGCGCAACTCCTCCGGCCAGAGCGGAGAAGTGTTTCTGATAGAGCACCACGATCGCGTAAGCGACGATTCCGATCACAATCGAGGGAACCCCGTTCAGCACGTCGGCAGTGAAGCGAACTACACTGCCCAGGCGATTACGGCCGAACTCGGCCAGGTAGATGCCCGCGCCCACCCCGAAAGGCACGCCGACAATGCTGGCGATGCCGAGAATGAGCCCGGATCCCACGATGGCGTTGGCCATGCCGCCACCGGCCTCGCCCACCGGCTTCGGCGTCTGCGTGAGAAAAGCCCAGTCGATCGAGCCGACGCCCTTGTACACGAGGTACCCAAAGATGGCAATCAGGGGCGCCAGCACCAGCACAACCGTCGCCACGGCCACTCCCGTCATGACATGGTCGGTAAGGCGGCGCCACAAACTGATGTTTGCAACCGTCTGCGGGGTGGAAGCTGTAGTGGCGAGATCAGGCATGACCCCTCGCAGGCTGGCCGCGCGTCACCGTCCATACCAGCAACTGCGCCAGCGCGTTCACGATGATCGTAACCAGGAACAACGCGAGACCGATCTCGATGAGCGCCGAAAGATAGACGTCGCCCGTCGCCTCACTGAACTCGTTGGCCAGAACGCTCGCCATTGTGTATCCGGAGGCAAACAACGATTTGGCGATTTCCGGCCGGTTCCCGATCACCATGGTGACCGCCATGGTCTCGCCCAGCGCCCGCCCCAGCCCCAGAATGATGGCGCCCACGATTCCGGCGCGCGCGTTACGCAGCACGCCCACCCGAATCATCTCCCAGCGCGTCGCGCCCAGCGCCAGCACGCCTTCGCGCTGATGCTGGGGTACGACCATAAGCACTTCCCGTGTGATCGAGGAAACGATGGGGATGATCATGATCGCCAGGATGATGCCCGCAGCGAGCATGCCGTAGCCATAGGCCGACCCTTCGAATAAGCCGGTCCAGCCCAGGGTCTTCGCCAGGAAAGGCTCTACATAATGGCTCAAGAGCGGCACCAGCACAAAGATTGCCCAGAGCCCGTAGATCACGCTCGGGATCGCGGCCAGCAGTTCCACGAAAAACGAAAGGGGGCCGCGCAACGCCTTGGGGCACATCTCGGTGGTGAAGACCGCGACTCCGACCGCGAGCGGGACGGCCATCACCAGCGCCAACAGGGAAGATACCAACGTTCCAAAGATGAAGGGCAGGGCGCCGAAATGCTCATTGACGGGATCCCAATCGCTTGCCGCAAAGAACTTGAATCCGAACGCGTGCCACGAGAGGCTCGACCGCGACGTCAGTTCGTAAACGATGAGGACCAAGACCCCCAAAACCGCCAACCCGCATGCGGTCATCGCGCCCCTGAAAATGCGATCGGGAACTTCGCCGCTGGAGGCGGGCAGCAAAAGGACCGCCCGACTTACCTGTGTTGACGTAATCGTCTTTGTTTCAACAGGTTGCGGACCGGGCATATCAGGCCGTGGCGACGCGGGAATGGCCATTCCCCCGTAACCCTAGCAGAAGGTTGTTACAAAGGTGTTAATTTTCTTCGGGATATTTAGCACTAGCTTTCAGAGTTAGCAAGAACGTACAGAAACCTCGTGGAATCTGGGCTTTCTCGCCATCTCCGTCTTTTCAGGATTGGTATCTGTTTTCACTCTTTTTATAGTCTATCGTTACACCATCGTTACACTCTTACTACCTCTCAAAGACCTGATCTGGCGCGGCTTTTGGAGCGAAATGGCTAGTGCTAGACACTGGCCAGCAAGAGATCATCGTTCCTACAGCTTCCCTTGCGAAAGGCGAGTACTTCTAGGCGAGTCCCAGGACTAGGCACAAGGAGAAGGCCCGCCATTGTTTGACGGGCCTCTGGGTGGGGGCCGTTCTCGCTTCTAGTTCGCTCCCGTTCCCGCTCCCAACTGGAGCATCGGAAGCGCTTGGAGTTCGGAGCCGAACGCGGCATCGAGAGTCTTGGCGACGCCGGAAAGATGCTTGGGACTCAGATGAGCGTAACGCTGGGTCATAGCGAGCGTGCGGTGGCCGAGCACTTTCTGAACATCTTGAAGGTCCGCGCCGCTCATCCGCATCCACGACGCGGCGGTATGCCGCAGATCGTGCAGGTGAAAATTCTCGATCCCGCAGTCTCGGCAGACCCGCAGAAAGCGGATGCTGACGTTGTTTGGCGTCATCTTCTTGCCCGCGAACACATGATCAGTCGGCTTCGCTCCGGCCTGCATCGCGGAGCACAAGACCTTGTGAGCCATGACGTTCAGCCAAACCGTGCGCGACTCGCCATTCTTCGTTTGACGCAGAGTGACGCAGCCGTTGGCAAGGTCCACATCCAGCACGCGCAAGCCGAGAACCTCGCCGCGCCTCATTCCAGTGAACGCCAGCAGGCCGACGATGGGCTGGAGCCATGTCGGGCAGTTTTCGAGCACCACCCTCAACTCCGCCGGTTGCAGGTATCGCACGCGCATGGGCGGTGCCTTGGGACCCTTCACGCCCGCTGCTGGATTGAGCGCGATCAACTCCTGCTCTACGCAGAAAGCGAAGAAGTGTTTCAAGGTGCCCAGTTGGTTGCGGATGGTGGAATTGCCGAGCGTCTTCGTGCCCTGCTCGGTGACGAAATTCTCGACGTCTTTCTTCCTGATCTGGCAGACCTTCATCGAGCCGAAGCACGGGCTGAGGTGTTGATCTATGATCCCAGACTCGCGGTCGTACGAACCCGCCGACACGCGGGCGCGTTGGTAATCGAGATACTTGGGAATCACATTGTTGAACGTGTCTTTACTCGGCTCCACGATGCCGAACCGACGCCGATTCTCTGCCGCCATCAGCGCCCCTGCTCGTATCATTCGGGCTTGCTGGAGGGTTGGAGCATTGGTTGATTCCTTCCGTGAGCGTCCGAGACCATCAACGTAGGAGATCCAGAACTTCTTGCCGCGCA
>Ga0181536_10001436_pt1 | contig 28008 bp, 21 predicted proteins | sample PEATcosm2014_Bin_41_FD_121105 | JGI IMG/M metagenome (GOLD analysis project Ga0181536, IMG submission 121105) | Peatland microbial communities from MTU Mesocosm Facility, Houghton, MI, USA - PEATcosm2014_Bin17_60_metaG | ecosystem: Environmental > Terrestrial > Soil > Wetlands > Peat | place...
ACCGCCGGCGCTCCCGGCGTCGGCGCCAGGTACCGCGTGTAGATCGTCGCGATGGACAGGCCGCTGATCTGCGACCGGTAGAAGCTATACGCCCGCCCCGATTCCACCCGGTCGTTCATGCGCGCGAACGCATCCCCGCCCAGCGCTGCCAGGCCCTCGTACACCACCCGCTTCCCGCGTTCCGCCGCAGTCTCCGCGCCCCACGCCGCCGCCGACACCGCCAGCCACCCCGCCAGCCATCGTGCGCCCCTGGCAAGATACGGTGACGAAAGGCGCCGGCCTGTGGGGCGGGTTGGCAACCCGCCTTGCGGTGTCTGCAACTGGCCGCTCGGCGCCGGTTGCCAACCGTGCCACTTAGTTTTCGCAAAGCTGGGATTCGACATAATTGTGGGGCAGACCCCCTGGTCTGCGCGGGACGCCCTCGTCCCTCTCTTCTCTCGAAGGATCAGGCGCTTGCCACCGTCGACAAGCCGGCCAGGACCCTGCTGCGGACCATTGATGCGGGTGGCCGGAATTGGGAAGATTCATTGGCATCGGGAGGCCATCCTGCCTCACGAGACTCGCCGGGCGTAGCCGTATTCCGCGAGCCTCAATAGTCATGGCCGCTTCTCCAGGTCTTTCACTTGCAGCCCCGTATTCGCCTGGAAGCTCTTCACCGTCACCTCCGCGTAGTTCTGCCCTCCCGCCGTAATCGAGATATGGAACGGCAGCTTCAGCCCTCCTGTCTCGCGGTAGTCCGAGTACGTCTCCGTCACCGCAACCTCTCCCGTGGCCGTCGCCGTCTCGTACCGCGCGCTCTCCGGCAGTCCCGTCTCGGGGTCTGTCGCCAGCCGCACCACCTGCCCGCTCTTGTCGCTGATTTCCACCGTGCGGTCGTTCACCGCCTTCACCGCCCGCCCCACCGTCCGGTCGCTCAGCAACATCGGGAAGAACGCCCGGAACGCGGCGCCCTGCACTTGTTTCAATTGCAAACCTGCCAGCGCCGCCGTCCCCTGCGGCGTCGTAATCCATCCGCTCGCGCCATCGGTATACGCCGAAATCTTGCCCGTCGGCATCGCGCTGTCCTGCCGGAAATGGCTCGGCGCCATCCACCGGTCTGTCTCTGTCACCTGCATCCCGCCCGCGCTCGAGTCGAATTGGAAACTCGCTTCCAGCGTATAGTCCTTCACCGCCGCCAGTTTTTCGCTCCCGCCCGCCGCCGCCTGCGCCCGCGCCAGAAGGTCCTTCGCTCGCTGCCGCTCCGCTTCGTCCGCCAGCACCGCCGCCGGTTTCGGCGCAACCGTCTTCAGGTCGATCGGCGTCACCGGCGCGCCCAGCTTATCCAGCGGCTCATCGAACGTGATCGGGTTTCCCACCACCACCAGCGTCCACTTGTCCGGGTCCACCCGCTCCTTGGCCGCCCGCAGCACGTCCGCCCGCGTCACCCCCTCCAGCGCCTTCTGGTATTGCTGCGCGAAATCCTTCGGATACCCGAAGTACTCGTATGTCATCAGCCGCTCGATGGCTTTCGCTTTGCTGTCGAACGCGTGCGCCAGCCGGTCGAGCAGCCGCTCCTTCGCCGCCTTCAACTCCTCTTCGCTCACTTCCGCCGACCGCATGCCCGCCGTCTCAGCCCGCGCCAGCCGCACCGCCTTCACCGTCTCGAACGTCGGCACGCTGCCCGAAATCTGAAACAGCCCCGGATGGTCGAAATTCGCCGCCCAGCTCGCCCCGATCCTTATGCCGGGCCCCGGCTTCAGCAGCCGTCCCAGCCGGCTCGCTGCCCCGCCGCCCAGCACTTCCCCCATCACTTCCAGCGCCGCGAAATCCCCGTCCCGGCTTTCCCCGCCCAGCGCTCCCATCGCGAATTGCGTCAGCGTCGGCTCGCTGTTCTTCGCCAGGAACGTCCCCGCCGCCGCCACGCCGCTCACTTTCGGGAATTCCGCCACCGGCGCTTGCTCCGCCGTCCAGCCGGCAAACAGTTTCGCGATCTTGGCTTGCATCTGCACCGCGTCGAAATCTCCCCACACCGCCACCATCGTGTTCTTCGGAAAGTAGTAACGCTGGTAAAAACTCTGCACGTCGCCGCGCGTAATCCGGTCCAAGCCCGCATATTCCAGCGGCCACCCGTACGGCGTGTCTTTGCCGTAAACCGTGTTCGTAAACTCCCGCCGCAGCACCGCCGCCGCATCCCCGTTCCCTCGCGCTATGGCCGCGCGCAATTGCTGCCTGGCCTGCTCCACCTTGTCCTGGCGGAACTCCGGCTCCGTAAGCACTTCCTGGAACGCTCTCAGCAGCGCATCCGCGTTCTCCTCCAGGCCCGAAAACGAAACCGTCCCCCAACTCTCTCCGATACCCGAGTCCAGCGTCGCCGCCATGTTCTCCAGCAGCACGGTCAATTGCTCCGCCGTCCGCGTCCGCGTGCCGCCCGTCCGCATCGCCTGCCCCGTCAAAGCGGCCAGCCCCACTCGGTCCTTCGGATCGAACAGGTTCCCCGTCCGCACCACCGCCATCCCGCTGATCAGCGCCGCGTCGTGGTCCTCCACCAGGAACACCCGCATCCCGTTGGCCAGCGTCACCGGCTCCATCGACGGCGTCACGATCGGCTTCGGCGGCGGATACTTCAAATCCTTGTACGACGCCGTCGCCGCCCCGGTCGTCTTCGGCGCAGCCGCTTTGGGGGCCGGCGCAGCCGCCTTCCGCGCCGGCGCCGGCGGTGGAATCTGCGCCATCGCCATCACCGCCGCCATTCCCAGGCCAGCCACGGCTTTCTTCATTGCTGGCCTCCCGTCCTGCCTGGCAGCGCTTCGCCGCGGCTCTCCGCCGCCAGGTAGACCGTCGTGCGATTCACCGGCGTGAAATATCGAATCGCCGCTCGCTCCACCGCCTCCACCGTCACTTTGCTCGAATCGTCCAACTCCCGAAACAGGTTCCGCCAGTCTCCGTATCCCGCGTAGTAAGCCGGCAGCAGCGCCGCCAGGTCCGCGTTGTTCTCGAGCCGCCGCAACGCGCCCACCCGGATCTGCGCCTTCGCCCGCGCCAGGGCCTCCGCGCTCACCGGCCTGTTTTGCAACTGCCCCAGCACTCCGTTCAAACCGTTCTGCACATCGTCGAGCGTGTGCCCCGCCGCGGGCGCCAGCAGGAACACGAACAGGTTGGGCTCTCGCCCGGCCGGAAAGGTCGCCTGCGCCACCGCCATCTGCGCGATCCCCTTCTCCACCAGTTCCCCTTGCAGCATCCCCGTCCTCCCCGACAGCAGCGCTTGCATCACGTCCAATACCGCGTCGTCCCGGCTGCGCTCGTCCGGCCTCTTGTAGCCGATCGCCATCAGCCCTTGCGGCGCTGCCCCCACTACCGCCGTTTTCATTCCCAGCTGCGGCGGTTCCTCCGTGTGCCGGTGCGGCGGCGCCGGCCGCGCCGGAATCCCGCCAAAGTACTTGTCCGCCAGCAGCCTCGCGCCCGCCGGATCGATATCGCCCACAATCCCCATCACCATGTTCTCCGGCACATAGTATTTCGCGAAGAAAGCCTGCGCATCCGCCACCCCCAGGTTCGCCACGTCGCTCGGCCATCCATCCGGCGGATTGCGATACGGATGCGCCTCGAATGCCGTCGCCATGAGCGCCGCTTGCACCCGCGGCAGCGCCTTCCCTTCCACATTCGCCCGGTGCTCTTGCAATACCAGGTCGCGATCTCTATAGAATTCCCGGAACACCGGGTGCGTCAGCCGCTGCGATTCCAGCAGAAACCACAACTCCGCCTTGTTCGAAGGCAGCGTGTAGCCGTACTCCGTCGCGTCCGGCAGCGGTTTCAGGCTCAGCTCCGTCCCTCCGCTGTCCTCAATCGCCCGCACATACGCATTCGGATCCACCCACGTTTGCGCCACTTCGAGCACCATCCGCCATTGCGTGTCCAGCACTCCAGCCTTGCCGGCGTCCGCCCTCAAACCCTTGTTGCGTTCCGCCTGCAACCGCTCGTACGCCTGTTCCGCGGCGTCCAGCGCCTTCTTTTCCCCTTCCCATCCTCGCGTCCCCAGCGTCTCGGTGCCCTTCATCATCGCGCGCGAGACCAGGTTCGCCAATCCCGTCTGCCCAACCGGATCGTCCACCGACCCCGCTTTCACATACGTGTGAAACGCGATCACCGCCGCATCGTGCCGCTCCATCAGAATGAAGTGCAGCCCGTTCGGCAGCGTGAACTCGGTCACCTTCCTTTGGAATTCACTCAGATTCTGCGCCGGAAGCCAGGCGGCTCCCAGGCACCATAGGACACCCCAACCAGTTACTCTCACGGCCTTTCCGCACTCCTTCGCTGTCTATAAAGAATAGCAGGAGCCGTCTCTTCCGCCATCATCGGGATGCCCCTTCAGCCGTTCCCTTAGCACCGCAAGTACCCATAAGGTACCGCCATGACTGTCCTTGGGTATGTGTCTCTTCCATAATGGGCTTGCGTTAGAGGATCAAGGACACGCAATGCCATCGATCGACCAGTGGGACGAACAACTCAAAGCCATGGAAGGGATCTCCGGCGATCGTCGCGTCGACCGCCGCTATGATCTGAAGTTGGAGTTGCGGTGGAAACTGATCCGCCGCCAGCGCCTTCTCGACAGTGGATCCGGCGCCAGCGTCAATCTCTCGAGCGGTGGCATCCTCTTCGATGCCGGCCGCCCCCTGCCGCCCGGCCTCAACGTCGAGCTCTCCATCTCCTGGCCCGTGCTCCTGCACAACAGCGCCCCCCTGCAACTGATCGTTTCCGGCCGCATCATGCGCGCCTTCGGCAACTGCGCCGCCATTCAGATGGCGCAGCACGAATTCCGCACCGTTGCCCAGTCCGCCGAGCAGCGTCAGGGCGCCTCGCCCCGCGCTGGCCGCACACCACCCGCCCTCATCGCCGGTGCCGGCTCAAACTTGGCCCTCGGCAAGTTTCAATAGCCGTTTCGTCCCAGGTGGAGTCTGGACATTTTTAGGCGCCGTTAAGACCAACTGCTAGGACTCTGACCGCCTGATTTGATGCCTTTGTGCGGCCCATCGCTCATGCCAATGGCCCCGATGCGAGCCGCGACCGTGAGGGAGCGGTTGCCCGCAAGAGAACAACATCATGCGGTCTCCGATGCGAGCCACGACCGTGAGGGAGTGGTTTCCCGGACAAGAGCAACATCAGCCGGTCAAAGCACTCGTGCCCTCGGTCTTGCCGCCGGTTTCTTGTGCGCCGGGACCCGATGGGGCGGTCTTCTATACACGTCGCGAGTCCTGCCTCACGCCACGCAGCCGTCCTACTCCCCGCACGCCCGCCGCAGCGCCTCGCCCATGGCTGCTTCCTGCTCCCCCGTCAGCTTCCTTCCCCCCACCGTCACGTAGAACACGTCGATCGCCTGGTGCGCCCGCGTGTCCGTCAGCACCACTTCGATATTCCCGCCCTGCGCCGAAATCGCCGACGCCAGATCGTACAGCAGCCCCGGCCGGTCCGCCGCCACAATCTCCACCAACGTCGCCGAACTCCCCGCTTCCCCGTCGAACCGTACCCGCGTCCCCACCCGCTGCTTGCGGCTCGGCGGCTTCGGCCGGTTCCGTAACAGGTCCCGCACGTCCAGTTTCCCCCCGAGCGCCCGCTCCACCGTCACCCGCAGCCGGTCCACTTCCGTCGGATTCAACTCCAGCGTCCGGTTCGGATCCTCAAACACCAGCGTGTCCAGCACCAGGCCCCGCCGGTTGGAAAAAGCCTCCGCTCGCAGAATGTTCATGCCGAATCCCGCCAGCGTCCCCGCCAGCACCGCGAACAGCCCCATCCGGTCCTGTGCCATCGCCGTCAACTGCCACGTCGATTCCCGCCGCCGGATCTCCACCGCCAGCCCGCGCCCGCGGCTCCGCTCTTCCAGCGCCACGTGTTCCGCAATCTGCTCTTCCGTATGTGTCCGCAGGTACCGCATCGGGAATCCATCCAGCAGTTCCACCGGCGCCCCCGCAATCCGTTCCGTCTCCAGTTCCCGCGTCAGCTCGTGGTGCACCTTGAGGTACAGCCGCCATAACTGCTCCGCCCGCCAGGCTGTCATGGCCGCCGGGTTCACCGCGCTGATGTCCGCGTATGTCACCAGGGTCAGCGCTTTGAGCCGCTCCACCGTTCCCACCTGGTGCGCCACTTCCTCCATCGACCGCGGGTCCGCCAGGTCCCGCCCCCGCATCGCCGCCGAAAGCTCCAGGTGGTGGCCGATCAGGAACCGCACCGTATCCCGGTCCGTCTCCGGCATCTTCACCCGCCGCATCGCCTCCTCCGCCAGCCTCAAGGACCACGCCACGTGGCTCTCTTCCGCCTCCGCGCCGCCCGGCCGCCCTTTCCCCGCATCGTGGAACAACAGCGCGAACAACAGCAGCGCCGGCTGCTCCACTTCCCGCAGCAGGTCCCCGTACCCGCCTTCGGCCTTCCACAGGTTGGTCAGAGCCACCAGCGTGTGCTCGTCCACCGTGTAGCGATGGTAGAAGTCCCGCACCACCAGGCACTCCATCCCTTCCAGCTCCGGAAATAGCGCCGTCAGCACGCCCGTCTCGTGCATCCATCGCACCGCCGCCGGCGCGTGCTCGGTCGAAAAGATCCGCTGCAACGCCTCCCACAGCGCCCGCGGCTCCTTAAAATATTCCCGCAGCCCCTTCAGCCGCGCTTCCATCTGCTGCGCCGCTTCCGCCGAGGGCTTCAGCTCGTGCCGCCCCGCGAACTCGAACATCTCGAGCACCAGTTCCGGCCGCTGCTCCATCTCGTGCTGCGACCGGAAATGCACTCGCTCCCGGTGCACCGCGAAATCCCCGTTCGAAAGCCGCGACCGCCAGTCGCGGAATTGCGCGAACAACCCGCTCGATTGCGCTCCCGCATTCTCCAGCCTCCCCGCCGCTGCCCGGTAAACCGCCCGCGCCTGCCGGTAGTACTCCCGCATCCACGCCGCCGCATCGCTCCCGCCCATGGCGTCCTGCGCCTCGAACGTTAGCAGGTTGTTGTCCCGCCCCGCTTGCCGGTGCAGAAACCACCGCAGCCGCGCCAGAAACCGGAAGGCCTGCTGCAACTCCGCCGGCGCCTCCGGCTGCGCCATCCGCGCCCCATTGGCTTCCCGCAGTTGCTCCATCCAGTGGACGAATTGATAGTCCCGCAACCCGCCCGGCGTTTCTTTGACGTTCGGCTCCAGATGGTAGAAAGTCGCGGCGTACTTGGCATGCCGCTCGCGCGTCAGCCGCGCCAGGTTCCGCATCAGCTCCTCGCGATGGCTCTCGACGAACCGCGGAAACTTCTGCCCCATCCCCGCATACAGCGCCCGGTCCCCCGCCAGGAACCGCTGGTCCAGCAGGCTGATATTCAGCTCCGCATTGCGGTCGTGGACTTCCAGGCATTCCTCCGGCGTCCGCACCTGCTGGCTCACCCGCATCCCGCCGTCCCACAGCCGCTGCAGAAACTCCGAAATCGCCTGCTGCTGCTCCCCGCCCACCCCGTCGCCCGCCGCGAGCAGCAGCAGGTCCACGTCCGAATGCGGAAAGAGCTGGCGCCGGCCGTATCCCCCTACCGCCACCAGCGCCAGCCCCGCCGGGATCGCCGGAAACAGCAACCCCTCCGCCGCCTCCGTGACCGCGCGGTCCACCCGGCCCGCCCGCTCCGCCAGCGAGATCAGCGCATCCTCCAGCAAGACTCGCTCGGCGGTATCCATCGTCCCTCCGTCCCCTCGCTACAGCGCCGCGTCGCCCCGGTCGTCGTTGCGAATGCGCACCGCTTCCGCCACCTCGTACACGAAGATCTTCCCGTCCCCGATCTTCCCCGTACGCGCCGCCGCCGTCACTCCCCGAATCACTTCCTCCGCTAACCCCGCGGCCACCACCATTTCGATCTTGATCTTCGGCAGCAGGTCCACGTGATACTCTTGTCCCCGGTACACTTCCTTGTGTCCCTTCTGCCGCCCGTGCCCGCGCACTTCCGTGATCGTCATCCCGTCCACGCCCAGGGCCCCCAGCGCCGTTTTCACTTCATCCAGTTTGAACGGTTGAATAATGGCTTCAATTTTCTTCATGGAGTCTCCCTGCCCTGTCCCGGCCGCCGGCTCGAACGCCGCTACTCCGCCGGAATTTCATGGCCTGCTCCCACAACCGGGTGGGAGCAGACGAAGAGGTAGGATCTTAACCCTTATGAGGTTGTCATTGGGCTGTTTGGCCCATTGTCTAACATTGCCGCCCCGCCCCCAAGACGGAACTTTCTATGGGCGGCATCGGATTTCCTTATTGCGCCTGGACCAATACTGTTCCCTTAAGCCGTCACATCCGCGGCTCCGGAGATTGAGCCATGTGCCGTCAGGCGGGAAGCCGCATGAAGCACCGAATATCGGTGACAGTAACAGGAGCGGCCGACGATAATGCAAGCATGAGTCCCGGCATCCGTAGTCGCATTGGAAGGCTGGCAGGTTGTGACAGGCTGCTGCTCCTCCTCACAGTCGGCTGGGCCATCCTCGGCATCCCAGGCAACTATTTTCGTGTCCGCGGTCTCACGGGTGAAGCCCGGCAATTCTTGGCCTTCGGGGTAATGATCCTGTGGGCCGCCATCGCTGGGGTGGTTGCCTATTCCGTGATCCGGCGGCAGCGCAGGCCTGCAGACTACGGTTTTTCATTCAAGGCCGGAGGTGTGGCGTCGCTGGCTGTGCTCGCGGTCATTCACGTTTATCTCGTGATCAGCGGCAAATTCGTCCTATCCGCAGCCGATAGCTACCTTTTGAGCGCCTTGGGCGCTTTCATGGAAGAACTCGTCTTCCGGGCGATCGCGATTGACAAGTTGATCCTGCTCATGGATGGGATAAAAGCCAAGGCGTTGTGGGCAATACTGGCGAGTGCCGCACTTTGGTCGGTCCCCCATATACCATCCAAATCCCCCGCCCAGCTGATTCCGGGTATCTTCCTTGGAGGCTTGTTCTTCGGATACGTTTACTATAAGTCCAGGTCCATTCTCCTGCCTGCGTGGATTCACGTCGTCGCAAACGCGGGATATCTGGCCGGGATATGGATTGCAGCCCTATACTGCCTGATTAGTTTCGCCGATTGGGCCATTTGGTCCTGGCACAGGCCAACTCCTCCCGCTGTGGGCGCCTCAAGCAACATCTAGTACTCTGACCGCCTGATTTGAGGCCTTTGTGCGACCCATCGCTCATGCTGCGAGCCGCGACCGTGAGGGAGCGGTTGCCCGCCAATGGCCCCGATGCGAGCCGCGACCGTGAGGGAGCGGTTGCCCCAATGGCCCCGCTGCGAGCCGCGACCGTGAGGGAGCGGTTGCCCGCAAGAGAACAACATCATGCGGTCAAGGTACGGATCCGCGCCCATCGGCCTTTCCCTATCCTTGCCGGCCGCGGCGCGCCATGGCCGTCTCCGGCGTCGTCCACGAGCTCGGCGCCGGCCCCGCCGGCGCGGGCTGCGGCACTTCCGGCTCCGGCGGCTTTTTCACCCTGCGGTCCAGCCGGTAGGCAATGAATTCCTCGCGCGCTTTTTTGTATTTCGGCGTCCCCGGCTTCGCTTCCACCGTCGCCCATTCCTCCGGCGTGATCTCTTGCAGCAAAGGCAGGTACTTCAGGTAGTAGTTCCGCATCCGCTCCTGCACCGGCTTCAACTGCGAGTGGCCCAACTGGAACAGGATCTCGTCCGGCGCCGCCACCGACAGGATCGCGTACACCTGCGAGGCCTTCTTGATCCGCGCCGCGCGCAGAGCCGACTCCAGCTTCTTCGCCCGCGCTTCCAGCTTTTGCCACGGATCCAGCTCCGCCTTCCGCATCTCCGTCGCCTGGATCAGCGCCTGCTTTTCCTTGGCCGTCAGCCTTTCCGTCAACACGTACAGGAACGGCCCCAGCCGCGCCGCCCGCGTCGCCGTGTCGTCCGGCAACAGCCGGCAGTTCTTCTCGAACTTCACCATCCCCGCCAGGTTCAGCTTCCCTCCCGTCAGCTCCGGCGAAAACAGCGCCAGCAAACCCTCCTCTTCCAGCCCCTTCAAAACCTCCGACGGGCTGTCCTCCGCGCTGATCCGCTTCAGCTCTTCCCCCAGCGTCCGCGCCGGGATCAGCTTTTCCACCTCCGCTTCGCGCGCGTTCGCTACCTGCATCGCCGTGCGCTCTTCCACCGTGAAACCCAGCCGCACCCGGAACCGCACCAGCCGCAGCAGCCGCGAGGGATCGTCATAGAACCCGTACGTGCTGATGGCCCGCAGCTCCTTGCGTTCGATGTCCGCGAGCCCGTTCATCGGGTCCAGCAGCAATCCCCGCGACGTCCGGTTCAGCGACAGCGCAATGGCGTTGCACGTGAAGTCCCGCCCCCGCAGATCCTCCTGGATGGTCGCCGCCGTCACTTGCGGCTTGGCCCCGGTCCGCGCGTACTTCTCCTGCCGCGACATTCCGATTTGCGCCGTCGCCCCGCTCGGAAACACCAGCTCCGCGCTCTTCCTCGCTTCATCCGACGAAACCACCTTCGCCCCGGCCCGTTCGCAAAGCGTCTTCACCATCTTCGGCGCATTGCCCTCCACCGCGAAATCCAGATCGCGGATGCGGAACCCCGCCAGCATGTCGCGCATCGCGCCGCCCGTCAGGAACAGGTTCACGTTCGCCTGGCCCGCCGCCTCTTGGACTTGTTCCACCACCCGGTTCTGGTCCGGATTCAGGTGGCTTTCCAGTATGTAGATGTAGTCGCTCATGGCATGCGTTCTCGATTTGCCAGGTTCTTCCGGCCCGCTTGCGTCCGGTCAGCTCCTGGGATGGTGTTCTTCTATGGTTTGCCGAAGTCTCGACCGCATCACGTGCGTATAAATCTGCGTCGTCGAGATATCGGAGTGTCCCAGCATCACCTGCACGCTGCGCAGGTCCGCCCCACCCTCCAGCAGGTGCGTGGCAAAACTGTGCCGCAGCACGTGCGGCGTCAGGCCGCGGAAGATCCCGGCTTTCCGCCCGTAGCCCGCCAGCAGCTTCCAAAAGCCCTGCCGCGTCAGACACGCCCCCCGCGCCGTCACGAATAAGTAGCGGCTCGCCCGCCCTTTCAACAGCACCCCCCGCCCGACCCGCAGATAGGCGCCCACTGCCTCAATGGCTTCCCTGCCCACCGGCACCAGCCGCTGCTTGTTGCCCTTCCCGGTGGTCCGTACCACTCCCAGGTCTGCGTTCAGATCGCTCATCCCCAATCGGCAGAGCTCCGATACCCGCAGCCCTGTGGCATATAACATTTCCACCATGGCGCGGTCCCGCAATCCCGTGGGCCGCCCCGCATCGGTGGCTTGTATGATCTTCTCTATCTCTTGTAAATTTAAGAATTTAGGTATGTTGTGCCATTGCTTGGGCGTCCGCAGGAACTCCGTCGGATCGGTCGAAATCGCTCCCTCTCGCAACAGGTACCCGTACAGGCCCCGCAGCGTAGCCAGATGCCGCGCCATCGACCGCGTACTCAGCCCCGCTTCCTTTAATTCGTCGAGATACCGCCCCAAATCTTCCGCCCCGGTCAGTTCCGCGGCGCCCACAAATGCGCTAAATTTAGCTAAATCAAGTGTATACGATTCCAGCGAGTTCGCCGCGAGCCCCTTCTCCATGCGGCAGAAGTCCAGATAGGCCGCCATTTGCCTCTGACTTCCCGCTGCATTTGCCGTCTGTACTCCAGACATCGTGCCAATGATACAATAAGCCGCTAAATGATTGAAACATAGTTGTCGCAATCGAGGAAATTTTGCTCGCTTCCACCACCAAGAAGGCGCTCGTCCGCCGCTACCAGCGCGAGACCCTCGCGGGCTACGTTAACCCACTTTCTTATCTGCAACCTGCGGGCGTCGAACTGCTTTCCGAAGAGGGCCATGTCTCCACCATTCCCTACGATCAGATCAAAACTGTCGCTTTTGTCCGCGATTTTGAGCCGGCGGGATCCCCCGAACGCCCCACTTTTCTCACTCGCCCGAAAATGGCGGGCCTCTGGGTCAGCTTCCGCTTCCGCGACGGTGAAGTCCTCGAAGGCATCCTTCCCAATAATCTTCTGCAGATCGACCCCCACGGATTTGTGGTGATTCCCCCCGACCCCAACGGCAACCAGCAACGCCTGTTCGTCCCGCGTCAGGCCGTCCTCGCCGTGGAAATCCTGGGCGTGGTTGGCAGCCCTCTCCGCAAGCGCAAGCCGGCTCCCGTTTCCCAGGACCAGATCCGCCTCTTCGAGGAATAGCGCCAAAACCCGATTACGGTATACTGGAATTTAATACACACTAGTCTCAGTTGGAGGTTCTATGAACTCGCGCAATGCGGCGTTTGCCGCCGTTGGGCTCGCATTCCTGGCGTTGGCTTCCTACGCCCAGGTCGCGACCGTCGAAGGTGACGTCATTGGCACGGACGGCAAACCCGTTGTCGGCGCCATTATCAAGTTGCACCGCACGGATATTAAGTGGGATTCCCAAACCAAGACCGACAAGAAGGGCCATTACATTCATGCCGGCGTTCCGCTCGGCGTGTATCAGATCTCGTGCCTGATCGATGGCAACGTCGTCGACATGGTCAACGGCTATAAGACCACGCTGGGCGATCATCCTCCCCTCGGTTTCGATTTGAGAAAGAACGGCGCCCAGGCCAGCGCCTCCCGCCAGGCCGAAATTCAGAAGGCTTTTGAAACCGGCCAGATCTCGGACGATCTCAAACACCAGATGACGCCTGAGCAGGTGGCCGCCATGCAAAAGCAGCTTGCCGATAAAGCTGGCGAGATCAAGAAGAACTCGGAGTTGAACAACGCCTTCAACGCCGGCTTCACCGCTCTCCAGGACAAGCAGTACGATGTGGCCGTCACCAATCTCGAAAAGGCCTCCGAGATCGGTCCCACTCAGCCCGCCGTCTGGGCCAACCTGGGCGACGCCTATATCGGTCTGGCGCAATCCAAGACCGGCGCCGATTTCGACGCCCTGGCACAGAAAGGCATCGACGCCTACGCCAAGTCCATCGAGCTCAAACCGGACGATGCCTCCGTGCACAACAACTACGCGCTGGCGCTGGCCAAGGCCCATAAGATCCCCGAGATGCAAGCCGAATTGAAGAAGGCCGCCGATCTCGATCCCGCCACCGCTTACGTCAAGTACTTCAACCTCGGAGCCCTCATGACCAACGCCGGCCAGCCCGAAGCGGCCGCCGCGGCGTTCAAGATGGCCATCGATTCCGCTCCCGACAACCCCAAGAACTGCGAATCGTATTATCAGTACGGTCTGTCGCTCGCCGCCCAGGCCTCGGTTTCCGCCGACGGCAAAATCACCGCGCCTCCCGGCACCGTCGAGGCCTTCCAGAAGTATCTCCAGCTCGCTCCCGACGGCAAGAGCGCGCAGTTAGCTAAGGACATGTTGACCCAGTTGGGCGGCACTATCGATACCACCTTCAAGAACCCCAACTCCAACAAGAAGAAAAAATAGCCGGAGTTTCCCGGGGCGGGAGTCGCGCATTCCCGCCCCGATTGAATGTTCTCAGCCATCGTTCGCGAGTTCCTGCTCCCCCTGCTGGTCTTTCTACTCCTGCGCTCCCTGCTGCGCAGTGTCTTCGCGGCTTTGCGTTCCCCTTCCCGGCCCGCCGCCCCGCCGCAACCAACCGTGCAATCCGGTGGTGTCCTCAAAAAGGACCCGGTGTGTGGCACCTACGTCTCCACCAACACCGCCGTGACGCGCACGGTGGATGGAGAACTGGTCTATTTTTGTTCCCTCGAATGCGCCGGGAAGTTCCGCATGTAGCACAGGCGATCGGTTTGTGTCGCCTGTCGGGCAGCCGGGAAGTCGCGTGTCCTACCGGTCGCAGCAGGGCTTCGTGACGATGAGTTGCGGCAGCATCGGTCTCACTTCGCCTTCGTCCATCGCGAAGTAGCGTTGTTCGGAAAGGCTGCGATAGATCGCTCCCGCCACTCCCGCCGCTACCGGCCCGCTCACCGACTTGTTGATGGCCGCCAGCATCACTACCACCACCAGTTGATGCTTGCCCACGTCGTTGAACGACCCGAACCACCCCATGTGGCTCGACGAGTTGAAATCCGTGCAGGTCCCCGTCTTCCCCAGCACCGGTTCGTTCGAGTCGTATCCCGCGCGCCGCGCCGTCCCGAAATCCACCGCGCCCCGCATCCCCACTTTCACGTCGGCGATGCCGTTGGGCGCCAGCTCCAGCGGCCGCTTCACCTTCGGCGTAAAGTGGTCGATGTCGTCCCCTCGTCGCGGGTATTGCAGATAGTAGAGCGTCCCGCCGTTGGCGATCGCCGAGAGCATCGCTCCGAGTTCCAGCGGCGTCACCAGGAAACCTTCTCCGAAACTCGTCATCATCCCCACGCCGCCGTATTTCGGAGCCTCCGGCACAATCGTGCCGGGCTTTTCGCCGTCGATATCCAGTCCCGCTTTTTCGCCCAGCCCCAGCATCTGCGCGTAGTGCGCCACGCGATCGTAGCCCAGCCGGTTGCCCAGCGTCGCGAAATACGGATTGTTGGAATGCGCCAGCGCCGTCGTCAGCGTGAAGCTCGCCACGCGGCTCAGCCGGATCACCGTGTCGCGCTCCACCACGTGCTCGCTCAGCGCCGCCAGGGCCGTCACCAGCTTGATGGTGGAACACGGCGTGAACCCCGCCTTCAACCCCAGCTTCTGGTTGACCATGGTCAGCACACGGCCGGTGTTCGGGTCCACCACCAGCACGCTGCCGTTGGTGGTTCCCAGCGCGCTCACCGCCGCGCGCCGCACCGTCAGGTCGTCGCCGTCCACGTTGTCCCCGTCGGTCGGATCCACCGGCGGCGGTTTTTTCACGGCCTTCTTGACGGTCTTCTTCCTGGTGGTGGCGGCCTTCCCGCTCCCGGAGGCGCTGCTCCTCGACGGCTGGCCGGCGGCGAAGTGTCCGTTCACCAACAGGCCCGCGACTATGGCTGGCAGCAGGAATCTTTTCATTGCACCTTCATGACGATACACGCAGAGTATAGCACCCAGTGTGTCATTTCGTACTTCGGACCCCCATTATGCTGCAAGTGTCAACAGCCCGTCAACTCGATGCGAGCCGCGACCCTGAGGGAGCGGTGCTCGTCCTGCGGTCAGGCGCCCGGGCCGGTCTTGCTCTGGAAGATGCTACAATGTGTACGGTGAGTACGCAATATGGAAACCGTTAAGATCGGCATGCGTGAATTCCGCGAAAACCTGGCGGGCTACCTGGAAGCTGGTACGCCGCTGGCGATCATGCGGCACGGCGAAACGCTCGGGTTCTATATCCCTGCACAAAAGCGAAGTCGGAAGGCCGAGTTGGAAGCCATGCGCGCCGTCGCGAAAGACCTGGACGAGATGATCGCGTCCTGGGGTACCGGTGAAGAAGAGTTGATGGAGGAGTACAAGGAGATCCGCCAGACTGCCCGCGAGAAGAAGCGGAATGCCAAGTAAAGCGCTGGTGGTTGACGCCAATATTCTCATCCGGGCCGTCTTGGGGAAGCGCGTGCGTGAAGTGATCGAGAGGTACGCCGGACGGGTGTCGTTCTTCGTCCCCGACGTGGCGTACGCCGAAGCCGAAGAGCATCTGCCGGCGCTCGTCATCAGACACGGTGGCGATCCAGGAAAGGCGCTCGCCCTCCTGCGTTCTTTGGCCAGTCTTGTAGAACTGATTGGAAGCGAAGTCTACGGTGAGTTCGAAGCGGAAGCCCGGGAAAGGCTGCGCGAGCGGGATCCGGCAGACTGGCCGATTTTGGCCTCCGCATTGGCAGTTGGCTGTCCAATTTGGACAGAGGATACCGATTTCTTTGGATGCGGAGTGAGCACATGGACTTCCAGCCGCGTCGAGATGTTTCTACGCGATCCGCAGAAATAGCCGGCGTAACTAGCTGATGGGCCACCAAACTCCCAATTGCAGACTCAGGCATCGGTTGACGCCCCTGCCTCTAGCTTTTCATCCTGAGCAGCAAATACAGCCCCGCCAGCCCGAACACCGCGTCCGGCGCCCACGCCGCCATCACCGGCGGCAACTGGCCCACTTCCCCAATCTTCTCGAATAGCGTGGAAATCCCCACGTACGAGAGCGCGATCCCGATGCTCACCCCGATCCCCGTCATGGCGCCGCGGCTCCCCACCAGGAATCCGAAGGGGATCGCGATCATGGCCATGATCAGCGCAAACAACGGCACCGAAAACTTCCGGTAGAGCTGCACCTCCAGGCCCACCGTGTCGTTCCCGTAGCCGCTGTCCCGCAGGTCGCGGATGTACCGGTCGAGCTGCACGAAGTTCATCTGCGAGTCTTGCAGGTACTCCTTCAGAAAATACCCCGGCGGCTCGGTCAGCTCCCGATACGTGGCCGCCTGAAAACCCGTGCGCGTGCAGTTCGTGTCGCTCTGGAAGTCGCTGCTCCATCCGTTCTCGAAGATCCACACTCCCGCCCCGGCGTTCCACCGCGCCCGCTCCGCCTTGATCTGCCGCACCAACTGGAACGTCGACGGCTGCAGTTCGTAGACATTCACGTCCACCATGGCTTGTTGAGCGGGGTCGAACAGGCGGTAGTAATAGATGTGGAAGCCCTTCCCCATGGTCCACTTGCGGTCCGGCCGGTAGTACGTCTGCACCGGCTTTCCCTTGATTTCGTCGCGCAACTTGTCCTGTTTGCGGTTGGCATCCGGCACGTAGTAGTGATCGAACGCGAATAACCCGCCGCTCAGCAGCGTGCTTGCAATCAGAATGGGCAGTGCCATGCGGTACAGGCTCACGCCGCAGGCTTTGAAGGCCGTCACCTCGTTCTGCTTGCTCAGCACCGCCAGGTTCACCAATACCGCAACCAGCACGCAGATCGGCGTTAACTCGTAGATCAGCATCGGTGAGAGGAAGAACAGGTACGTCAACATCTTTCTGAGCGAGATGTTGTGCCGGATCATGTCCCCGGTCAGCTCGAAAAAGTTGAACACCAGGAACATGGAGACGAACGCCGCCAGCACGATCCCCAGGTAAAACAGGAAATTCGTCAGAACGTATCGGTCCACGATCTGCGGCAGCAGCGCAATCCTCCAGTACCGCGCCCGCTCCACGCCCTTCGCCGGCCGCGGCTTGATCCGCCCGAACAGCCGCGTCATCCCCGCCGCCAGGCTTGCCAGCAGATCGCGATCTCCGGGCTGCTCCATGCGGACCAGAAAGATCACTCCGGCAATCCCGAACGCCACATCCGGCAGCCAGCTCGCCACCGGCACGGGCAGGGCCTTTTGTTTGGCCACGTTCACCAGCGCTATGTAGGCCAGGTAATAGCAGAAGAAGCCCAGGAACACGCCGATCACGTACGATGCCGACTTGCCGCCCTTGCGGGTTGCGATCCCCAACGGGATACCCACCAGCGCCAGCATCATGCTCGCCACCGGCAGCGCGAATCGCTGCTGCAACTCGATGGCCGCCTCGATCCGGTCCGGCCCCTGGTAGCGCATCAGTTGCCGCGTGCTCATGGCCCGCGGCTTCTGCGCCGCCTGCTCCGGCGGCTTCGCCTGGAGCTCCTCGACGCCGCTCGGCGACGCGTAGTTGTGCGAGATCAGGTCCTTGCCCATCTCGTGCTGCGCGAAGTTGCGCAGGGAGAGCTCGATCCGGTTGTTCTTGGGCTCCGATACCGCAACGGCTTCCCGCGCCACCGTGATCATGGGCCCGTCGGCTTTCTCGGCGATGCCTTTCTTCCGCTCCTCCGGCGGCGTCGTGTCGGCGAGGAACACGCCGCGCCACGGAGTCGGCGCTCCCGCCGGCGTCTGCCCCACCTCGTCCACGTACAGAATGGTGTTCGGAAAATCTTCGTCGAAGAACCGCGGCGGAATCTCCGCCGTGAGCCGGTTGGCTTCCAGTTCGCTGATGATGCGCGTGCTCTCGTTGATCGAGTATGGCGTCAGCCGCAGCGACGCCCATGCCGCCATCCCCATCCCGAGGGCCGCGAATAACAGCACCGGCGCAATCACCTTGCGGCTCGAGACGCCCGCCGCGCGCATGGCCACGATCTCGCAGTCCGACGCCATCCGCCCCAGCCCGACCAGAATCCCGATCAGCACGCCGAACGGAATGGTGAACGGCAGCACCGGCGGCAGCACCAGCGCCAGCAGGGTCAATACCGTCCGCGGTCCCGGGCTGCTCCCCACCAGCAGCTTGAACAGCGAGTCCGCGCTGTGCAGGAACATTACGAACGTCGCCAGCAGCGTGCCCAGCACCGAGCTCGTCAGGATTTCCCGGAATACGTATCGGCCAAGGAGGCGCACAGCCGCGTTACCGCTTCATGTCCGGCGCCGGCACCACCGGCAGCTTCGGCTGCTCCTCTTCGGCCGGATGCAGCTCCAGGTCGTCGATCAGGATGGAAGGCGCCACCACGCAGGTTTCCGCCAGGAACGACGCGCCCCCGATCAGCGCGAACGGCGCCTCGTTGTCCAGGAACTCGAACACCGCCTGGTCGTCCCCCGCCGCCAGAATGTCTTTCAGCGAGCGCGCCGTGAATCCGCGGAATCGCAGCCCCCGCACCAGTTCCTCGCGCCCGTCCGGGAAAACTTTGTAAACCAGCAGAGGCATGCTCACCGGGTGGGCCTGGCCTTGCGACGCCTGCAGCAGCGACCGCACTTCGTCAATCGCCGCCGAAGAGGGAAAATCCATCTTGCGCACAATCACCCCGTACGGCTTGTTGCGCGCTCCGATCAGCTCGATCAGTTTCTTCTTCAGCTCCGCTGCCGGCACCGTCTCGCTCGAGCTCACAAACAGGTTGCTGATGTCGGCGTAGCTCGAAGCGCCCGCTCCCGGCAGCCGCGCCCGCCCGTTCGAGCCTTCAAAACCCTTCACCGGCTGCCGCGTCAGCAGAAAGGCTTTCAGCACGCCCTTCTCCACCAGCCGCAGCGGTTTGGCCATCACGCCTTCGCGGTCCACTTCATACGAGCCGAACAGCGGACGGCCGCGCCATTCTTTCTGCGTCGGGTCGTCCACCACGTCGAACGTATCCGGCAGCACCCGCGCTCCCATGCGCCCTTCCAGATCGCCTGCCGGAGCGGCGCCGCCGCGCCCGCCCGCCGGCCGCCGCGCCAGCGCCAGGTTCTTGCCCAGCACTTCCGCGAACACCTGCGCGCCCGCCATGCCTTCGAACAGCACCGGCCCGCTGTAGTCTTCGCCCTTGGCCGCCTTGGACAGCGCCACCACGTTCTCCGCCAGGGCCGTCACGCCGCGCTCCATCTCGGTCTGCGAAGCCATGTGCGCCAGGTCCAGCGAATGGAAAGCCATCGCGTCCCGCACCGTCATCCCGTCCGCCGCCTGCGCCGTCGCGCGGGCCCGCACGTACGTGACGTTTTCCACCGCCTTCACTTCCGTGCCCTCGGAGTTCACCACGTAGTAGCCGCCCTCGGCCGATTGCAGCTCCACTTCCGAGTTCTTCACTTCCGGGAACTTCGCGAAGATTCCCGAGAGCGTCCGCACCCGGCCGGCCCATTCGTTCTCGTCGATCGCCAGGCGTCCGAACGCCTGCACAAAGTGCACCGGCTGGGCGTGCGCGAAATCGTTGAGCGGATCGCCCTGCTGAATGTTGCGCATGGCCGCGCGCTTGCGCGAGATCGCTTCCAGCGCCGCCTTGTACGCCGAATCGGTCTCCAGCCACAGGTACCGCCGCAGCACCGGATAGACGTTCTCCACCGGGAAACTCTCCAGGTCGTAACGCGACCCGCCGAATCCGCCGCCCTGGAAATTGGTGTTGTCGAACTTGTAGTCGCCCACCCGCACGTGCACTTCCGGCTCGCGGAACACATCCCGCCGCCGCGAAACCAGCCCGCCCAGGCTGGCCGTCACCGCGAACGCATCGGCTTCGTCCAGCACGTACTCCACGAAGTACGGCGGCTCCAGGTTGGGCAGGTTCAGCTTGCTCGATCGGGCCGCCTCGTCCCGCATGGCCGCGATCATGGGGTCCGTCGCCGGCGCCTGCGCAATCGCCACGGCCGTCAAAGCCACCGCGCCCGCCGCCGCCAGCAGGATTCTCATTTCCCCGCTCCCTTCCGCTCCATGTCCGTCGGTTGGGGAAGCAGCGGCGGCCGGTCGTTCGACTTGGCCTTCTTTTCGATCTCGATCTCCGACACCAGGATCGCCGGCGACACCGCCGACACCGGCACGGTGCCCGATTCCGCGCCGCAATAGCCGTTGAACACTTCCAGCTTGTCGGAGGTCGCCAGAATCTTGGCGAAGCTCGCCAGCGGCGTGCCCACGATGTCCGCGCCCCGCACTAATTCGTCCGCGCGCCCGTCCGTGTACACCTTGTACACAATCACCGGAATCACTTTGAACGCCTGCAGGCCCGCGCGCGCCGTGGTGGTAAACCCGCCCGTGATGTCGCGGAAATACAAACCATACGGCTTGTTCTGCTTCTTCGCCGTTTCGATCAGCATCTGCCGCAGCCGCGCATCCGAAACCGTATTCGACGACTCGACGATCAGGTTCGACTGCCGCGAAACCACTTCCAGCCCCGGCTGCCGCCGCCCGTGCCCGTTCGAATGATCGAACCCCTGGATGGGCGCGCGCGACATCAGAAACGTCTTCAGCACGCCCTTGTCCACCGCCAGCACCGGCCGCGCCTTCACGCCTTCGTCGTCGTAGTCGTACCACCCGTTCAAATCCACGCCCGCGGCCTTGCGCTCGGTCGGATCGAACACCACCGACAGGAAGTCCGGCAGCACTTTCGTCCCCACGCTCTTGGTGAACGTCTGCCCTTCGCTTTCGTCCTTCTGCCGGTGGCCTTCCACGCGGTGCCCGAAGATCTCGTGGAAGAACACGCCCGCCGCCTGTCCCGAAAAAATCGCCGGCCCCACGAACGGCTCGGCTTCCGGCGCGCGCAGCAGCGCCACCACGTCGCCGGCCACCCGGTCGATGGCCGCCGTCAGCGTCTTGTCGTCCGGCAGTCCATCCGGGTCCACTGCCTCGAACGTCTGGTAGGACGACACGTCGGTCCCGTCGGTGGCCTTCCCGGATGCCGAAATCACCACCCGCGCGAACCCGCGCCCGTGCGCGATCCGCGAGCCTTCCGTATTCACGAAGTAACGCGTGTCGGTCATTGCCGATACCGATACGTGCGATGTCAGCACGCTCGGGTAGTTCCCGAAGCGCGCCGAAAGCTTGCGCGCCCGCTCGGTCCAGCCGTCCGTATCGAACCTCAGTTTGGGCAGCGATTCCACCGCGACCGAAGGCGGCTCGCTCGAAAAATCGCCCGACGCGTCCGCCGCCGCCACCTGCACCTCGGTATTCGTTTTGATGCGGATCAGCCGCTCCGCCGCCGTCCGGTATGCCCGGTCCGTGTCCAGCCACAACTGCCGCTTGATGGAATCCACGTTATCTTCGTAGGTGATGGCCGAACCCGACGTGAACCGTCCCGCATTACCGCCGGTGCGGTGGTAATTGTCGAGTGCCGGGGTTCCCACCCGTACGGACACGTCCAGCGTGCGGTTCTTTCCGCCGTAATTGACGTCCACCGTGCCCAGTGTGCCGGTGAGCGAATGACTCTCCGTCTCGGTAATCTCATAACTCAAAAAGTACGGCGCCGGATCGGCCTTTTGCTTCAAAATGTTGAAGTTCCGCGCCAGTTCCTGCGACATGGCATCCAGCAGGGCATTCGGTTGAGCCGCCGCCAGGGCCGCCACGGAGCATAACAGAGACAGACGAACAAGCATTGAGGGGATCAAGATTTCAGGATAGCATCCGCCGCCCGCGCCCGTGAATGCCCGAATGAGACGACAGTCTCAATGCCGCCGGGCAAGCAGCATCAACAGCCCTAAGATGACCACCGGAATCAGCGCCATCGCAACGTAGAACAAAACCCGCTTCAGCCATGGCGCGCGCCGCCGCTTCCAATCGCGCAGCTCCGTGCGGTCGGACACGGCCACCTGGTCCAGATGCTCCAGGTCCCAGGCGAATTCGTTGGCCGTCGAGTAGCGGTTCTTCGGTTCGCGCTCCAGGGCGCGATAAATCGCTTCCTGAAGCTCCGGCGAAATCTCGGGATTGAGTTCGCGCGGCGGCACCGGATTGTTCACCAGGCGGTCGTTCATGACGGCAAACGGATTGGCTCCCTCAAAAGGCGTGGCTCCGGTTACCATTTCGTACAAAATCACTCCCAACGAGTAGATGTCGCTGCGCCCGTCGCCGCGTTTCCCCTTGACCTGCTCCGGCGAGATGTAATCGGGCGTCCCCGCAATCTGCGATAGCTTGCCGAACGTCAGCCGCCGCGCTCCGGCCTTTCCGGCAATCCCAAAGTCGATCAGCTTGATCCGGTCTTCGCCGTCGATCATGATGTTCTCGGGCTTGAGATCGCGGTGCACCACGCCGTTCCGGTGAATGTAATCCAGAGCGTCGCAGATGGCGATGGCGATGGCGCGGGCCCGCTCCACCGGAAACTTGCGGTTCTCAGCCAGCAGCTTTCGAAGCAGGCGGCCCTCCACCCACTCCATCACCATATAGACCTGGCCGGGTTCGCCGCTGTCCAGCACCTTCATCACGCCCGGGTGGTCGAGTTTCTCGCCGATTTCGATCTCGCGCTTGAAGCGGTCGAAAAGCACCGGGTCGGCTTCCATATCCGGATGGGGGATCTTGATGGCCACCGGGCGGCCGGTGCGCATGTCGGTGGCGCGGTAAATGGAGGCCATTCCGCTGCGCGACACCAGCTCCTCGATACGATAGTGAACGAGTTGGTCGCCGGGACGCAAGCACGCCATGGAAGATACCGTAGCGGAAAGCGGCACGCGGGAGATTGCCACATCCGGGCTAGAGGGGCTTTCCACGATGCCTCCCGCCGGTTCTCGCGTTCCGAACGCCGATCAGCCGAACGCCTATGGTATCACCGAGGTCCCCGGGAACGGTCTTCACTCACGCCATTTTAGGCGGCAAGGCATAAAGAAGACGTAAAGAAACCGTCAGGATATCGTCTGGAAGCAAGCGGGTGCCGGCGATGCCGCGCTTAAATGTCGTAGTACAGTGCGAACTCGTAAGGGTGCGGCCGCAAACGCACCGCTTCCGCCTCGTTCTTCCGCTTGTAATCGATAAACGTCTCGACCAGTTCCTCGGTGAACACTTCCCCCTTCAACAGGAACCCATGATCGTTCTCCAGGCACGCCAGCGCTTCGTCCAGCGACCCCGGCATCGAGGGCACGCTCTTCATCTCTTCGGGCGACAGGTCGTAAATGTCCTTGTCCAGCGGTTCGCCCGGATGGATTTTATTCAATACCCCGTCCAGTCCCGCCATGAGCATCGCGGCGAACGCCAGGTAAGGATTGGCGGCCGGATCGGGCGGCCGGAATTCCACCCGCTTGGCCTTGGGGCTGGCCGAGTACATCGGAATGCGGCAGGCCGCCGAGCGGTTGCGTCGCGAGTAAGCCAGGTTCACCGGCGCCTCGTAGCCCGGCACCAGGCGTTTGTAGCTGTTGGTGGTGGGGGCGATGATGGCCGACAGAGAGCGCGCGTGTTTCAGCAGCCCGCCGATATAGTGCAGCGCCATCTGGCTCAGGCCCGCATAGCCGTCGCCACCGAACAGAGGCTTGCCGTCTTTCCACAAGCTCTGGTGGCAGTGCATGCCACTGCCGTTATCCGCGAAGATCGGCTTGGGCATGAAGGTCACCGTCTTGCCGTGCCGGTTGGCCACGTTGCGGATGACGTACTTGTACAGCATCATGTTGTCCGCGGACTTCACCAGCTTGTCGAACCGCTGGTCGATTTCGCACTGCCCGCCAGTGGCAACCTCGTGATGGTGGCACTCGATGTTCAGGCCGCACTGGATCATGGTCTGCACCATTTCGCTGCGCAGATCCTGGTAGTGGTCGGTCGGCGGCACCGGGAAGTATCCTTCCTTGTAGCGCGGCCGGTAGCCCAGGTTGTTTTCGCGGCGCCCCGAATTCCAGCGGCCTTCCTCGGCGTCGATGAAATAGAAGCCGGAGTGCTGGTTCTGGTCGAAACTGATGCTGTCGAAGATGAAAAACTCGGCTTCGGCGCCATAATAGGCGGTATCGGCGACGCCGGTGTTCTTCAGGTACAGTTCCGCCTTCTGGGCGATCCAGCGGGGATCGCGCTCGTATCGCTGCTTGGTGATCGGGTCCTTGACGTCGCCGTACATCACCAGCGTGGGCGTTTCGGCGAACGGGTCCAGGAACGCGGTGGTGGGATCGGGGATCAGCAGCATGTCGCTTTCGTGGATCGCCGCCCAACCGCGGATACTCGATCCATCCATGCCGAAGCCTTCTTCGAAGCTGCTCGCCTCCAACTCGCCGATCGGGTAGGAAACGTGGTGCTGCAAGCCCGGAATATCGGTAAACCTCAGATCCAATTGCTTGGCATGGTTCTTAGCGGCAAATTCCAGGACTTCCTTGGGACTCACGGGTGTCTCCTTTCGCCATCTCGGGTTCGCGTCTCGCCATCCTCAATTCTAAGGACGCGGACCCCCGGACTTCCAATCGAAATAATTAATCGGGCGAATCCACCAGCGGCACTGGCCACCGCGCGTCCTCACAGCGGCGTCCCGGAAATGATCAGCCCGCCGATGACGATACACGCGCCGCCCAGCAGCACGCGCGCGCTCGGCGCGCGCCCGAATGCCAGCCGGTTGATGACCTGGGCGACCACGAAGAAGAACACCACGTAAACTCCCAGCAACCGCCCGAAATCCCACGGGGGCGCATTCACCGTACACCCGTACGCGAACAGAACCACGGCTCCAGCCAACAGGAACCCGATGCGCAGCGTAGCGGACGCGTGCAGGCCTTTCCGAACCAGGGCGTCGCCGCCCGCTTCCAGCAGCGCAGCCGTAAACAGTACCGCCAATGCCTTATAGGTAGTCATAAAAACCGGCCAGTCTATCTTGGTCTGAAGTCTTCGCGATGGATGACAAATTCCGGGTAGGCGCCGGCGCCCAGCTCGTACAAGTCCAAGCCGTGCGGCTCGCCCTCGGCGGAAACGCGTTGCGGGTAGAACCGGTTCAGAAGCCGGTTCAGCCCATACGTCATCGGCAATACGAATCCGGCCAGCGTCGCCACGCCGGCCAGTTGCGCCAGCCACTGGTTCGGATTGCCCGCGCTAATTCCGTTGAGCACCCAGCCCCGCGGAATTCGCGCGAAGATTCCCAGCGCCAGCACTCCCCAGAGACCACCGACGGCATGCACCGAAATCGAGCCCGCCGGGTCGTCCACTCGCAGCCGCGCGTCGAGCCACTCCACCGAGAGCGTGACCAGCACGCCGGCAATCGCTCCCACGATTGCCGCGGAGGCGGGATTGACGAATGCACAGGCGGCGCTGCTGGCCACCAGGCCGCCGTTCCACCCGTTGGCGCAGAGCGAGGCATCGGGCCTGCCGAAACGGACGCGCGTGATGCCGGCCGCGGCCAGCGCGGCGGCCGCGGCGGATAGCGTGGTGTTGACCGCCACCAGCGTCACCCCGGCGGCGGAGCCTCCCATCAGGAGCAGACTCCCGCTGCCATTCAGGCCAATCCATCCCAGCCAGGTTAGAAAACAGGCAAACAGGACCAGCACCGCGTTGTGACCCGGGATGGCCGCGGGCGTGCCGTCCGCGGCGTACTTCCCGCGGCGCGGACCCAGCATCCAGGCAATCGAAAGAGCCGTAAGGCCGCCCACCGCCTGAATCACGCCGGCGCCGCCGGCATCCAGAAAGCCATAACCCCAGCCTTGATTGAGGCCGAGTTGAGCCAGCCATCCCCCACCCCAAACCCAGTGCGCGAATAACGGATAGGTCCAACCGGCCAGAAGAGCCGTGGATGCGCAACTGGCGCCCAACCGCCAGCGGTCGTTTCCGGCGCCCAGCGGAATCAGCGCGGCAATGCCCACGCTGAACATCTGCAGCCACGCCGTGAGTGCCGCCCGCGATCCATCGAGCGGCAGGCCGCGAAGAAAGAACGGCTCCGCTCCAATCCAGTTCCACGCTTTGCCGGCCGCTGTGAACACCCGCGCCGGCCCTCCGGGAAATCCTTGCCACGACCACCCGCAGACGAAATACGCCAGCATCGCCACCGCTATGACACAGACGGAACCCAGCATGGCGTGAGCGGCGCTGCGCGAGCGGCCCAGTCCCGCATGCGTCAGAGCCAGTCCCGCGCCCGCCAGGGGAACCATCAGGATCAACGCGGCACAGAGCGCTTGCGCAATCTCGGACAACACGGGAGCCGGCGCCTGGGTCATGTCCTTTAAGACTAAGATTTGAGGATACCCGATCCGCATGCGCGCGACGCACGGGCGCGAACGGCAATTTTCAGATTGCGCCGATAAAAATTATCTATTTCCCTTCCCGAACCGCAAGGTCTAAACTCAACCGTAACCAAACGGTCATTAGGGCGGCCCTTGTCGGAATCGCCCTCCACGGCGCGCAACGTACCTTCGTGCCTAGTATTCACTTCACCTTGTTGGGGGGATTACCTTGCGGAGAAAGTATTGCGCGATTCCAGCCGCCGAGCCCGCGTCCCCTGCCGCAACGCCACCTGATCCCCACACAGAGAGAAACCATGGCAGACAACGCCGAAGTTACCATGAAGCCGACTTTAGGCCTGACCGGCCTGACGATGAATGCGATGGCGCTCATCGCGCCCGGCGCATTCCTTTGGCTGACGTTCCTCGCGCAAGGCACCGCCGGCGCCACTGCGCCGTCCATGTGGGCGGGCATCGTGCTGGCCCTGCTGCTCTGCCTTGCCACGGCGGTCTGCTACGCCGAGATGGCCAAGCTCTATCCCGGGACGGGGAGCTCGTATTACTTTGCCGAACAGTCGTTTCTCAACCACGAGGCGGCCTGGCCGTATGCGCGCCTTGCGAAGTTCATAGTCGGCTGGGGCTCGCACCTGTACTATTGGCTTTATCCGGGCGTGATGGTGGGCGTCATGGGAATCCTGGTGGGCTACCTCGCCGGAACCATCTGGCCTTCGTTCATGAGCGCCTCCAACCCCGGACCCATGTTCATGATGGCCATCGCCATCCTGTTCTCGTTCGGTGTCGCCTACATCGCCCATCGCGGCGTGAACGGTTCGACGACCGTCAATGCGGCCATCAATGTCATTCAGATCAGCGCCCTGGTGGTCTTCTCGGTGATGGCCCTGGGGTATCGCCTGAACCACGCTCCGGGCAGCGTGGCGTATCAGTTCGATGCCGCTTCCGGCGACGCGTACTCGTATCAGTTTTCGACCGGGCGACAGACCGTTGACGGAAAACCGGCGGACGTCGTCGTTCGCGACGGCAGTGGCGTCCCCAAGCCCCTGCTCGACGCCGCCGGCAAGCCCGTGCCGTTCCAGATCGCCTATCCCGAAAAGGACGACAAGGGCAATTTCCTCTCACACCCCACCGCCGGCTCGGTGGTTGGAATGCACAGCTTCGGCTGGATGTTCGTGCAAGCCACCATCGCCATTCTGATCCTGGTGGGATTCGAATCGGTGACGGCCATGGGCGCGGAGGCCAAAGATGCCAAGCGCCACATCCCCATTGCGGTGATTACGTCGCTGCTGGTGCAGGGGGCATTCTGTTATCTCTTCGAGTATTTCGCGGCCAACTACTTTCTCAATAGCGGTTACACCATGCAAAGCGCCACGGGGTCGGCCGCGCCCATCGGCGACATGATGGTGGTGGTGGGCAACGCCATCCTCGGGCCGGGCAACGGGCGGATCTTCATGGAGTTCGAGGCCTTCACCGTATTCCTGGCGCTCATCGGCACCACGCTCTCCTGCATGAACACGGGCGCGCGCGTGACTTACGCCATGGGCAAGGATGCGGAACTGCCGGATTCCATGGGAGCGCTGCACGCGCGCAACCTCACACCCCATAAAGCCATCTGGACGCTGGCGGCGATTTCCGCCGTGGTGGGATGCCTTACCGTCAGCAATCTTTTCGGCGACACCGGCGCTTTGACGGATGCCACCGTCAAGGCTCTCCCGCAGGGCTTCTGGTCGAGTTTCGGATACCTCTCTCACGACGCCATGGCGGCGCTGCCCAACTCGCTTCTCACGGTCACCCTGGCTTCCAATTTCGGCACGTTCGTTTTGTACGCGCTGAGCGCGGTGACTTGCATGGTGGCGTTCCACAAGCATCCCCAGTACAGTCCATGGCG
>Ga0181536_10001437_pt1 | contig 27999 bp, 22 predicted proteins | sample PEATcosm2014_Bin_41_FD_121105 | JGI IMG/M metagenome (GOLD analysis project Ga0181536, IMG submission 121105) | Peatland microbial communities from MTU Mesocosm Facility, Houghton, MI, USA - PEATcosm2014_Bin17_60_metaG | ecosystem: Environmental > Terrestrial > Soil > Wetlands > Peat | place...
GGTCACGAACGTGGGTTCGGGGGGCGGCTCGGCCACCATCACCGACACCCTGGCCTCGAACCTCACGCTCGCCTCGACGCCGGCCTGCGGGACCCTCACGGGCACCGACACGTGCTCGGTGACCGTCACAGGCGCCACCCTGACCATCAAGGTCACCCTGGCCGCCGGTGACTCGGTGGCGGTCACCTTCACAGCCACGGTGTCCAAGACCGGCACGGCCACAGTGGTGAACAAGGCGACCATCACGACAGGGCCCTGCAACACCACGACAGGCTGCACATCGACGGTCACGAACCCTGTTCCGGCGATCACGATCGTGAAGTCAGCTACACCGACCCACATCGGTGTCGGGGGTGTCGTCACCTACAAGTTCGTCGTGACCGACTCCGGTGGTACGGCGCTCAAGGACGTGACGGTCACAGACAAGTTCACCTCGCCGTCGACAGGCGACGTCCTGACGTCGGCCATCGACTGCGTCTCGCTGTCCAACCCGACGGGCACCTGCTCGGGAACGAGCACCGATCTGGCAATCGGGCAGTCGGCGACCTTCACCGCGACGTACACGGCCACCGTCCACGATCAGACCAACAAGGTGATCAACAACTCGGCGACCGCATCCGGCTTCGTGGCGACAACCACCACAAAGGTGGTCTCGCTACCGTCGACGGCACAGGTGGTGGTTACACCTCCGCACGTGCAGCCCCTGACACCCAACTTCACGGTCACCAAGACCGACGTGCCGGGCACAGGCAAGCCGGTGACCCCTGGGGCGACGATCCCTTACACGATCACGGTAAGGAATGTCGGTACCGGAGGCGGTTCAGCCATCCTGGCTGACACACTTCCCTCCAACCTGGCGCTGTCGTCGACGCCCGCTTGCGGGACGCTCACCGGAGCGGACACCTGCAAGGTGTCGGTTGCCGGGACGAAGTTGACGATCACAGTGCACCTGGCAGCCGGCGACTCGGTCCAGATCACCTTCACAGCCAAGGTGTCGGCCACTGACACGACCAACGTGAAGAACACGGCGACCATCGTCACAGGGACCTGCACCCCCAAGACAGGGTGCACCTCGACGGTGACAAACCCGGTCACGGTGGTCACCACGCCGGTGGTCACCAGCCTTCCGTTCACCGGGGCGCCGCTGGTCAAGGAGGTCGAGGGCGCGATCGTGCTCATCCTTCTCGGTGCGGGCCTGCTGCTGGTCGAGGTTCGTAGGCGGCGGAGGGTCTCCTGAACGGATTGTCCAGGGAGCCGTCGCCACGCCCCGAAAGGGGAGTGACCCAGGGCTTCACGGTCACGGCGAAGGCCGTGGAGAGCGAGGGTGTTGATCGGGTTGGGGCTGGCCTCGTCGCCTGACCGGCTGGGGCCGCCTCAAACCCGATTCGACCGCCAGTTGCGCTCCCTGCGGTCGGACGTGGTCGCCGTCATGACGAGTGCAGTCGGGCCTCGACCCACTTTGCCGGCACGTCCTTCGCGCGGATGTCGTGTGCCGGTAGAGTACCGGGGGCATGCGGACGAGATCTGATGCTCGGCTTCCGCCTTCGGATCGGCCAAGGAGCGCGATGGCCCATGATGGACAGCACCATCGCCGTAACGCCGCCAGATGGTGGCGTGGAGGGCTTGGGGCAGTCGCTGTCCTCACGGCCGCGAGTCTTCTTTCGTCTTGTTCGGCCAGCGGCCCCCACGTAGCGCTGCGTTCGCTGAAAGCGGGCTGCGGGGTAGAGCCGAGCGCGGCGTTCGTCGCTGCCCCTCTTTCCACGGTGAGGTCCGGTAACGGCGAGCTTGCCGTCGCCGGGGTATGCATCGACGGGAAGGGCCCCTACCCGTTCCTGGTCGCCACCGGGGCTGGGGAATCGGTCGTCACGCCGACACTCGCGAGCCTTCTGCGCCTAAAGACGACGGGACCTCCGAGCGAGGTACGGGGTGTCACCTGCATCGGGACGGCCCCGCAAGCCGAGGTGGCCGACTGGTCGGTAGGGGGGGTCCGCCTCGCGACCCAGGGGGTCTTGGTGGCCAAGCTGCCGTCCTACGGGCTGGCGGAGGCGCCAATGGGCGAGCTGGGGTCCGACGTCTTGAGCCGCTTCGGCATAGTGAGTGTCGACTACAAGGCGAAGAAGCTGGTCCTCGGCCGATCGGAGGCGGCGGCGCCCCGGGGGAACGTCTACCTTTCGGGCCATCCGACACTCGCTCCGCCGTCCGGCCTGATAAAGGGCGCACCGCAGGTCAGCTCGCTGCTCAGGGTGCTCGAAGGCCCCACCTCGACGCTCTTGGCGATGCCGGTGACAATCGACAAGCACGCCGAGCAGTTCGCCCTCGACACCGGCTCTGCGTCCTCCACGCTGGACCCTTCGATCGCCTCGGTGCTGCACCTGGCTGCGGGTGGTGGAACGGCGAGCCTGTCGGGTGTCGGTTGTGGTTCCACTGCGAACCTGCTGCCTGTCGAGCATTGGAAGGTCGCGGGCTCCTCGCTCGGCGCCGTGTCGCCGTTGTCGTACAGGGTTGCCGGCATCGCAAACACGAACATCGGTGGTGCTGTCGGTTCCGACATCCTGTCGACGTATGGCGCGGTGGTCATCGACTATCCGGCCGCCCATGTGTGGCTCGGAGCGGGCTGAAGGACGGGCGGTCCCAACCGGCCCACGAGGATCTCCGTGCCCCGCTCATCGGCCGGGGATCGCCGCGCCCAGGGAGGGCGCATTCGCCACTCCGCGCCCATGTTCGGCCGTCGAGCCGAGACTCATAGAACCGATCGGGCGAAGAGCACGCCCGTACTGTGCGGACATCTCGCAGGGATGCCCTCGCCGGTGCCACGAGTGAGGTCAGCAAGGCCTCGCCCAGGGGTCACGGCAAGAACGGGAGCACCGATCACGGTGGGATCGGTGCCCATCCTTGCACCGCCCTCTGCGAGGGCCCGCTCCGCCAAGAACTCCGGTGACCACAGAGTTCCCCTTCCGGCCGGCACGCGGCGTATCCTGGGCGCCACCCGCCAGCGGAGGTGGGCGCCCTGACGGTGCATCCAGGGCTACCGGTGGGGGAGGGCTGTGGCGTATCGGGAAAGGCGGGCGCAGATCCGCTCGAGCGGAATGAAGCCGCTGTGCGCCGTCGTCGCCTGCGGCATCATCTTGACGCTCGCCGGGTGCGGCACGCCGAAGAGGGCGACGGCGGTCACGACGACGACCAGGAAGCCGGTGACGACCATACCGGTCACCCCGACGCTCCCCAAGACCGTTCCCAACGAGCCCAATCTGCGCCGGTATGTCGTCCTGGAACAGTGCGCCGCCATTCCAGGCGGCTGGAAGGCTGACGGCACGGCCGTCGACCCAGGGGCCAGCCCGGCCAGGTATCGGATCACGGTCTACTTCACCGATTCCCAGGCGACGGTCGTCGGATTCGCCCAGACGACCGTCAAGGTGGCCCCGGGCAAGAAGGCCCGATGGCTCGCCGAGGACACGTTCGCGGCCCCCAAGAAGACCCTCTGCGTCCTGAGCGGGGTGGGATGAGCGTCTGCGAACCCGTCCGTGGACGACCGTCGCAAGCGTCAGACCTCCCGCAGCTGAAGCACAGGGGGCAACGGGGCGCTGCCCTCGAGGGCCGGCGGACAGCCGCCGGGCGCCCGGCGGTCGCGGTGCTGGTGCCCGATGCCTGCGGATGGCCCTGCACCCACACCCTGCCGGGGTTCGCGATGCCGGGCCCGCTGCGACGCCGTGCGCGATCGCGGGTCACGCCGCCCCGGGCGACTCCGCCCGAAGGCGCCGACGCGCCGAGCCGAGGGCCGACGGCGTGATCGGCGACCCGTCGTGGGAGCGGGTGCAGACCCAGGCGAAGTGGACCCTCGGCGTGGGCGATGCGGGGAGTGCCGTGCGGCTGGTCGGCGGATGGTATTTCCGGCTCTGGTCGCCGACGTCGGGGTCCTGCGCAGGGTTGTGATCATCCGGTGCGGCTGTCGTCGTTCTCTCGGTCGGGCCTGCACTAGAATCTCAACGAGCACCGAGCGCAAATCGCGAGAAACACCAGTGGAGACGGCTCCAGCGGGTTGAGATGATCGACAATTCAAAAGCGGCGGGTGGGCGCAACCGGCTCCTCGTTGTCGACGACGACCCGGAGATCCGGAGCCTGCTGACGAGGCTCCTCGAGGGTGAGGGCTACCTGGTCTCCCAGGCGGCCTCGGGCCCCGAACTGATGGCTGCGCTGTCCAACGGGATGCGCCCGGACCTGATCCTGCTCGACGTCATGCTGGCCGATGAGAGCGGCTTCGACCTCCTCACCGCCATCCGGCGATCGAGCGACGTGCCGGTGATCCTCCTGACCGGCAGGTCAGCCGAGATGGACCGGGTCCTCGGGCTGCGGCTGGGAGCGGACGACTACGTCGCCAAGCCGTTCTCGGGGCCGGAGCTGGCCGCCCGAGTGATCTCCGTGCTCCGGCGCTATACCAGGACGAAAGACCCCGAGCCCGTGCTGGAGTTCGGGCACCTGACGATCGACACCAGCTCCCGTGAGGTTCGGGTTGGCGACGAGCCGGTGGAGATGACCCTGAAGGAGTTCAACCTGCTCTCCTTCCTCGCCTCGTCCCCCCGGCAGGTGTTCAGCCGCGAGCAGCTGCTCGACCAGGTGTGGGGGTCGTCTTCGGCGTGGCAGGACGACAACACGGTGACTGAGCACATCCGGCGAGTGCGACGGAAGATAGAGAGCAGCGGCGGCAGCGGGAGCTGGATCCGGACCGTGCGCGGCGTCGGCTACAGCTTCGAGCCGTGAGGTCAAGCGGGCGCCCCGAGGCCCACCCGCTACGGCGTACCTGATCGCAAACTGGGAGCCCGAGTGCGGGGGCCCGGCCCGCTCCCGGCGAACCCGGTCGCCTACGGCGCCCGGCGACCTGCCACCGCGGGGGACGACCCCTTCGCTGCGGCACCCTTGCGCGCACGGCGCGCCGCGGGTGCGCTGCGGGGGGTCAATGCTCGGCGCACCCAGGCCGACAGCTCGTCGGGGGTGAAGGGCTTGGGCAGCAGCTGGGCGTCGCTCGGGAGGGGGGTGCGCCCCGCCACCTGCTCGTCGAGGTGACCCGAGACGAAGAGGACCGGGATGTCCGGGTAACGGCGATTGACCGCCTCGGCCAGCTCGATGCCGCTCATCCCCGGCATGACGACGTCGGTGACGAGCAGGTCGATCTCGCCGTCTCGGGAGTTGACCGCGCTCAGCGCCTGGGTGCTGTTCGCCGCGCCGATGACGGTGTAGCCGCTCCGCTCCAGCTCGCTGACGGCCAGCCGGAGCACTTCGGGCTCGTCATCGACCATGAGCACCACGCCCCCACCGGCCCATCCGCCGGCCATGGGAGACGGGTCTTCTTGGGCCGTGGCGGCGTCGGGGACCTCCGCCACGTGCGCCGGGAAGATCATGGTGAACCTGGTCCCCTCGCCTGGCGTGCTGTCCACCCGGATCTCGCCTCCAGCCTGGGTGACCATGGCGTGGACCGTCGCCAGCCCGAGGCCCGTCCCCTGGGCCCGGCCCTTGGTGGTGAAGAACGGCTCGAAGCAGTGCGCCAGGGTGTCCGCCTCCATGCCCGTGCCCGTGTCGACGAATGAGATCTGGACCATCTTGCGGCCACCGTCGGCGGCACCGTCCACCAGGCCGGTCTCGACGACGAAGCGACCGCCTCCGGGCATGGCGTCCCGGGCGTTGATGGCGAGATTCAGGACCGACCGCTCGAGCTCGCTGCGGTCGACGTGGATCCTGGCCGACCCGGCACCCCGAACCGTCTGCAGCGTGACTCCCTCCCCCAGCACGCCCGAGAGCATGGCCTGCATCGAGCCGATCACCTCTTCGACGTCGAGGACCTCGGGCTGAACGGGCCGCTGCTGGCCGATGCCGACGAGCTGGCTGGTGAGCGCCGCGGCGCGTGAGCCGGCCCGCTGGATCGCCGAGACCTCCTCGACCAGCGCGTCGTCGCCCTTGACCCGCTGCAGCAGCACCTCGCTGCACCCCAGGATCACCGTCAGTAGGTTGTTGAAGTCGTGGGCCACGGCCCCGGCCATGCGGGTCATCGCGCCCAGCCGCTCGGCGTGGTGGAACTGGTCGAGGATGCGCCGCCACTCCGTCACGTCGTCGGCGACCAGCAGCATGCCGGTCACCTGGCCCTGCTCGCCCAGCGGGGACGTGGAGACCGAGAGCTCGAGCTGCTCCCCGCCGGGGCCCGAGGACGACATGGCCACGCCGATCGTGGACTTCCCGCCCCGCGCCCGCTCCCAGAGCTCGGCCAACACCAGCTCGGAACCCTCCCGGACCGTCACCCTCCTCGGGCCCTCGCCCGTGTTCCAGCCGAAGAGCTCGCCCGCGGCCCGGTTCCACCAGCGCGCGTCGCCCGAGAGGTCGAGCTCGGCGATGGCCAGGGGGGACGCCTCGACGACCGCTTCGAGCCGCCTCTCGTTGCTGCGCACGTCGGCGTAGAGCTGGGCGTTCTGGAGGGCGACGGAGGCCATCTGGGCAAGCAGCGTGAGAACCGACTCGTCGTCGGCGCTGAAGCGCCTCCCCGGGGTTCCGAGCGCCACGACGACCCTGGTGCACTCCCCCTCGGGACCGGTGATGGGGACCGCCAGCCAGCAGACCGGCCGAGCCGGCCGGAGGGACTTCCCTCGGCCGTTGGTGCCGGCCGTCGGTACGCCGACCGGGCCACCGGGCACCAGGTCTTCGGGGCCGCGGGACGCCAGGCCCGACCGGGCCACCGCTTCGCTGGCCGCCGCCACCGACGCCAGCAGCTCGCGCCCGGTGCCGTCCCGGCCCGGCTTGGGGGGCCAGACCTTCTCCGTCAGGGGACCGCCGCCCGGTTGGGCGGAGATCATCACCACCTCGGCTGCCAGCACGCGGTGGGCGTGCTCGGCCAGGAGCTCGAGCACCTCCTCCTCGGCGAGCTGGGCATTGACGACCAGGCCGGCTGCCACGAGCTGCTGCAGCCGCTCGGCGTAGTTGAGGGCGGCGTTCCCGGCGACCTGGCTGGCCCGCCACGACGCCACCCGCTCGATGGCCACTCCCACTCGATCGGCCAGCTCGCGTGCGGTCTTGAGGTCCGAGGGGCGGTAGCCGCGACGTCCGGGGCAGGTCACGAAGGTGAGCGCCCCGGGGATCTTGTCGCGGACCATGAGCGGTACGACCAGCATCGAGTCCACATCGCCGGGACCCCCGTCCTGGCTCGGGACGGCGTGGACGGTGGCGTCGATGTCGTTTGAGCCGATGCGTGCCGTGTTCATCATGACCTGCGGCCGGCGCTCGTCGATGGCGCGCTGGACCAGGTGGTCGCCGTGGGAGAGGTCCCGGGGCGGGGCGTCGAACGAGGACGTGGCAAACGACTCGGTCACCCGGCGGAGCTCGCCCGTGGCGTCGAGCATGTCGACGGCGAACCAGTCGGCGAAGTCGGGCACCAGGACGCGTCCCAGCTCCTCTAGGGTTCCGTCGTAGGAGTCGAGGGCGCTGGCGAGCACCGTCCCGGTGCGGGCGAGGAGGTCGAGGTGGAGTCGGGCGTGATCGGCTCCGAGTCGGCTCCTGCGCTCCGAGTCGTGGAGGCGGGCCTGCTCGATGACGACTGCGCAACGATCCGCCGCCACCTGCAGGAGCCGGACGTCGTCGGAGCCGAACTGGTGGTGTTCTCTCGACCCGACCTCAACGACGCCGATCGCCCTGCCCTGGACCAGCAGGGGAGTGGCCATGATCGAAGCCACGCTCCGGTGCGGAGCCTCCACCGGCCTGAGACCGCTCCCCGGCACGTCGTCGATGACGACCGGCCGCGTCCACTTGGCCGTGTCGCCGAGCACGCTGCCGCCAGCCGCGAGCGCGTCCCCGTGGGGGGCGAGGTCTGCCTGGCCCCGTGAGGCGCGCACGAAGAGGTTCTTGCGGTTGGCCGCCAGAAGCAGGACGGAGACGACGTCCCCACCCACCGCCGCCAACGTCCGCTCGAGGACCGTACCGAGCTGCTCGTCGAGGGGGAGGAGCGAGAGGGCCGGGTCGGTGACCCCCTCGAGGGAGCGCAGCAGCTGGGAGCTCTCGGCGATGGTGGCGCGTGCATGCCGGCCGGCGACCCGGCGCAGGGTTACGGCGACGGCCGAGATCACGACGACGGCCGCGATCGCCGCCAGGGCGGTGCTGGCGACTGTCGTCGACCTCATGTGGGCCCGAACCACGTAGAAGAGGAGCAGGGCGAGCAGCACCCAGCAGACGATCTCGGCGGACATGGACCGCCGGCGCCGGCGCCTGGGTCCCCCCGTGGGCACGTCGATCCCCGGGGGCACCACGGTGCCGTGGCCGGGGGCGGATGCGACCGCCGAAGCCTCTGGCGTGGTTCTCACGGCGCTCATGCGGTTCCACGCCATCGTGAGGAGGGAGTGGTCCCGTTGGCAGGTCCGCCATGGACGGGGTCCGGAGTGGTCCAGCGGGTCCGAGGCAACCCCGCGACCATGCGACGCCACCCATCTGGCCTCTCGTCGGCGGCCACCGCAGACGGGACGTCGGGCAAAGTACCTTCGAGCGGGGTTCTCGTGGGCACCCCCCCTCCCGACACGGGGAACGCTGCGATGTGGGCTGACGCAGGTTCCTGCTTGTTCTCCTTGATCGGTGTGCCGCCGCTCATCTGGCGCTTCCCTTTCTCGCGACTCAGCCGAGTTGCCGGTGACGCCGATTCGATGGAAGCACTCAAACCATGGCGACCGATTCGGAAATCCGGCTGACTCAGAGAGTCCCGTGACTTTGCGCCCCGTCCTCGCGGAGGGTTTGCCCTTTCGTCGGTGCCAACAAACTGCACACCGATGTGTCGCGAGGCTACCGGTGCCGTATCCACGATGCAAGGGGTTTTTGGGTTTCCGTTGATTTTCGGCGGGGACGGGTCCGCGTACCGAGGCTCGGCGGAAGAGGGCTGCCGGCTGGCGCGGCGGCCGCCGGCCGGGCCCGACGTGCCCGCCGGTTCCCGTCACCACCCTTCGTGCGGTGGGATGGCCGGATCGTTTCCCGACTGGTGGCTGCCGCGGGACGTGGTCACTCGAGCGGCCCAGTTGTGTCGGCCGGCGAGGGACGATCTCCGCCGGGGCCCGGGCCTCGCCGCCGGGCGTTCGGACCCGCGTAGCGTGGAGGCACCGGCTATCGAGCGCGAGGGGAGGACCCGATGAAGGCAGCCGTCTACCGCCGGAGCGGCCCGGCGCGCGAGGTCCTGGGCGTGGAGGAGGTCGAAACGCCGGTGCCCGGACCCGGCGAGGTGCGGGTGCGGGTGCGGGTCTCGGGGGTCAACCCCACGGACCACAAGACCCGCTCGGGCGCCACGCCGCGGCCCGTCGACGGCTTCCAGATCCCCCACCACGACGGTGCGGGCACCGTCGACGCCGTCGGAGAGGGGGTCGATCCGGCCCGCGTCGGGGAGGAGGTGTGGCTCTGGCTGGCCGCCACCCGGCGCTGGGGGACCGCCGCCCAGTGGACGGTCGTCCCCGAGGACCAGGCCGTGCCGCTGCCGGCGGGCGCCTCGATGGACCTGGGGGCGAGCCTCGGGGTGCCGGCCATGACCGCGCAGTGGTGCCTGACGGCGGACGGGCCGCTGACCGGTCGCTCGGTGCTGGTCGCCGGCGGGGCCGGGGCGGTCGGGCACTTCGCCATCGAGCTGGCCCGCCACGCCGGGGCCCGGGTCGCCACCACGGTGAGCAGCGTGGAGAAGGCGGCGCTGGCGGCGGCCGCCGGCGCCGACCTGGTCGTCGACTACACCCGGGCCGGGGTCGCCGGGGAGCTGCGGCGGTTCGCCGACCCCTTCGACCGGGTCATCGAGGTGAACCTGGCGGCCAACCTCGACCTCGACCTCTCCCTGGCCGGTCCCGGCACGACGGTGGTGACCTACGCCGCCACGGCCCAGGACCCGGTCCTGCCGGTCCGCGCCTGCATGAGCGCGAACGTGGCGCTCCGCTTCGTCCTCCTCTACGGCGTGCGGAGGGAGGCGCTCCGCCGAGCCGCCGCCGAGGTCACCGCGGCCGTGGCGGCCGGGGCGCTCACCGAGCTGCCGGCGCACCGCTTCGGGCTCGACCAGGTGGCCGCCGCCCAGGAGGCGGTTGAGGCCGGCGCCGTCGGCAAGGTCCTGGTCGAGGTGGAGTGAGGCCGGCGGCGGCCGGCGGCCCACCTACCGGCCGCGGAGCCCCGGGAAGAGGTGGCCGAAGAGCTCGGCGATCATGTCGACGGCCTCGGCCCCCTTCACCTCGGCGTCCAACTTCAGCTCGGGGAGGGAGTGGCCGAGCTTCTGCCCGAGGGCCATCAGGCTGAAGAGGGCCCCTTTCTGGAGGGCCGACATGGGGGCCCCGGCCTGGATCCGGCCCGGCTCGGGCACCGGCTGCGGCGACACCTCGGGCCACTGGTCCGCTGTCCGCGGCCGCGCCAAGGAGAGCACCGGCGCAAGGTCGGGCGCGACGGCGTCGCGCCCGGTGAACGGCCGGCCGAGCGACCACCGCTCGCGCATCGTGCGCAGGACCGAGGTGTGGCGGTGCTCGGCGTTCACCACGCAGCGCTCGGGGACCCAGGCCGAGACGGCGATGGCGGGGACGCGCGGTCCCGACCGGTCGAACCCGAAGCCGAACTGCCCGGGGGGCGCCGACGCCTCGGGCGGGGCGGCCGCCGGCGGCGGGACGTGGTCGTAGGTGCCGCCGGGCTCGTCGAAGGTGACGAGCAGGAGGGTGTTGAGGGCGTTGGACCCGGTGGGCGATGAGGAGCGCCGCACGGCGTCGTAGATGCGGGCCAGCATCTTCTCCCCGCCGAGCAGCGGCGACGGCGGGTCGAAGGCCAGGCCGTGGAAGAGGGCGTCCATGGCCGGGTGCATGTCGTTGTGGCCGTAGAGGAGGTTCGGCTCGACGAACGAGTACGCCGGCAGCTCCCCCCGTTCGGCGTCCTCCAGGAACCGCTCGGTGGTGAAGAAGTTGGTCTTGAAGTAGGGGTGCAGCCGGCTGGCGTGGATGACGCCGGTGAAGGAGACGTGGCTCGGCGGGTCGCAGTAGACGCGCCAGCTCAGTCCGCAGGCGCTCAACCGCTCGAAGAGGGTCTCGGCCCGGTTGTGTACGGGGAAGGCGTCCGGCGGTGAGGTGTTGACGACGAAGCCGGACGAGGTCGCCGCGTGGAGGAACGACCGGTTGGTGAAGGTCTGCGACGGCACCTCGCAGAACCAGTGGTCGAAGGTGGCGAACCCCCGGGCCAGCGCCGAGAGGACCGGCATCTGCTCGGGGGTGTAGCCCGTCATGATCTGGGCGTACTCGTCGTAGGTGGGCTGGCGCCCGATCTCAGCGGTGAAGGCGCTGATGTAGTCGGCCACGAAGCCGTCCATGGTGGGCACGCGGTGCGCGTCGGGGGGCGCGTTGTACGGCGGGGCCATCCTCTCGGCGTGGGCGCACCGGTTTCCCGGGGGGTCGATCAGGCCGAACAGCTGCGTGTTGACGTGCTGGTACTCCTCCCCGGGGTCGGGGCTCGGGGTGTTCATGCCGGTCGCCACGGTGTAGGGGACGGACCGCCGGTCCGCCCCGTGCTCCGCCCAGTCGGGGACGGGGTTGGTGAGGTCCTTGCCGACGACGCCCTCGAACGACCCCACCTCGCCGGGTTGGTAGAGGCGGCCGAGCAGGTTGTCGAAGGACCGGTTCTCGAACATGACCACGACGACGTGGTCGAGGGCGTTGTCCCTGGTCTGGCGGGCCATGTCCTTCCCTGCCCTCGAGGGCCGCGCCGGTCGCCGACCGGCGGTCGGCAGTTGTGCCCGACGAGCGTGCACCCTACCCGGGGGGCGGGCCCGCCGGTCGGCCACCCGCCGTGTTGCGGTCGAGCCGGGAGCGGGCCAGGCTCGTGGGGGTCGGACCACCACCGGGAGGGGCACATGGCGACGAGCGACGGGCAGGCGGTCAGCGGATGGGTGGCTCCGGGCTACGAGGCGGTGGCCGACGCGTTCAGCAGGAACTTCGACCACGGCGAGGTCGGGGCGGGGTACGCCGCCTACCACCGCGGCGCCAAGGTGGTGGACCTGTGGGGAGGCGTGGCTGACGTCCGGGCCGGGCGCCCCTGGGACGAGGACACCATGGTGCTCGTCTTCTCCACCACCAAGGGCGTGACCGCCATGTGCGCCAACCGCCTCGCCCAGGAGGGACGGATCGACGTGGAGGCACCGGTGGCCACCTACTGGCCCGAGTTCGCCCAGGCGGGCAAGGACCAGGTGACGGTGGCCGACCTCCTCTCCCACCGGGCCGGGCTGGCCTGGACCGACGCCCCGATGACCCCGGAGGAGGCGTTCGCCTGGGACCCGGTGGTGAGGGCCCTGGAGGCCCAGGCCCCCTCGTGGCCGCCGGGTTCGGCCCACGGCTACCACGCCATCACCTTCGGGTACCTGGTCGGCGAGGTCGTCCGACGGGTCACCGGGCGGAGCCTGGGGACCTACCTGCGAGAGGAGATCGCCGGCCCTCTGGGCGCCGACTTCTTCATCGGGCTGCCCGAGGCCGAGATGGCTCGCCCGGCCCGCCTGATCTCGATCATCGACTCGATGGCGTCGGGGGACATCGGCGAGTTGGGAGGCGGCGGCGGTGCCGGCGCCGGTCCCGGCCTCTCGGAGCTGGCCGAGCTGGCGACCACCTACCTGGCCCCCGACGGGCCCCTGTTCAAGGCGATCGGCGCCCCGGGCGGCGCCCTGGCCGACCAGGGGATCTGGAACGACCCCACCCTCTGGACGGCGGAGATCCCGGCGGCCAACGGGATCTGCGACGCCCGTTCGCTGGCCCGCCTCTACGGCGCGTGCGTGAGCGAGGTGGCGACTCCCTCGGGCGCCGCGTTCAGGGTGCTCTCCCCCGACCAGCTCGACCGGGCCCTGCGCCAGCAGACCGAGGGCCCCGACCGGGTGCTGCTCGGCCTGGACCTGCAGTGGGGGCTCGGCTTCATGCTGCACCGCGGCATCATCGGCGGCACCGCCTACGGCGGGGAGCGGGGGTTCGGCCACTTCGGCATGGGCGGGTCGGCCGGCTGGGCCGACCCCGATCTCGGCCTCGGCATGGGCTACGTGATGAACCGGATGTCGATGGGGATGGCCGGCGACTCCCGCAGTTACCGGCTGATGGCGGCCACGGTCGAGGCGGCGCACCGCGCCGAGTGACTGGGCCCGGGCGGTCGGCGCGCCGTTACGATGGCCGGGTCGCCCGGCCGGGAGGCCGGCGGCTCCCGCCGGACGGGGCGGGCGCTGAGGGGAGCGGGTCCATGGCAACGGCCGACATCGACGGGGTGCGGATCGCCTACGAGGTGATCGGGGAGGGCCGGCCGTGGGTGATCACCCCGGGAGGGCGCTTCTCCAAGGACACCCCCGGGGTGCGCCAGCTGGCCGAGGAGCTGGCCGCTCACGGACAGCGGGTCGTGATCTGGGACCGCCCCAACACGGGCGCCTCCGACGTCCACTTCTCGGGCGACTCGGAGTCCGCCATGCAGGCCGACGCGCTGGCCGGTCTCCTCCGCCACCTGGGGCTGGGGCCGACGGTCATCGTCGGCGGCTCGGGCGGGGCGAGGGTGTCGCTGCTCACCGCAGCCCGCCACGCCGACGTGGCGGCCGGCCTCGGCCTCCTGTGGATCAGCGGCGGCGTCTACGGCCTCATGCTGCTGGCCGTCGTCTACGGCGGCGAGCCGATCAGGGCGGCCTGGAGCGGCGGCATGGAGGCGGTGGTGGCGCTGCCCGAGTGGAAGGAGGTCCTCGAGCGCAACCCGCGCAACCGTGAGATCTTCTTGTCGATGGACCCCCGGCAGTTCATCGAGACCCTCGAGCGCTGGATGCTCGTCTACTGCCCGGACCCCTCGGCCACCGTGCCGGGGCTGCCCGACGCCGAGTTCGCGGCGATCGACGTGCCGGCCCTCGTCTTCCGCAGCGGGGCCAGCGACCCCCACCACACCCGAGCCACGTCCGAGCGGGTGGCGGAGCTCCTGCGGCAAGGAAGGCTGGTCGAGCCGCCGTGGGGCGACCGCGAGTGGGTGGAGCGCTCGGCCGCGGCCCAGAGGGGCCAGGGCGGGCTGTTCGAGCGGTGGCCGCTGCTCGCCCCGCAGCTGCTGGAGTTCGCGGCCGGCGTCCCGGTCGGCTGACGCGCCGGCGCCGGCGCCCTACAGGCGGTAGAGCTTGGCCGCGTTGTCGTGGAGGATCTTGCGCTGCACCTCGGGGGTGAGGTCGCGCATGTTCTCCCTGGCCGTCTTGAGCGGGTCCGGGTAGAGGCAGGTGGGGTGGGGGAAGTCGGTCTCGAACATGATGTTGTCCTCGCCGACCGCCTCGATGACGTGGGGGAGGTTGTTCCGCTCGAACCAGGTGGTGGCGTACATCTGGCGCCGGAAGTACTCCACCGGCCGCAGCGCCATCTTGGCCAGCTGCTTGGGCGCGTTCTCGTGCATCTCGAACTCCAGCGCCTCGAGGATGAACGGGATCCAGCCGCAGCCGCTCTCGACCGAGACGACCTTCAAGGTGGGATGCCGGTCGAGCAGGCCCGAGGTGATGATGTTGACCACGACCCGGGCGTTGCCGATGAACAGCAGCGTGCCGCCGATGGCCAGCGCCGTGTCCTGGTGCTGGGACGCCCACGGGTAGGTGCCGAAGTAGGTCATGGTGGTGAGGCTGGCGCCGATGTGGAAGTGGATCGGCAGCTCGAGCGCGCTGCACACCTCCCAGAGCGGGTCCCAGGCGCGGCTGGCCAGGTCCGGGGAGCCCTGGTCCTGGGGGTCGGAGGTGATGTTGACGCCCCGGTGCCCGAGCGCCGCCACCCGCTCGGCCTCCTTCACGCAGGCGTCGACGTCCCACGAGGGGAGGACGCCCATCGGCAGGAGGCGGTCACCGGACCCGGCCTGGATCTCGGCCATGGCGTCGTTGTAGGTCTGCAGCAACGAGAGGCGGAACGACAGGTCGGTCACGACCTCGGAGAGGCCCTGGCCGCCCAGGCCGATGACGTTGGGGAAGAGGACCTCGGCCCATACCCCGACCTGGTCCATCATCTCGAGCCGGGCCTTGGGGTCGTAGGCACCCTGGTGGATGTCGTCGATCGTCCACTCGAAGAGCCCCGTCTGGGCGTTGATCTTGGTGCCGTCCCGGCCGATGACGCCGCCGCCCCCGGCCCGGCCCAGGACCTCGCCTTCGACCACCCAGGTGGCCACGCCCTCCACGTCCTCGACGTGGGGCACCCGGTCTTTGAGCGCGGCCGGCGCCCGGCTGGTCCACAGGTCGTGCGCTTCGGTCAGGTGGGTGTCGGCGTCGATCACCTGCAGCTGGTCGAGCGTTCCCGTCATCTGGACTCCCTCAGTGGTGCGCCGCGTCCCCGCGGGCCCCGATGCGGCACCCGGGTGCCCATCATCGTTATCTTTGCCCGATTTCACCATAGCCGCGCCGTCACGTCGGCGGCCCCGGGCCGGGCCGCTCCCGGGTCTCAGAGCCCGGCCAGGACGGGCGCCAGCCGACGCAGGACGTCGACCCCGTCGCCGTCCCCGGCGATCGGCTGCACCGCCACGTGGTCGGCGCCTGCCGCCAGGTGGGCCCGGACCCGGGCGGCGACTGCCTCCTCGTCGCCCCAGGCCACCACGTCGTCGATCAGGCGGTCGCTGCCGCCGCCGTAGCCGAGTCGGCGGAGGTTTCGGGTGTAGTTGTCCAGCTGGAGGTAGATGGCGGCGTAGCCGCGGGCGGCGGCCCGGGCGGTCGCCGGGTCCGGGTCGACCACGACCGCCACCTCGGGGGCGAGGACCGGACCGGGGCCGAACTCGGCCCGGGCGCGCTCGGTGTGGGAGACCGGGACGAAGTAGGGGTGGGCGCCGAGCGCCCGGTCGCGGGCCAGCCGGAGCATCCTCGGGCCCAGGGCGGCCAGCACCCGGGGGGTGCGGGCCCGACCGCCCGCCTCGGCCAGGCCGTCCAGCTCGTCGAGGCAGCGGACCATGCGGGCGTAGGGATGGTCGTAGACCTGGCCCGAACGCTCCACCAGCGGGGGGTGGCTGACGCCGAGGCCGAGGAGGAAGCCTCCGGGCCGGGCCCGGTCGATCTCGGCCGCCGCCTCGGCCATGCCGGCGGGCGGGCGGTCCCAGACGCCGGCGATCCCGGTGGCCACCACCAGCGACGAGGTCGCCTCGAGGGCCCGGCGGAGCCGGGACACGGCCCTCGCGTCCGAGCCGCCGCCGCCCACCCACAGGGCGGCGTACCCGAGATCCTCGACGAGGCGCGCCGCGACGGCGGCGCCGGCCTGGTCGACGGCCGGCCAGGGGAGCCACACGCCCACCCTCCCGAGCCGCTCACGCCACTCGCTGCGACCCGACCCCGTCTCACCGTCCACGCTCTGTCAAACCCCCCGGCCGGTGCCGTGCTTCTCGAAGACGCCCCGATCTGGTCCGGGGACGAGGGCGGCCGCCCGGTCGGCCAGTCCGGCGTCGGTGATCGACGCCCGCAGCACGGCGTCTGCCGCCACCAGCTGGGAGGGGTCGACCCGGCGGGCCAGCTCGCGGTCGAGCGCCTCGGCGACCTCGGCGACCGCCCGGGCGTAGTCGGCGCCGGCGGGGGTGAGCGAGACGTTGAGGACCCGCCCGTCGGCGCGGTCGCGTTCGGTGCGGGCGTAGCCCCGGCGCTCGAGCCGGTCGACGATCTTGCGGGCCCCCTGGCGGGTGACGCCCAGCACCGCGCCGGCCCGGCCGACGGGGACCGGCCCCTGGGCGAGCAGGCGGAGGAGGGCGGAGTCCCCGCGGTGGAAGGGGCCGTGGCCGAGCGCCGCCAGCCGGGCGGACATCTGGCGTACCCAGGCCAGCCGGGCCAGGCCCAGCAGGTCGCCGAAGGCGTACGGCGCGGTTGACGGCTCCTCCACCCCGCCAGCATACTGGAGGTAGGCAACCTTATTGCATAAATCAGGAGGGACCATGGGGCAGGTCGCGATGCCGTCGGTGGGGCGCCGGCTCGCCGCCTCGGTGCTTTGCGTGCTCGCCGGCGTGTCGGTCGTGACCGTCGCCCCGGCGGGGGCCGGGTCGGCACCGGCGGCCCGGTCGCCCCGGCAGGCCGCGGCCACACCGGTGGTCTGGCTCTGCCGGCCGGGGGCGGCCGACGACCCGTGCACCTCCAGCCTGGCCACGACGGTCGTGGAGGCTTCGGGTGCGACCTCGGTGGCCACCGCCAGCGACGATCCGTCGTCCCGGTTCGACTGCTTCTACGTGTACCCCACCGTGAGCAGGCAGAAGACGATCAACGCCAGCCTGAAGGTGCAGAAGGCCGAGATCGCCGTGGCCATGGCCCAGGCGTCGCGCTTCTCCACCGTCTGCCGGGTCTGGGCCCCCGTCTACCGCCAGGTGACCGTGGCCGGCCTGGCGGCCTCGCCCGGCCTGGCGGTGAGCTCGGCGGCGGACGAGACCGCCTACCAGAGCGTGCGCTCGGCGTTCGAGGACTACCTGGCGAACGACAACGACGGCCGGCCGGTCGTCCTCATCGGCCACTCCCAGGGCGCCGCCATGCTCATCCTCCTGCTCGAGCGGGAGGTGGAACACGATGCCGCCCTGCGCCGACGCCTGGTGCTGGCCGTGATCGCCGGGGGGAACGTCGAGGTGAAGACCGGGTCGGCAACCGGTGGCAGCTTCTCGGACATCCCGGTCTGCAGCCGCGCCGGCCAGGCCGGGTGTGTGATCGCCTACTCGAGCTTCCCCGGCACCCCTCCGGCGGGCTCGCTGTTCGGCCGGCCCGGCCAGGGCGTCTCCCTCCAGTCCACACAGACCGGCCGGCGGGGCCTCCAGGTCGCCTGCGTGAACCCGGCCTCGGTGGGCGGCGGCCCGGCCGACCTCGACCCGTACTTCCCCTCGGAGGGAGCGGTGCCCACCCCATGGGTGGAGTTCCCCGGTCTCTACACGGCGCGCTGCGAGCGCCGCGACGGGGCCTCGTGGCTCGACGTGGCCAAGGCCACCGGGAGCTCGGACCACCGGCCGGTCGTGACCGAGACACAGGGGCCCGACTGGGGCTACCACGGTGCCGACGTGAACCTGGCCCTCGGCAACCTCGTCGACGACGTGGCCGCCGCCGAGGCCACGTGGTCGAGGGGGTCGGCCGCCGCCGGCACCTGAACGCGCCCCGACGGCGCGCCGGGATCGGGGGGTGGGGCCTGCGGCCGGCGGTGCGCCGGCACACGGCCGCCCTCGCAGGTCACCACCGTCGCACCTGGCGGCCCGGGGCCGCGTGGCCCCTCCGTGCGCCGCCGGGTGCCGACGCGACCGGGCGGGGATCCCGCCGAGCCGCCGGCCGCCGCCGGCGGTAGCCTCTAGTCGACGCCCCCGCCGTCGGCCGTCCGGGCCATGGCGGGAGCCCGGCGCCGCACCCGGCCGCCGTCGACCGACCACCGACAAGGAGCACAGCGACATGGCCACCCTCTTCCAGCGGGCCCACCAGATCGTCCAGGCCAAGGCGAACAAGGCGCTCGACGCCGCCGAGAAGCCCGACGAGATGCTCGACCTCTCCTACGAGCAGATGCTGGACCAGATCACCCAGGTCCGCCGGGCGCTGGTCGACATCGCTGCCTCCCGCAAGCAGATCGAGCTCCAAGAGACCCAGCTCCAGCACTCGGTCGACCACCTCCAGGACCAGGCCAAGGCGGCGCTCTCCCAGGGCAAGGACGACCTGGCCAAGGAGGCCCTCTCCCGCAAGGCCGCGGCCCAGGCCCAGATCGACGGCATGGAGCCCCAGCACCAGCAGCTCACCGAGGAGGAGGAGAAGCTCGAGAAGACCCTGGCCGCCCTCCAGAAGCGGGTGAACGACTTCCGCACGCAGAAGGAGGTGATGAAGGCGCAGTACAGCGCGGCCAAGGCGGTGAGCTCGGTCGACGAGAACGTCGCCGGCATCTCCAAGACCTTCGGCGACTCGGGGGAGACCCTCCAGCGGGCCCAGGACAAGATCGCCGCCATGCAGGCCCACGCGGGCGCGGTCGACGAGCTCCTCCAGTCGGGGGTCCTCGAGGACGTGGGCGGCAACACCGACGACATCCAACAGGAGCTGGACAAGGCGGGCTCCGACGCCGAGGTGGACAAGGAGCTGGCCGCCCTGAAGGCCGAGATGGGGGCCGGGGGTTCGACCCCGGCGGTGGGCTCGGCCTCGTAGCCGTCGTCGCGGCGACGACCGTGCGTCAGCCCGTGGCCGGCCCCGGGAGCAGGCCGGCCTCCCGCCCGAGCTCGGCGAAGAGCGCCACCAGCTCGGGCAGCTGGTAGCGGGCCTGCAGGCCGCTCGGGTTGGGCAGCAGCCACACCACCGCCTCCGCCATTCGCTCGGGCTGGCGGCCGACGGTGGCCCCGGGACGGCGGAAGGCCGTGCGGTAGGCGCCGAGGCCGAGGAAGGCCACCACCGCCGGCCCGAGCGAGGCGACCTTCGCCTCGAGGCGCCCGGCGCCGAGGCGCAGCTCGGCGGGCGTGATCTCGTCGGCCGTGGCCGTCGCCCGGTCGACGAGGTTGGTGATGCCGATGCCGGCCGCAAGGAGCAGCCCCTGCTCGGACGGGTCGAGCAACCGGTCGGTCAGGCCCGCCTGGTGGAGCACCTTCCAGAAGCGGTTGCCCGGGCGGGCGAAGTGCGCCCCCACGGCGGCCGACCACAACCCCGGGTTGATCCCGCAGAACAGCACCGCCAGCCCCGGGGCCGCCACGTCGGGGACGGTGCGACCGGCGGCCGCCTCGAGCTCCTGGCGACTGGGCCCCACGAGGCCCCGACCCTACTTCGCCGCCCCCGAAGCCGGCGGAGGGGTGCGGCGGTAGGATCGTGGCCATGGAGAGCGGGTACCACCCCCCGGTGGAGGAGTATCTCGAAACCGTCCACGCCCTCCAGGAAGAGGGGGTCCCCGTCATCGGGGCCCGCATCGCCGAGCGGCTCGGCCACTCGGCGCCGTCGGTCTCCGAGATGCTGGACCGCCTGGTCGCCGAGGGCTACGCCCACCGGGCCGGGAGGGTGGTCGAGCTGACCCCGAAGGGCGCGGAGCTGGCCAACAAGGTGGTCCGCAAGCACCGGCTGGCCGAGCGACTGCTGGTCGACGTGATCGGGCTCGAGTGGCACAAGGTGCACAAGGAGGCCGGTCGCTGGGAGCACGTGATCTCCGACGACGTCGAGGCCAGGCTGGTCGTCCTATTGGGGGATCCCGCCACCTGCCCCCACGGCAACCCGATCCCCGGCTCCGCCACCACCGCGTCGGCCGACGCCCAGATGCCGCTGGCCGAGGCGACGCCCGGCTCGACGGTGCGCCTCGAGCGGATCAGCGAGCAGGTCGAGCTCGACATGTCGGCCCTCGCCTACATGGACGAGCACGGGTTCACGCCGGGGGCCACCGCCGTGGTGGCCTCCCGCGGCCCCGACGGCACGCTGCTCTTGGAGCTGCCCTCCTCGACGGTGGCCTTCGGCCCCGACCTCTGCAGCCACCTCTACGTCGTGGCGGCGTAGGCCGCGCCGGCGCCAGGGGAGCGGGACGGGAGGAGGGTGGGCGCGGGGGACCGGCGGGCGGCGTCGCGGATCCGCACCGTGGAGGACGCCCGGCGCGGCGCCCGCCGACGGGTGCCGAGGCCGGTCTTCGACTACATCGACGGGGCCGCCGAGGCCGAGGTGACGATGCGGGCCAACCGCGCCGCGCTCGAGGCGATGCGGTTCGTGCCCCGCATGGCGGCCACCGAGGGCGCCCCCGGCCCCGACCTGACCACGACGGTGCTGGGGACGCCGCTGGCCTTCCCGGTGGTCCTGGCCCCGGTGGGGTTCACCCGCGCCATGCACCCCGAGGGGGACGTGGCCGGCGCCCGGGCGGCGGCGGCCGCGGGGACCGTGTTCACCCTGAGCACCATGACCGGGCACACGATGGGGGAGGTGGCCGCGGCGTCAACCGGCGCCGCCCCCTGGTTCCAGCTCTACCCGCTCGGCGGCCGGGACCGGGCCGAGGTGCTGGTGGACCGGGCCCGCGACGCCGGCTTCTCCGGTCTGGTGGTCACGGTCGACACCCAGTTCCCCGGGAACCGCGAGCGTGACCTGCGCCACGGGGTGGGCATGCCCCTGCGGCTCGACGCACGCAACGCCCTGCGCTTCGCCCCCCGGGTGGCGGGCCACCCGCGCTGGCTGCTCGACGCGGCCCGCGACCGGTTCAGCTTCGAGCTCACCAACGCCCAGGGGCTCGGCACTCCCGAGCGGCCGATGTCGGTCGACGACGCCCTGGTGCAGTGGCTGTTCGCCCCGCTGCGCTGGGAGGACCTGGCGGTCCTCCGTCGCCGGTGGGACGGCGCCCTGGTGGTGAAGGGCGTGCTCGGCGCCGGGGACGCCCGGCGCGCCGTGGGCTGCGGGGCCGACGCCGTCGTCGTCTCCAATCACGGTGGGCGCCAGCTCGACGGGGCACCGGCCTCCATGCCGGCGCTGGCGGAGGTGGTGGCCGCCTGCGGTGACGAGGTGGAGGTGCTGGTCGACGGGGGGATCCGGCGGGGGTCGGACGTGGTCCGGGCGCTCGCCTTGGGGGCCAGGGGGGTCATGGTCGGGCGGGCCTGGGCCTACGGGCTGGCGGCGGCCGGCGAGCCGGGGGTCTCGGCGGTGCTCTCGATCCTTCGCGCCGACGTCGACCGGACGCTCCGCCTGCTCGGCTGCCCGTCGGTGGCGGCGCTCGACCGCTCGTTCGTGAGGGTCCCCGACGGCTGGTGAGCGGCGGGGCAGCGGCTACAGCCGCTCGATCCGGGCGCGGACGTTGCGGGCCCGGAGCGCCCGGACGGCCCGGCGGGCCCCGGCCTCGGGGAGGACGGTGGCCAGGGCCTCACCGGTGGTGTGGACCTTCACGGCCAGGGCGGCCGCCTCGTCGGGCGTGAAGCCGAAGAGGGCGACGCAGGCCCCCTCCACCTCGGCGAACGTGGTGAAGTCGCTGTCCAAGATGATGACGGCGTAGTGGCGGTCGAAGAGCTCGCCGATCTTGTCGGCGACCTCCTCTTCGACGGTCACGCCGGGTGCGGCGGTTGACGGCATCGGCCGACGCTCCCCTGTCGGGCACTGTGTCTGGCGTCGACCAGCCTAGGGCATTGCCCCCGGCTCGCTGGCTCCCGGGACCCCTCCCCGCTGAGATCAGCGAGGTGAGATCGGTTCAGCATCAGCGGTGCTCGCGCCCAGTGCATGCGCCCCGAGACGCTGAGGGACGAGTGTCCTTGGCGAGAAGCAGCCAGCGGTCCAATCGCGGCGTCCGGGAGCCAAGCGGGTCGATCCCGCGTTCGGATCGAGTCCGACGGCGGGCGTCGTGGACGCGGCGCAAGGGCGAGGGTCGCGGCCTCCGCAAGCGTGCGCTCCTCCCAAAGGCCACGCGCCGAGCTGCCGATGCCCACGGGCGCGAGGCCGAAGGCAGCGCCGCTCGGGCATGCCGACCCCCGAGGTTCCTCTTACACTTGCTGTCCGGCACCGTCACGCAGGTGACCGAGGAGCTTCATGGCCAAGCTGATCTACGCAGCGAACGTGTCCCTCGACGGCTACATCGAGGACGCGCACGGCAGGTTCGAATGGACCGCGCCCATCGACGAGGTCTTCACCTTCATCACGGACATTGTGCGCCCCGTCGGCACCTACCTCTATGGACGGCGCATGTACGAGACGATGGCCGTTTGGGAGACCGACCCCACCCTGGCCGCCCAGTCGGAGCTCATGGCCGACTTCGCCAACGTCTGGCAAGCGGCCGACAAGATCGTCTACTCCACGACGCGGCACGTGGTCTCGACCGCCAACACTCGGCTCGAGCGCCGCTTCGACGCCGATGCGGTCCGCGAGATGAAGGCGTCCGCCGTGAGCGATTTGACCGTCGGCGGGCCGACCCTCGCGGCGCACGCGTTCAACGCCGGGCTGGTCGACGAGTGCCAGCTCTTCATCTATCCGGTGCTCGTCGGTGGCGGCAAGCCCGCGTTCCCCCGCGACGCCCGCGTCGAGTTGGACCTACTGGAGGAGCACCGCTTCAGCAACGGTGTCGTGAATCTCCGCTACCGCATCCGGGGCTGACCCTCCGGTCGGCGGCGCACCGGTCGCCGTCGCTTCGCCGATCGGTCGATCGCGCTGCCCGCGGCGATCGGCACGAGACGGGCAGGAGCCGGTCCGTGCGCTGTGGCGGACGACGCACCCGCTGACGAAGGGCTCGAAACCCGGTAGAACTTGGCCGTGGTCTACGCCTTCGCCGTCTCGGCCGCCCTGGTGAGCGCGCTGGCGGGCATCGCCCAGCGGCTGGGGCTGGAGACGGCGCCCGCCGGGAGCGCCATGCGCCTTCGGCTCCTCACCCACGCCCTGCGGCGGGGGGTCTGGCTGGTCGGGTTCGCCCTGCTCCTCGGCCAGTTCGTCCTGCAGGCCACCGCCCTGCGGTTCGGTCAGCTGAGCGTGGTCCAGCCGGTGCTCACCATGGACCTCCTGTTCGTGGTGGTCCTCCTGGCCGCCTTCTTCCACCGCCGGATCGGCTGGCGGGAGTGGTCAGGGGCGTTCGCCGTCGTGGCCGGCCTGGGCGGCTTCCTGGCCCTGGCCGCCCCGGCGGTCGGCCGGGGCATCCCCGGGTCGGCCGCCTGGGGCGCGGTGACCGCCGTGGTGGGGGTGGCGGCGGCGGGGTTGGTGGTCACGACCCGGTGGGGCCCACGGTGGTGGCGGGCGTCGGCCTTCGGCGCCGCCTCCGCCGTGCTCTTCGCCTACAACGCCGCCCTCACCAAGGCCACCACCACGCTGGTCACCCAGGGGTGGGGGCACGTCTTCACCCATTGGGAGCCCTACGCCATCGGCCTGACCGGGCTGGTGGGGTTCTTCCTCTTGCAGAACGCCCTCCACGCCGGCCCCATCGCCGCGTCACGGGCCACCATGGTCACGGTCAACCCGCTGGTGAGCATCGCCATCGGGGCCACGGTCTTCCACGAGCGGCTGCGCACCGGCCACGGGTTCGCGCTGGCCGAGGCGGCCGCCCTCGCCCTCTTGTGCCTCGGGGGTTTCGTGCTGGCCCAGTCACCGCTGGTGACCGGGGTCGCGGTGGAGGGGCAGCCCGGCGAGCTGCTGGGTGCGCCCGCCGGGCTGCCGACCTCCTGAGAACCGCTCAGAGCCCGCAGGCGAAGCGGCTGCTCCAGGGGACCCACCCGAACTCGTTGTAGAGCTTCAGGGCCAGGGCGTCCTGTGTGGCCGCCGGGGCCTGGTAGGGCCAGCCGCTGTAGCCGTTCGAGAGCCACGTCACGTCGAGGATGCCGTAGGCGCCGGACGGGGCGGTCGGTGTGTTGTAGCGGTCGCCGGACTCCTCGACCCGTATGCACTGCCAGTCGGCGGTGTCGGTACTGGTCGCATCGGTGGGCGGCGGCGGCGGTGGCGGCGGCGCCGGCGGCGTCGGGACGACTGCTGTCGCCGGCGCCGAGTGCACGGGGAGCTCGGCGGTGAGCGTCGCCGACGGGAACCGCGCCCCCGACCTGCGCCCGAACCCCGAGCCGGGGTCGCCCAGCCGTGCCCCAACGGCCCGGTCGGCGCCGGTGAGGATGAACAGCCGGTGGTCGGCCGAGTGGTTCGACAGTCCACCGGGTGAACCGGTCGCGGCCTGGGCCACGACCGGGAAGACGATGAACGACATCATGAACGACATAATGAACGCGACGGACATCGCCGCGATGAGTGCAATGCGGATCCGCATGGCACCTCCCTTCGTCGGGCGCGATCTGCGCCTCCCTCTGCTTGGTGTTGGCGGGCTCCGGCCATCGCATTCACGCCCCGGACGGAGAGCGGAGAGGCTTCCTCCGTCCTGGCTTCGCGCCGTAGGGTGTGCGGCCGGTGTGTGTTGCGCCCAGTGCTACGTCGTGGTCATGACCTCCTGGTGGTGCTCTCGGTTCGGTGATGGAGCAGGCGAACGCCGCCTGCGGCTGGTGGGCACGGGCACGGCGACGAATCGGCGTCGCTCCACTCCCCGCTGCTCGCCGTCGAGGGGCTCATGGCCTCGCTCGCCCGGTCACCCCCGGCCGTTGCCGGCAGGTGCTGCGGTTCGGTGCAGCAACAATGATAGCGGCCCGGATTCCGCAACGCACGTATCCCCGCCCCGGCCCCAGGCACGAAATCCCTGTGGATAACCGCCAAAGTCCCTGTTCGGGAGCGTTTCTGGGATTCCGTTCACCCAGGCACGAAGAGATCGGCCCGCAACGGCCCTTTGGGGCCCGACGCCGGTGGCGGAGGGGTGGTCAGCCGGCCCGGACGAGTTCGACGACCGGGATGACCCGGCTCGTCTTCTCCTGGTACTCGGCGAAGCCCGGGTAGCGCGCGCTCTGCTCGGCGTAGACGCGGTCTCGCTCGGGGCCGGTCAGCTCCTCGGCGCGGGCGGTGACGGTCTCGTCCCCGATCTCCACCGTCACGGCCGGGTTCGCCTTCAGGTTGTGGTACCAGTCGGGGTTGGTCGGTGCCCCGGCCTTGGAGGCGAAGACGTAGATCCGGTCCCCCTCGGGCAGGTACATCATCGGCGTGGTGTGGGGCCGGCCGCTGCGGGCGCCGGTCGTGGTGAGCAGGAGCACCGGGGCGCCCTCGAACTGCCCGCCGACCCGGCCGCCGTTGGCCCGGAACTCCTCGATGATCTGTCGGTTCCAGTCGTTGACGGGGCTGGTCACGGTGGTCCTTTCAGGCGGTTCGGCCGATCCGCCCGCCATTGTGCCCCGAACCTCGCCGCCGGCGTCGGGCGGGTCGAGCCGCCCTGGGACGGCGGGTCAGTCGGGCGGGTCGTCACCCAGGGCGGCGACGGGGACGGCGGTGGCGGTGGCGGTGGCGATCAGCCGGTGGTCGGCGCCGGCGTCCTCCACGCGGACCCGCAGGTGGGCCGGGACGTCGTGGGGGTGCCCCGTTCCCGCGCCGCCGGGCGACGACCGGATCGGGGTCAACAGGGTGGCCCGGGCGACGACCGGCCCGACCCGGCCCGGGGCCAGGAAGTGCATCCCCAGTGCCTCCACGGCGCAGGGGGCGCCGTAGGCGGCGCCCGCGGCGCGCTCGGCCTCGAGCTCGCAGAGGATCGAGATGATCCCCCCGGCCAGGACCCCCCACGAGTTGCGGACGCCGCCGCCGATCTCGAGCCGCAGCCCACTGTCGCCGGGCCCGGCGCCCTCGACGTCGAGGAGGTCGGTCACCGACCGCAGCGGCGGGGCCGCCCGGGACGCCGGCGCGCCGTCGGCCTGACGGGTGATCGTCTCGGTGACCTTGCGCTCGCCCTGCCGGCTGAGCAGCCCGAGGGTGACGGTTGCCACGGCCACCGGCGGTGACCCGGGGTCGCCGCCGTCGACGACGACGTCGTAGACGGCGCCGGTGCGCCGGCGACGGAGGAGGTCGGCGGTGGCCACGACCGGCCCCGCCGTCGGGCGGAACGGCCCGTGGATGGCCAGCTCTGAGGTGCCGATCCAGGCCCCGTCGAAGTCGCGCACGGCCCGGTAGCCCGAGACGCAGTCGGCCAGCACGGCGAGCGCCCCCACCCGCAGCCGCCCGGAGGGCGACGAGAGCGCGGGCGTCCACGGCAGCCGGGCGGTTGACACCCCGCCCGCTGTCTCGAAGGACAGCCCCATCTGGCGGAGGTAGGAGTCGGGTGCAACGGTGACGGTCACCGGCCGGCTCCCGGCGGGCGCGGGGCCGTGACCCGGGCCGGGGTCATCGGGCGGGGACGGTGCCGGACCCCGCCGCCGCCGGGGGGTGCTGGTCGTGCTCGGCCTGGCTGACCCAGGTGGCGTACATCTCGGCGTATCGGCCGCCCCGCTCGACGAGCTGGCGGTGGGAGCCGACCTCGACCACCTGGCCCCCGTCGACCACCACGACCCGGTCGGCCCGCATGGCCGTGGAGAGGCGGTGGGCGATCAGCACCGCCGTGCGCTCCTCCAAGAGGACGTCGAGCGCCGCCTCGATCTTGGTCTCGGACTGCAGGTCGAGGTTGGAGGTCGCCTCGTCGAGCACCAGGACCCTCGGGTGGGCCAAGAAGGCGCGGGCCAGGGCGATGAGCTGGCGCTCGCCCGAGGAGAGCGACTGGCCGCGCTCGTGGACGACGGTGTCCAGGCCCTGGGGCAGCCGGTCCACCAGCTCGATCAGGCTCACTTTGCGGACCGCCTCCCAGACCTGGTCGATCGGCGCCTCGGGCCGGGCGAAGGAGATGTTGTCCCGGATGGTGCCGGCGAAGAGGAACGGTTCCTGGGGGACCACGCCGAGCTGGCGCCGCAACGACCGCAGGGTGACGTGGCGCAGGTCGTGGCCGTCGATCAGCACCCGGCCGCCGGTCGGGTCGTAGAAGCGGGTGATCAGCTTGGCCATGGTCGACTTGCCGGCCCCGGTCGGGCCGACGAAGGCGACCGTCTCGCCGGGTGCGATGCGCAGGTCTATGTCGTGGACGACCGGGCTGGCGGGGTCGTAGCCGAAGGTGACATGGTCGAACACGATCTCGCCGTCGATCGGCGGCAGGTCGGTGGCGCCCTCCTCCTCGTGGACGGTCGGCTCGGTGTCCAGCAGCGTCCGCAGCTTGATGATCGAGGCTTGCCCCTGCTGGAACGAGTTGTACTGCTGGACGAGCAGCTGGATGGGCTGGAAGAACCGGTTGAGGTACAAGAAGAAGGCCACCAGGGCGCCGATCGAGAGCGAGTGGTGCAGCACCATGTCGCCCCCGATGCCCAGCAGCGCCACCTGGCCGAGGGTGCCCACCAGCTGGGTCCCCGGCCCGTAGACGGCATTGATGTGGGCCGTGTAGTTGTTGGCGTCGCGGTACTCACCGACCACGTTGCGGTGGTGGAGCACGTTGTGGCGCTGGCGGTTGTGGGCGGTCACGATGCGCACGCCATGGAGGCTCTCGGAGAGGTCGGCCAGGACGTTGGCGATCCCGTCGCGCACCCGCTGGTAGCCGCGCTCGGAGGCCGAACGGAACCACAGTGACATGACCGTGAGGACGGGGATCACCAGCACCACCGTGATGAGGGCGAGGCGGACGTCCAAGACGAAGAGCACCACCGTGATGACCACCATGGTGAGCCCCTGGATTGCGAACTGGGAGAGCCCGTCCTGGAGGAGCTGCTGGAGGTTCTCGA
>Ga0181536_10001438_pt1 | contig 27992 bp, 25 predicted proteins | sample PEATcosm2014_Bin_41_FD_121105 | JGI IMG/M metagenome (GOLD analysis project Ga0181536, IMG submission 121105) | Peatland microbial communities from MTU Mesocosm Facility, Houghton, MI, USA - PEATcosm2014_Bin17_60_metaG | ecosystem: Environmental > Terrestrial > Soil > Wetlands > Peat | place...
ATATATTCCTTCTTTCATCTAGGCAGATCCGGATGGAGATGTCAAGCGAAAGGTGCGTCCCGCAATGCGCAGGAGCATGGTGTGTAGTGCTCTAACCCCTCAAAAGTGCGAAAGTCGGGCTAGATCGAAGGAGGTGATGGCATGCGAGGCGCGGCCGTCTTAGGTGTCCTGCTGCTTTGGGCTTCGATGGGGAGGCTGCCGGCACACGCACAGTCGGGCACGGATATGTGCCAAGGTCTTCCCGATCCGCCGCGCATACTGAACGGTAACAACGCATTGGCGGGGACTTCGTTTCGCCTCCCCGCTCGCGCCGGTGTTCCCGGGTTTCGCCTCACCGTTCGGCGCCTCGCACCCGGCGATGCCAATCATTTGGTCCACATTGCCGACATCGAGGTGGCTGGTTGCAGCGACGGGCGGACCATACAAACGCTGCCTATCGTAGGTTACGATCAGCCATTGACGGCGCGTTCCCTGCACGCTGAGGACATCAATTTTGATGGATATCCCGATATTGGCGTGCTGGTAGAATATGGCGCAAAGTGGGGAAGTGAGTCGTTTTGGGTATTCGACCCGACGGCTGGAAAATTCATCGAAAACGACTTAACAAGGCAGTTACGAGAACTGAAGCCGAACGGGTATGAATTCGATGCCCGGAAGCATGAGATCCGCATACCGCACTTGACCCAGCCCTGGTGCCGCAACACCGAAGATCGTTACACAGTCGAGGATCACGACCGGCTGGTGCTAATGCACTCCGAAGAAGCTAAGGGCTTGGCCGGCGACGGATGCGAGGTCGTGGTGAGTGACCGGATCAGGGGTAAGATGCAGGTTGCGAAGGTCCAGCGAATCGCGAAACCCGAGCCGCAGCAATAACGCTGCATGCAGGAAGGCGAAGATCCCGGTCGGGCGTCAACTGGACACATGACGGACCCCCAGAAATATTGACTTTTGGAGTACAAGTCTCATTTACGCTAGTCGCGCCCTGCCCGCGCTCACCGTCCGGCGACACGATTCGGCGACGAGACGCTGTGCAGGACCAGGACCTTCATTCGCCGCGAGGCGCACGCCGCACGACGCGACGACCACGCCCGAGTCACTAGGCGGTTTCCAGAGTCAACGGCGACGGTTGGCGGCCATTGGCGTCCGTGACGCCCAACTCCGCCGCAATTTCTGCCGCAATCGAGACCTTGCCGGTGCGCTCCAGCAGGGCAGGATCGCGTGCCAGCGCCACTATGACCCGCCCAATGAATTCCGGACTCTCGCTGTTGGATAGATCCAGCCAGCCGTCTTTCGCCGCCGCCATCACGCCTTCCGTGCGCACCAGACCAGGATAAAGTGAGACCACCGCTACGCCGTAGGGTCGCAGTTCGTGCGCCATGTCGGCGGTCATCTTGTCGGTGGCGGCTTTCGCTAAACCGTAGATGACGTTACCCATGTATTTGCGGGCGGCCCAGTAGCCGATGTTCACGATAAGGCCGCCCCGACGCCTTATCATCATGGCCGCCGCATGCGAGGATGCCACCAAGGCGCCGCGCACGCCGGCATCCAACATGCCGGTCCAGCGGTGCGCGGGCTGCTCCCAGAAAGGAGCCTGCCACGTGAAGCGGCCGTGCTCGACCATTCTCTCGTAGCCGCCCCAGGCTGCGTTGACCAGCACATCGAGGCCGTCCGCCTCCGCCGCGATACGCGCGAACGCTGCGGCGGTTTCCTCGTCCCGCAGGTGGTCGCAGCGGATGCGGATGACACTGCCGGGCAGATCGGCTGCATGGATGGCGCGGCCCGTCCCGAACACCCTGAATCCGGCTTCCGCCAAACCGATTGCTACGCCCCTGCCGACGCCGCGGCTTGCTCCGGTGACCAAGGCGATCTGCATGGGAATCAGTGTAGCAGCGAGGTGAGACTGAAGTCCCACGCTTCACGGGTTAAAGCCTGTTGTCCGGACCATCCGGTATGCTCAGCACATCGGCACGAATCACCCTCCTCGCGCCCAACTCGGCCACCCGGTCATCATCCTGCGCCTCGGCTTTGCGGGTGGCACCGCGCCGGACCGCCGGACTGGGCGGAACTGCGGATTGTGAGCCCCGCTACGGGCGCCGCCCGCAGCCCAAGAGCACGGCGTGGCGCTTCGCGCAGCTCGCGCCGGCGCCCGTTCCGGCGCCAGCCACCCCGTGGTCCGGCGCCATGCCGCCCGCGGGCGGATGGGCGATGCGTGGCGGGCGGAAGGTGGTGCATCCATGATTTGCACGGTGTCGGGCAGCGGAGGGCGTACCATTCTCGCAGTGCCGTCATTCATTCCTTGTCTGCTCTTCGATCGGCTAAACTAAGCTAAACTCTGCGCGTGATGACTGACATAGCGATTGACCTTGCCAGCAACGCGGACCGGGAGTGGTGCGCGAGGCTCATGGCATCCAGCGAGCCCTGGCTTACCCTGGGCCGCGATCTCGCCAGCTGTCTGGCCCGCTGCCGGGGCCCCGAGTTTGTGGTGCTGATGGCACGCCGCGCCGACGCGCGTTGCGGCTTCCTGCTGCTGCACCCGACGGGCGTAGCCGGTTCGCCGTACATCGCCTCCATCGCCACCAGCGCCGCCGTACGCGGGCAGGGCGTTGGCTTGGCGCTGCTCGACGCCGCGGAGCGGTGGCTTCCGGAGGCGCGCCACATGTTCCTGTGCGTCTCATCGTTCAACACGCGGGCGCGGCAGTTGTACGAGCGCCGCGGTTACAGGAAAGTCGGCGAGTTCCCGGATTACGTTATCGCCGGCGCCTCCGAGATTCTGCTGCACAAACGCCTGGTGCGACCGTGATGCGGCCGTGGCGGCTGGTGGCGCTGCTCTCCGCTACGGCCACCGCGAGTTACCTCTGTCGCGTGAACGTCTCAGTGGCAGGGGTGCTCGTGATGCGCGAGCTGGGGCTCTCACAGGAGGCGATGGGGCAGGTATTCAGCGCATTCCTGGTAGGATACGCGGTGTACCAGATTCCTGGTGGAATGCTCGCGGACCATTTCGGCGCGCCGCGCGTGCTCGGTTGGGCGGCGCTGGCGTGGGTGGCGGCCACGGGTTGGATGGTGGGCGCAGGCGCGAGCGTGGTCGCGCTGCTGGGCGCGCGCTGCGCCCTGGGCGTGGCGGAGGCGCCGACCTTCCCCGCAGCAGCACAGGCCATTTCACGCGCGCTGCCGGTGGCCCAGCGCGGCCGTGCCAACGGCTTGGTGGTCGCGGCGATCGGCCTTGGCTCGGCGATTTGCGCCGCCGCTGATTTCGTTTCTGATGGTGCGCTGGGGATGGCGCGCGGCGCTGATGGTTTCTTCTCTGCCCGCGCTGGCCGTGGGCTGCGCGTGGATGTCGATTCGTCAACGGGCGGGCTTGCCGGCCGAGGCTGCGAGAAGCTTATCGGCGTCAACCGGTCGGAGCGTCTCGGGCTCGCCTGGCCGGGTGTCGAGTAGGCCATCGACGTCGTCGCCGGAGAGAACGGCTTCGTCGAGATGGCCACTCGCAAGCCTGACACGTAATTCAACTCCGGAGCCGAGAGCGCGTGCCGATTCGATAACGACCTTGTCCTTCAAAGTGGCCCGGTAACCTGACCCGAGTGCCGACGAGCGAATCGAGCAGAGATTTGTCGAACCCCTTCACGATTTGCCAGCCTCCCCGGTCTCGTCGGCACCGCCCGAACGAACCCAAGCATCGACCTCAGCAAGCTTGAACTTCCAGAGGCGTCCCACACGATGGGCGGGCAACTTCTTTCGTTCAATCCAACGGTAAATGGTGTCGATTGCTACGCCGAGGTGGCTGGCGACCTCGTTGACGGAATACCAGCGGGTCGCGAAAGACTCGTTGCCGGTTTCGATCTGCGCCACTCGGTTATTGTGGCAGAAAGTGGTAGTGGTGCTCTAAAGCACCACTACCCAGAAAGTCGGTAACAAGTCTACGAATAACGGATGTGTTAATCCGATAGGCGGGAATACTTCCAAGTTGCAGGGGGGAGTTCCGGGGTTCCTCGCCTGGTGAACCGTAATCAGGCGCCCGCCGCCCAATCCGCGCCTAAACCACGCGTGGCCCTGACCCGACTGAGGCTCTTGCTGCCCATGGCCACATTTGCCCGCTTACGACTTTAGATCCAGTTCAGTTGCACGAGCAGGTCGATTACCGTACCTCGCCCACAGAATACCTGGCGGCTAGCCGCTCGGCGATGGCGCCGGAGCCGTAACAGGAGACGTGCTCGGCCTCGCCCTTCACCAGCGCAAGGCAGGGGCTGACGGCGTGGGTGGCGTAATGCATGGGCGGAAGGCCTTCCCAGTATCCCGGCCAACCCGCCATTTCCTGCTGATGGCTGCCACGCATAAACTGTATGCGGCCCAGGCGGCCGGTGTCAGCGATCGCTAGGCTGGCGGATGGGGATGCGCGCCGCGAGGAAGGAGCCGCATCCATTATCTGCGCAGCGTCAGTTCGGCGGGGGCGTACCATTTTCCGAATGCCGGTGATCCGACCGGAGCGGACACATCAGTAAAACGACCTCCACCGATCCGCGGCTGCTTCAATCGCCATTCCGCGCCGGCATTCGCCTCGATCCTTACCAGCTTGAGCCGCTTCGCAAGGCACTCCGTCTGCCTCGCGTGAATCTCTTCATCGCTGACGACGTCGGCCTCGGCAAAACCATCGAGGCTGGTCTAATCGCCCGCGAACTGCTATTGCGTAAGAAGGTGCGCGAAATCGTCGTGAGCTGCCCGCCCTCCATGCTGCTGCAATGGCAGGAGGAACTGGCGAATCGCTTCGGCCTCCGGTTCGAGATCCTGGATAAAGACTACGTGCAGCGCGTACGGCGCGAGCGGGGGTTCAGTGTCAACGCCTGGAACACGCATTCGCGTTTCCTCATCTCCCACCGGCTGCTCATCGACGAAGCCTACACCGCCGGGCTGCGCGATTGGCTGGGCGATTTCCGTCCGGGCACGCTGCTCATTCTCGACGAAGCCCACCACGCCGCACCATCGAGCGGCCAGAAGTACGCCATAGACTCACAGATCACCCACGCGGTGCGATCCCTTTCGTACCGCTTCGAGCACTCTGGCATACCGGGCAAGAAATGAACCTCGGGACTTGTACGACCTCTGGTATCTCACTTCAAATCAAGGCATTGATCTGGGATCGCTCACGGACGCGGTGCGTGATAAATTTGGCGTACGCCAACCCTGGCAGGGGTGACGTGTCACCCTGCTGCCGGCGCGCCAGCGCCGAAAGCCACCATGTCCATACAATTCGTCTATACTGAAGGGAGTGGCGTTCGAATGGGATGCTCGAAAGAATGCGGCTAACCGCCGAAAACATGGAATCGCCTTCGTTGATGCGGTGCGCATATTCGAGGGCCCGATCATCGAACGCCCGGACGAGCGCGAGGATCAAGAGGTCCGCATGATAGCATTCGGGGCACTCGGACTTCGGGTCATTGCGGTCGTGTACACGTGGCGCGATGAGACGTGTCGGATCATCAGCGCAAGAAGGGCGACGAACAATGAGAGGAAAGCGTACTACGAAGCACTCCACGGGCAAGCGGATGTCTGAGACGTCGGACTGGCGTCGCATCGATGCGCAGACCGACGACGATATTCGGCGCGCCATCCTGACGGACCCGGATGCGGCTCCGGAAGTCGACGCAGCCTGGTTCAAGTCTGCCCGGGTCGTCATGCCCGAGCCGAAGCAGGCCGTCTCGTTGCGCCTCGACCGAGAGGTCATGGAATGGTTCAAAAAGCAGGGCAGAGGGTATCAGACCAGGATCAACGCCGTGCTGCGCGCTTATGTGAACTCGCAACGGTGATGCCCCGGCCAGCCGTCCGGGCGCTTCGCCGGGTGGCTCGGGGACAGACTTACCGCGGTGGTCATCGCTCAAGACCCCAGCTCGTGCCGTCACTGCGGCGTGAAGACGTTCCGCTGCTTTGCGCAGCTTCTCCGAATCGGCAGCCTCGATCAGCTCGCGCATTCGCTCTTCGCTCAGCGGTTCACCCGCCTTGTCGCCGTACAACAGGTTGATCGCGATCTTGCGGAGCGCCAGGATCTCCGAAAGGATCACCTCGGCCTCCGGTGCTTGAGCGGGACCAGCGCGGCTTCGAGCAGCACCCGGCGGACACTCGCTCAACCTCTGTCCACGCCGGGCCGCCGACTTCTCACATTGCACATACTCCGCTTCGCTGGGCGTGGTCCCCAGCGAGCGGCAACGCAACTGCTTCGGCGAACCCTTTTTCTGGGTCGCGTCCATAATGGCGGGCGCCGTTCTCTTTCAGGTCCGGCCCCACGTGGGACCGTCCTGCTTCCACCCGGCAACCGTCTGCCGAGGGCCGCCGGGTAAAATCCTGCTTTGCTTGCTCGCCAGCAGGTAGGTTCGAAAAGCGCGCAAACGAAGGGGCAACCCACGGAATCAACACGTTCGCATACGGCAACCGGGCGGCGCCCCGCCGGGTGCAAAAACAGCGCAAACTATTGGCAGCAAAGACGTTCGCATTTGAGACCGCCGCGTTCCCGTACGCCAACCCTCGCAGGGGTGACCTGTCACCTACCGCCGGCGCGCCAGCGCCGTTTCCCGTGTTGCTGCGGATTCCGGGTCATGTGAAAACGCGTTCCGAGCGCGGCTCGCCGTTCAGCCGCCAGCCTCTTGCACGTACGGCACGACCTGCACGCTCTGTCACCCCTGTTGAAGTACGGCATCAATCACAACTGGTGCTCAGTAAACCCGGTGGAGCTGAAGATCCCCAGCGACGCTGAGGCCGTCCGCGTCAACGTGCTCACGCCGGCGGAGGAGATGCTGTACTTCGGGATGATTGGCTAAGAACGGGGCTGAATCCCGATGGGAGCGAATCGCCCTTCAAAAGGGACCTTGACCAAACCCCGTATGCAGGCCGAGCTGTCCGCGCGTATTGGAAGAAAAATCCGGTAGCTGCCAGTGTAACTTGGACTTTGGGTTCTCGTGACCCGATGGTAACCATTGGTGCCGTACCTTCGGCTTCAGGCAATCGGACGGAATACCTAATAGAAGCACGGAAGGAAGCACATAGACTCTTGACGGTACTTGTGTTGAGCGATTGGAAGAACCTCCTCTGTAGATGCCGTTACTGCGATCGGTACTTTCTGCTTGAGGGTAAGCCGCGCGTCAGAGATCAAGAAGTCGAAAGGCGGCCTCGTTGGCATCCCTAGAATTGAGATCTGAATCTTGCAGAAGCGGCGCTGTCATAGAGACCATGCGGGCACGCTCGACGCTCCTATGGTTTCCCCATAATCCCCGGCAGCCAGTGGACGGCATTGTCGTGGAAGATCTTGCGCAGAACAGGCCCGGGCAGCGCCAGACCCTGGTAGCGGTGCCCCCTGTACTCGATGTCTTGGTTCGTGGCGAAGAATTTCCAATCGCGCTCGTAACTGTTGCTCCACTCCGCGAGCGCTTTTTCGGTATCGTCCTTCGGCATGACGACCAAGTCGGTCGCATAGAGGATGCGGTCCTGGTATCTGATTAGGAAAGCCCGCACCTTGTCACGCCGTTGGAGCATGAAGTAGGGGACGCGCGCGGCGGTGTCAACCGCAAAATTGGGATAACGATCGAAGCGCTGGGCCATCTCATTCACGTCTGCTTCCATGCTGCCCAGGTGCGCGCCGACCACGCGCAGCTTGGGGTTCTCTGCCACGAGATGGTCCCGAGCCGCGAGAATGGTTGCCTTGGAAGGCCATTCGGGATGGGCGTAGGCGTACTCCTGTCGGTTCTGCCGGTAGTATTCATAGTCAGGGCTGTCTGGGTTGGGCGGCTGCCAGCACGAATCAGGCTCCGCGATGTGCGCGACTACCGTCCGGTCGTGGGCGGCGATGTGCTTATAGATGGGCTCGAAGGCAGGGTCATCGGGCATCACATATCTCCCCGCTTGCGATTTCATTTCCATGCCCATGACCTTGTAAATCTTCACCGCGATGGCTCCCGCGGCGAAGTCGGCATCGAGCTGGCGGATCGTGCCCTGGGCGAATCCCGGCTCTTCGAATTCGTAAGGGCTGAAGGTCGTGCATAGAACGGCACGGCCTCCCGTCCTATGGACGACCTTGAGCACGTCACCGCGCTGCGGCTCCATTCGCTTGAAGTAAGGGTCGCGATCGTCAATCAGGCAAATATCTAAAATGCGCAGATTCAGGCGCTGTATGAGGGCGCCGAACGCCGGATCATCCTTGTAGAGGTGCACGTGCGCGTCAATCGGCGCCAGGGCGGCAAAGCTCGCGAGATCGCCGGCCGGTGGACGGCCGGGTTGGGCTTCGAACACTCGGCCCGTGCCCAGCGCAGAGGCGAGCACTATCGAGACCGCCAGTACGGCCGTCCTCACTGATAACACGGTCCACTTCGAATTTGGAAATTTCATCTCGGACTTCCTGTCGCAGGATAGCATCATTGTCGTGATGGGCTTTTTCGCAAAGGCTGGAAGTGCGTTTCTACAACCAGCGGGGGACGGCGGAGCAGTGGATCAAGGAGGGCAAGCAGGCGGTGAAGATGACGCGGCTGAGTTGCCATCGGTTCCGCTCCAACGAGGTGCGGCTGTGCAATTAGCGGACCGAAGAGGAAGGAGAGGCGGAAGGGTACGCATGGAAGTCATAGAAGCGATGAAACTTGCCGATCTTGAAGTTTTAAAGACGCCTAAAACTCACGTTTGGAGGAGCAAAGCCACTGCGGGGCGAGGAAAAATCGCAGATTTCCGGATCGAAAAGTAGCGAATGGATATATACTCAACTGTACCGGGAAGCTCAAAATGGAAATCCCGGACACTGCATCACCAGATTCCGAACCTAGGGAAAGGAGCGCTCCCATGCGTAACACCGTTTTCAGTGGCGTCGCAGCGTTTTGCCCCAGGGGAGCTTGCAGGTCACTCGCAAGCCTTCTGCTCGCATTCAGTGCGATGGCATTTCTCTTCACCGGGCCCATCTCCGTCGCACAGGATTCCAAAACTCGCGCCGTACTGCCCGCGCCATCCAGCGGCAAAGCCATCGTCTGTATCTACCGCGTGTACAGATTTACCGGCTCGTCCTCACACGACGAGCTTTATATCAACGGCACTCATCTCGCCAAACTCCTCAACAGCGAATACGCGTTCATGGAAGTGCTGCCGGGGACTGTTGTGATCTCCGGATTGCCCAAGGAGTATTACGGAAGTGTCATCATGTCCGCCGGGGCGGCCCTCAATCAAGCCAGGCAGAAAGAAAACGAGCGGGCCCGGTTGGAGGCGGAGGCGGGCAAAACCTATTACTTCAAATGGACCGCCGGACCCATGGCAACTGGGATCAAGGTCACGCCTGAGGATCCCGAGAAGGGAGCCAAAGAGATACGCAAACTCCATCTCTCCAAGCCCGTTGACGACAAGGAAGAAGCGAAACCAGGAACGAAAGACACCGACAAACCGACGCCGTAGCGTCCGCCGCGCCGGGGGCTTAGACCGTTATATCCGTCGAAACGAGAATTCTGTTCTCGTTGTGTTCGCAAAGCCAGTGGAATGAGGGGGATATCAAGGGCGGAGCCCTTGTCTAGTTGTGTTCTGGGCATGCTCAGCAGTTTGGAGGTGCAAGTCCTCCTTTGGCGCGCTCCCATTGCCACTCGACTGTGTTCCAACGCTGCCGCTCGCTGCCGACTTTGCATGGCATGGAGCATAGCTCGAACGTGGGGCAACCGGACACAATTTCACGAATTCCGTGGATCCTGCTTTCGTTTTACCATCTGGTGTGGACCGGGCTGTACGTGCTCAATGCCACTTAGTTCTCGGTTGACAGTCTGCGCGGCGACTGCGGGCAAGTGAATGTGATTCGGCACTAAAGTCCCTGATCGTTCTTCGCCCACAGGTAAGGCGAATAAGCCAGGTTGTCGAAGCGAAGAGCGCGCAGGTTTTCAGACTCGAAGGAAACCGCCGACGCGCGGTTCATCCAGCCGGTCTTGACGCGCTGAAGCTGGTCGGGCTTCAGCGTGAATGTGACCTCGCGCATTTCCGGCGCGCGCAGCGTCAGCTTCACCTCCTGCAAAAGAGGGTTGTACACGTCCAGGTACATCAAGATGCGCGGGTGGAAAAAACGGAACCTTGCCTGGTGTGCTTTCTCCGCCGCGGCGCCCAGCGAGAACGTGCTCATGCGGCCTGCCGGCGCGCACACCTTCCACTGCCCCTCTCCCCAATCGATCACCCCAGAAGGATACTGTCCCCGCAGCGTGACATCTGCGCCCACATGCGGGTTGTCGAAATCCACAATCAGCGGAACCGGCGCTGTAGCGGCGCCCTGGATGTCGACGTCCCGCGAAAGGTCATGCCGTATGCGGAGCACGCGGGTGGTATCGTCAAACGTATAACCTTCCTGTTTCAGATCGCCGCGGCGGGCCAGCGCGCGGCCGCCCGCTGAAACAGAGTCCGGGACAAAGTTGAGCCGCAAGACGTCCGTGGAAGACGGGTCAAACGTGGAATAGGTCACGGACCCTCTGCCGTAGGCGATCCTGGTGACGACCGAATGCGAGCCTAATAGATGCGACTCATCCTCCGGGGCCCACTCCGGGACCGCCCAAAAAGCGTCCATCAGGCGGCGCGGACCATCCGAAAACTCGTCCGTAAACCACCACTGGTTGCCAAAGGGGGTATGTGCTCCCGCCGGCATGCCCTGGAAGTAAGTTACCCAGTTATAAGACCGGAAAGCCTCCTCCTTATATGTTGGGTCGCCGGTCTTCGCGTAGTAAAGCGCTTCCACCGCGGCCAGGCGGGAGGTGTGGCTATCGCAGCACTGGTTCGGCTCGTTGCAGCAGAAACTCTTCCCATTGCCCTGCTCGGCCGTAAAGGTGGCGCCGTGAAGTATATACTTGGGCCACTTCGGCGTAGTCTTGACCCATTCGATCAACTTGCGCGCGTGGTCGCGCCACTCCAGGTCCTTCTCCGGATTCAGCAGAACATAGCGGGCGTACTCCAGCGGAATGACCTGGTTCATGTTTCCCATGCTGGGTGTTACATCCTCGAAATATCCGACCCAGACGTTGTTCTTGATCGGATATTTCTGCAGCCAATCCCAGGCTGCCTGGCGAACCTGCTGGTAGCGGGCGACGTCGCCCTGGCCGAGCCGGATCAACTCGTCAAAAAGCATGATCGGCTCCACGACATTGGCGGAGTAAGGACCCATTCCCCGTCCTTCGACCTTTCCGTCGCGGGCATAGCAGCGCACGGGCCAGGGCGAGTTGTCTGCATCCCCCGTCTTGTGATTCTTTGCCAATGCACGGGCGCAACGAATCGCGGCCTGGAGATACTTCGTGTTGCCGGTCATCTCGTAAAGGCGGAGATAGGCGTAGCCGTCCTCACCGACCACGTGCGGTTCCAGGTAATCCTCCCCGTGGTGGCTCCATCCGGTGTAGCGGCGGTCGCCGGCGTTGGCCGACGTGTACGGCACCCCGCCCCACACGTAATTCGCGGGTGTCAGCCCGTTTTCGAGCTCGTAATCCACAAAGTCCTGCAGGAAAACGATCGTATTCGGATCGCCGGTATACGGATACAGCCGCTCCATAAAGCCCTGCATCATGGCGCGGAGATAGGCCGTTGAGTTGGCCCAATGCCAATCCGGCTGCATCTCAAAAGACACGCGGTCGAAATCGAAGCAGCAGAAGAAGTAGTAGTTGCGGTCCCGATTGTACTGATCCCAAAGAATACGCCACTGCGTGAGGAAATGGGAGCTGTACGAGTAGCCGGTATCGTCGGGCATGGGCCAAGGCAATAACTTCCCCTCGGCGTCCAGTTGGACCGGCCGACCCGCGATGGTCGTCGCATCCAGCTTCGATATGACTGGAAATGGCTCTTGGGCTTCCATAACGGCAGCGGCCAAGACGAACAGGATGGCGGTGAACTTAGCGATCATGTGCATGTCCTTGCCGCTCTGCCAGGTTCCTATGGGCGCTTTCTCCGGCCTGTGCAGAGCGGACGCAGACCGTTTATCTTAACTCGCTCAAGCTGCACCGGCATGCCCGCGCCGGCCATATGCGGGAACGGGACACCGCCGGCTTTTCACCAGATCGGTAATTGCGGCAAGCAGGGGGAATCCGTCGCAGCTGCCAAGCGAGGTGCGGAAGGGCACCCAAATATCCATGTTGAGAGGCAGGTAGATGCCGGCAAATTCCTGGGGGGCCACGCCCACGATGGTGTACCACTGGGTCTCCGAGCGGACGCGTTTGCCGAGGATGTGCGGATCGGCATGGAACAGACGCTGCCACGTGCGATAGCCGATGACGGCGGCCTGCTCGTCTTCATGCTCGAACCAGCGGCCCAGGAATGGGCGGACGCCGATCACTGAGGATAATTGAGCGAGACCGCCTCGGCGGCCGCCGGATGCGTTTCGCCATCGAAATCCAGGCTCGATTCGGTGGGATTGGATGCCGCCATGCCCGTGAGCAGTCGAGTGCGGTCGCGCAAGTCGCGGTATTCCGGCCAGGAGATGAGCTGGTTGCCGTCGCGGCCGAGGACCACGAGCCGGTCCGGCGCGAGCACCGGCAAAGGCCGGAAAAAGAGAAAGTTGAGCATGCTGAAGACCGACGTGTTCACGCCGATGCCCAACGCCAGGCACACCACTGCCAGCCACGTGAAACTCGGGGACTTCCGCGACAGGCGTAGCGAGTAAGTAAGGTCCAGCAGGAAACCGCGCATAGATCTGGAGACACCGGTTAGCGCGGATTGTTCCCGGGGCGAGCTGCGCTCCCCGAAGGGCGAGCTGCGCACGCCGTGGCTGGTGGTTGGTGGTTGGTGGTTTTGTTCACGCAGTTGGAGTGTGGGGAGCGGGTTGAAGGCGAAGTTGGATCCTCACGGACATCCAGAAAAATGCCAACCTGCGCGCTTGGCTCTTTCGGCGATATGGTGTGATGTGATAAGGAACATAACGGGGAACCCCTCGCCAACGCGTCCGAGACACTATCGAGCGCGCGTCACTCCAGCCGGAACATCCTGTCTCGGTGATATGCGAGAAAACCGGCATCTGGCGAAAAACGATCAGGACGTGTCAGCCGTCGATCTTCTCGCCGCCCAAACTCTGACTCGATAGCCGGGTTTGGAAGATACCGCTTCGGCGCAGGACTGAGAACGAATCTCATTTCGGTATCGAACGTGATTCGGCGCCACTAGCAACTCGTCCACCGGATTCGCTGTTATGCAGCACCTGGAGTTATGCCTGGTCGGAGAAATCTGTGGGTGCTTTGGCCGGGTTCGACGAGGCGATTGGCTGAAGAAACGGAGAGCCTCCGATTATGCGGAATATGACCGAAGCCCCTGTTTTCTTTTTGAAACTGGTTGCTGCATGGGGTTTCGACACACTGCACCGACTGGGGGCGGCCGGCCGCTACTTCCTCGCCAGCACGGCCGCCAGAAACCGGAGTTCGGACTCCACTTGGGCGGGATCGGCAACAGTATCGGCGATTTCCTGGCGAAAGAGTTCGCGATACCGCTTGCGAATCCTGTGAATGGCCACCTTGAGCGCTCCTTCCGACGTGTTCATTTCGCGTGCCAGCGCGGCGTACGGCGCGTCGGACTGCCCGAGAAGGAACATCTTCAACCGTTCGAAATGCTCCGCGTGGCCGTGATGCACGAACTCGTTCCGCAATTTCTCCACGACCCGGTCAAGCACCGCGAGCGCCCAACGCCGCTCGAAAATCCGCTCCGGCGTTTCATCGTGCGCAGGCTCGCGTTGGTAGCGCTCTTCGCCGGACGAGAATTCAAGTGGTACAACCGTTCCGCCGCCGCGTTTGCGCGCGCGCCGGCGGTCCTCTTCGTCGGCCACAAAGAATTTCAAGGAAGTCAAAATAAACGATCGGAACCGGCCCTTTTCCGGGTCGGCGCGATCGAGATATCGCCCTTCCAGTACGCGCACGAAGAACTCCTGCGTGAGATCCTGCGCCTCATCGGCCGAATATCCGCGCCGGCGCAGATAGGCATACAACGGATACCAGTAGTTCTCACACAGATAAACCAGAGCAGACCGAGCTTCCTTGCGATGTGGATCGCCGGCAGCGACCACCAGGGTCCACCGCGTCGTCGGAAACTGGGATGGTCCGGGCAGCGTGTGCATGGTCTGGCCGTTCGTCATAATCTTAGCCTCACGAGCGTTCCCCTAAACAGGATAAGGAAATGCGGAGCGCAAAGTTACACGCAATTATGGTTGCTTGGCGGACTCGGCCTTGGCCTCCTGCACAACCGGAACATCGGGATCGGCATCCTTCCAGAGAGTGAGGAGATCCTTGTAGACGGCGGCCGATTTCGCGCGATCTCCGGAAGCGGACAACGCCCTGGCCAATTGGAGACGCGCCATTGGTCCCATCGGGTCGTTCAGCATGATGCCCGGATGATCCAGAATCTTTTGAAACTCGGCCGCTGCCTCGCGATGGCGGCCCATTCGGGAATAAGCGAGGCCACGCACGTAGACTGGATAGAGAGCTCCGAAGAAACCGCCCAAGTATGCTGTGCCCGGAACAGCGAGCTCGTAGGAAGCGGCGGCTTGCGTCCTTTCGAGCGCTCTCGCCGGGTCACCCCGGTCGAGAGCGTCGAGGGCGCTTAACGCAGGCAGGTAACTGAACTGGACACATGTGTCCGCCGGGTAGCGGTTTGCGAGTTCCGCCGCGATCTTGTAAGCTCGCCCAGCGTCGCCCAAAAGCGCCAGAGCAAAGGCGGGTCCATAATCGGCGTCACGTCCCCGGAAAAGTGACAACGCCGAGCCGGCATCTGTTTGCGCCTCCGCCCGAATCCCGTACAGCGCGTTCCACACGGCGCGAGCGCCTGCAAACAAGGCGGCTCGCTCCGGCAAACCTTCCTGCCGTGCTACGCTTACCGCATGCGCCGACCGCCGATTTGCTTCTTGCAATCGGCCGTGATAGGCCAAAGTCAGAGCTTCCTGGTGCTCGAACCATCCCTGGGCTTCCAGTTTTGCTTTACGTTGGGTCACTTCCCTGTCCATTGCCGCCTGATCGTTCCTTAGAAAAGCGATAAAGTACCGGCATACCGAGATATCAATGACTTCGATCTTACGTTCCGATGCCTTACGAAGCAGCGCCTCGGCTTCCGAGAGGCGGTCCAGATAGATGTAGGCAAAAGCCGCATTATAGTAGGGAATGGAGAAATCCGGATCGAGTTCGATCGCCTTTAGACCTTCTTCCGCGGCTCTCTCGTGATGGCCCGTCCCCGGCGACGTGAGGCCCGACAGAAAACTATGCGGCATCATATCGCCGGGATACTTGTGTACCCAGGATTCCAACGTCTGTCGCGCCAGTTCCAGGTTTCTGGGCACCTGCCGGTAGTAGTTGAAAGCGATGAAAAAGTCCTCCCGATCGCCGACCCGATCCCGTAGCTGATAAGCCCTGGCGATGCTCCGCGCTCCGAGTTCGGACTCCCCGAGTTGGTCATATGTCCGGCCCACTACGGCATAAGCCATCGCAAAATTCGGGTCGATCTCGATGGCACGTTTCAGCAATGGGACACCTTCCACCGCTGCGCCGTTGCCCTGGATAGCCCTCATGGCAGCTTTATAGGACCTCCAGGCCTCCAGCGAAGGCGTGGTTACCTCGGTCGACATGCTAGGCGCCTTTTCCATGGGTGGAAGCGATTCGCCGGCCTGCGCCCGGAACCGATTTGCCATTTGGGCTAGGGCCTTGTACACCTCCTCTTTCCTGCCCGCGGTCGCTTGCTCTTCGTCGAGAAGATCTCCGGTTCGGCAATTCCTGCCGCGCAAGCCCAACACGTACTGACTACCCAAACCCTCAATCGAGCCCTCCACGACTGCGGAACTTCCCGTCCGCTCGCAGATCTCGGACGCGACATCCGGGGTGAGCTTCGTATCCGGAGCCCGGACCATCAGGCGCAGTGTCTCGCTCATGCGCGCATCCGGAAGCACGCTGAAGTACGGCGACTTCCCAAGTTCCCCCGCCAAGACCCGGCGAAGCGTACCGTTGAATGCCGTATCCCCCGTACCATTCGCGAAATCGCCGAGAACAATCGCGCCCTTGTCTGCCGCCCTGGGTTTCGGCGGAGACTCGCGGCGCACGAACGACCAAATCGTTACTCCGCTCAACAGGATGAACGCGAGCCCGGCGGCTGCGCCGAAAACGGCGGGTTGGTGCCTGCGCAGAAACTTGCGCGCCCGGTATAGCGTGCCCGGCGGAGACGCGAGCACCGGCCGATGCTCAGTGTATCTCTGTATATCGGCTGCGAACTCCGTCGCCGAAGAGTATCGCCGTGCCCGCACTTTTTCCAGAGCCTTCATCGCGATCCTGTTCAGGTCGCCATCCACGAGGCGGCGCAGAGAGGCCGGGTCCGTCTGGCGGCGCGCAGCAATATCGGCCGCTGCCGTGCGCATTGTCGTCAGCTTTCGCGAAAGCGTCGGGGCTTCTTCTTCGCGGATGATGCGGAGCATCTCGGCTAAGCCCGCCTGCCGCATTCTGGCCGCGTCGAAAGGGACAGTGCCGATCAGCAGCTCGTACAGGAGCACTCCGAGCGAATACACATCGGAGCTCGCATCCACATCTCCGGTCGTCACCTCGGCTTGCTCAGGACTGGCGTACTCCGGTGTCCCCACCATCTGGCCGAATTGCGTGAGCAGAGTGTTCTCTACGGCCCACTGGTCGGTGGCCTTGGCGATGCCGAAATCGATCACTTTAGGAATAGGCGTGCCTTCCTGTTCCGTCACCAGCACATTCGACGGCTTGAGATCGCGGTGGATCACGCCTTTCTGGTGCGCGTGCTGAACCGCGCGGCACACCGCGAGAAAGAGTTCCAATCGTTGGCCGATTGCGAACCGATTGCGGTCGCAGTACTGCGTGATGGGCACGCCTTCGATGTACTCCATGACGAAGTAAGGGCGGCCCTTGGGCGTGGCGCCAGCGTCGAAGATCCGTGCGATATTCGGGTGGTCCATCATCGCCAGCGCCTGGCGCTCGTTGGCGAAGCGGGCGAGTACCTGGCCGGTGTCCATGCCGAGTTTTACGACTTTGAGGGCTACCCGGCGGCGAATGGGTTCACGCTGCTCGGCCAGGTATACGGTGCCCATGCCCCCTTCGCCTAAAGGTCGAAGGATCCGATAACGGCCGAAGTCGTCATCGCCGCCCGCCGCTCTCGCTTGATCGATGGTCTGAGTTCCGGACTCGCCCGCGCCAACCGAACTATCGAAAGCGCCCTGGATTAGACACTTAGGGCACAGTCCCGCGGGATCTCCAGCTTGCAGCTCGGCACCGCACTGAGGACAGACCGTCATAATCCGGCGCTGATTCCCAATAGTACATCAAGCCCGCGATAGCGTGTAACCTCGCGCGGGCGTTTTCCTTATTGCCTGACGGAGGGAACAAACATGAGACTCAAACAAACGAAAACGATCAGGGCGGCAATTGTCGCGGGCAGTCTGCTCGCCACAGTTGCCATGGCCCAGTCACCACGTTATACGGTCATCGATCTCGGCCCGGTGGGCCTGAACGGCCAGCCGTTCGCCATCACCGACAACGGCCTGGTCGCCAGCGGGGTGCAAACCGGCAACACATTACAGGCCGTGCTTTGGTACAAGGGCAAGATGATAGATCTGGGCACGCCCGGACTCCAAGGACCGAACAGCCAGGCATTGGGCGTCAACCGCTGGGGTCAGGTTGTGGGTGAAGCCCAAACCACCACTCCGGATCCTAACGGCGAGGACTTTTGCGGTTTCGCGGGGCTTGGTCTTTCGTCTTCCGGCACTACCTGTGTTCCGTTCGTGTGGCAAAACGGCGTCATGCATGCGCTTCCCACTCTGGGAGGCAACAACGGCTGGGCCTTCAAGATCAACATTTGGGGCGCAGCGGCCGGAACGGCGGAGAAGGACACGCCGGACTCCACATGCCCATCCGGCGGTCCACAAAAACTCCGGTTCAAGCCCGTGCTCTGGAAAAACGGATACCCCCGGGAACTTCCCACGGATCCCGGCGACCCGGATGGAAGCGCCAACGCCATCAACGATCTCGGCCAAATGGCCGGTGCATCTGGCACATGCGCCGCCTTTAACCCCATTTCTGCGGACTATTTCCAGCCTCTTCACGCCCTGCTTTGGGAGGACGGCAAAGCCATCGACCTCGGCACCCTCGGAGGGACGGGACTCGGATCAACCCCATTCAGCGGAATTCAGGCGAATGACCTCAACAACCGCGGCCAGGTAGTCGGGTCTTCAGACCTGCAGGGAGACGCCAACTTTCATGGCTTCCTGTGGACCCGGGAGACGGGCATGCAGGATCTCGGGACGGTTCCGGGGGACGCGAACAGCCTCGCCATCGGCATTAACGACGCCGGCCAGGTAGTGGGCGCATCAATAGATGCCACTTTGACCAACGTCCGAGCGTTCCTGCGGCAGGACGGGAATTTGATCGACCTCAACACACTCGTCCCCGCCGGCTCCCCCTTGTATCTGTTCACCGCATGTAAAATCGATGCCGCTGGCGAGATCATCGGCTTAGCGCTCGACGGCAACGGTAACTTTCACGCGTACCTGGCGGTCCCGAACAATACCAGCCATAACTAGGGCGTGGCTGTTATGGCAGCGCCCGCATCCTCGACGCCGCCATCCGCAGGCACGCGCAAATCGCTGTTCCAACGCTTAGCCAGGCGGTGAGCGATCGAAGGAGGCGCTTCTGCCCCGCCCCGCCGCGTGGCCAGGGTTGCGGCTTGTCCGGACCCCACGCGCGGATTGACGCCAACTGGAGGTGACACCGGTGGCCCGGTGCCCGCCAGTTGGCGCGGAGCGTATCGTCGGCGACCCGGAGACTAAAGGCGATAGCTTTTTCGCGGCACCAGCGTCTACACTCAAGGCGCCGGACCGGCGATAGGACTCGAGCGAACCGAGCCAACCTCCGGCCAGGGCGATTTGTCGACTGCCACTGGAGCTGTTACGCTCACTCCCATTCCAGGCAAGCCTCCGGGCGAATTCACGGAACTTCCGGCTGTACCTTTCCGCACAGACGATTGGCCCGGTGTCACGGACAAGAATACGATTTACTGAATACGGATTTGTCCGGGCCGTGATACATTCGTCCATTCGATGCCAGGCGCTTTCTTTTTACCAGCGCCTGTTCACTGCGCCCTCGAGAAACTTATCATGCGACTTCGTCTCTTGATGAACGCCTGCGTGCTCACGGCACTTGGCTTTTCCGGCTTGTGCCAAGTGCAGGACGATAATGCTCTCAGGCTCTGGTACCGGCAGCCCGCCGCACAATGGGTGCAGGCTTTGCCGGTTGGCAATGGACGTCTCGCGGCCATGGTCTTTGGGGACGTCCGTAAGGAGCACCTTCAGTTGAACGAGGACACTGTCTGGTCGGGCGATAAGCGCGACCGCGGCAATCCCGAAGCCTCCGAATCCGTTCCCAAGATCCGGCGATTGCTGCGGGAAGGCCACCCTGCCGAAGCACAGGCGCTAGCGGATCGAACCATGATCAGCATCCCCCGGGCGCTCCCCGTCTACGAGACCCTCGGCGACCTCTGGCTGGAGTTCGGCGAAGGTCCGGAGCCTGCAAACTACCGGCGTGAACTGGACATCGATACCGGCATCGCATCCGTGCAGTATACGGCCGGCGGCGTCCGCTATACACGCGAGGTTTTTGCCTCCGCGCCGTGCCACTGCATCGTGGTGCGCCTGACTGCCGATAAGCCCGGCAGCATTTCGTTCCACGCCTCGATGAACCGGCCCGCCGACGCCACCACCGAGGCAGCGCCGGGCAAGCTGATCATGACCGGCCAGGCGCTGCCGAAGAAGGCTCCGGGAGAGCACGACACCGGAGTCCGGTTTAGGGCCGAGATGAAAGCGGCCGTTTCCGGCGGCCACCTGGAAAACACCGGAGACCGTCTCGAGGTGAAGGCGGCCGACAGCGCGACTCTCACGATCGTGGCGGCCACCGACTATCGCGAGAAGGACCTCGCCGCGGCCTGCACGCGCGATCTCACGGCGTCGGCCCGTTCGTATGAAGTCTTGCGCAAAGAGCACGTGGCCGATCACCAGCACTTCTTCCGGCGAGTGCACCTCGAACTTCCAGTGGATGCCGCGGCGCGCGCCCTCCCTACCGACGAGCGGCTCCAGCGCGTCCAGAAAGGCTCGACGGACGAGGACCTGGCGGCGCTCTATTTCCAGTACGGAAGATATCTGTTGATCGGCAGCCGGCCCGGCAGCATGGCGTCCAACCTTCAGGGCAAATGGAACGACAGCCTGACGCCGGCTTGGGGGAGCAAGTACACCATCAACATCAACACCGAGATGAATTACTGGCCGGCGGAAACCTGCAACCTTTCGGAACTGACGGATCCGCTTTTCAGCCTCATCGAGAACGGACGGGAGAACGGCCGTCAGGTGGCGAAGTTCTACTACAACGCCGGCGGATTCGTCATGCATCACAACACCGACCTGTGGGGAGACGCCGTTCCGATCGATGGCGCGGCCTGGGGCGTGTGGCCCATGGGCGCGGCCTGGCTCTCGCTCCACCTGGCCGAGCATTACGACTTCACCCGCGACCGCAAATTCCTCGCCGACCGCGGTTATCCCCTCATGAAGGAGGCGACGCAGTTCTTCCTCGACTATATGGTCCCGGACGGCAAGGGCCACTTGCTGACTGGTCCCTCGATCTCGCCCGAGAATACGTACCGGACACCGTCGGGCGAGAACGCGTCGCTCACTATGGCGCCGACTATGGACACCGAGATCCTGTATGCTCTCTTCGGGCGGGTAATCGAAGCCAGCGAGACACTCGGCATCGATGCCGACTTCCGCGCCAAGGTAGCGGCAGCCCGCGATAAGCTCCTGCCTCTGCGCATCGGCAAGTGGGGCCAGATCATGGAGTGGCCCGAAGACTACGAGGAAACCGAACCCGGCCACCGCCACATGTCGCAACTGTTCGCTCTCTTCCCGGGCGACCAGATCACGCGCCAGAAGACTCCCGAACTGGAGAAAGCCGCCCGCGCCACCATCGAACGCCGCTTAGCCAACGGCGGCGGCCACACGGGCTGGAGCCGCGCCTGGATTATCAACTTCTGGACACGGCTCGCCGACAGCGACAAGGCATATGAAAACCTGCTGGCGCTGCTCCGCAAATCTACCCTGCCGAACCTGTTCGACAATCACCCGCCGTTCCAGATTGACGGCAACTTCGGCGCCACCGCCGCGATTGCTGAGATGCTCTTACAAAGCCATGCTGGCGAGATCCAGTTCCTTCCCGCGCTGCCAGGGGCCTGGGCAAACGGCAAGGTGGCTGGGCTTCGGGCGCGCGGGGGACTGGAAGTCGACCTCACCTGGAACGGTGGACTGCCCGCCACCGCCACACTGAGGCCGGCTGTGGACGGCGTACACCTCCTTCGGCTCCCTCCGGGCGTTCGCATCCGCACCATCCGGGACGGCGGCCGGTCGATTCCCTCGCCAGTTGCCGGCGATTCGACGGTACGGCTGAGCGTCAAAGCGGGGAACGTCTACAACGTCGAGTTCGAAAGGACCGCGGCACGGCATACCGGCCCGAACGGATCTACAAGTTGACACTTCAAGGGCCCCCGAAGAGGTTCGTTTTCATCATCAAGCCAAAGTCCGCGCTTTCGATTCGGCAGTGCTGCTGAAGGGGGAGACCGAAAGCGCGGAGACCCTCGATGCCATCGAACGGGCGCTGGTCTGCATCGAAGCGAACGAGCCGCCGGAACTAGCCATCCCCTGATCGGAGGCGCCTGGGTTGGCGAGGAAGCGCTGGGGGTGGCCCTTTACTGCGCCCTAACCACGAGCGACTTCGCCTCTGCCGCTGAGAGGCAAGTGTTCCCAGGCGCCCGCCGGCTATGCAGTCCTTTTACACCCCACAGCCAGCCGTCCTTGCCAATCCAGCCTTGGGGAAACGCCTTGGGTCGCCAGCCAGCGCAGGTAAGCGTGGCTAACAACAGACGGCACGGAGCAAATGCCTTTCAGGTTCTGCCGGACGAATGCTCGCATCAGTCCCTCGGCGGTGAACAGGGTCATCTGGGTGTCGTCGGCGATCGTGCCGATGCGGCCGTAAGCTGGGGCGTAATCGACAATCCCATCGTGACCGAAGCGCTCCTTGATTTGCGCCCAAGCGCATGAATTCTACCGGCGCTCCGAGGGCGTCGCCAATCGCGCCGCCGAGCAAACATCCACGCACTCGGCTTTGCAGGCTTATCTGGATGCCCATTGGTTTCTCATCTTGTTGGGCGTTGTCGCTCATGGCATTCTTTCTCTGGGCAACCAGACGTACGACAGCCTTAATCGACCCAGACGAAGTTTTCAACCGACAACTCCGGCTCCCCGTCGCAGCGGTAGGCCACCAGGGCACCACCCTTCCCAGCGCTGTAATCCACACAGACGGCCCGGTCGGATTGCAGTGACGGCGTCTCGGAGAGCCAGTAATGCCCGAAGAAGACCGGCTTGTCCCCCACGACAAGTTGCGCATGTTCTGGGATGAGCATGTCCGGTAGTGCCGTGCGTTCCCCCGGAGACAGAATGGCGGCGGAGCGGTAGGTAGGTCGTGGCGTCTTGGTCCCACCATCGCACACGCACCCGATCCCGCGGAATGTCATACTTGTCCACAAAATGATGACCGACTGGCAAAGGAATCTCGATGCCTTTGGTCAGGGCCACGACGGCTTTGAAAATACTGGGCGTCGCGTTGTCCTTCTCGGCCTCATCCTCTGGTTCGTCCGTCGCCGCCACCATCAAGTCCCTGGTGAGGTAACGGCCCTTATGCAATAGTGGCGAGAGCCAAGTCATGAATGGTGCGCGCCAACAAGCATGCACCACCCGTAATTCCGGCAAATCCAACCAGAGAGGGAGGGTGAGGAACAGTCGATGACTTCGGCGTGCAGCTCTGGCTTGTTTTCCACTTCGGCCAAGAAGGCTGCGTGCTGTTTCCTGTTCTTCTCGCCCCACCTTGCGCTGAAGTGGGGCCGTAGGTACTCGCCCGGATGGTCGGGATCGGGCGTGTGCCAAGCGATGGCATTCAGTTCGTGGTTTCCCATGACCGCTAGCGCAGCGCCAGCGTCCACCATACGGCGCATCGTGTCGAATGACCGCAACTGTGCCGGACCAAGATCGACAAAGTCTCCTACGAAGATGGCCTGCCGGTCGGGGTGACGCCAGGAACCGGCCACATTCTGGTAACCGAGTTTGGACAACAGGCCTTCCAACTTGTCGGCATAACCATGGATGTCTCCAATGATGTCGTAGCCCACGTTCTCGTTCCCACGTAATCGTCTTGGCCTGAGGTTATCGGCGTTTCGACGCACCGATCAACGTAACAGAATGCGTATAAACGGGGAAAGCTTAAGGCCCGGACATGGCTACCCAATGGCCATTTCGTGGGTAAGCGCCCTCCCGAGAACGTACGGGCCGTCCGGGATGACGGCCACCCTGGCACCCGGCGCCAGACTGGCAGCTAAATCTGCGAGGGCCGATTGCACTGTTGGATACTTCGCGAAGAAAGCCGGAGAAGCTGTATCGCGACCTCACTGCTCGTCTCCCTTGAACCGATGCGCGTGTCGCCGAACGCCCTTGAACACTGCGCGCCATCGACGCGCGATCAAGCCTATTTCCTGCGGTTTGAAATGACCGCGGACGCCAAAGCCACGATTCACAATTTCAAAAACTCGACAGGGAACTCAGGCTCTCAACAATGCGCTGGAATGCGACCATGCCGGGATCGTCGCGCCCGATCCCTTTGTTCCCGAATATACGGGCACGGCCCTGGCGGAACGGAAGGTCACGAAGCTGAGCGATGGCGTTTGCGATCGCGCGGACGGCCTCCCTGCCCATGGCCGCGGAGTTGTCGAGACCGGCCGTCGCGCAGCGTGCCGCTTCCACCGCATCGAGAACCGTCTTATCACCCAATTGGCCTTTGCCGCGGTCGGACATCGCCTGGAGCGCGCCACCGAGCAGAGCCGGGATGTCCGCCCATGGCACCTGCGTCCGGCCTTTCACTGCCTTGGCCGCCGACATGAGGCCCGTGGCCAGCAAGGTTCCATAGGTGGATGCCGAGACGCGCGTGAAGGCCTGCGCGCACCGCAGCAACGCCATTCCGACGTCGTCCGGCAGATTTGGCAGATCCTCCGCCAACCGCTCGGCAGCATTCATTAGGTTGACGCCCAAGTCGCCGTCCCCCAGCGCACCGTCCAACTCGTTCAGTTCGCTCGCGGAGAGGGCCATCTGCTCCCTCAGCTGGACCACGGCCCAACGGATGGAGTTCGTGGTGAGTGCGCTGGCCATGTCACACCTTCAGAAACGGGCAGTCGCAGGGCGCCTTCAACAGCGCCTCCAGTTCGGCATCGAGCTTCGAGAAAGTGAGCGACATGCCCGCCATTTCCATGGAAGTCGCATACCGCCCGACCAGCGGCGACACCACCGTTACGCCCAGTCCCTCCAGCTTCGCGGCCACATATCGATAAGCGATGTACAACTCCTCGAGCGGCGTGGCGCCCAGGCTGTTCACCAACACCGAAATACGATCGCCGGATGCCAGCGGCATATCGGTCAGCAGCATCTCCAACATCTCGCCCACAAGTTCATCGGCCTTGCGCAGCGGCCCGCGCCGGACGCCGGGCTCGCCGTGAATGCCCATCCCGATCTCCATCTCGTTCTCGCTGATAGTGAAGGTGGGCTTGCCGGCGCAAGGCACGGTACAGGGTGTCAGGGCGACGCCCACGGAGCGGCAACTGTCCGCGGCCTTCTGCGCCACGGTGGTGACCTCGTCCAGCGAGGCGCCCGCGGCGGCCTTTGCTCCAGCCATCTTATAGCAGAAGACCAACCCGGCCACGCCGCGGCGCTTGTGGCGTTCCTCGGGCCCGGCGCTCGCGACATCGTCCGCCACCAATACCGTGGTTGTCCGGATACCTTCCATTTCTAACAACTCGCCGGCTATGTCGAAATTCATCCGGTCGCCGCCGTAGTTGCCATATAGCCTGAGAACGCCCGCGCCCCCATCGGCAGCGCGAATGGCATCGGTCATCAGGTCCACACCGGGAGAAGAAAAAACGTCGCCGATGGCGCAGGCGTCCAGCAGACCCGGTCCCAGATAACCGGTGAACACCGGCAGGTGTCCGGAACCGCCGCCCGTCACAATCCCCACTTTCCCGCGGATAGGGGCGTCCCTTCTTACCACGACCCGGCCTTCTGCGCCGGTCCGGCGGTAGTATTGCGGGTGGGCGGCGCAAAGCCCGTCGAGCATTTCGTTAACGTAATCCGTGGGCCGATTGAGAATCTTCTTCATGTTTGGCTGTCGCTTTCCGAGTCAGATAAAACCGCCGCCGATGGTATAGCACTGGCACGCGATGGCAGTGCTGTCGTCCGCCGCCAGGAAGAGCACCAGTCGAGCGACCTCCTCCGGCTTCAAAAGCCGCTTGGTGATCTGTCGCGACAGAATTTCCACTTCATACTCCGGAGTGCGGCTTCTCAGCCCCTCAAACGAAGTGTACCAAGGTTGGGTTGCCATACCGCTGTAGTACGCTGATCGAAGAATGCCTCAGCGACGGTCTTCCCCTTTGCGATCAATTCAGCAACCCTCACAAAACGTTTTTGCCCTAGCGTTCCGGCGATCCACAGGTGCCATCCAATGGCTCTGACCTCCACGGTACCGAAGCGGGCGCGCAGCAGGCGACCGAAACACAACGATTTCCGGCGAGGCTCTTGGCACTGCTTCTCCTCTCGGCCGTCGGGATTGGCGTGGCCACAGTCGTGCTTCAGGCGCAGTACACGTTCACCCTGCAATCGCCCTTCCGCATCCGATTCCAGTGGCCCCTGGTAATCGCCGCGAGAAGTTCGCCGCAGGAAGCGGGTGCCGCTCAAGCCGATCAATCTGGCCGCAGGCTGACGGCCTACCAGCAATACGCCTGTAACAAATTCGGCCTGGCCTGGCCGCATCGCATTGGCTGTTCAACGCGCCGAAAACCCGCGCGGGGCCTGCGAGACCTATCATTACAACTCCGATGGCACGCTCGATTGGGGCTACTTCCAGATCAACACGGTGCACCTGAAACGCGCAGGAGTCAATCTTCGGGACCTCCTGAACTGCAAAGCCAATATCGACTTTGCGTACAAACTTTACACGGAGCGGGGCTTTGAACCCTGGACCACGTTCAACAGCGGCGCGTATCGTCAATTCCTGAGAAAACCTTGATCGATGTTCCGCTGGAGGGAGCGAACACGTTGCCGACGCCGACCATCGCGTCGTCCACGAGACTGGGATCAACGCGGATAGAGGCGAAACACCTTCTGCCCCTCAGTCACCGGCACGTAAACGAATATCTTGTCGAACACGCCGACCGAACTGCCGATCCGCGCTGCCGCAGCTTGAACTGCCTCCGCATACCCGAAATCTATTCCGTGCACCGGGGTGTTGTAAACGAATGCCTTGTCGTAGTGCACCAGCAGGTGATATTCATGCGTTCCGGCCGGTTTGGCCGTATACTTGGCGATCTTGGCGCGCACGACCTCGCAAAGCGGATCGACCATCCAATCAGGAGAAATGCTCCACCACTCGCCGGAAACGTCAGCCAATGGCGCCCTCCCTTTCGCATAGTGGATGCAACAGAGGGCATGCGCGGATGGACGTCTACCGATTCCAGATATATCGCCAGCGTCGGGTAGAGGGTGAAATCCGCCCACTGGAAGCCCTGTCGCGATTGCCAGTTCGGCTCGCAATCCCAACGCTGATCAATTTCCTCTGTCAAGGCCAGCAGTTCTGTTCTGAACGCCTGCTTGTCGGCCGATGCCATCCGGTGCTTCGGAGCCGTCCACACGAGAAAAATATGCTCCGTTTGATTCGGCGGCTCCGGCTGTATCGCGTCGCAGAACGATAGCTCGACAAACTCCACCTTCTTTTCCCGGCCAATTTGGCTTTCGTCCAGCCATGAAGTCAGCTCAATATCCACGTTACTCCCGTCCGCCAGTTCCGTCTCGATATCAGGAGGGTCATTCTTTGGCTGGGACCATTTCTTTACCTCGCAACCTGCAAACATCGGAGCAGCGTTCAGAAAACCCTCGAATACCGCCCGTTCTTCTGCCTTATTGCCCATTACCAAAAAGGTAACGCAATCGAATGCGAGATTTCGGGGCGCTCGACATTCCAGCCGCACCGCGGCGAATGAGCTAAACTAGACGCTACGAATTGTCAGGATCCGCATTATGATTCGTCCCCTCAAAATCGACCAGGTACAGTTTGGCGCGAAAGTTGGACGGCATATGCTTGACTTCGGTCGCCAACCGGGCAACCCTGCTGATCGGAAATGGCTTATGGACCATATCCTTGATATCTACTCGAACGCGTCGGAGTTCCGTGACGGCACGTTTTCCGGGCAGGGGACCGCTTTGCCGTCAGGCGCGAATGCAAGAGGACCAGTCTGGTTCTATGCAAAGGGCACTGATGTGGTGGTTACCGACAAGGCTGACAACTTCGTGACGATACTCAAGGACGGCACGATTACGAACACGAGCTTCCGGCAGGCTAGAATTCGGGAATGCCCGGAGTTCCGTGGAAAGTAGCGGCTCCCCTGTAACCCACTCTACGACACCTTTCTCCGCTTGGCAACTTCGGCCTTAGGCGGCGCCAACGCTTCCAATTCTCTGATGAGCGCCGGGATCTGTTTGTACCCGGTGACTCGGCGAAACTGTTTCTGCGCAACCAAGAGCCCCGACCCTACCCAGCGCTCTCGCTGGTCGCCGCCGTGCCAGCGTTTCACGTTTTTGCAAACCTGCTCCACAATGGAGAAGGCCGACTCGATCACATTGGTGCTGGCGAGGGTCTTCCGGAGTTGCGTTGGGACGTGAAGCCGATGCACGGTCAAGGTCTCCTCCATCCCTTCGCCCAGACTCCGCGCGGCACTCGGATTGAGATCCATCAGTTCGCGATGAAGCATGTTGAGCGCTAGCCCGACTTTCGCAAAAGTGAACCCGTTTTCGGCGTTTGACGGGCCCCAGATCAGGGTTTGGTGCACACTAGGTCCTAGATGAAAGAAGTATAGGCATCCAGCGGCCGAGGTCGAAG
>Ga0181536_10001440_pt1 | contig 27960 bp, 20 predicted proteins | sample PEATcosm2014_Bin_41_FD_121105 | JGI IMG/M metagenome (GOLD analysis project Ga0181536, IMG submission 121105) | Peatland microbial communities from MTU Mesocosm Facility, Houghton, MI, USA - PEATcosm2014_Bin17_60_metaG | ecosystem: Environmental > Terrestrial > Soil > Wetlands > Peat | place...
CATGGCCATCCCCCACTGAGCGAATCCAGAGGGTCGTCATAGATTCAACGTTTTAGTGATTTGTCGAGGACTTCTTCACCCGATTGCCCTGACCGCCGCGCCGCGCCCACTGTTTTCCTCTCCCGCCGCCCTATATGACACGCGTGGCGCCGGGCGGTCCCTCCGCTCGGCGCCTTCGCCTGAGGATCCATATGACCGACCCCGCCGCCGAAATCGCCCGCCGCCGCACCTTCGCGATCATTTCCCACCCCGACGCCGGCAAGACCACGCTGACCGAGCACCTGCTGCGGGCCGGCGGCGCCATCCAGCTCGCCGGCAACGTGCGCGCCAAGGGCGAGCGCCGCCGCACCCGCTCCGACTGGATGAGCATCGAGCGGGAGCGTGGCATTTCCGTCGTCACCTCGGTCATGACCTTCGAGAGCCGCGGCTGCGTGTTCAACCTGCTCGACACCCCAGGCCACGAGGATTTCTCCGAGGACACCTACCGCACCCTGACCGCCGTCGATTCCGCCGTCATGGTGATCGACGCCGCCAAGGGGATCGAGGAGCGCACCCGCAAACTGTTCGAGATTTGCCGCCTGCGCGACATCCCGATCATCACCTTCATCAACAAGATGGACCGCGAGGCGCAAAGCCCGTTCGCGCTGTTGGATGAGGTCGCCTCGGCCCTGGCGCTCGACACCGCGCCGGTGACCTGGCCGGTCGGCCAGGCCGCGACCTTCGTCGGCACCTACGATTTGCGCGCGCGGACCATGCATCTGACCACGGAGCTGCCGCAGTCCGATCCCCGGATGCAAACGCTTGGCGAGGAAGTCGACCTGGTGCGCGCCGCTTTGCCGGAATTCGACGTCGAGTCGTTCAACGCCGGGCACCTGACGCCGGTCTATTTCGGCAGCGCGATCAAGGGCATCGGCGTCGCCGACCTGCTCAATGGGCTGGCCGAGTATGGCCCGCCGCCGCGCGCGCAGCCCGCCGACAAGCGGGTGGTCGAGGCGGGCGAACCCAGCCTGACCGCTCTGGTGTTCAAGATCCAGGCCAACATGGACCCGCAACACCGCGACCGCATCGCCTTCGCCCGGGTCTGCTCCGGCCGGCTGGTGCGCGGCATGCGGTTGAAGCAGGTGCGCACCGGCAAGCAGATTCCTCTCCATGCGCCGCAATTCTTCTTCGCCCGGGAGCGCGAAATCGCCGATGAGGCCTTCGCCGGCGACGTCGTCGGCATCCCCAACCACGGCACCTTGCGCATCGGCGACACGCTGACTGAGGGCGAGGACCTCACCTTCACCGGCGTGCCCTATTTCGCCCCGGAAATCCTCCGCCGGGTCCGCCTGGACGACGCGATGAAAGCCAAGAAACTGCGCCAGGCCCTGGTCGAACTGGCCGAGGAAGGCGTCGTGCAGTTGTTCCGTCCGCGCGACGGCGCCGCGCCGCTGGTCGGCGTGGTCGGCGTGTTGCAGTTGGACGTGCTGAAGGCCCGTCTCGCCGCGGAATACGGCGTGGCGATCGGCTTCGAGCAATCGACCTACAGCCTCGCCCGCTGGATCTCGTCGGACGACCGCGCGGCATTGACAAAGTTCATCGACGAGAACCGGAGCGCGATCTGCGACGATGTGGACGGCGATCCGGTGTTCCTGGCGACCTCGGCGTTCATGATGCGGCGGACGGAGGAGCTGGCACCCAGCCTGAAATTCCGCGACATCAAGGACGTTCACGTGGAGAAGATCGCCGCGTAACCAGCCGCCCGGTTGTATTTTACCCGTCCCGGTACCGCTTGACCGGGCCGTCTTTCACGGCAGAGTGCGCGTCTTGTGGGGCCGAGGATGCCGCGACGCCGGTGCCGGTCATTGGTACGAACGGGGGAACACGATGGCTGGCCTGTATTATGAGGAATTCTCGATCGGTCAGGAGTTCGAGCATCCCTGGACGCGCACCGTCACGGAAATGGACAACGTGCTGTTCACCACGATGACCATGAACGTGCAGCCGCTGCATCTGGACGCCGACTTCGCCAGCAAGACCGAGTTCGGCAAACCCCTGGTCAATTCCATCTTCACGCTCGGCCTCATGGTCGGCGTTTCGGTCAACGACACGACGATCGGCACGACGGTCGGCAATCTGGGCTTCTCCGACGTCCGCTTCCCCAAACCGGTGTTCGCCGGCGACACGCTCCGCTCACGGACCAAGGTGCTGACGATGCGCGAAAGCAAATCCCGCCCCGATGTCGGCATCGTCGAGTTCGAGCACACCTGCTGGAACCAGCGTGACGAGATGGTCGCGATCTGCCGCCGCCAGGCGATGATGCGTAAAAAGCCGAAAGCCTGATGCGCATTCTTTCGGCTTCCCCCGTCATGGCCCGGCTCAACTGGGCCGTTGCCGCCGTCACGATGCTGGTTGCGCGGTGCCGTCCTTCCCCCGTCATGGCCCGGCTCGTCCGGGCCATCTGGTACGGCTCGGTGCTGGTTCAGATGGCCCGGACGAACCGGGCCATGACGACGACGAGCCGGGCGATGACGACGACGCGGCGGGCCATGACGATAACGCGGCCGATGCTTCCTTCTCTCGGCCTGCTGGTCTTCCTCCTCGCCACCCCCGCGCTGGCGCAAATGCCGGGCGGCCCGCCCGCCGTCGGCGTCGTCACGGTCGCGCCGGCGACAATCACCGAAACCTCGGAATTCGTCGGCCGGGTGCAGGCGATCCAACGCGTTTCGCTGACCGCCCGCGTCACCGCCTTCCTGGAGCAACGCCAGTTCGTCGAGGGCACCGAGGTCCACGCCGGCGATGTGCTCTACCGGCTGGAGCGCGGGCCGTTCGAGGCGGATGTCGCGAACAAGGAAGCCGCCGTCGCCGACAGCAGCGCGCGTCTGGCGAACGCGACGATCCAGCTCAACCGGGCGCAGACGTTGTTGGGCACGCCCGCCGGACAGCGGTCCAACGTCGACGACGCGGTGGCGGCGCAACGCTCCCAGGCCGCGCAGCTCGCCGGCGCGCAGGCCGCGCTGCGGCAGTCGCGGATCAACCTGGACTACACCACGATCCTCGCGCCGATCGACGGCCAGATCAGCCGCACCGCGATCACGCCGGGCAATGTCGTCTCCCCCGGCAGCGGGCCGTTGGCGATGATCGTCAGCCAGGACCCGATGTATGTGACCTTCCCGGTCTCGGTGCGGCTGCTGACCGACCTGCGCGCGCGCTATGAAGGGCGCGGCGGGCTGAACGCCGTGCAGGTCCGGCTGAAACTCCCGGACGGCGCGCCGTACGATCAGAGCGGCAAGATCGATTACGTCGACCCGACCGTCTCCCCCGGCACCGACACGATTTTGGTCCGCGCCGTGATCCCCAACCCCATTCGGGGCACACCCGAGCCTGGGCGGCCGGTGGAGCGCACGCTGATCGACGGGGCATTTGTCACCGTCCTGGTCGAGGGCATCCAGCCGGTGACCGCCCTCGGGATTCCGCGTGCCGCCGTCATGGCGGACCAGAGCGGCAACTACGTCTACGTCGTCGGCTCCGACGACAAGGTGGAGCGCCGCCCGATCCAATTGGGCCAGTCGACCGCCACGCTGGCCGTCATCGCCGACGGCCTGAAACAGGGGGAGACGGTGATCCTCGAAGGGCTGCAGCGGGCGCGGCCCGGTATCCAGGTCAAACCGGGGCCGATCGGGCCCCAGCCGGGCGGACGCTGAGCGGATGATTTCAGCGGTCTTCGTCGATCGGCCCCGACTGGCGATCGTCATCTCCATTTTGATGACGCTGGCCGGCGTGCTCGCGTATCAGCGGATCGCGCTGTCGCAGTTTCCCGATATCGTGCCGCCGCAGGTCACCGTCTCCACCAGTTACCCCGGCGCTTCCGCCGCCGTGGTCGAGTCGACGGTCGCCCAGGTGCTGGAGTCGCAGATCGTCGGCGTCGACCGGATGATTTACATGAAGTCGAACAGCGCCAACGACGGCAGTTACAGCCTCGGGGTGTCGTTCGACCTTGGTACCAACGCCGACGTCGACACGGTCAATGTCAACAACCGGGTGCAGGCCGCGTTGGCGCGGCTGCCGGCCGAGGTGCAGCACCAGGGCGTCCTGGTCCGCAAGCGCTCCACCGCCATTCTCGAATTTCTGCAGGTCTACAGCGAAACCGGTGAGCAGCCGCCGCTGTTCATCAGCAACTATGTCACGATCAACGTGCTCGACCGGCTGGCCCGCACGCCCGGGGTCGGCGATGCGCTGCTGTTCGGACGGTTGGATTACGCGATGCGCATCTGGTTCAACATGAGCCGCATCGTCGCCCTGGGTCTCGCGCCATCCGACATCGTCGCCGCGATCCAGCAACAGAATGTGCAGGCCGCCACTGGACGGATCGGCTCGCGGCCGACACCGGACAGCACGCAGTTTCAGTTGAACGTGGCCACGCAGGGGCGTTTGACCACGCCCGAGGAATTCGCCCACATCGTGGTGCGGGCCAATCCCGATGGCTCCGTGCTGCGGGTCGGCGACGTGGCGCGCGTCGAGCTTGGCGCCGCCAACATGGACACCGAAAGCCGGCTCAACGGCGATCCGGCCGTGTCGATCGGGCTTTATCTGGCACCTGGCGCCAACGCGGTGCGGACCTCGGCGGCGGTGCAGGCGGCACTGGACGATTTGCAGACGCGGTTTCCGCCCGGGTTAAAGGCCCGGGTATTTTACGACAGCAGCAGCTTCGTCGCCGACACCCTGGCCGAGGTGCAATCGACCTTGCTGATCGCCTTCGGCCTCGTGGTTCTGGTGGTGTTTCTGTTTCTGGGCAACTGGCGCGCCACGATCATTCCGATCGTGGCGATCCCGGTCAGCTTGATTGGTTCGATCGCCGTGCTGATGGCGTTCGGATATTCGCTCAACACGATCTCGCTGCTCGCGATGGTGCTCGGCATCGGCATTGTCGTCGACGACGCGATCGTCGTGGTGGAAAACGTCGAGCGGGTGATGTCGGAGAATCCCGACCTCGATCCGAAGGAGGCAACGAAGAAAGCGATGGCGCAAATCACCGGTCCGGTGATCGCGATTTCGCTCGTGTTGTTGTCGGTGTTCGTGCCGATCGGGTTCATTCCGGGCGTGTCGGGCACGCTGTTCCGTCAGTTCGCGGTGACGATCAGCGTGTCGATGTTGATTTCCGCGATCAACGCCCTGACCTTGTCGCCCGCGCTGTGCGGCGTATTCCTGCGCCATCACGGCCACCCCCGCGGGCCGCTGGGTTGGATGTTGAGCGGCATCATCGGTGTTTGTAACGGTTACGCGTCGATCGTGCGCCCGTTGTTGCGCGTGTCGATCCTGAGCCTGGTGATGATCGCCGGCTCGGGTGTGGGCATTTGGTTGCTGGAGCGGCAAACGCCCACGGGCTTCCTCCCCGAGGAAGACCAGGGCGCGTTCTTCGTGTCGATCCAATTGCCCGACGGCGCGTCGCTGTCCCGCACCCGCGCGGTCGTGCGCCAGGTCGAGGACCTGGTCCGTCCCATGCCCCAGGTGGAGGGGGTGCTGTCGATCGTCGGATTCTCGTTGCTGGATGGCGGCAATCAGGCGAACTCGGCGTTTCTCGTCGTGCGGCTCAAGCCGTTTCAGGACCGCCTCGCCGCCGCCGATGGCGCGCGGGCCGTGATCGGCCAGGTCTATGGCGGTGTCAGTCAGATCAGATCGGCCAATATTTTCCCGTTCAGTCTGCCGCCCATCATCGGCCTGGCGACCAGTGGCGGCTTCGAATATCAGTTGGAAAACCTGGAAGGCCGCGACCCGGTCGAGATGGCGAGCGTCATGGGCGGGCTGGTCAGCGCCGCCAACCAGGATCCGCGGTTGAGCCGGGTGTTCGCCACCTTCACCGCGACAAATCCTTCGGTTTGGCTCGACGTCGATCGCGACAAGGCACAGGCGCTGGGTGTCGCGGTGTCCGACGTGTTCAACGCCTTGCAAACCACTCTGGGCGGCTTCTACGTCAACGACTTCAATCTGTACGGCCGGACCTGGGAGGTCATTCTGCAGGCCGATGCCGCGGATCGGAGCGATGTTTCCGCGATCGACCAAATCTACGTGCGCGACCGGGCCGGCGACATGATCCCGTTGCGTTCCGTCGCGGCCTCGCGCTTTGTCCTGGGGCCGCAGGTCATCAGCCGGTTCAACAACTATCGCGCCGTCACGGTGAACGGCGGGCCGCGCGCCGGGGTTTCCTCGGGCGACGCGTTGCAGGCGATGGCGCAGATTTCCGCGCGTACGTTGCCGGCGGGTTACGGCTACGAATGGTCGGGGACCGCCTATCAGGAAAAGGCCGCCGAGGGTCAGACATTCGGCATCCTCTCGCTCGCCGTTTTGTTCGCGTATCTGTTCCTGGTCGCTTTGTATGAAAGCTGGATGATCCCGATCCCGGTGCTGCTGACGGTCGCCGTCGGCGTGTTGGGCGCGTTCGGCGGTTTGCTGATATCGGGACTTTCGCTCGACCTCTACGCGCAGATCGGCATGGTCGTGCTGATCTCGCTCGCGGCCAAGAACGGCATCCTGATCGTGGAGTTCTCCAAGGAGCTGCGCGAGGCCGGAATGACCATCCGCGAGGCGGCCCTGCTGGGTGGGCGCATGCGGATCAGGGCCGTGCTGATGACCTCCTTCGCGTTCATCGTCGGCTTGATCCCCCTGGTCTGGGCGCATGGCGCGGCGATGTTGAGCCGCCGCGCGGTGGGAACGGCGGTGTTCGCCGGGATGATCGTCGCGACCTGCATCGGCGTATTCCTGATTCCGATGCTGTATGTGGTGTTCCAGACCTGGCGGGAGCGGGCGAAACAATTCATGGCGCGCCCGCATCGTGGGCGCCCGGTCCAGTCGACGGTGGTCGCCGATGGCCATGGCCGCGGCGAACACCCCGAGGCCCTGGCACGGCCCGCCGAACCGCGCCCTTGATCCATATCAATGAATGAACGCCTGGCGCGTCGCAAATTGACCGTATTGTAATCCCTCGCGGTCGTGATCATGCGTTTCGGCTTTGAAACCCTCGGGAACGCATCGATCGCGTTCCGCGAAGCGGGCCGCCCCGTACTGGTGACGGATCCCTGGCTGACGGGCACGTGTTATTTCGGAAGCTGGGGCCTGGACCGACCGCTGACGCAGGACGAACTGGCATTGGTTCAGGCCAGCGAATACGTCTGGATCTCGCACGGCCATCCCGACCACTTTCACGTCCCGTCGCTGGCGCTGCTGCAGCCGGATCAGAAGATCCTGCTGCCGGATCATTATAGTTCCGATATCAAAGACTTCCTCGTCCGGCGCCGCTTCGCGGTGGAGGTCACGCCGTACCGCGCCTGGAAGCAGTTGTCGCCCGGAATTCGGGTGCTGTGCCTCGATAATGAAAATCAGGATGCCATCCTGTTGATTGAAGCAGGAGACAGTCTTGTCGTCGACCTGAACGATTCGCCGCTGTGCGGGGAGCGGCGTTTCATCCGCGACATCGTCCGGCGCTACGACCGGAAACGGACCTACATGGCCGCGCTGTGCTCGAACGACGCGGACATGTTCAATCTGGTCGACGCCGAGGGGCGGCGCGTCATCGACCCGCCCGAACAGCGAAAGCCAGGGATGGTCTGGGCTTTGGCGCGGATCGCCGACTCTCTTGGTGTCGGTTCCTACGTGTCGTCCGCCTCGCAGCACATTTATGTGCGCCGCGACGCGGTGTGGGCGAATCCATACCGGGTCGGCTGGTCCGACGTCGTGCGCCATTGGACCCGGCCGGCGATCCGCGTCATCGAGCCGTTTGTCCGGGTCGACCTCGATACCGGCGAATACGAGCGAAAACACCCGGAGCAAACCTCCGACGTCAGCCAGATCACCGATGCGACGTCCGATGACGATTGGTCGGTGCCGCTGCGCGAAGAAGAGTGGGCGGCGCTATCCGATTTCTTCCAATCGATCGAAATTCTGCGGCCGTATATCGATTATCTCGAGTTCCGTGTCGCCGAGGAGACGCGCCGGATCTGGATCAATCCCGCGGCGCGGAGCAAAGCCGAAGCCCGGTTGCGCGGCATTGCCTTTCACGCCCCGGCCCACTCATTGATGGCCGCGGTGAAACTGGGCTATTTCGATGCCATATTGATTGGCAATTACATGACCACGGAACTACACAACGTGGCGCTGTATCCGCATTTCACCCCGATCGTCGCCAAGCTGGCCGGGGCCTCGGGCGTCCGGATGTTCGCGGCGTGGCGGCGATTCCGGCGGCGCTATTTCCGGCGCAATCCGGTCGGCTATCTGGAATGGCACTTCGCCGAGTGGTTAAGCGGCGTCACCGACATCGCCCGGTACTGGGCCGATCGTCTGCATATCAAACGGCCGTTGAAGATTATCTACCGGAAATATCTCGGCGACCCGGTCCGCTGACGGTTCGGTTGGCTTGCGACGCGTTCCCGTCATCGCGAGCAGCGTCGCGACGCGGCAATCTCCGGTCCCCCATGGCTGAAACGGGCTCTTGTCCTCCGATAGCCTCGCCGGCTTCGCGTCAACCGGCAAATTCAAGATACAGGGCTGAACAGTGGGAAAGCGTGAATCACGCTCTCAATCAATGGTGCCTTAAAGCATGATTGCTTCAACCTGAAGCAATCATGCTTTAAGGCGCCGCCAGCCAGGCCTCAAACCGGGTGCGTAACTTCGCCAGATTGTCGTGCCAGAACGCGTTGTCCACGCGCAACGCGCCGCCGGCGTTGGCCTGAAACGTCGGCGACACCGCCTGCTGCTCCGGTGTCAGCCAGTCGTTCATCCCTTTCGCCAGACCGGCATCGCCGCTCACCCGGAACAATCGCGCCTGCAACGACGGCGCGCCGGTGAAGTAAAGGAACTGCTGCGCCTCGCGGAGGTTTTGTGCCCCCTTCATGATGGCCCATGACCGGGGTTCGTACAGGCTGGCGGCGAACTGGATGCCGAAATTCCGCTTGTCGGCCCGATTCGCCATCACGATCACGTCACTGGGCGTCGCCGTCATCAACACATCGCCCGAGCCCAGGATTTTGGCGGCCTCGGCGGGGGTTTGCCACCAGACGATGTAAGGTTTGAGCTGATCCAGCTTGCGAAACGCGCGATCGACGCCGTCGGAGCTCGCGAGGGTCTTGTAGACGTCGCCCGGCGCGACACCGTCGGCCATCAGGGCGAATTCCAGCGCGCCGCGCACGCTCCGGGCGAGCCCGCGTTTGCCGGGGATCTTCGCCACGTCCCAGAAGTCCGCCCAGGTCGGGATGGCCTGAAATTTGTCGCGATCCCAGGCGAGGACGGTGTTGTGCAGGATCGCACCCACGCCGCAGTCGCTCACCGCCATCGGCGAGTAGTGATCCTTGCCGCCGATCGCCGACCAGTCGAGCTTTTCGAACGACCCATCGCCGCAGCCGGCGGCCAGTTCGTCGGCGTTGACCTGCACGAGGTCCCAGCCGCTTTCGGCCGCCTTGGTCTTCAGGACGTCCATGCCACCGTCCCAGCTGTCCTGGTGCACCGCGATATCGGTCGCGGCGGCGAAAGGCGGGACGTACGCCTCGGCGATCGCGGCCTGGGTCGCCTCACCGCGGGTGACGATCGTCAGGGCGTATGTGTTGGCCGGCCACGCGGCGAGCAACGCCACGGCGGCCAGTACTACGCGAGCGAGCATGAAACGTCCGGTCCGGGTTCAGGTCAGCGGGCCGGACGCTACAGTCCGGCGCGGTTCTCGGCAACGACTCCTATCGGTTCAGCCGCCGAGGATGGCGCCGACCGGCAGCTCCGCCTCGCCGGCGGCGACTTTCCTGCCGCCGTCCCAGCGGACGCGATGCACCTCGATGAAGCCGCCCTGGCCGTGGATGACGAGGCTGGAGCCGTTTTGCGCCACGACCTCGCCGATCTTTTTGCCCTTCACCTCGGAGAAGGTGCGGGCGATGCGTTTCGTGCACTCGAACAGAAACAATTTCTTGCCGTCGAGCGTGGTCCAGGCGCCGGGCGCGGGATTGCAGCCGCGAATCAGATTGTAGGTGAAGTCGACGTGCGAAGCCCAGGCGATGTGGGACTCGGCGTCGCGGATGATGCCTTCATAGCCGGCGTTGGGCTCGTATTGCGCCAGCGCGGGCGCGGTGCCGGCGACGACTTGTTCCGCGACCTCGACCAGCGCGGCGACGCCCATCGGGAAGACCTTGCCGAAATACAGGCTGCCGAGCGTGTCTTCGTCCTCGATCGGCACCGAGCGCATCAGGATCACCGGGCCTTCGTCCAGGCCGTCGGTCGGGCGGAAGATGCTGAACCCGGTTTCCTTGCGGCCCAGGATGATCGCCCAGCTCATGGACGAGGCGCCGCGGTGCAACGGCAGCAGGCTGGGGTGGAACTGGATGGTGCCGAATTTCGGGATCTCGCACAGCGCCTGAGGCACGAACTGGGTCACGAAGGCCATGACGCCGACCTGGACGTTGGCTGCCTTCATGGCGTCGAGCGCCGCCGGGTCGGTCAGTTTGGCGAACTGGTGCACGGTCAGCCCACGCTCCTGCGCGGCGAGGCGCAACGGGTCGGGACGGCCTTTCTCGGGCGCGCAGAACACGGCGGCGACCTCATCGCCGCGGTTCAGGAATGCCTCCATCGTGGCTTTGCCGAAATCCTGTTGGCCGATAATGGCGACGCGCATTGGTGTCCTCCCGTCCTGCATTGGCCGTCTTGCCTTGGACGAGTTTTGAACGGGCCGGGGCGCGCTGTCGAGGGTACGGCACATCCCGGGCGTCGCTTTCGCGGCGTGCGCCACCCAGAAACGACGAGGCCCCGCCATTACTGACGGGGCCTGATCCGCGGTCCCGGAAAGCTTGCCATCGCCTGGCACCGGGACCGGCCCGCCCGAAGGCGGGTCTTCCAAGCCCGGCACCGCCCGAAGGCGGCGTTGCGGGAACACAATCAATGTATGCCCTCGGTGCCGGTGGTTCAAGTCAGGCCCAACGCGGCTCTGACGCCCGCGATTATCGCGGCCAGCTCCACATCGCCAAGCTGGAACGTCTGGTACACACGGCGCCCGTGGATCCTTGCTTTCACGCGGTCAAGCCGCGCCAGCCCCACCGTCGCCACCACATCGCACTTTGCCCAGACCGCGCCACGGGCGGGCGGGTAAGCGCCGGGTGGCAAAACTGGTAGTGCCACGGTTCCACGGGCGCGGGCGCCACGCTGGACAGTGGCACGACGGTTACGAGCTGGACCGATCGGCGTCGGGGCGAGATCACCACGACGGGCCGGATCTTGACCATTTCCGGTGGCCGGAAGCCCGCGGAAAAGTCGCAGATCACGATGGCGCCGGGGCCAGGATGAAAGGTTAAAGGCACGGTGGATGCTCCAGGACACCCACAGTCGGAGCGCGCACAAGCAAATGCATAGCGAACCCAGTCTGTGGGTTGGTAGTTGCATTGCCGGGACGCCCAGCGTGCTGTCGCGCTGCCGACGCGGCAGCGATAAATGACAACCACGCATGAATACTGAGGCGATCAGCCGGAAGCAAGCGCGGAATGCGAGCCCGAAATCGATCTGGGCGCCGCAAACTGACCCCGGTGGCGTGGCGAACGAGTTGGATGGCACTTGAGGCATCCGCTGGCTTCCGGCAAACCGTGCGCCGCGCCAAAGACCAGCCGGAGACACGCCAATGACCGACGACGACACCATCATCGCCCGCCGCGACGGCCGGGTGGGGCGTATCCTGCTCAACCGGCCCCAGGCATTGAACGCCCTGACGCTGGGCATGGTCCGCGCCTGCACCCGGGCGCTGGAGGACTTTCGCGACGACCCGCACGTCCATGCCGTGGTGATCGAGGGCGCCGGCGACCGTGCCTTCTGCGCCGGTGGCGACATCCGCGCGCTGCGCGACGGCCAGTTGTCCGGCGACCGCACCGCTGTCGAGGCGTTCTTCCGCGAGGAATACGACCTCAATCTGATGATCTCGACCTATCCCAAGCCGTACATCGCGTTGATCGACGGCATCTGCATGGGCGGCGGCATCGGCGTTTCCGTGCACGGGCCGTACCGCGTGGCGACCGAGTTCGCGATGTTCGCCATGCCGGAAACCGCGATCGGCTTTTTTCCCGACATCGGCGGCACGTTCTTTCTGCCGCGGCTGCCCGGCCAGCTTGGCATTTATCTGGGCCTGACCGGCCTGCGGACGACGGGCGCCAACGCGGTGCACGCCGGGTTCGCCACCCATTTCACCTCGCGCGCGAACCTGCCCGCGCTGTCCGCCGCGCTGGCGGAGATCGGTGTCGCGGCCTTGGCCCGGTTCGCCGAGCCTTTGCCACCGCACTCGATCGCGCCGCATGTGGCCGCGATCGACCGCTGTTTCGCCGCCGATACCATCGGTGAAATCGCCGTCCGTCTCGCGGCCGAGCCGGACGGTTGGGCCGAAGCGGCGCTGAAGGCGTTACGCACCGCGTCTCCCACCGCTCTGGCCTTCACGCTGGAGGCATTCCGTCGCGGCGCGAACATGACGTTGAAAGATGCGCTGGACGCGGAATTCCGGCTGACCCGAACCACGATGGCGTATCCCGATTTCACCGAGGGCGTGCGCGCGATGGTGGTCGACAAGGACCGGCAGCCGAAATGGCGACCGGCGCGCATCGAGGACATCGATCCGGCTGTGGTCGCCGGAATGTTTCGCTGAAGCTGATTTGTATGGAGTTCTCTGTTCGTCATCGCGCCAGTCCCCCCTTGTCATCGCGCCAGTCCCCCCTGTCATCGCGCCAGTCCCCCCTGTCATTGCGAGCGAAGCGAAGCAATCTCCGCGGCAGAGCGCACGGCCAGCGAGAGTGCTGCGCTTCGCTCGCAATGACAGCGGCGGGGGTACCGGCCGCATCGTCGGCGGCGCGGGCACGCGCGCATTTTATTACACAGACAGATCGGATCACTCCATGTCGGACAACCTCCTCGCCGAACTGCCGGAAGACCAGGCGACCGGCGCCATCGCGGTGATTTACGATGAGGTCCGCCGGTTTTCCGGCGTGCCGTATGTCTCGTCTCTGCAACGTTATCTCGCCACCATGCCCGGTGTCCTCGAATGGGCCTGGGCCGCGATCCGGCCGGCGATGGTGTCGGGATTGGTCCCGGAGACCGGCTGGCGGTTGGCGAACAGCGTGAACCTGACGCCATTGCCACCCATTTCCGCAACGGCGCGCGCCGCGTGGCAGCTCGACATGGGCGCCTACGCGACCATCGGCGCGATCGCCGAGAATTTCGTGCGCGTCTCGCCGGTGAACCTGATGACCGGAGCCTGCCTCCGCCTGCTGCTGACCGAGCCGCCGCCGAACGGACCCGGCATTGAGGGCGTCTGGAGCCCGCCCGCGATGCTGCCGCCCATGCCGGGCAACGTCGATCCGCTGGCGTTACCGCCGGAGCAGAGGGCCGTGCTGATGCGCTTCGCCACCGAGGTCGACGGTGCCCCGTTCATTCCGGCATTGTATCGGCAACTCGCGCGCTTTCCGGCGTTTCTGGCCTGGCTCGCGGACGAACTGGTGCCGCGGCTGACCGACCCGGCAACCAATGCCGCGCGCGCCGCGTTCCGGGCCGCCGCCCAGGAAGCCGCGCCGGCGATCGTGCGGCGGTTGCCCGGTTTGCCGCCCAGCCCGGTACCCGACCCCGAGACGGCACGCCGGGTGCTGGCCACCATCGATCGTTACGCTGAGACCAGCCCCGAGATGATGATGTTCGGCCGGCTCATTCTGGACGCGATTTAAGTTCCAGGTGCGACGACCGCGCCGGACGCGATCAGCGCCGCGATCAGCGCCGCGTCGTAGCCAAGCACGTCACGCAGAATCTCCGTCGCGTTCTGACTGAAGCCGGGCGCCGCCACCGGATCGGCGAGCGGCGTGCCGTGCAACTGGAACGGCAGGCGAATGTTCGGCACCGTTCCCACCGCCGGATGCGGAATCGCGTGCACCAGGCCGCGGGCCTTCATCTCCTCGGAGCCGAACGCTTCCGCGATCGAATTGATCGCGCCCGCCGGCACGCCCGCCGCGCGCATCTTCGGGAGCCACCAGGCGCGCGGTCGCGTTTTCAGGATGTCGCCGACGATCGCCAGCAAGGCATCCCGGTTGCGCGTGCGTTCGCGCGTCTTCGCGTAATCCGGATGTTCGGCGAGATCCGGACGCTCCAGCACCCGCACCGCCAGCCGCTGCCAGGTCCGGTCGTTCGCGCAGGCGACGAAGATCGGCCCATCCGCGGTCTCCAGTGCCGCGGTCGGCACGGTGTCGCGGCTGTTGTTGCCGAACCGCGTCGGTTCGTCGCCACTGACGAGGTAATTCATCGCGTGGAACCCGACCATCGTCACGGCGGTGTCGAACAGTGCTGATTCAATAAATTGACCACAACCCAGACGCTCCCGCGCGAACAGCGCGGCGAGCACGGCATTGCTGGTCATCATCGCGGTACTCATGTCCATGATGGACGGGCCGGCCCGCAGCCCCACGCGTTCGGGCTCGCCGTTCATCGACATGAAGCCGGATTCCGCCTGGGTGATCGGATCGAAGCCGAGACGATCCTTCAGCGCCCCGTCGCGCCCGTAGGCCGACACCGATGCATAGATCAGCCGCGGGTTGGCGGCGGCGACGGTCGCGTAATCCAGGCCGAACTTCGCCATCACACCGGTGGAGAAATTTTCCAGCACCACATCGGACCGATCGATCAGCGCGCGCGCGATCCGCCGTGCCTCAGGCTGGGTCAGGTCGAGCGCAATGCTCTTTTTGTTGCGGTTGGCCCAGAGATACGGCGCGCCCTCGTGTTCGGTAACCGGCGGGCGGATGCGGCGGAAATCGTCGCCGCCATCGGCCTTTTCGATCTTGATCACCTCGGCGCCGAGATCGGCGAGGATCATCGAACACATTGGACCAGCGATGAAATGGCTGAAATCGGCCACCCGAATTCCGGCGAGTGCCAATGGCGCGCCGGTTGGCCTCGGGACGGGCGGGGACAGTGTGGGCCGTTCAGGTTTCGGCGACATGGTGTTCTCCCTTTCCGGCGCCGCTTCCTCGCCGCTGCCGGTGACAGTATCGCCCAGCGGTTCGCTGTCCAGAGCGCTTCCCCCTTCCGGGTTGCCGTGCGGACGGATAAGACTGCCGCGCCATGAGCGTCGAGATCGTCACCTTCGGTTGCCGCCTGAACACCTACGAGAGCGAGGTGATGCGCGGGCTCGCGTGTGCCGGGGAGGTGCGCGGGCCAAGCCGCGGCGCGGCGGATACCGTGATCGTGAACACCTGCGCGGTGACCGCCGAGGCCGAGCGCCAGGCGCGGCAGGCGATCCGCCGCCTGGCCCGCGAGCGGCCGGACGCGCGCATCGTGGTGACCGGCTGCGCGGCCCAGATCGACCCGGCCGCCTGGTCCGCGCTGCCCAACGTCCACCGCGTGTTGGGCAACACGGAAAAGCTCCAACCGGAGAGCTGGGCGGACGGCGCCGGCTCGTCGGTCAGCGACATCATGACCGCGCGCGAGACGGCGGCGCATCTGGTGACCGAGTTCGCCGGCCGGGCTCGCGCCTTCGTCCAGGTGCAGCAGGGCTGCGATCACCGCTGCACGTTCTGCGTCATTCCGTTTGGCCGCGGTCCCAACCGCTCGGTGCCGATCGGCGCCGTGGTGGCGCAGGTGCGCGGCCTCGTGGAACACGGGTTTCGCGAGGTGGTGCTGACCGGTGTCGACATCGCCTCCTATGGCCCCGATTTGCCGGGCCGGCCGGGCCTGGGGCAGTTGGTGCGCCGGCTGCTGACGCAGGTGCCGGAGTTGGCCCGGCTGCGCCTGTCATCGCTCGATCCGGCGGCGATCGACGCCGAGCTGTGGCGGCTCATCGCGGAAGAGCCGCGCCTGATGCCGCATCTGCATCTGTCCTTGCAGGCCGGCAGCCAGCTGATTCTGAAGCGGATGAAGCGGCGGCACTCGCCGGCGGACGCGGCGGCGGTGATCGCGCGGGCCCGCGCGGCGCGGCCGGGGATCGCGATCGGCGCCGATCTGATCGCGGGTTTCCCGACCGAAACGGATGCGCTGTTCCAGGAAACCCTGGACTTCGTCGAGACGAACGCCCTGCCCTTCCTGCACGTGTTCCCGTACAGCGAGCGGCCCGGCACGCCCGCCGCCCGCATGCCGTCGGTGCCGAAGCCGCTGCGGAAGGAGCGCGCGGCACGCCTGCGTGCGGCCGGCCTGGCCGCGACCCGGGCTTTCTTCGCGACCCAACAGAACCGGATTGTCTCGATCCTCGCGGAAACCGGCCGCACCGGCCACACCGAGCATTTCGCCCCGGTCCGTCTGGTGTCGGAGACCACGCCCGGCGTCCTGCTCGCCGGCCGGGTGATCGGCACCGCGGGCGATGCGTTGCTGGCCGAGGCCGCCTAATGGCACTCGGAAGCTTCTTCAACCGGCTCAAGGAAGGTCTGTCGCGCAGCACCTCCCGGATCACCGAGACGCTCACCACGGTGTTCAAGAAGCGCCGGCTCGATGACGAGGCGCTGGAGGAACTCGAGGAACTGCTGATCTCGGCCGATCTCGGCGTCGACGCCGCGGCCCGGGTGATCGCCGCGTTCCGCCGCTCGCGGTTCGGCAAGGAAGTCACCGACGAGGAGATCAAACAGGCCCTGGCCGAGGAAATCGCCGCGATCCTGACTCCGGTGGCGAAACCCCTGCTGCTCGACCCGGCCCGCAAGCCGCATGTCGTGCTGGTGGTCGGCGTGAACGGCACCGGCAAGACGACGACGATCGGCAAGCTGGCACAGCAATATCACGATGAGGGCAAGCGCGCGGTGCTGGTCGCGGGCGATACGTTCCGCGCGGCGGCGGTGGAACAACTGCAGATCTGGGGCCAGCGCGCCGGCGCGCCGGTGATCGCCGGCGGGCCGAACGCCGACTCGGCCGGGCTCGCGTTCGACGCGCTGACGAAAGCCAGGGCGGAGGGCGCCGACGTGCTGCTGATCGACACGGCGGGGCGGCTGCACAATAAGGCCGCGCTGATGGAAGAACTGGCCAAGATGATCCGCGTGTTGCGCAAGCAGGACGCGACAGCGCCGCACTCGGTGCTGCTGGTGCTGGACGCGACGACCGGTCAGAACGCCATCCAGCAGGTGAAGGTGTTCAAGGAGATGGTGGACGTGACCGGTCTGGTGGTCACCAAGCTCGACGGCAGCGCGCGGGGCGGGATCGTCGTGGCGTTGGCGGAAACCTTCGGATTGCCGGTCCATGCGGTGGGAGTGGGCGAACAGGCGTCCGACCTTCGCCCGTTCGACGCCTTCGATTTCGCTCGTGGCCTGGTGGGAGCGGACCAGCGCCTGCTGGATCAGGCGGTGGGCTAATACCGGCTGGCGACAGGAATGACGGCCGGCTCTCCCAGCGTCCCGGCCCGGCTCGTCCGCGCGGGCGGCGGCGTCCGTCGCGGCGGAAGCCGCCTCGCGGGTGCCTAAGAAACCGTCAGGATTTTTTACAGGCCGCCCCGACTATTGCCAAACCGTTCCAATAACATCTTGATATGTATAAGCCTTCACTCCTGGCACGCAGTGTGCATCCCGAGGAATTAAGGCGCAAGACGGGCATATCAGCCCGCGCGGGCGCGCCGACTTCATGGCCCACGTGGGGACGCCGGGCCAGGATATGTGGGGAGATAAGCCTTTGACGCGAGACGAAGAAGAGCGGTTACCCAGACTATTGACCTCATGCGTGGCGGTGCTGCTGATCATGGCCGCCTTCATGTTGCATTATCTGCCTCGGGAATTCGCGATGGTCATGATCTCCTGGGTGATGTTGTCCATATCGGTCGGCATCTCGTTCGGCCATTGCGTGCTGAACGAACCATAGGCGGCTGTCCGTAACACCGCGGCTTCACCCTTATCGAATGACAATCGCCCGCCCGTGACGGCGCGATCAGACTTCGTCGACCCGTTCCACACCCGGCAGGATCGTCAATGCCTGCGCCAGTCTGGGTGTCACGCTGTAACCGCCCGGCAACGCGATCTCGACGCTCCGCTCGGTCCCGATCCGCGGCACCAGGATCACCCTTCCCTTGCCGGAACCCTGCCGGGCGAGCAAATCGCGGATATGCGGCACCGCTTCGGTCTCGCGCAGCCAGATACGGATCGACGCCCCGGCTGACGCCGCCGCCTCGTCCAACGACACGACGTCCTGCGCGGTCACCCGGATCGCCTCGCCCTCCACCTTCAGATCCGCCGACACCAGCACGTTTGCGCCATGCGCCAGCGTCTCCCGCGAGCGGGCCAGCACTTCGCTGAAACAGGTGACCTCGACCGAGCCGGAGGCGTCGGAAATCCGCACCCAGGCCATGCGGCTGCCGGTCCGGGTGATCCGCTCCTTGGTGGCGACGACGGTGCCCGCGATCTTCACGCGAGTGACGCCGGTCCGCGCCCGCGCCTCCACCTCCATCGCCCGCACCGCGCCCAGACGCCGCAGCGCCTGGGCATAAGCGTCCAGCGGGTGGGCGGTCAGGTGGAAGCCGATCGCCTCGGCCTCGAACGAAAGCCGCTCCAGCAGGCCCCAGTCCGGCGTGTCCTGCATGCGGAGCGGATCGGGTTTGCTCGACACGCCGCCGAACAGCCCGATCTGGCCGCTTGCCTGTTCCTCCCGCCGGGCCTGGGCGCGGCGCATGATGGTTTCGGCGGCGGCGAACAGACGCGCGCGGTTGGGCTCCAACCGATCGAAGGCGCCCGCCCGCACCAGGCTTTCCAGCTGCGCCCGGCTGAGCTGGCGGGGATCGATCCGGTCGGCGAAATCGGCGAGATCGGCGAACGACGTCGCACCGCGTGCCTCGACCACGGCCACCATGGCGGCGTGCCCGACCCGCTTCACGCCGGCGAGCGCGTAACGGATCGCCAACCGCCCATCCACCAGCCGTTCGACCGAGAAATCCGCCGCCGACCGGTTGATATCCGGCGGCAGGATCGCGATGCCGCCATACTCCGCCTCCTGCTTCAGCGCCGCGAGCCGGTCGGTGTTGTTGATCGCGAGACTCATGCACGCGGCGATGAACACCTCAGGATGGTTCGCCTTCAACCACGCGGTCTGGTAGGCCACCAGCCCATAAGCCGCCGCGTGCGATTTGTTGAAGCCGTAGTCGGCGAATTTCGCCATGAGGTCGAACACCTCCGTGGCTTTCGCCGGCTCGATGCCGCGCTCGATCGCGCCTTTGGTGAAGATGTCGCGCTGCGCTTCCATCTCCGACGCGATCTTTTTGCCCATCGCGCGGCGCAACAGATCGGCGGAGCCGAGCGAGTAGCCCGCCATGGTTTGCGCGATCTGCATGACCTGTTCCTGATAGACCACGATGCCGTAGGTCTCGGCCAGGATGTCGTGAATGACGGGGTGTGGTGCCTCCCACTTCTCGCCGTGTTTGCGGCGGCAGTAATCCGGAATGTTGGCCATCGGGCCGGGACGATACAGCGCGACAGTGTTGATCAGATCCTCGAACCGGTCGGGCCGCATCTGGCGCAGCGTGTCGCGCACGCCCTGGCTTTCCATCTGGAACACCCCGCCCGCCTCGCCGCGTGCCAACATCTCGTAAGTTTTCTTGTCGTCGAGCGGCAGATGCTTCAGATCGACGGTGACGCCGAGCTTTTTCAGGAAACCCTCGGCGCGGTCCAGGATCGTCAGCGTGGTCAAACCGAGGAAGTCGAATTTCACCAGCCCCGCCAGCTCGACGTGCTTCATCGAGTATTGCGTGACCAGGAAATCGGATTTCGGATCTTTGTAGAGCGGAACGAGCTCGACCAAGGGCCGGTCGCCGATCACCACGCCGGCGGCATGGGTCGAGGCGTGGCGATACAGACCCTCGATCTGCAAGGCGATTTCCAGCAGGCGAGCGATGCCCTCATCCGAATCACGCAGCGCCTGCAGGCGTGGCTCGCCGTCCAGCGCCTGTTTCAGGGTGACTGGTTTGGCGGGATTGTTCGGGATCAGTTCGGCGACGCGGTTCACCTGACCGTAGGCCAGACCGAGGACGCGCCCGACATCGCGCACGGCGGCGCGTGCCTGCAGCTTGCCGAATGTGATGATTTGCGCGACGCGGTCGGCGCCGTATTCCTGACGCACGTACTCGATGACCCGGTCGCGGCCTTCCTGGCAAAAGTCGATGTCGAAATCGGGCATCGACACGCGTTCCGGATTGAGGAACCGTTCGAACAGCAGATTGAACCGGATCGGATCCAGATCGGTAATGGTCAAAGCCCAGGCGGCGACGGAGCCGGCACCGGAGCCGCGGCCGGGGCCGACGGGAATGCCTTGTTGTTTCGCCCACTGAATGAAATCGGCGACGATGAGGAAATAACCCGAGAACCCCATCGACGCGATGACATCCAGTTCGTAATCGAGGCGCTCGCGATATTTCGTTCGTGTCGCGTCATCCGCGCCAATGTCGTCCATACGGACCCGCAGCCCCTCGATCGCCATGGCGCGAACGGTTTCCTCTTCGGTGGCGCCGGCGTGGACCTTGGGGCAAACCGGCAGCAGGGGTTTGCGGGTTTCCGCCATGACGGCACAGCATTTCGCGATCGCGATGGTGTTGTCGCAGGCTTCCGGCAGATCGGCGAACAGCGCGCGCATGACCGGCGCCGGCTTGAACCAATGTTCCGGCGTCACCCGCCGGCGGTCCTGCTCGGACAGCAACCGGCCCTCGGCGATGCACAGCAATGCGTCCTGCGCTTCGTACATGGCCGGCGTCGCGAACATGCAATCGTTCGTGGCGACGAGCGGCAGACCGAACGCGTCCGCCAGCGCGATCAGCCCAGGCTCGATCGCCGGTTCGACCGGCAGGCGATGGCGGTGCAGCTCCATGATTGTCCGGTCTGGAAACGCTTCGGCCAGCGCGGCGAGCAGGTGTTCCGCTTCCGGCTTCTGCCCCTCGGCGAGCAGGCGCGCGATCGGTCCGGTGGTGCCGCCGGTCAGCAGGAACAGCCCCTCGGCATGGGCGCGGAGCACGTCGAGCGGCAGACTGGGTTTCAGCGACGGGTCGGTGTCGAGAAAGCCGATGGACGACAGGCGTTGCAGGTTCGCGAGGCCCGCCGCGTCGCGCGCGAGCAGCACCAGCGGGTCCGGCGCCAGCCGCGGGTTGTCGGCGCGGGTCAGGGCGATCTGGCAGCCGATGATGGGCTGCACGCCTTTGCCGGTGCAGTACTGGGAGAACTCCAACGCGCCGAACAGATTGCCGGTGTCGGTGATCGCGACCGCCGGCATGCCGGCGTCCCGGGCCAAAACGGCGATTTTGTCCACCTTGATGGCGCCCTCGCTGAGAGAGAAGGCGGAATGGACGCGGAGATGGACGAAGTCAGCGTGGGGCATGGGGAGTAATGTAGGCGGCCCGACCGAGTCGTGGGAGAGGGCGCGCGGAAGGTCGTCGCGAACCCCGCCCCCTGTCATTGCGATCGAAGCGAAGCAATCTCCGTCAGCGGGAGACCGGGAGATCGCCTCGTCGCTTCGCTCCTCGCACTGACATGAGGAACACGCCAAAGCCCGTGCCCTTACGGCCCGGCAGCGCCCAGAATTCGCGCGTCGTAGCGCCCCATGGCATGATCACTGGATACCAGAACCAGATTTTCGATCATTGCCTGCGCGATCAGCATGCGGTCGAACGGATCGGCATGGTGACGCGGCAGTGCCCCCGCGGCGATCGCATGCGCCGGCAGGATCGGCAGCAGATCGAACCCCATCCGTCGCGCGATGTCGTCAAACTGATCGATTGGAAACACCAGCCGGCCGATCGCGCGCTTGATCGCGATTTCCCAGACCGTGACGCTGCTGACGCAAACCTGGTTTTCCGGCGTCGCCACCGCCCGGCGCTGATGGTCTTCCAGGCGGATCGGCGACGCCACTGCCCAAATGAAGACATGCGTGTCGAGCAGCAGATTCAGCGCGATTCGCCCGCGAACGCCGCGCCGATCTCATCCGGTAGCGGATCGTCGAAGTCGTCGCCCACCGTGACCTGGCCAGCCAGCAGTCCCAGAGGGCGCGGCGCAGTGCGGCGGGCCAATGGGACGAGGCGCGCCAAAGGACGTCCGGCTTTGGCGATCACGATCTCCTCACCGCGAGCGGCACGCTCCACCAGGTTCGAGAGATTGGTCTTGGCGTCGTACAGATTAACGGTCTCCATGCCGGCCTCCTGACCAACGTTGGTCAGGATGTGAGCCGCCGGTCGCCTGGCGTCAAGCCAAATGTGCGTGCCCCACCAGGTGCCCTTGAGGCCAACGCCGCGGTCCACACGATCCTGGTTCGGCTCGACGGGCCAGTGTGTTGATCCAGATGGTCCGGTCAGGCCGGACCATGACGAAAGATCACCCGCCAATCCGCTCGATATCCGCCCCGCACGCCGCCAGTTTCCGCTCCACCGCCTCATACCCGCGATCCAGGTGGTAGACCCGGTTCACCACCGTCTCCCCCTTGGCGCCCAGCCCGGCCAGGATCAGCGACAACGACGCCCGCAGATCCGTCGCCATCACCGGCGCGCCCTTCAGCGACGGCACGCCACGCACGATCGCCGAGGCGCCGTGCACGTTGATCCGCGCCCCCATGCGGTTCAGTTCCGGGACATGCATGAAGCGATTCTCGAAGATCGTTTCGGTCACCATCGAGGCGCCCTCGGCCACCGACATCAGCGCCATGAACTGCGCCTGCATGTCGGTCGGGAAGCCCGGATACGGCTCGGTCATCGCGTCGGCGCCATGCAGCCCGTTCAGGCGCTTCACCATCAACCCGCCGGGTTGTTCCAGGATCTCCACGCCGGCCTCGCGCAGGGTCCGCACCGTCGCGCCCAAATGCTCCAGCCGGGCGTCGCGCAGGAACACCGACCCGCCGGAAATCGCGGCGGCGCAGGCATAGCTGCCGGTCTCGATCCGATCCGGAATGATGGTGTGGCTGGCGCCGTGCAACCGGTCCACGCCCTCAACCACCAGCTTGTCGGTGCCGATACCGCTGATCCGCGCGCCCATACGGACGAGGCACTCCGCCAGGTCGGTGATCTCCGGCTCCCGCGCCGCGTTCGCCAGCACGGTCTGGCCGTCGGCCAGGGCGGCGGCCATCAGCAACTGCTCGGTCGCGCCGACGGAGACAAACGGAAACACGATCGTGGCGCCACGCAGCCGGCCGGACACACGGCCGTCGATATAGCCGCCATCGAGGTCGAACGTGGCGCCCAGTTGCTCCAGGCCCTTCAAATGCAGGTCGATCGGCCGCGTGCCGATCGAGCAGCCGCCGGGCAGCGAGACCCGCGCCTCCCCCACTCGCGCCAGCAAGGGACCCAGGACGAGCACCGAGGCGCGCATTTTGCGCACGATGTCATACGGCGCTTCGGTGTTGGTGATCGAACCGCCAATCGACAGCGTCCGCCCGTCGTTGCCCACCGGATCGACCGCCAGCCCATGCTGGGCCAGCAGCGCGCTCATCGTGTCGATGTCGGCGAGTTTCGGCACGTTGGCCAGGATCACCCGGTCCTCGGTCAACAGGCCGGCGGCCATCAGCGGCAGCGCGGCGTTCTTGGCACCGCCGATCTGGATTTCCCCCGCCAGAGGCCGGCCGCCGCGGATACGAATTCGGTCCATTTTGGCTACATCCTTGGCAGCGCGGTGCCGCGCTGTCCCATATATTTCCCGGCTTTCCCGGCATAGCTGACCTCGCACGGCTCGTTGCCCTGGAGGAACAGAAACTGACAGATGCCCTCGTGCGCGTAGATGCGCGCCGGAAGCGGCGTGGTGTTGCTGATTTCGATCGTCACCTGGCCTTCCCACTCGGGCTCCAGGGGGGTGACGTTCACGATGATGCCGCAGCGGGCATAGGTGGATTTGCCCAGACAGATCACCAGGATGTCGCGCGGGATGCGGAAATACTCGATGGTATGACCGAGCGCGAAGCTGTTCGGCGGGATGATGCAGGTGTCGGTCTTGCGGTCGACGAAACTCGTGGGCGCGAAATTCTTCGGATCGATCACCGCCGAGTCGATATTGGTGAAAATCTTGAAATCGTCCGCGATGCGCGCGTCATAGCCATAGCTGGACAGGCCGTAGCTGATGACTCCCTGGCGTCGTTCCCCCTCCTCGAAGGGTTCGATCATGCCCTGGGTCGTGGCCATATGGCGAATCCAGCGATCGGACATGACGCTCATGGCGCGGCGGGGACTCCGGGTGGTAAGGGACGCCCCTCGGGGCGGCGCCCCTGGTCTAATCCGCGCCGCGCCAGGGTGTAAACCCGGTGTAACGCCTGGACGGCCCGCGAGACGGACCATGGACGATCATTAAGACGGACCGACATGACCGATGCCGCCACACGCGCCGATGCCGTCCTGGGCACTCGTCCCGACGCCCGCCCCGCGCGAGACATCAGGATCGACATCATCCGGGGCTGGCTGCAACTGACGATCTTCGCCAGCCACGCGGCGGGCTCATGGATCGGCGCCTGGCTGATCCACGGCGCGTGGGGGCTATCGGACAGTTCCGAGCAGTTCGTCTTTCTGTCCGGCCTGATGCTGGGCTCGGTGTTCGCCCGCAAATCGACGCGCGAGGGTTTTCCGAACGCGACCCGCGACATGGCGCTGCGCACGCTGCGGCTGTACCGCGTGCATCTGATCACGTTCTTCCTGTTCGGCGGCATGATCATCGCCGTCACCAACAGCGGGCTCTGCCCAGGTGAGGTGAAGCGGCTGGGGTGGAGCTTTCTGGTGACGGATCCGGCGCGCGCGATCCCGGCGGCGCTGACCACGCTGTATCAGCCGAATTACATGGACATCCTGCCGGTGTTCATCTGGTCGATGGCGGCACTCCCGGCGTTCGCGTGGCTCGAGGGCCGGATCGGCACCTGGGCTCTCGCCGCGCCGTTCGCGCTTTATCTGGCGGCCTGCCTGGTCGGGCTGGCGCCGCCGAGCCTGGGGCCGGACACCGCGATCGGCTTCAACCCGCTGGCCTGGCAAATGCTGTTCATGCTGGGGGTGTATCTCGGGCGGCGGTTGTTGCTGTACGGGCGGACGATCCCGCCATCGCGGGCGCTGACCGCGGCCGCGGTCGTGGTGCTGGTTACGGGCCTGATCCTGCGTCTGAACTGGTTCGGCGCACTGCCGTTCGATCTGGGCATTCCCGAAAGCGACTGGATCATCGGCAAAGATGGGTTGGCTCTGCCGCGGGTGGTGCATGCCCTGGCCCTGGCGCTGGTCGTCGCTCGGCTGACCCCGCGCGAGGCGCCGTGGATGCAGAGCATGCTGGGGCGCTGGCTGGCGGCGGCGGGGCGGCACAGCCTGCACGTGTTCTGTCTCGGGCTGTTTCTGTCATGGGCGGTGACGGCGGTGTTCCGGTTCTGGCCGTCCCTGATGCTGCTGCTGGACCCGCCGCTGATCCTCGCGGGCTGCGCGATCCTGCTGTGGTTCGGGATGTGGCGGGACCGCGGTCGCGACGGCGGCCGTCCTTTGCCGAATCTGGGCCAGCCGGTCGGGTCGGGGCGCCTCGCCTGAGGCACGGCGCCAACCACTTCGGCGCCAACCCAACCTTGCGAACAATAGCGCCCGCCATCATCTTGCCGTGACCTCGACCGTTCCCGCCAGAACGCTTTATCTGTGTGCATCTGTGGTTCGATTTTTCTTTGCCCGGTGCCCCGCCGGTGCGCGGCGTTGGCAAAGGCAAGAGAACCACAGATACCCACAGATACGCACAGATACACACAGATGATCCCGGACTTGGAACGGATCGGGTCCCAGGCGGCAGGTGCGAAATTAGCTGGCGCCGTTGCACTCGGGCGGCGCGATGACGGGATGCAACGGACACCGCGCCATCGATCGACGCGCGGTGATCAGGCGCCTTTGAACTGGCCTTTGCGTTTCTCGACGAACGCACGCCGCGCCTCTTTCGCGTCCTCGGAATGTTGCAGGATGGGACTGGCGTTCGACGTCAGCACCATGGTGTTCTCCAGCGTGCTGTCCACCGCGGTCCGCATGATGCGCTTGCTGACCCACTGCACCAGCGGCGGAATTTCCATCATCCGGGCACACAGTGCGCGCGTGGTTTCCTCCAGCTTTTCCGAGGGCACCAGGTGGTTCAGCATGCCCCACTGAAACGCCCGCTCGGCGTCCAGTTGTCCGGTATAGACGAACTCCAGCGCCCGCCCGAGGCCGACCATCTTCGGCAAATAATACGAGCCGCCGTTCTCGATGATCTGCCCGGCGTTGTGGTAGCCGATAAAGCGGGTCCGTTCGCAGCCGATCCGGATGTCACAGTGCAACGCCATGTCCATGCCCGAGCCGACCGCCGGCCCATTGATCATCGCGATGGTCGGCTTGCGGATCAGCGAAATGTCGCGGTGCAGGTCGGTGAACCCGTGGTAGAAATGCTGCCGCGTGCCGTCCAGCCCCTCGTGCGGGCTGCGATTGCCGGGGAAATTTTGCCCGGTGATGTCCGCTGACGCGCTGGAGCCGAGGTTGGCGCCGGAGCAGAAGCCACGGCCCACGCCGGTCAGCACGATGACGCGGATGTTGGGATCGTCATCGCCGGCCCGCATGTATTCGCCGACCTTGGCGACGGTGCCGTTTTCCTCGGCGGTCCCGACGAGGGCGTTCATCCGCTCCGGGCGGTTGAATTTGATCCAGAGGATGCCGGAGTCTTCCGGTTCGTAGAGCAGATAGTCGACCAGGTTCGGTCCCATGGGTGGTTTCCTCCGTTGTCGATCTGGCGGGTGGCGCGGCGTTCGGGCCGGTGCGGTCATGCGATCGCGGCATATCGCACTATAAGACCAGGACTGGCCGATCGAGAAACCCGGCGCCACGTCGCCGATTCAGGTGGTACGGCATCGATTGGTGCGCCTTGCCGCGCCTTCTGGAGATTCGTCGTGGCTTGCCTCGCGCGATGCCCGCCGGTTTCGCAGGTTATCGGCCGGCAGCGAAAGGCAGTGTGCGGTGAGCACAACTCTGTTCACGATAGATACTTGCTTGCGCGGTCATTGGGGTTCGCGGCAAGAGCCCCGCCCAACTTCCGCGCTGTCGCGAACACGAGGCCGCGATTAAGGCTGTCATTGTTGAGATGACCGATGCCTTTGATAAGCACGATCCAATCGCGGCAAGCAGCATGGATACGCCGGATGAGGGTTTCACCGATATCAGGTGGAGAGTCAGCGAAAGGCTCGGCCTAGATTGAAAAACACTTGCCGCGGGGTTTTCAATCAGGCTGAAAGCCCCCAGATGAGACCTTATCCTGGCAAATCTCCCGCGAATTGGCAACAGCTTTCCTCACAGCTTTCCTCACGGTGCCCGGGGTTAATCGCGGCGGAAGCCTGGCTTGCGTGAGAGGCCGAAAGGTGGCAACGTATACGTCAGTCTGGTCGGTCGGTTCGGCGATCGGAGGATAGCCGGTCTCAGGACACGGCAAGTGCTCAAAATTGCTGGTAGAACGCGAAATGTCCGCTCAACAATAAGCGTACCAGCCAAGGATTAACATCAATGCCATCAATGATCATCCACGACAGCCGCCTACACGGGAAGACGCCAACGCGGTACAACTACGTGATGCAAATCGATGAACATACGACACTTCGCCACATTATTGGAACCGTGGCGCATTACGGTCACATGCAAAAACTGTCGCCGCTGCACATTCTCTGTCACGGGTACGAAGCGAACTGGGACCTCAGGGGGCAGTTGTGTATGCCTACCGCTCATGGGGGTTTCGGTCTCCAGCTGGGCAGGGACAACCTTAGCCTGTTCAATGTCACGCAGACCACCGCCTGGAAAGGCCTTGTCGATGTGATCGTGGTGTTCGCCTGCGCACCCGCGGATACTGGGCCCGGTAATGTTGGGACCTACGCTGATGGCAAGCGCTTCATGGGTGAGTTGGCGCTTTGGACTGGATCGCGCGTGATAGCCGCGCGTGACACGCAAATCTATAATGACGCTTCCGGCAGGACGACGATCGATTTCGGGGCATGGGAAGGACCGGTTTACGAATTCTCGTCCGCCAATCCCGACGGCCAGGTTATTGTCGATCCATCTCGCTACAAGGTATTGGGATA
>Ga0181536_10001444_pt1 | contig 27869 bp, 21 predicted proteins | sample PEATcosm2014_Bin_41_FD_121105 | JGI IMG/M metagenome (GOLD analysis project Ga0181536, IMG submission 121105) | Peatland microbial communities from MTU Mesocosm Facility, Houghton, MI, USA - PEATcosm2014_Bin17_60_metaG | ecosystem: Environmental > Terrestrial > Soil > Wetlands > Peat | place...
GTGGACGGCGATCCGCGAGATCGGCGTGCAATACGACGCGGCGCTGGTGGTCACCACGCTCAGGCCCAACCCGCAGTCTCCCGCCGGCGCCGATACCTTCGCCGTTTGGAGCGTATCGCTCACCAGCCATATTGTTGCGCCTATACTCACAGGCGTGAACCTGCGCTGGCTCGATTGGATGCGCTTTGTCCCCGATGCGGCGCCGGAACTGGCCGCTCTCTACGACGACTGCAACCAGTGCGCGGCGACCACGTTTTTCACCGCCTTTCATTATGATCGCACTTACCACGTCTGGACGGCCCGCTGGATGCGCGGCGGACAGGCCGCGCCCATCTGGAGCGCAGGCGCGCAGCCTGGCGTAACCCTGACCCAGGTCTACGCGACACTGACCGAACTGAACGGCCGCCAGCTTGTGGGAACCTGGAGCCGCTTCGACTACGGCAATCTGAAGCCGCCCGAGGACTATCTCTACCAGTACGACCTGGACCCCTTCAGCGGCCTGGAGCGGACCCAGATGCTTACCGGCAAGGCCGTGGAACCGATGAAGCAGCGGCTTTGCGGCGCGCAGGGCGGCGCGACGGCTATGGCGCGCGGACAGGACTCGCCGCTCTGCCAGCAGTTTCTCAAACCGAACTTCGAGCGCAAGCCCGTTACCACCCCCCCGGCCAACAACCGCGGCCAGTCCCTGCCGCCGAGCGCGCGGCATTGAACTCGAACCTCGATAACCTGCCCAATAACTCGGGGTTGTGAAGGCTATGGGCCAACCGGCTGCGGGAAAACTGTTTTCCGGCCTTTTTACTTTGGGTGGATTTGCAGTTTCGTCTGCCGCGCTTGCCGGTCCAGCTTGCTAACTTCTCGAAACTCTCCTGCGGCGTCAGTGTCAGCTGCCCCATCGTCCTCACCGTCCATTTATCGATCTATCCAAGCAGAGCGCAGGATTGCGACTAGCGCAGAGGCTCCCTGAGCCACGGTCGGCACAGTGGACCGGTCATCCCATGATGACTAAATCACCTTGATGCCTGGATTTTGCAAGCGGCTCGATAGGCTTGTGTCGCGCCTTATTGAGTGGCTCACCGACAATGATCGACCGGTGGAATTCCGCTACTTGCACCGCGGGCTGCTAGGGCGCGAAGATCCAGGGAACCTCCATCCCGGTCGGCGCGTAGTCTATTACCATGAGTGCCACTTTTTTGGATCGGCCACGCCTGCCCGCCCTCACCTCAATCCGGTTTTTTGCCGCGTTGTGGGTTGCCCTGTTCCATATGCAGGCGATGAAAGCCTTTTCGTTCCACGCAGCGCCGGTGCGGGCTCTGGCATCCATCGGCTACAGCGGCGTGAGCTTCTTCTTTGTGCTCTCGGGATTCATTCTTGTCTACACTTATTCCGGCCGCGCCACCAGCCTGCGCGAGTTCTGGCAGGCCCGCTTTGCGCGCATCTATCCGGCTCTCGCCTTCTGCCTGCTGCTGTCCGGACCTGGCTTCTTCTACTGCTGTGTGCATATGCGGGCGCACGATCCGCGGTTCTTCATCACCGAGTGGACCTGGATCGCGCCCCATATGTGGCTGGCGGCGGTGTTGAGCCTCACGCTGCTCGAGAGCTGGATTCCGCAAACTGCCCTAGCCTGGAACATGCCCAATTGGAGCCTCTCTGTGGAAGCGTTCTTCTACTTCATGTTTCCGTTCCTGCTGCCGAGGCTGACGCGCCTCTCGCGCCGGCAGTTGGCTGCGATCCTGCCGGCAGGATGGCTGCTGGCGCTCGTTTGCTCGCTGGCCTATATGCGCTTCCATCCCGACGGCGTAGCCGAGATCACGACCAAAACCATCGGCACCTGGATCAACGCGCTCAAGTTCCACCCGCTGATGCGCTTCCCCGAGTTTTTGATGGGCATGGCCGGCGGCCTGCTCTTTCTGCGCAACGAGCACAACCGAAAAATGGCGTGGCCGCTAGTCCTCATGGGGCTGGCCGCCGTCGCCGCGATCGTCGTATTGTCACCCTGGATTCCGTTCCTGGTGATTCACACTGCCTTGCTTGCGCCCGCCTTCGCCGTCCTCATATACGGGGTCGCGCTGCGCCCTGCGGGCATCGGCATACTGGAGAATCGCGTGATGGAGGCGCTGGGCGAGGCCAGCTATCCGTTCTACCTGCTGCACACCGGTGTGATTAGCGGCTTCTTCTCCGGCTGGTTAACCGGTCACCCCAAACACCAAACCCTGCTTGGCCTGGCTGAATGGCTGCTCATCGCCGTCGCGCTTGCGCTGCTGGTTGACCGTTTTATCGAGAGGCCCCTGCGGCGCTTGCTGCGGCCACGGCGCAAATCGGTCTCCGCTGCACCCCCGCCGGTTCTTGCGGGAGCGTAACATCAAGCGATGGAATCTCAAGTTCGGCGTCCTGATTTCCGGGCATAGCCCCGCCCACCACGAAATCTGTTTCCCAAACCCCACCCCGCGCATCTCTACTGGCATGAGCACAGAAAAAGCAACCTTCGGAGCGGGCTGTTTCTGGGGAGTGGAGGCGGCGTTTGCGGCTATTCCCGGCGTGACGGCGACGGCTGTCGGCTATGAGGGCGGCTCCCTGGAGCGGCCCAGTTACAAGGACGTCTGCACCGACTCCACCGGCCACGCCGAGGTGGTAGAACTCGACTTCGACCCCGCCCATGTCAGCTTCGAGCAGCTATTGGATGCCTTCTTCGCACTCCACGACCCCACCACCCTCAACCGCCAAGGCCCGGACTGGGGCACGCAGTACCGCTCGGCCATCTTCTTCCACTCCGCCGAGCAGGAGGCGCAGGCCCGCGCCAAAATCGAGCAGTTCACTGCCGAAGGCCGCTTCAAGCCCCGTCGCATCGTCACCCAGGTCGAGCCGGCTCAGACCTTTTGGCGCGCCGAGGAGTACCACCAGCGCTATCTCGAAAAACGCGGCCAGGCAAGCTGCCACATATAGGGGTCAGGGAACAAGCAACCATTTTCCGTGCCCCACCCTATCTGTCATCCTGAGCGAGCAAAGCGAGTCGAAGGACCCGCGTTTTGCCTTTCAGACGATAGGGTGGAAACAAAGAAGCGCGTAGCTAAATTCAATACCGGAACTCACTCATCGGCTTGCGGCGGCTCATCCTGCAGGGACGATTCGATCAATTCCGGCGCGGCTTCGCCTGCCTGCGCCGTTCCCTGTTCATTCATCCACAGGCACACGATCCACCACGCCAGCACGACCAGATATACCGTGCCATTGGCGTTTACCAGTTTGCCCAACTGGCCAATGATATGCTCATATTCCGCGCGGCTGTGGGGTTGCGCCGATTTGACGATATTCTGTATGGCCACTTGCACCGCCAGCGAGGAAATCGCAAACGTGGAAAGCCCAATCACAATCCTTTGCGTATGGGTCTTCCAGCCGGCCTTGAATCTGCTTCCAAAAATAATGACTAGCAGACCTAGTTCCAAAGTGAGCAGGTGAACCAGCAGATCGGCTTTTTGGGCCAGCAAATGTATTAGCCGCAGCACCGCCAGCGCAGAATCCCACGTCAGATCCTTCCGCGCCGGCCACGGTCCCATGAACGCCAACGCGCATCCGGCCACTGCCAGCAGCGCCACTGTCCACGCGATCCAAATCCGCCATTGGACGCCGTCAAAGGCCCGTCGCGCCATCTCCACCACCACCAATAGGCCCATGATCGCCGTCAGGACGGACAGGATGCCTAAAACCCACTGTAGGGGCACCTTGGGCAAACGGCCCGTCAATACCTCAGCGGTCAACAAACTCAGCGCAAACAACACGATGCTGGCCGTGAACCACGGATAGCGCCGCGCGCGATCCCGGCCCAGCAGGACCACCAGCATAACCAGTTGCGCCGCAAACGTCATTGTCCAGAGAACCTGAACGACAGTAAAGGGAAAGTTGAAGTGCATTGGAACCTTCTCCGGGCCGCGCATAGCTCGCCGCGCAGGCCACAATTAAGTCTAACCCTCCCAACCGGGGTTATGTCGGAGCAGCGCTTCCAAAAGCTGTCTTTCATCCTCCACCTTTCGATGGACGCGCCCCATCCCCACCCCTGCTACCGTCGCAGTATTCCCGCCACTTCCCCAGAAGTCCAGGCGGGCATCGACCTCTTCCCTCGGAGATCACAGCGCCATGTTCAGAGTTGCGGCCGCAACCGCCTTCTATCCCGCATTCCGCCGCCGGCTGCTGGCCATCCTCCTGCTGCTTTTGCCTCTCGCGGTCACCTGGACCCTCCGCGCCGCCGACAATCCCGAAGCCTCCCAGGAATCGGAGACCTTTCCCGGAGCGATTCCACCTCCCGCGCCCGATGCCCCATCCTATGCAGCCCCCTCCGGCATCACGGGTCCCACCACGGTCTTCCATGATTCCATCGCTCATCGCTATAACTACGCCTTCGGCAAAAACTCTCCCTTCCTGCCCTCGAATGCGACCTCGTCCAACGGCCAATTTCTCAGCCCCAGGAGCTTCCCAACCGCCCAGTATTGCGGCCACTGTCACAAAGAGGCCTACCGTCAGTGGCGGCAATCGGTTCACGCGAACAGCTTCCGCGCCCCCTGGTATCTCAAGAACGTCAATATGCTCATCGACGAAAAGGGCGTGCAGTACGCCCGCCACTGCGAGGGCTGCCACAACCCCATCGCCCTGCTCTCCGGCGATCTCTCCCAGGGAATGCCGATACAGCGTCCCTTTGCGGATGAAGGCATAACCTGCTCCACCTGCCACTCCATTGTTTCAACGGATACAACCGGCACCGGCAGCTATGTCATGGGCGTTCCTGCCGTGCTGGTGAACGAAAGCGGTGCTCCCATCACCCGCCCTGTCTCCGACGCCGAAATTCTGGCCCATCTCGACCGCCATTCGGCCGCCGTCATGCGCGACCTCTATCGCACCCCCGAGTTCTGCGCCGCCTGCCACAAGGCCGCCATCCCCCGTTCCCTCGACAACTACAAGTGGCTCCGCGCCTTCTCCGTCTACGACGAATGGCAAGGGACTAGCTTCGCCAAACAGTCTCCGCTGCCCTTCTATCGCAAAGATTCCGCCTCCTCCTGCCAGACCTGCCACATGATCCGCGAACCGCTTGCTCTGGCGGCCATCGAACCCGGCGCAAAAGACGGCCAGTTCGCCAGCCACCGCTGGCTGGGCGGCAACACCCTCCTCCCCCAGTACTACAAATTCGATGAGCAGGCCGAAAAACTTGTGGCCTTTCTCAAGAACGGCCCGGACGGCAAGGGCGTCCTCAACGTCGATCTCTTCGCGCTTGAAAAAGAAAGCGCGGCGGCCACTCCGAGCGATCGGGTTCTCATCGCCCCGCTCGGCCTCGCCAGCTTCTCGCTCACCCCCGGCGAAACCCTGGTCGCCGACGTGGTCATCCAGAACAAGGGCATCGCCCACTCCTTCATCCCTGAGCAGCGCGACTTCTATGAGGCTTGGATCGATTTCACCGTCAAAGACTCCACCGGCAAGACGCTGGCCGAGAGCGGCTTCCTCCAGCCCGACGGCAACCTCGACCCCTCCGCCCACTCCTTCACCAACCGCCTCATCAACGTCAAAGGGGAGTTGAACGACCTGCATCAGATCTGGCATAACCGCGTCCTCGCTTACAACAACGCCTTCCAGTCAGGCCGCTCGCAACTCGTCCGCTACCGCTTCCGCCTGCCGAAAGACATTGCCGGCCAGGTCTCGCTCACCGCGACCGTCCGCTATCGCCGCTTCAACCAGCACTTCATCGACTATGCAATGAACGAGAAGCACTATCCGCTTCCCATCGTCGATATGGCATCCGAGACCAAGACCTTTAATATCGGCGAAAACTCGCCCGTCCCGCCCGATGCTTCTGAAAATTCAGAATGGATGCGCTGGAACAACTACGGCATCGCCTTGCTCGACGCCCAGCAGTACCAAGCCTCGGTCCACGCCTTTGAGCGCGTCGCCGCCCTGCGCCCCGACTACGCCGACGCCTTTGCCAATATGGCCGTCGTCGAAATCTCCTGGGAAAAATACGAAGACGCCAAGGCCAATCTAGCCAAGGCGTTGACCCTGCTTCCAGGCGATTCGCGCGCCCTCTACTATCGGGCTCTGGTCGAGCGCAATGCCAGCCAAGTGCGCGAAGCGATCGCCGATCTTGAATCCGTGCTGGCCAAATATCCACGCTCCAAGGACGCCCTGCGCGAACTCGGCTTTTCATATTTCCAGCAACACGACTACGCCGCCGCGCGCAGCGCCTACGAGCGCCTGCAAGCCATCGATCCCGACGATCTCGCCGCCCACTATCAGCTTGCCATTCTCTACCGCCGCACCGGCGAAAAGCAGAAGGGCGCCATCGAGTCCGCCAAGTTCGCCGACCAGAAAGACGACCCCGCCGCCGGCGCCTACGCTCTCGAATTCCTCCGCAAACACCCGGAAGTCGCTGGCGAATCCGTAGTCTGGCACACCCACGACCTAACCGGCGACCCCGTAAAGAAACCCGCCAAGATCGAATACCAATACATTCCCGGCGCGGGAAGTTAGGGAACCTCTTAAAAACGTCGAGTGTACCACGCCCTCTTTAGAATCCACGCCGATATGCGCCTTCATCCCGAAGTACCAATGGTTTCCTTTCTTGGTCTGGTGCCCTTAGGCAGCCTCTGAAGAACCCCCCAACCCGCATCCTGACTGGATAGAGTGATAGATAGGGCAGGAGGGGCGGGATGCGGCAGCAGACATTGGCTATGCAGAGCGGTTTTGAGAAGTTTGCGCATAAGTCGCGGCGTGAGTCGTTTCTGGATGAGATGGATAAGATCGTTCCCTGGGCCGACTTCGTTGTCCTTGTCGATCCGCACTATCCGAAGGGAGAAAACGGGCGTCCGCCGGTTGGCTTGGAACGGATGCCGCGCCTCTATTTTCTTCAGCGGTGGTTCAACCTTTCCGACCCCGGCTTGGAGGATGCGCTCTATAGCATTTCGGAGACTTGCTTGTCACAACCTCGACTATTGAGGCGAGCGCAATGAGTTCAACTCCGCGCGCGGCGCAAACTCCACGACCTTAAAATAGCGGAATACCTTTAATATGCGAACGGTGTGCGTCGCGGCAGCTCTTTCCGCGAGCCAATCGAGGGTTCTATACGACCGCATATATGCCACGGCCAGAAAGCGTTCATGCTTCCGCGCCGCCTCTTGCACAAACCGCGAGCCGTTCCGTATCGCCTCGTCGTTGAGCGACTCGGGCAAGGGCACAACCGGCACACTGAGCTTGTAATAGGATAACTGCGGAAAAAAAGGACTGTCCTTTGCCGAATCAAGCGGAATAGATGCGTATTCAGACTCGACAAAGTCGCTACAGACCAGGACCGAAGCGTCGTCCACGGAGGCATTCTGTTGAACAAATTCCAGGGCATACTTCCAGGTGTAATCTTTCCTCTCGGATTCGATCGAGTAACTGAAGTACTGAAAAGCGCTGGCTGTCGCAAACACTGCGCAGAACACCAGTCGCATGGTACGGGAATCGAAGCGGCGCACGGCTAAAGCCCAGCAGAGCGCGATTCCTGGAACCCCGGCCAGCTCGTGGTGGCTTTCCTTGAAAAAATGGAGCGAGGTTTCCGCACTCACTCCGTACAGAATAAAAACTGGGATAATAGCCAACGAAACGCAAAACAGAAGAAGCCTGCCTTCAAAATGGTTCTGCGCATCCCGCTGCCTTCGAGAAAAAGTGGAGACAAAAAGGACGACGGGAACGGTAACACAGAAGACTGCGAGAAGTATGCTGGGCGCGAGTATCCTGACCAAATCCAGCAGATTCGGAGCTTGATCGATAACGTGGGTTTTGCCGGTGGCGAACAAGTATTGCAACACCGGGATCACCGGCAAAAACGCTAGCGCAAACGCGCCAAGGGCAACGCCAAACTGTCTCCATAAGGTCTTGCGGTCGCAAATCTTGATCGCAAAAAAGCAAAGAACCAAGGCGGGCAAGATGGCCGCAAACAGAAAATGGAACCAGACAATGCACGCCGCCGAAAGGCCAAACAGGGCTGCCAGCCAAGTCGAATCGCAGCGCCGTAATCGAACCAGGATAAGAATGGCTACATTGGTCGCTAGCGCTGCAAACGCATAGGGACGAACATCGACGGACGCAAAAATAACAATGGGATTGAGACAGAAAATGATGGTGGCGATTATCGCAAATTCGCGGTCGAAGAGTTCGCCCGCGGCGCGGAACAGCAGGTATGCCGCCGCCAGCATGGCGGCTACAGAGGGAACTCTGAGGGCAATCTCACTGCTTCCGATAATCTTGGTCGAAAGCCAAAGAATGTAGGAATAGGCGGGAAAGGTAATAATCTGGCGAGACAGTATCTTCGAGAAACCCGCGCCGATCATCCAATACGATCCCGTCTCATCCGGCCATAGCGGGTCGCGGATAGCTATAAACCAGATAGAGATGGATACGGCAAGAGTCATGGCGTAGATAGCGTTGAACACGCGATCCCGAGTAAGCCGAAGACTTTCCGGATGCTTCTCGATATGAGCTTCTGTCGCGGCGCCGATAACTCTCAAGCAAGCTCTCCTAGATTCTTGACTCGCGCGGGCGCGCCAGCATGGTCACTACATCGCCGCGCCGCGGAATATTCAACGCATACAGATGATAGAGGAAATTCGCGATCGACCTCTGCGCGATCCCCATATTCCCCTCTGGAGGGCCGCTTGGAAACCATTCGATAGCGGTGCGGTATAGAGGAGAATAAAATGGAAATCCCCACCCGAATATGTCCACCACCTCCAGCCCCGCGCTCTCCGCCTTGGCGCGCAACTCAACGTCGGAGTAATTGCGATAATGGCCGATAGTCAGTTCTGACCGGCGCATTCGCCCGCGCATGGTGGCTACCACTACCCAGTTCTTCGCCATAAGCGCCAGATTGCGAAATGCCGCCAGGTCGTCGACAAGGTGCTCGACGACCTGGCTGCACAGGACCAGATCGAACCTTTCGTCAAGCCTTTCCTTTTGCGCATCCATTTGCTTGAAACTAGCTTCGGGCACACGCCGCGCGGCGAGCGCGAGCGCCTCCCGCGATATGTCCGTGCCTGAGAGGACCAGATGCGGCATAACTTGCGCCAGTGCCGCAAGGTTGTCGCCCGAGCCGCATCCCACGTCGAGCACAGTGCGCACACCGAGTTCTCCAATCAGCTTTATCAGTGCTTCGCGCTGCCTGCGATGCGCGGGGCCATGGCGCTGACAATCGCCCCAGGTTTCAGCCCATAACCGATCGTATGTTTCATAACTCAAATGCGCGCCCTCTCGGAATCGGAGATATGTTCCCGGCCTCCAATTGATCCAGCATCTTTTCGATCCATCGCGCCTCTGCGTTTAACATTGCGCCAAAGTTCCTTCGGCTTTCTGTTTCAGTTTACAGCGCGTGTGCCATGGGTTACGATTCTCTCGACTCTGCTTTTACCGCGTTCGGTGCAGTCTGTGGGATCAGACGTGAAACGATCTCCAGGTATTGCTCCGCGGCGCGATGCCATGAGTAACGCGACGCCGCGAAGGCCCGACGCTCTTCAGACTTATTGTTCGACTCTGCTTCGGAAGCGAGGGAGTCTTCAATAGCGGCGAGAAACTCACGGGCGGTTCTGTCTTCATCCCTCGGAAACACCGGGACCCCCTTCACAAACGCGGCCATGGCCGGGTCCGCTCCGAGCGTCTCTTCCCCACACACAACGGGTAATCCGGATGCCAAAGCTTCCTGCACTACCAACGGAAATCCCTCGCCGCTGCTGGGCAGCGCCAGCAAGTCGCAACTGCGATAAAGAGCGGCCATCGAAGCGCGTTTCAAGTCGGGAAATACCCGCACATTCTCCGCATTCCACCGGGCCGGGTTGAGTGGCCCCCAACCGGCAAATACCCATACCCAGCCTGGGCGCAGATGGACCATGCGCTTCATTGCCGAAAGGCCTTTCTTCTCAACGAAGCGCCCAACGAATAGAATCACAGTGCGGTCTTTCGGCAGGCCGTGCTCGTAATTAAGCGCCGAGTTTGTTTCCGATCCTTCCAGCTTGCAAAACAAATCGGTGTCGACGCCGTTGAAGATGACCTGCGGAGAACTCCTGACGCGCAGTTGACCGAAGTATTTCCTGGTGGTTTCGCTGATAAAAACAACCTGCGCGGCGCGCGACAGCATGGTCCGCGCCAAGGTTGCGTTCGCAGCCTTGATGATTGCATTCATCACGCAAGTGCCGTTAGGAAAAAATCTTGTGTGTTGAATAACAATGGTTGGAATCCCGCGCCATCTGGCCGCTAGAAAGGCAAGAATGTTACTCAGATACAAACAATCGTGCAGAATAACAACTTCCGCGTTTCCGGCTTCGCGGATTATCTTTCTCAGAGCGCCTATCGTTGGAATCGGAAAGGGCAGTCCGATTTTTTCCTCGACAAAATTGAAGACGGGCAAAGAAACCGTGCGCGATTTCCCCGCCTTCTCCGGCGGCGGAGTGGCATCGGCGGCCATCCAGACGACTTCCATATCTTTGTAAGTGAGCGCGCGATACAACTCCTCGGCAGCAATCTCTATGCCCCCTTTGTGCGAGGCGAAATAGTGGGATGCCATCAAAATCTTCATAGAATCAGCCGAATTTCTGGCAAAGAACGAGTCTTATTCATGAGTTACACCCCTGTTATCGAGGTTATACAAAACATTCAATTTCTCCTGAGTCCAAGAATGCTCAGGAAAAAGCTGCTGAAGACAATCTGAACGCCAAGGGTCAGAGAGAAGACGGCTGGCATGACGATGCGCAGCATATGCACGGGGTCCAGGGCTGGGAAACTCGCTTCGGCCCAGCCTGCCACGGCAAAGATAGAGCCTCCCATCCCAAGCGCTATCAGCAGACCGCCGGCAGCTAAGCCGGTTTCAAGCGTGATGAAGCGGAAGAAGCGGTTCAGGCGCGGGTCTTCGGGGAGCAGGCCCTCGGAGATGCCGAAGACCTTGGTGAACACGGCAAAGGCAACAAGCTGAAAGCCAAGAAGCACTGAAACAAAGGCATACAAAAGCGTATGCACGTCCAGTCCGATGCCATGAACGACCCGCGGCCCCGGCAGGAGCCAGGCGCACACGGCCATTCCCAGTAATATCAAAACAGTTCCGGGATACAGGAAGAGCCAGCGAGGGCTATACATCAGCATGAAGCGAAGATGCCGCCAGCCATCGCGATAAGGGCGAAGGTGCGGCAAGCGCGAACGGCCATCGCGCGCGAGAGTTACGGCCACTTCCGCGATCTTCATCTCCATCATGGTGGCCTTGATTACCATTTCAGAGGCGAATTCCATCCCGGTAGTTCTCAAGTCCATCCGCTGAAATGCGCTCTTCGAGAATCCGCGGATGCCGCAATGGAAGTCTCCTATTCTGGCGCGGAAGAGGATTATTCCGATCGCCGAAAGAATGGGATTGCCTATGTAACGGTTCTTCCAGGGCATGGCTCCTTTCTCGGCGCGGCCCTTAAAACGATTGCCCATGACTAAGTCGCAACCTTCACGGAGCTTCTGGACAAAGTTATCGAGATGTTCAAAGTCATAGCTGCCGTCGGAGTCTCCCACGATGCAATAGCGGCCGTGGGCGGCAGCTATCGCGCCGTGCAGCGCCGCGCCGTATCCGTGAATCGGAACAGGAACGACCCGCGCTCCGAGACCGCTTGCAATTTCCTGGGAACCATCCGTTGAACCGTTATCGCCGATGACGATCTCAGCGCTCACCCCGGACCGCTCGATATAACTGCGCGCCTTTCGGATGCAGTTTGCGAGCGTTTCCGCCTCGTTGAGGCAGGGCATTACGATGCTGAGTTCCACGCTCATATCGCTCTATTTTAGTACCATAGTCGGTGTTGGCCGCGCCAATGGCCGATGCGCGGGCAGTCGAATGAACGGCAGTCATGTACTCCCGCTCGCATCTCAAGTACAATCGGGACCATGAGTTTTCCTGAAACCCGGATGCGCCGTCTGCGGCGCGGCGAATCCCTGCGGGCGCTGGTGCGCGAGACCGCCGTCGAACCCGGCGACTTGATCTACCCGCTGTTTATCCGTCCCGGCGAGGGTGTGCGCCGCGAAGTCGCCTCCATGCCCGGCGTCTTCAACCTTTCGGTGGACGAGGCCGCGCGCGAGGCCGAAGAGGCCGCTCGACTGGGCCTGGGCGGGTTACTGCTCTTCGGCTTGCCTGAGACTAAAGACGATCATGGCTCCGGAGCATTGGGCGACAACGGGATTGTGCAGCAGGGATTGCGCGTCCTTAAAGAGACAGCAGCCGCGAAGAAACTGGTGCTCATCGCCGACGTCTGCCTCTGCGAGTACACCAGCCACGGCCACTGTGGAATGGTGGTGGAGACTCGCGACGGCTTTGAAGTGGACAACGATGCCACGCTCGATCTGCTCGCCCGCGCGGCAGTTAGTCTGGCCCGCGCCGGAGCCGACGTGGTGGCTCCCAGCGACATGATGGACGGGCGCGTGGGGGTCATTCGCCGCGCTCTCGACGACGAAGGATGCCTGGATACGCCGATTCTGAGTTATGCCTCGAAGTTTGCCTCCGCCTTCTACGGACCCTTTCGCGAAGCAGCCGATTCCGCGCCCCAGTTCGGCGACCGCAAAAGTTATCAGATGGACGGCGCCAACCTGCGCGAGGCCATGCGCGAGATCGACCTCGACCTCGAAGAAGGCGCGGATATGATCCTGATGAAGCCCGCCATGCCCTACCTCGACGTGATCCGCGCCGCCCGCGAACGGGTCGATGCGCCCCTCGGCGCTTATCAGGTTTCCGGTGAATACTCGATGCTGCAGGCAGCCTTCCAAAAAGGCTGGCTGGACCATGACCGCGCCATCCTTGAATCGTTAGTCGGCATTCGCCGCGCCGGCGCCGACTTCATCGTTACCTACTTCGCCAAGGAAGCCGCCAAACTGTTGGCCTGAGCGCGATTGCATTGAAGCTATCTCATAAATTACTTTTGAAAGGGCACAGCTTTAGCTGTGCCGCAAACTGACCTGTTACTGCCCTCGTAGAGAATTTTCGCCTGGGAACACCGTCATCTTTTTCAGCGCGCAAAAACGCGGACTAAATCGCTGCCTCCCTTGCGCTTCGCATCTGTCCGATTCTTCCGGAGAACGGGGTTTGGCGTTACACTGTACCTGCCATGCCGCTTACGCCAGAAGAACTGAATTTCCTCCAGGTCGTCTTCCAGAATTCGCAGGATAAGCCTCTTGAGCCCGGCGATCCGCGGTACGAACCCCTGTACGAGAAACTCGGGGAGCGGGATCCGGTGCAGCAACTCGCCCGCGCCATTCGGTTTTGCCCCAGTGACAGCCGCCATCTCTTCTCCGGATATCGCGGGACGGGAAAGTCCACGGAACTCCTGCGTTTGAAACGCGTTCTCGAACAGCAGAAATACCTCGTCTACTACGCCAACGCATTGGATTATTTGAATCCGGCGCTTCCGGTAGATATTACCGACATGATGATTCTGCTTGCCGGCGCATTCAGCGATTCCGTGAAAGAAGCGGAAGGGGTAGATTTGCTTGGCGAATCCTACTGGACGCGGTTTGTGCATTACCTCACGACTACCAAAGTCGAGTTGAAGGGCTTCGATCTGAGCCTTCTCAAAGACCATGCCGCGTTGAAAGTGTCGCTTAAAGATGTGCCCAGCTTCCGTCAACAGATTCAGGAGGCAATGTCCGTCCGCCTTTCCGAACTGCAAGCACAGGTAAGGAAGTTCTTTGAGGACTCGCGGAAGGCGCTGGATGCGAGGCACGAAAACTCTGGGATCGTCTTCCTCTTCGACAATTTCGAACAGCTACGCGGCAACGCGTTGAGCGAAGAGCAGGAGGTAATTGCCAGCGTCGAGAAGATATTCAGCCAGCACTTGGACCGGTTGAGTATTCCATACATTCACATGGTCTATACGGTCCCGCCCTGGCTGAGGTTTGCGGTGCCCGGCATGGCGATGGATATCCTGCCCAGCATCGTCCAATGGGAGAACGATGCGGCGCGTTCACCGAAGACCCCTGGAGACGCATGTCTGCTGGATGTGGTCAGAAAGAGGTTTCCAACAGGCGGATTCGAACGTTTCTTCGGGAGCGATGAGGCGGCTTTGCAGCTGGTGAAGTCTTGCGGCGGAAACCTGCGAGACTTGCTCCGGCTTTTGCGCGACACGATTCTTGTCGCCGGCAGTCTTCCCGTCGCGCGCGACGCCATCCAATCATCCATCGCGAAGCTGCGAAGCGGGTTCCTGGTGATGTCGACAGAAGACGCGCTGTGGCTGGCTCGAATCGGCGAAAGCCGCAAGCCCGAGCTGCCGGACCAAACGTCGAAGAACATCTTCCGCTTCACGCTATTTGTCGACACGCATCTCGTGCTCTTTCTGCGCAATGGCGACGACTGGTACGACGTTCATCCGTTGATCCGCGAGCACGTTGAACAGATTGCCAAGCGCGAGGCGGAGAAAGGCAGTCCGGCGTGAGCATGGCCGGGGAGCGCGAGGCGGTTTTGCGCGCCGCGCTGGCCGCGGAACCGGACTGGCAAGCGCTGCTCCGGCACTTCGACTTCAACGAGAGCTTTGCATTCATTCTCATCCTGGTGGAGAGCGCCGAGAATGCGGCGCTGTGCCGGGAGGCGCTCGGCGATTATCTCAAGGAGCGGGGCAAGGGGACCATCCGCCTTATCGCGCCGAGCGGGCCGGATGAGGTGCGGGAGCTGCCCTACAAACTGCACAAACCCAAGGTGCCCGATACCGTGCAGGCGCTCTGGATCGAGTCGGTGGTTCCGGAAGGCTCTGTCTCTCCCGAGCAGTTTGCGGAGTGGCGAGCCGCATGGCGGGTCTGCTTCGCTTCGCTCAACCAGATTCGCAACACCATGCAGCGCGCCATCCCTTGCGCCTTGGTCTTTGTAGTGGCGCCCTGGATGCAGGAACTGATCCGCAACATTGCGCCGGACCTCTGGTCCATCCGCTCCACCGTTGCGCGCATCTCTCCGCGGATTGCCGGAAGGGAAGCGGAGAGTCCTTCCGAGAGAGTCTTTGGCCGCCCTCTATCCGACCCATCCCTTGCTCCCGATCCAGAGTTTGCGGAGCGCGAAGCGTCAAGGCTGCGCGGCAAACCGGGGCAGGAGTTGGCGCTGGCGCGCATTCTGCAACGCGCCGGAGAAGGCTTCCTGGCCCGCAGAGAGCCGAAGCAGGCAATTCGAGTCCTGGAGGAAGCGCAAAGGCTCCAAGTTGGGGCTTCCGCATCGCCCGTCGATTTGGCCGAGACAAAAACGCTTCTCGGGCGGGCATTCCGGAGGGATGCGCAATGGCCACAAGCAGAGGCCTGCTTTCGCGATGCCTTGGAACTGGATCGCGCGGCATTGGGTGAAGACAACCCAACGATTGCTACGAACCTGGGTGATTTAGCTTCCTTGCTCCGAGCCACCAACCGGTTAGCGGAGGCGGAGCCGCTTTACCGCCGCGCCCTGGCTATCGGCGAAAAAAGCTATGGACCGGACCACCCCCATGTGGCGGCTTTCCTCAACAATCTGGCTCTGTTGCTCCAAGACACCAACCGGTTGGCGGAGGCGGAGCCGCTTTACCGCCGCGCCCTGGCCATCGACGAAAAAAGCTATGGACCGGACCACCCCGATGTGGCAACGGACCTCAACAATCTGGCTATATTGCTCCAATCCACCAACCGGTCGGAGGAGGCGGAGCCGCTTTACCGCCGCGCCCTGGCCATTGCCGAAAAAAGCTATGGACCGGACCACCCCACAGTGGCGATTCGCCTCAACAATCTGGCTGGGCTGCTCAGAGTCACCAACCGGCTGGAGGAGGCGGAGCCGCTTTGCCGCCGCGCCCTGGCCATCGACGAAAAAAGCTATGGACCGGACCACCCCGTAGTGGCGACGGACCTCAACAATCTAGCTTCATTGCTCCAAGACACCAACCGGTTAGCGGAGGCGGAGCCGCTTTGCCGCCGCGCCCTGGCCATCGACGAGAAGAGCTATGGACCGGACCACCCCGAAGTGGCGGCTTGCCTCAACAATCTGGCTCTGTTGCTCCAAGCCACCAACCGGTTAGCGGAGGCGGAGCCGCTTTTCCGCCACGCTGTAGCCATCCTTGAGGCCTTTACCGCGAAGACGGGCTATCAGCATCCCAACCTTGAGGCGGCGCGCCAGAATTACAGGCGATGCCTTGATGAGCTTGGACGCGACCATCCACAAGAGCCGGAAGCGTCATCTTAAGAGCCTATCCGTATATTGCGAAGTTTGTAGCGCCGCTCTCCAGAGCGGCTGTCGTGCAGGTCTCCTGACCTGCACCCGAAGCCACTGTCGGCTTGGAAGCCGCCAGTACAGCCGGTCTGGAGACCGGCGCTACAATTTGCGGATAGGCTCTAAGTCTGGGAAATCTTGCGCAGCTAAAGCGCCAGGACATTATCCTCGATAGCCAGGCGCACGTTGCCGTCGGATTTGGCGAGGCGGCGGACGGCTTCGGGCTTGTCGACTCTGGCTTTGAGCATCACCAGGGCCACGGGGACGCTGCGGCCGGCGCTCTTGATGGTCTGCACGGCGGTCTCGCGGTCGATGTTGCAGGCGCACATGAGGATGCGGATGCCGCGCTCGACCAGCTTGGAGTTCTGCATGTGCACGTTGACCATCAGGTTCTCGTAGACATAGCCCAAGCGGGTCATGGCGCCGGTGGTAATCATGTTCAGGATCATCTTCTGGGCGGTTCCGGCCTTCATGCGCGTGGAGCCGGAGATGACCTCGGGGCCTACGTCGGTAACGATGGCGATATTGGCGGCCTCGGTCAACGGGGTTGCCAGATTGCAGGTGACGGCGGCGGTAAAGGCTCCGCGGGCGCGGGCATAAGCGACGGCGGCCACCACGTAGGGAGTGCGGCCCGAGGCGGATATTCCCACCACTACATCCTTGCGGGTGGGGCGGCGGCGGGCAATATCGCGCTGGCCCAGTTCTTCGGAGTCTTCATTGACCTCGACGGCCGAGGCCAGAGCCTTGGGTCCGCCGGCCATGATGTACTGCACCTGCCCCGGAGCCGAGGAGTAAGTAGGCGGACACTCCGAGGAGTCGAGCGCCGCAATGCGTCCGCTGGAACCGGCGCCGACGTAAATCAACCGGCCGCCGTCGCGCAGGCTGCGGGCTACCTGGTCGATGACCTGCGCAATCTCCGGAATCACCTTCTTGACCGCTACGGCTACCTTCGCGTCCTCATGGTTGATGATGCGGGCAATCTCCAGCGCGGATTTGGTGTCAAAGCCTTGAGAAGCCTCATTTTGGCACTCGGTTGTAGGTAGTTGAAGCAGGGAGGCCGGGTCTTTCTTGGGTTCGTTCGGCGGCGCGCTGGCCGGCTCCTGCATCGTTGCGCTGGTTTGCATCAAATCTGTCCCCACCTTTTCATTGTATCTGCAAATCGGTCAACCCCGGAGAGAATTCTCCACGGCCCACGGCCTCATTGGTGAGCGCAGGTTGCAAGGCCGTCACAGCGTCAAGCGGACGGCGTCGTGAAATGCCGGGCGGACTTCGCGAATCCGCTGGCTTTGGCGGTCGGGCCAGGTGCGGTTGGTCAGCAGCACGACGGCAACCCCAGCTTCCAGGTCGATCCACAGCGAACAACCGCTGAAGCCCAGGTGCCCGATTGAGCGCGGCGAAAAATGCCGGCCAGAAGAAGAGTTTGCCGAAGGCGTATCCCAGCCCAGCGCCCGCGAACTGCCCTCCGGACCCTGCCGCTGGGCAAAGCGTTCGATGGTAGCCTCTGCAAATAAGCGCGGCTTTCCTCGACCGGATTGGGCCGCGAGAATTTCATCGGCAAAGCGCAGCAGGTCCGGCGCGTTGGAAAAAAGGCCGGCGTGGCCGCCGATGCCCTTGAGCAGCCAGGCGTGCTCATCCTGCACCTCGCCCTGGATGCGGCGATGGCGCGGGGTATTGTCCTCTTCGGTGGGCGGAATCGAGGCTCGTGCAGTGGGCGGGGGACAAAAGCCGGTAGCCGCCAACCCCAGCGGCTGAAATATCTCGCGCTGAACCCAGGCATCCAGATGCTCGCCTGCGATGACCTCCAACGCCTTGCCCAGCAGGATGAAGCCCGGATCGGAGTACTCGACGCGCGCGCCCGGCTCGGCTTCGAGAGGCAGTTCCAGGCAGGCGCGAACCAAGGCGTCTGGCGTGTCAACGGTGCGAAAGAACTCCACGTACCCCGGCAGGCCGGAGTTGTGCGCCAGTAGGTGGCGCAGCAGGACGAGGCGAGCATGATCGCCCGGAGCGCGGCCCACAACGAAGCCGGGCAGCAGGTCGCCCAACGGCGTATCCAGGTCGAGTAGACCGCGCTGGTTCAGCAGCATGGCTGCAGCCGTCGTGGCCACAACCTTGGTCAGGCTGGCCACGTCGTAGACGGTCTCATCAGTAACGGCGGGGGCGTCCTCTTCATAAGTGAAGCGGCCCAGCGCGTCTTGCAGCACCACTTCGCTGCCAGTCTCGCCGGGGGCCAGTACTCCGAACGCGCAACCGGGAAAGGTGCGGGCGGCGATGGCGGCGTCCAGCACACGGTAGGCCGCGGCAAACCGGCTGCGCTGGCTGGCCGGTGAGGCATCAGGCGGGATGATTTTGGACTTCATCGCTCTTTTGCATCGTAACGCGAATTGCGTACCATAGAGTGACCACAGTTTCTTTGTTTCCCGGCGAGCCTGGGGGCTATCCTTGAATGCGGATGATTAGTCTATCTTTGATAGGGATAGTACAGAGGGAATCATGTGCCTTTCGTATGGATCGTTGACGGCTGCAATCGTGCTGGGTCTGTTGGCTTCCGGTCCCGCGTTTGCCCAGTCCACTGCCGCTCCAGATGCTGCTCCGAGCGCGCCCGCGCTCGGACCTGCCGCTTCGCCTTCCGCAACAAATCCGGCAACCACCGCACCGGCTGACGCAATTGCTCCGCCGCTGCCGAGCCTGTCTATGCCTTGCCGTCCCGCCAATCGGGATTACCAGCCGAAGGATGCACAAATACCATGTCCCGCTGCGACCCCCGGCATTCCGCCGCTTGTACCGGCGAAGATGACCTACACCGTCCCCGCTGGCACCAAGGTTCTGCTTCAGTTGCGCAGCGCCATCAATACCAAGAGCGCAAAGTCTGGAGATAGCGTCTACCTGTCCTCGACTTTTCCGGTCGTGGTCGGAACCAAGGTGATGATCCCGGCCGGGGTCTACGTGCAGGGCGTAGTGGACCGCGTGGCCCGCGCGGGACACGTGAAGGGCAGGGCGCAGCTCGATCTGCACTTTACCTCGATCATCTTTCCCAACGGCACGGTGGTGGAAATTCCGGGCATCGTCAACGGCTTGCCCGGCGCGAAGAAGCAATCGGTCAAGGACGACGGCGAGGGAACCATCGAGCAGGCCGGGGACAAGGGACGCAATGCCGGCGAGGTGGCCAAGATCGCCATTCCGACCGGGGGCACCGTTGGCTCGATTGGCGGACTGGGGGCTGGGCATCCCATCGTCGGAGGCTTGGCCGGAATCGGCGCTGGACTTGCCGCTACGGGCTTGGTATCGCTCTTTACCCGCGGCGCCGATGTGAATATCGAGAGCGGAACGCAGGTGGAGATGGTTCTACAGCGGCCGCTCCTTCTTGAGGAAGAGAATTTCAGTAGCGCCGCGTCCGGTCTGGTTCCTGCCGCCAGCCAGCCCAAACCAATGGAAAAGCCAAGCCGCGCACATCTCCTGTGTCCGCCCGGAGGTCTCGGTTGCGAGTAATCTAGAACAAGATGGAAACCGTTCCCCAAAATTCTCCAAACCCTGAAACTCCCGCCGCGACGGGGCCAACCCCATGCCCGCCGGCGCTCAATCCGGCTCCCGCGCCGAAGCCTGGAGGCGTCGGCCTTTGGCTGCGCGATCTGCTCTTCTCCGCCGCGGCTTCGGTGCTGATCATCACCTTTCTTTATCAGCCCGTCCGCGTGGAAGGCACCAGTATGCTGCCGCGTCTGGAGGATAGCGACCGGTTGTTCATCAATAAAATTGTCTATCGTTTCACGGCTATCGAGCGCGGCGACGTGGTGGTCTTCCACTATCCCCGCGACCCGGAAAAGAGTTACATCAAACGGGTGATCGCCCTGCCCGGCGACCGGCTCTGGATCGACCATGGCCGGGTCTGGCTCAACGGCAAGCCGCAGCGCGAGAGGTATGTCCCCGAAGAGTATCGCGACAGCCGTTCCATGGCCGAGATCGTCGTTCCAGACGACAGCTACTTCATGATGGGCGATCACCGCTCCGTCTCCTCCGACAGCCGCGAATTCGGCCCCGTCGAGCGCTCGCTCATCTACGGAAAAGCGGTCTTCGTCTACTGGCCGGCAAAGGACGCGGGAGTGGTGAGATAGAGGCCCGAATAACCGCCCGGAATTCCACCGGCACAACCTCGGCCAACCTGCTAAAATCGGTAGAATCCACTCCTCGGAGAGGCGATGCAATCCATCCTGGCGCTCGAAGACGGGCGCATCTTCCGTGGCCTCGGCTATGGCGCACCCGGTGAATGCCGGGGCGAAGTCGTTTTCAATACCTCCCTTACCGGCTACCAGGAAATCGCCACCGATCCCTCCTATGCCGGTCAAATCGTCATTCTCACCAACCCCCAGATCGGCAACTACGGCACCAATCAGGCGGATAACGAGTCGGCTCGACCCTATATCGAGGGCCTGATCGTCCGCGAGTTCTCGCCCATCAGCTCCAATTGGCGCTCCGAACAGGTCACCGACGAGTACATGGAGCGATATGCGGTCCCGGTGCTGGCCGAGATCGATACCCGCGCCCTGGTCCGCCACTTGCGCACCCACGGCGTCATGCGCGGCGTGATTTCGACGAACGAGAGCAACTCCGACATTTTAGTTGCGAAAGCCAGAAGCATTCGCAAGATGGACGGCACCGATCTGGCGCGCGTGGTCTCGACCAAGTCGATCTATCCCTTCGACTCCGCCGACAGCCGCAATCAGTCGAGCGACCCTCTCTTGGCCACCTCTCTCGTCCAAGACGCAAAACAGCGCAAGCTGCATGTGGTGGCTTATGATTTCGGTATCAAGCTCAACATCCTGCGCATGTTGGCGCGCACGGACTGCCGCGTGACGGTGGTCCCGGCCGAGACGCGCGCCGAAGTTGTCTTCGATCTGAAGCCCGATGGCGTATTCCTTTCCAACGGCCCCGGCGATCCGGAGCCGGTCGATTACGCCGTGCGCGCCATTCGCCAATTTCTGGGCCGCGTGCCGGTCTTTGGCATCTGCCTCGGCCACCAACTTACCGGACTGGCTCTGGGCGGGCGCACCTACAAACTGAAGTTCGGCCACCACGGCGGCAACCACCCGGTCCGCAACAATGCCACCGGCAAGGTGGAGATCACCGCCCACAACCACAACTTCGCCGTCGATCCCGACTCGATCGACGCCAACGAAGTCGAGCTGACCCATGTAGACCTGAACGACCAGACCCTCGAAGGACTGCGCCACAAGACGCTGCCCCTCTTCAGCGTCCAGTATCACCCCGAAGCCGCTCCCGGCCCGCACGACTCCCATTACCTCTTCCGCGACTTCCGCCGCATGATGGAGGAGTGGAAAGGATGAAGCGCCAGGAGCTATTTCCGGGATGTAGTTTTGCAAAAACAGCGGGGCCTAGGCTCCGCTGTTTTTGAGCGCCGTGGGGTTGTGAAATATGGCCGCGTCAACCGGCTCACAAATTGTACGATGGAGTGCTTTGAAAGGACCTGAATTTTGAAAAGGCACGGGGTTTGAAAGGGCACGACTTCAGTCGTGCCGCAAGGATGGGAATAGAAGCTGGGCTTTAGCCCCTGAGGGAAGGTTTTGAAACCCGCACGCGAGCATTCAACCAACAATGCGCAGATCTATTTTGTCACCTCCGACACGTGGGAGCGGCGCGCGCTTTTCAACGTGGATTCGTGGGCGAGGCTCTTTTTCAAAACTCTGCTCTCGCACCGTGGTGACGCTTATCTTCTGCATGAATTCATTCTGATGCCCGATCATTTTCACTTATTGACTACGCCCTTGATCGCACTTGAAAGGGCGGTTCAGCTCATCAAAGGCGGATTCTCTTTTCGCGCCAAGAAAGAACTTGGATCGAACATGGAGATATGGCGACGCGGCTTTGCCGACCATAGGATTCGCGATTTCGAGGACTACGACAAGCATCGGCACTACATTTATTTGAATCCAGTGAAGAAACAACTGTGTTCAAGTCCGGCAGAATACCGGTACTCATCGGCCTATCCCGGATGGAAGTTAGACCCCGTCCCTCAGGAGCTAAAGCCCACGGAGTTATTAGGGACGGCTTGCGGCACGACTTCAGTCGTGCCAAATCGGCCTCCTACCCAATTTCAGGGGCTTTAGCCCCCAGAGGAGGGAAACAATGAGCCCTTCATCGCACATACGCCGATGGCTAGTCTGGAGTTTGGCAATCGCATTTGTCTTCACGACGGTAGAAACATGCCGGGCACAGGTTGATTGCGTTTTCAAGACACTTCATCTAAGCAGACTGCAAGGAATTGTCACAGATCAAATCGGTGAGGTCATTCCCGGAGCGACGGTGATGTTGAAGCAGGGCGATGGAATTATTGCAGAAGTTCATACCGACGAAACGGGGCAGTTTGCCATAAAGGGTGTTTCCGGGCACTACGATCCGGCGATCAAAGCAAGGGAATTCGCCGAGGCTTGGTCCCCCGTTAAAATTGGCCCCAATTTTCAGAGCTTATTTTATTCAAATGTGCTTCGTGTGATGTTGCTCGTAGGAGCAGGGGAGGAGTGCGAAGTACTTACCACAAGCAAGCACGAATTTGAAAAAGCAGTTCGCGCACATAATCAGCGCTTTAAGGGAATCGAAAACAATGCCACGCAGAAATGACATTCAGAAGATACTGGTAATCGGCTCGGGGCCGATTGTGATTGGCCAATCGGCGGAGTTCGATTACTCCGGCACGCAGGCCTGCAAGGCTCTCAAGCAGGAGGGCTACGAGGTAGTGCTGGTGAACTCCAACCCGGCCACCATCATGACCGATCCCGACCTGGCCGACCGCACTTACATCGAGCCGCTGACCCGCGAGTACGTCGAGGAGATCATCCGCATCGAGAGTGAGATGCTGGCCTCCAATCCCAGGTCGGGCATCTTCGCGCTTTTGCCTACCGTCGGCGGCCAAACCGCGCTCAATCTGGCCGTCGATCTGGCCGACGCGGGCATCCTCGACCGCTACAACGTCGAGATGATCGGCGCCCGGCTGGAAGCGATCAAAAAAGCCGAAGACCGTTTGCTCTTCAAGGATGCGATGCTGCGCTGCGGTCTCGAAGTTTTGAAGTCGGCGCTGGTGAATAACCTGCGCGACGGCCTGGACTTTGCCGGCAAGTTAGGCTTTCCTGTACTCATTCGTCCCAGCTTTACGCTGGGCGGCACCGGCGGCGGCATCGCTTACAACCGCGAAGAACTGATGGAGATTCTCGCCCGCGGACTCGACTTATCTCCGGTTCATGAGTGCCTCATCGAAGAAAGCGTGCTGGGCTGGAAAGAGTACGAGTTGGAGGTGATGCGCGACCTAGCCGACAACGTTATCATCATCTGTTCCATTGAGAACTTCGATCCCATGGGCGTGCATACCGGCGACTCGATCACCGTAGCTCCGGCGCAGACGCTCACCGACCGCGAGTATCAGAAGATGCGCGACGCGGCCATTGCCGTGATGCGCGAGATCGGCGTGGAGACCGGTGGATCGAACGTGCAGTTTGCCGTCAATCCCATTGACGGGCGCATGACGGTGATCGAGATGAATCCGCGCGTCTCGCGCTCCTCCGCGCTAGCCTCGAAGGCTACAGGATTCCCCATCGCCAAGATAGCTGCCAAGTTAGCCGTGGGTTACACGCTCGACGAGATTCCCAACGACATTACCCGCAAGACTCCGGCCTGCTTCGAGCCGACCATTGATTACGTCGTGGTCAAGATACCCAAGTGGCAGTTCGAGAAGTTTCCCGGCTCCGACGATACGCTGGGCCCGCAGATGAAGTCAGTCGGCGAAGTGATGGCCATCGGCCGCACCTTCAAGGAATCGCTGATGAAGGCATGGCGCGCGCTGGAAACAGGCAAGAAGACCGGCGCGGAGATACTGGAGCCTCGCCGCCTCACGCAAAGATTGGTAACTCCGCAGCCGGAGCGGCTTGGCTACATTCGCTACGCCTTCGAGCGCGGCATGAGCGTACGCGAAGTGGCGCGGCTCACGACCATGGACCCGTGGTTCCTGCATCAGTTGCGCGAGGTGGTGCTGGCCCAAAGCGCGATTTCTCAGACCACGCCTGAGACCATCTCGACCGAGCAATTGCGCCAACTCAAGCGCCTGGGCCTCAGCGACGAGCGCATCGCCACCGAGTGGAAACTGGAAGGCCATGCGGGCACGCAACAGGTGAGGGAACTGCGCGAAGGGAAAGGAATCAAGCCCGTCTTCAAGTTAGTGGATACCTGCGCTGCTGAATTCGAGTCGATGACTCCGTATCTTTACTCGACTTATGATGAAGAGGACGAAGCGCCGCCCACCGCGGCGCACAAGATCATCATTCTCGGTTCGGGGCCGAACCGCATTGGGCAGGGAATCGAGTTCGATTACTGCTGCTGCCACGCCGCCTTTGCGCTTCGGGAAGACGGTTACGAGACCATCATGGTCAACTGCAATCCTGAGACCGTTTCCACCGATTACGACACCAGCGATCGTCTCTACTTCGAGCCGCTTGTACTGGAGGACGTACTCGCTATCTATCATCATGAGTCGCAGCATGGCGCGCCGGTTGGCATGATTGTGCAGTTCGGCGGACAAACTCCTCTTAACTTGGCGCAACGGTTGCGCGCAGCCGGTGTGCCTATCATCGGCACCTCGCCCGAGTCTATCGACTTAGCCGAAGATCGCAAGCGCTTCGGCAAACTGCTCAACGATCTCGATATTCCGCAGCCCGCCGGCGGCACAGCCACCAGCGTCGATGAGGCTCTGGCCATAGGCGAGCGCATCGGCTACCCAGTGCTGGTCAGGCCCAGTTATGTGCTTGGCGGACGAGCGATGGTGATTTGTTACGATGGAGAGGCTGTGACACGCTATATGCGCGAAGCCGTGGAATACTCGCAGGAGCGGCCTGTGCTCGTCGATCACTTCCTCGAGAGTGCTATCGAAGTTGACGTGGATGCGCTCTGCGACTCGGAAGACGTGATCGTTGCCGGCATCATGCAGCACATCGAAGAGGCCGGCATCCACTCCGGCGATTCTTCCTGCGTTCTGCCTGCTGTGAGCATCCGCGAAGAAACGCTCGAAACTCTGCGTACTTATACACGCAAACTGGCTCTAGCGCTTGAAGTCGTCGGCTTGGTTAATTTGCAATTCGCTATTCAACGCGACGCAGAAGGACAAGACCATGTTTACGTCATTGAAGTAAATCCACGCGCCTCGCGCACCGTGCCTTACGTCTCGAAGGCAACGGGAATTCCGTTGGCCAAAGTTGCATCGCGGCTGATGACCGGCCGCAAGTTGCGCGAGTTATTGCCAACTCAGCTTGCCGGCGGCAAGGATCTCGAAGTCGGCAGTTATTATTATGTTAAGTCGCCGGTCTTTCCCTGGAACAAGTTTGCCGGAGTCGATACGGTTCTGGGGCCTGAGATGCGCTCCACCGGCGAAGTGATGGGCGTAGCCGCCACCTTCGGCGAAGCCTTTGCCAAGGCACAACTTTCCGCTGGACAGATATTGCCCATCGGCGGCACGGTATTCTTCAGTATAAACGACCCGGATAAGTCAGCCGCCGTCGATCTGGCTCGCCGCTACGTTTATCTCGGCTTCAAGATAGTCGCCACTGAAGGTACGGCCAACGTTCTGGAGAAGGCTGGACTCACTGTCGAGCGGGTCTTCAAGGTCAAGGAGGGCCGCCCGAACGTCGTGGACCTCATCAAGGGCGACCGCATCCAGTTGATCGTCAATACTCCGCGCGGCCAGGATACCTTTTTCGATGAGAAGGCCATCCGCAGGGCGGCGGTGCTGGCGCATATTCCCACTATCACCACCATTGCTGCTGCGCAGGCCGCGGTCGAGGGCATCGCCGCTATGCAGACACGGCAGACCACGGTCTATGCCTTGCAGCAGTTGCACATAGATACCAAGATATGAAAGCCGACTACCCCCAGGGCAATAGCATTTGAGCATTTGAAGGGTACGGGCTTCAGCCCGTACTTTCATGCCCACTGCTATTTCTTGACATCCCCTTTTATAGAACCCACCCGAATCGATGGTTGGTGGGGCGTTATGCCTGCCGAATGGTGATGCAGCGTGAATCTCCCAGATATCTGGTCCTCAACCCTCTGGCGGAAAAAGCGGTGCTCACGCGCCGCCCGGAATTTTTGTGCTTGACAAAACCTTCGTCCTTATCGAGGGGCACCCGGCACCCAATCTTGGTGGTAGATTGAGATATGAACCTGTCACTTGACAGATGGAAGCACGCTCATTTACGTTATGCTCGTTAAGTGTAAGGTGTGAGCAATGTCCGGCAATATTGGGAGGAAGCTATGACTGATGGAATATGCGGTGGCGATCTGGAGGTTTGGGAAAGCAATCTCGCGGACGTCATCGACGACTTCTTGGGAAAATTTGTGGGGATGACCGCAGGCCCAAATCCGCTTCTCACGGGACTTCCACCGACTGCCGGCCAGTATTTGGTATACAAAGCCAGAGAAATCGGGGAAGCCGGACCGGACCCTTCCATTGTGCTTGGAATCTGCCGATCGGAGAGTTCGATGGCGACCAATCCCAACCTCAATGGCGGGAGATACAATATCTACGGAAACAGCTATCACTTTTCGGTTTTTGCCGGCACAACCAAGAAAACCAACTATCCCATTTATACGAGTTATGCGAGCGCCACCGACGATGTCTTTACGCTGCTGCAAACGACATATATCTCCAAGGGCATGATCACAACCGATGCCCTGTACAAAGCATACGAAGGCGAAGCGAGTTGGCAGCAGAACGTTCCCATGATCAAGGGCGTACAGACAAAATTGACCGGCAACCCGGCCGATGTTCGCTATAAGTTCGACGCCGCGCGCAAAACCGCCCTTGCCAAACTTGCCGGGCAGATAAAGAAATGAAGCGACTCGCATTTATGTTTGCCGCCGCGGCGCTCCTGCTTGCCGCACCATCGGTTTCGCAAACCAGGACCGCTCACGATCGCCGCACCGGATTGATCGTCCACTATCCAGCGGACTGGCGCCGCGATATTCATGCATCGGGTTTCACGATCGACAGTTTTCCGGTTAAGATGCGTCCAGTTCCGATGATTGTTACCCCTGACGGCGCCTCCATCATGATCTCCCCGTGGCCGGAAAAAGAGAAGTCGATAGACAACGTTGTGGTGCTCGATTATTTGACGGCGGAGAACGGATACCTCACGAAACAAACCGAACTCCAGACAACTGAAGGAGTTGTTGCGGCAAAAGAGTTTCGGGATCAGAGCGCGCCGGTTTCAGAAGGACATACGCTCATCGATCTTTTTACAGTGCGTGGACGCAGTTACGAGACGGCCTTATTCTATCGAGATGCGGCCTACAAGGAGAAGTTCGAAAAGACTTACTATACGATACTCAGTACACTGAAGTTTCCCAAGCAAAAGAACCGCTGAAGGAGCCAGGGCAGGCCGAGCGCCCAATGTTGGACCTTGGGATTGTGCATATCATTCAACTCGCCGCCAGGTGTCCCCTCCTTCGCGGGTTCTATAAAAGGGGATGTCACTAGTGTCCGGTTAAAAGACTAATAAAATCAGTTGGTTTCCGGAATAGATAACTTCGGAATTGTAGAGCTTTTCGTTAAGGGCGCATGAAATGGTGGTTTTCTCGAAGATCGACACGA
>Ga0181536_10001445_pt1 | contig 27865 bp, 33 predicted proteins | sample PEATcosm2014_Bin_41_FD_121105 | JGI IMG/M metagenome (GOLD analysis project Ga0181536, IMG submission 121105) | Peatland microbial communities from MTU Mesocosm Facility, Houghton, MI, USA - PEATcosm2014_Bin17_60_metaG | ecosystem: Environmental > Terrestrial > Soil > Wetlands > Peat | place...
GAAAAAAGATCAGCAGCGGCAGCGTCACGGAGCCGCTGCCGACCGACGTCATAGCGACCAGCGCACCCACCAGAATACCGATGCCGACGACCGCGACCGGGTTGGAGACGCCGGTCCCGGCCGCGTCGTCTTGCGGTACCCGGCGGCGGAAGATCAGCAGCAGCGACCCCGCGGCAGCAACCAGGATCGCGATCCCGATCCCGTGCTTCAGGGCAGCTTCGAGCGCGTCGACCGGCAGCCGAGCCTTGAGCAGGGCAAAAAGCGCCAGGCCGCCGAGCGCGCCGGGGACGCCGCCGTACACCAACAGCCGCGTGACCCGCCAGTCGACCGTCCCTTGGCGATGATGGAGCCAGAACGCGTAGAGCTTCGTCGGCACGCTGTAGAGCAGGTCGGTCCCGACCACCAGCGTCGGCTTCACGCCGAGCACCAGGATCATCATGGGCGCCAAAATGGCGCTGCCGCCGACCCCCGAGAGGCCGACGAACGTGCCGACCACGAGCCCGGCGAGCGATAGACGCAGATCCATGAGCAGTCCAGATTCTAAGTGGACTGGTCGCGATCCCCGTCAGACCTTGGTCGCAGTCAGAACGTCTTGACCTTCGTCAGTCCGTTGCTGCCGAACAGAGCCTCGACCTTGGCGACGTTCTTCGAGTCGCCGTGGAAGGCCACGATGCTCTTGCCGGTTTCGAGCGCTGCGGCGTAGTTCTCGACCTCGTCGTCGGGGATCGCGAGGTCGGCCAGCCGTTCCCACAGCGACTCACCGCCGACGTCCGCGAGGCGCGGGGCGCCCGCGACGCCCGGAATGCCGCCGCCGGTGAGCCCGGGCACGCCGGTACCGGTGTCGAGGCCGCCACCGGTCAGGATGCTCGTATCGACGGTACCGCTGCGAACCTCAGCCGCCTCGTCGGCATCATCGGGGCCGAGCACCTCGAGCGCGTCGAGCGTCAGCCCGGCCGCTTTGAGCGCTGCTTCGAGCGGAGCGGTGTTGCCGTCTTGGGAGATCCCGGTCACGACGAAAGGCACAGTAACCTCTTAGATTTGCCGCGTCGGCATCGGCGGCCCTCCGATGCCGGCGCGCCGCATGGCTTCCAGCGGAGCCGTACCGAAAAAAGCCAGGATCGACGCGCCGAGTCCGACGAGCCAAACGAGTGCCGTGACGGCCCAACCCACGTACGGGACGGTCTCTGCCGCGGTCACGACGATCAGCCCGAGAATTAATGCCCACAACGGCGACGGTGTAATCGCGGGCATCACCAATTCCGACAGCCGCCGTCCGACGAGCAACGCGATCGCGCCCGTGCCGAGCCAGATGCCGACGAACGCCGCCGCGAATTCGAGCGCGATCAACGGGATGCCGACGATCGTGATGAAGAGCAGGATCGCGATCGGGATCAGTGCGATCACCGCCGCAATGCCGACGAACGCGGAGAAGCCGGGATGCCGCTCGACCCGGTCGAGCGCGAGCCGCATGCGCACCGGAAAGAGCAAGAAAACGAGCAGCACGATCGCGCTCGCGCCGAAGCGCATCAGCAGCGCGCGGTCCTGATGCTCGAGCGATTCGAACGCCGCCGAGTTCTGGAACCACGGCACGATCGCCGCCGCCGCGTCGCTCGCGACGCAATTCGCTTGTCCGTCGACCTCGCCGCCGTCCTCGATGATGCAGCGACCGAAGAGCGTGTTCACGTCGCCGCGGACGTGGCCGGCGACCCGCGCATCGCCGAACACGACGGTCAGGTCGCCGTCGACCGTTTCGTCCGGACCGATCGTCACGCTGTGGAAGAACACCGTCTTGCCGTGATCGAGGATGTTCGCGCCGGCGAGGCGCGGCTGGATCGCCGCGACGGCCAGCACGGCGAAGAGCACGATGACGAACGGGCGCAGGCCGGCGATCACCAGCGCAAGCGCTCCGCGATGCGCGGCCTTACCGCCCGCAGTGCGGCGATGACGGCCACCAGCACGATGCCGTCGGCGATGACGACGCCGCCGGCGACGGTGGTCCACGAGCTCACGTCGCCGCGGTCGCCGAGATGCGCGATCGCGTGCTGCACGCCGGCGAGCGCGGCGAGCACGGTGACGGAGCCGGCCAGCGCGCTGCGGCCCGCGCCGAGCACCGCATTTGGTGCGATCAGCAACGCCGCACCGGCGAGCGACCAGGCGCCGACGACGTAGGCGATCAGCGAGGCCGCCAGCGGCGTGCGCAGCGGACACGGCGGCGGCATCGCGCGCACGTCGGCCATCGTCGCGAAGGTGAAGTTCGGCGGCAGCTCGACCGTGCGCGGCGCGAGCAGCAGGCCGTCGACGACGCGCAGCTCTTCGAGCAACCCGCGGCAGCCGTCGCAGCGGTCGACGTGCGCCAGCAGCCGCGCGCGTTCGCCGGCGCCGAGCATTCCGTCGAGGAAGCGCTCGAAGCGCTCTTCACACCAGCTGCAGGTCACCAAGGCCTCGTAGCGTCCCGGGCGTGGTCGCCGCGACGGCGGCGGCTTCGCGTTCGTGGAATTTCTGCGCCAGCGCGAGCTTGCCGCGATGGATCAGCGTCTTGACGTTGCCGAGCGAGAGCCCCATCGTGGTCGCGATCGATTGGTAATCCATGTTGTCGTAGTAGCGCAGCGCGAGCACCGTGCGCGTGCGCTCCGGCAGCTCGGCCAGCGCCGCGCGCACTTCGGCCTCGGCCTCGCTGCGCAGCACGCCGCCGACCGGGTCGGCCTCGGTCGAGGGGTCGGGCACGCTGTTCTCGAGGGTCCGTTCCTCGCCCAGCTCGACCGCCGCCGGCCGGCGCTGCGAGCGGCCCAGAAACGTGCGGACGACGTTGCGGGCGATGTGATAGAGCCAGGTCGAGAACCGGCCCAGGTCGGGGTTGTACGTGCCCAGATGCGCGTAGGCGCGCAAAAACGTCTCCTGGGTCAGGTCCGCCACGTCCGACGGCGGGCGCACGCCGGCGCTGATGAAATTCGCAATCCCGCGCTTGTACCGCTCGACGAGCAATCCAAAAGCGTCGCGGTCGCCGGCCCGTACCCGGCCGACGAGTTGCTCGTCCGAAGCCTCTTCGATAACCATCCGTCCCTCTGCAAGAGTGGGCACCAATCTAGATACGCACCCCACCCCCGAAAGTTCCAGGCCCCCTGTCACCCCGAGCGTGGTCGAGGGGCGCGCCACGATCTGCAGACCGCAACGCCACAGTCGCTGTCTTTGGGAAGCGCCGTGCCCTGCGGTAACCGCTGAACGCTCGCTCGTGTGGCGTTGCCCGCGTCCTGCGGTACGACGCTGGCGGCTCGTCCCTCGACCACGCTCGGGATGACAGATAGCACGCGGGCCGCTGAAGCAACCGGGCAACGTGCTCGTAATGCGCGCAGGAGTAGCGTTGCTGGGTAGGCAGAAACTTCGCAAGGAGTACGGCCTAAAGGGGTGAGCATGGAAATTGTCATCACACTCGAGCGCGAGCCTGGCGCTCCCACGGTGGGTATCTCTTCCGACGATCCCGCGATCTACGTAGTCCGTGACGCGAGCGTCTCTGATCGGGAGCTGTTAGAGGCCTACGCCTATGCGCTAGAAGAGCATCAAAAAACTCCAGTGTAACCCCGGCTTCGAGGACCGGTGTACGTTGGAGACCCGGCCGAGAGCGACGCGAAGGCCGGTTCCGCCGCCACACCGTCGGGTTGCAACGGTGAGCGTTTAGCCGTAGCCCCATTGTCATCGCGAGCGTCGAGCGACACCCGGCCCCGAAGAACTCGGTCTACGGGCCTAGGACGGGAAGAACCACCTCAAAGCGTGAGGATTACTTGCGGCTGCGCCATGCGCGTAGAGCAAACTGCACCGCCTCGGGAGGTAAGGGCCGACCGTCTCGCGCGGCCTCTCTCTCGTCAAGCCACTGCGCAATGCTTTCGCATTGAAGTTCGTGCGCGAATGCGACCTTTCGTGCCCGCTTTGGTGTAGCCATAGCTAAATCATACTACAACAAGCTTCGGGTGACAAAAAGTGCCGGCTTCTTTAGGGGATGAACAGCGGCGCGGCTTGGTCCTTGGCGGAGATGATGGGGGTGGCGGTGGTGGGCCAGGGGATGGATAGGGCTGGGCTGTCCCAGCGGTATGCGAACTCGCGTTGGGGGTCGTAGAGCGCGCTGTTCTTGTAAGCGAGGACGACGTTGTCGCTTAGCGCGAGGAAGCCGTGGGCGCAGCCCTTGGGAATATAGAGCTGCGCGTGGTTGTCCTCGCTCAGTTCGAAGGCTTCCCACGTAAGATACGTCGGCGAATCTTTGCGCAGGTCGACGAGCACGTCCCACGCTTTGCCGCGCAGGACGTACACGAGCTTGCTGTTCTCCGGATCGCCATGCAATCCGCGCAATACGTTCTGTGCTGAGAACGAAACGTTGTCTTGGACGAACTCGTCGGTGACGCCGAGGGCCCGGTACTTCGAGGTCGCGTAGGTCTCGGTAAAAAAGCCACGCTCGTCCTTGAATACATCCGGGGAGAACAAGCGGGCGCCAAATACCGAGATATCGCGTGCTTGGAGCGCCATTGCGGCGGGGGTTGGCGTCGCCGTTCGAGCGAACCTCCGCACCGATGAGACGGATCCTGCTCGTCGGCGGCTCGGGACAACTCGGGTCCGCGCTGCGAGCCGAATTGGCGGACGACGAGATCACCGCGCCGCCGCACGCGGCGTTCGACATCGTGCGTGACGACGCGGCCGCGCTGCTCGACGGTTTGCACCTCGATCTCGTCATCAACTGCGCGGCCTTCCACAACGTCGATACGTGCGAGCGCGAGCCGGAAAAGGCGTTCGCCGCCAACACGCTGGCGGTCGACCGCCTCGCGCGCGCGTGCGCCGAGCGCGACGTCGCGTTCATGACGATCAGCACCGATTACGTCTTCGACGGCACCGCGACGCGACCGTATCGCGAAGACGACGCGCCGGGACCGCGTACCGCGTACGGCGTCTCGAAACTCGGCGGCGAGCTGCTCGCGCGGCGCAGCGGACCCAAGCACTACGTCGTGCGCACCAGCGGCGTCTTCGGCACCGTCGGCACGTCGAGCAAAGGTTACACGCTCATCGACAAGGTGCTCGGTCAGGCCGAACGCGGCGAGCCGACGCGCATGGTCGCCGACATGACGTTCGCGCCGTCGTACGCGCCGCATCTCGCCGGCGCGATCCACGCGCTGATCGATGCGCGCGCGTACGGGCTGCATCACGTGACCAATGCCGGCGAATGCACGTGGTACGAATTCGTGCGCACCGCCTTCGCCAAGGCCGGCCACGCCGACGCAGCGCTCGAGCCGGTGACGTACGCGTCGTTCCACAACCCGGTGCAGCGGCCGATGTACTCCGCGCTCGCGAACACGACGTTCGGCGCGCTTGGAATCGCCCCGCTGCCGCCTTGGGAGGCAGCGCTCGACGAGTATCTCGCGGTGCGGTGCTCCTAGCCGCCGCGCTGGCCGCGAACCTCGCGCTGCCGGCCGCGCTCGATCGCATCCTCGCCGCGCCGGCGCTGCGCGGCGCGCACGTCGGCGCGCTGGTCGAGACGACCGGCGGCCGGCAGCTCTACGCGCGTGGCGCCGACGACACGATTCAACCGGCCTCCACGCTGAAGCTGTTGGTCGGCAGCGTGGCGCTCGAACGGCTCGGTCCGGGCTACCGGTTCGCGACCGTGCTGACGCACGGCGACGGCGACACGCTGGTCCTCCACGGCGGCGGCGATCCGCTGCTGCGCCGCGCCGACCTCGATGCGGCGGCCGATGCGGTGGCGAGCGCCGGCATCGTGCGCGCGCAACTGAGTCTGGATGAATCGCACGTTGCGCCGGACGAACGCCGCGCGCCGGGTTGGGAAGTCGACGACGTGCTGCAGTACTACGCGCCGGTCGTGAACGGGCTGCCGTTCGAAGAAAACGTCCTGCCCGTCACGCTGCTGCCCGGCACCGGCGTGGGTCTGCCGCCGGCGGTGCAGTTGCCCGCGCCGTTCGTGCCGCTGGATGCGGCGCTCGAGCCGTGCCGGCCGGGACCGACGCTGCTGACGTTCACCAACGCCGCGCTCACGGTCGCCGCCGGCGGCCCCGACACGTCGGACGTCGCGCCCGGCGCGTGCGGCGACGTGGTCCTCACCGGGAACGTGCCGCTCGGCGCTCCGGCGTCCGTCGATGCGGCGGTCGATCAGCCCGAAGAGCTCGCGCTGGCGTACTTCGCCGACGCGCTGGCGCACCGTAGCGTCACCCTGCTGCCGCCGCCGCCGGCGACCGGTCCGCTGCCCGGCGTCGTCGACACGCCGTTCGCTCCGGCGCCGGTCGACGGCGTCGTTTGGCGCCACGACGGCGAGCCGCTCGGCGCGCTGCTCGCCGACATGTGGCTGCCTTCCGACAACCTGATCGCCGAAGAATTGTTGCGCGAAATCGACGTCGCCGCGAACGCGCATGCCGGCTCGCTCGAAGGCGGAACTGCCGTCGAGCGGGCCTGGCTGCGCGGGATCGGCGTCGACCCCGCGACCCTCACCCTCGCCGACGGCAGCGGTCTCTCGCAGTACGATCGCGTCACGCCGCGCGCGCTGGTCGCGATCCTGGCGCACGATTGGCACGGGCCCAACCGCGACACCGTGCTGGCCGCGTTGCCGCTCGCCGGCGTGCGCGGCGACCTGCGCGGCGCGATGCGCGGCACCCCGGCCGCCGGTCACGTCTACGCGAAGACCGGCTCGATGTCGCACGTGCGCGGGCTCGCCGGCTACGTCGTCACCCGTACGCACGGGACGCTGACCTTCGCGCTGAGCATCGACGACTGGATGGGCACCGACGCCGATTTGGCCGCGGTGCGCGCCGCCTTCTGCTCGCGCTTGGCCCAAACTTAGCCGGAACTTCCCCGCGCCGCGGGAAACCTAGACCCGATGCTCCCCGAGTTGCTTGCTTGGTTCACCGGCAAGGACGTCAACAAACGGAAATATCCGCGCAAACGGCGGCCCTATCGGGCAGCCTACAGCCTTGACGGGAAGGCCCAAAAAGCGGCGATCGGGCTCGATCTCAGCGGCGGCGGCTGCTGCATTCTGACCCAGGAAAGCGTCGCGCAAAAAGAGTTCGAGCTGCGGGCCCAGATCGAGGAGCGTCAAGTTCGCCTGCGCGCCAAAACGGTGTGGACCGACAACGTCACCCACCAAGGCCGCAAGGTCTGGCGCTACGGCATGCAGTTCACCGGCATCCCGGCGGACGACTGGGACGCAATCATCCGCTACGTTACCGACAAGCCGGTCGGCGAGACGAACAAAGCGGCCGAAGACCTCACCAAAGTTCGTCTGACGCCCGACGACACGGCGCGCCTGTTGCCGCTGGCGCTGCAAACGCGGCTGCTCAACATGCTCGTCCAGCGCGGGCGCCTCGCGCCGCTCGAAGAGCGCTCGACGCCGCTGGTGCAATACTTTTATTCGGGCATCGTGAAGCACGAAGGCAAGCCGATGCACCGGCTGATGATCCAATCGAAGGTCGCCAACAACGACGGCCAACCGGAGCTGTTCGAAACGACCTTCGTGTTCGACGACACCGGTTCGAATATCGGCATCCTCATCGAACCGCCGAAGGGTGATCCGCCGTCTCCGGCCCAATAGCGCAGCGGTGAGCAAGACCGCCCTCATCACGGGCATCACGGGACAAGACGGATCGTATCTCGCCGAACTTTTGCTGGGCGAAGGCTACCGCGTCGTCGGCATGACGCGCCGCACGTCGACCGACGTGCACGAACGTATCCAGCACATCTTCGACGACATCGAGTTCGTGTCGGGCGACCTGCTCGACCAAAGCTCGATCACGTCGATCATCTCGTCGGTCAAGCCGGACGAGATCTACAATCTCGCGGCGCAGTCGTTCGTGCCGACGTCGTGGGATCAGCCGGTGCTCACCGGCGAGTTCACCGCGCTCGGCGTCACCCGCGTGCTGGAAGCGATCCGCACGACCGATCCGCGCATTCGCTTTTACCAAGCATCGAGCTCGGAGATGTTCGGCAAGGTGCAAGCCGTGCCGCAGAACGAGAAGACACCCTTCTATCCGCGCTCGCCCTACGGCGTGGCCAAACTCTACGGCCACTGGATCACGATCAACTATCGCGAGTCCTACGATCTCTTCGCGCTCAGCGGCATCTTGTTCAATCACGAATCGCCGCGCCGCGGGAAAGAATTCGTGACGCGCAAGATCACCGACGGCGTCGCGCGCATCAAGCTCGGCCTGGCGAACGAATTGCGGCTGGGGAACTTGGACGCCCGGCGCGACTGGGGCTTCGCCGGCGACTACGTACGCGCGATGTGGATGATGATGCAGCAGGCGACGCCCGACGACTACGTGATCGCAACGGGCGTGACGCGCAGCGTGGGCGATTTCGTGCGCGCGGCGTTCGCGCACGTCGATCTCGATTGGGAGCGCTACGTCGTGATCGATCCGCGCTTCTACCGGCCGGCCGAAGTCGACATGCTGGTGGGCGATGCGAGCAAAGCGCAAGCGGTGCTCGGTTGGGAGCCCGAGACCTCGTTCGAGCGGCTCGTCGAAACGATGGTGCAAGCGGACCTGGAGCGCCTGCGGCCGTTCGCCGCGGTGTAAGCGATGCGCGTCCTGGTCACCGGGGCGACCGGCTTCGTCGGCCGGTATCTGCTCGATGCTTTGCGTGCCGGCGGATACACCCCGATCGCGCTCGGCGGCCCGCACGACGAGCCGCCGTCCGCGCGGCTGGATCTGCGCGATGCCGCCGCGGTGCGGCAGGCGGTCGACGCGGCTGCGCCGGACGCGATCGTGAACCTCGGCGGGCAAGCGTTCGTTCCGCAGAGCGTCGCCGATCCGCTGAGCACGCTGGCCGTCAACGCGGGCGGCACGGCGAACGTGCTGGAAGCGGCGCGCGCGTACCGCGACCGAGTGCAGGCGCCGCTGCGCGTGGTGCTGATCAGCAGCGCCGAGGTCTACGGCGTGCAGCGGCCCGAGCGCATGCCGCTCGATGAGAACGCGTCCCTGCGGCCCGCCAACGCCTACGCGGCCAGCAAAGCGGCGGCCGAAGCCTACGCCTTGGCCTGGCACCGTTCGTACGGCCTGGACTGCATCATCGCGCGGCCGTTCAACCACATCGGCCCGGGTCAGGACCCGCGTTTCGTCGTGCCGTCGTTCGCGCGCCAGCTGGCGCAGATCGCCGCCGGCGCGCCGCCCGTCATGCACGTCGGTAACCTCGAACCGCAGCGCGACTTCCTCGACGTGCGCGACGTGGTGGCGGCCTACGTCCTGCTGCTTGCAAACGGTCGCGCCGGCGAGGTGTATAACATTTGTAGCGGCCATCCGGTCGCCATCCGAGAGGTGCTGCGGCAGTTGATCACCATCGCCGGGGTTGCGGTCGAGGTTCGCGACGACCCGGAGCGCGTGCGCTCCTCCGACCTGCCGATCCTCAGCGGCGACGCGACGAAGCTGCGCGCAGCGACCGGCTGGTCACCGCAGTACGCGCTCGCGACCTCGCTGCGCGACATTTACGCGGCCGCCCCTTCGACAAGCTCAGGGCAGGCCCAATGATCGAGTCGAACGAGCTCGACGAGTTCGTGTTCGCGCGGCGCGGCGAGCTGCTGGCCGTGCCGGCGGTCGTCTTGGCGGCGCTCGGCCGGCCCAGCGCGTTTTCGATTGCCGTCGGCTTGCCGCTCGCGTTCACCGGTGAAGCGATCCGCGCGTGGGCGGTCGGGTATTCCGGCGTGACGACGCGTGGCGACACGGTGACGGCGCCCTCGCTCGTCACCGCCGGCCCGTACGCCTACGTGCGCAATCCGCTCTATGCCGGCAACTTCGTCACGGCGCTCGGATTTGCGATCGCCTTCACCGGCGCGAACTCCGGCCTCGCGCGCAGCCTCCTCGTCGCCGGCGCGCTGGGCACGATGATCGGCGTCTACAGCGTCGTCATCCCGCACGAGGAGCGCTTCCTGCGCGACCGCTTCGGCGCCGAGTTCGACGAGTACGTCGCCGCCGTGCCGCGCCTGGTGCCGCGCACGGCGCCCGCCGGCAGCGAGCGGGGCAGCTACGACCCCTCGGTGATCGCGCGCGCCGAGTCGCGCACGTTCGCTACCTTCGGCGCCATGTTGGTGGCGCTGGCCTTCAAGGCGCTCAAGGCATGACCGAGCACGGCCACGTCCACGATCACGACCATGGTCACGATCACGGCGCGGCCGGCAGCGGTCAATTGAAAATCGCGCTCGGCGCGACGGCCGCGATCGCGGTGCTCGAGCTCGCCGGCGGCGTCGCGGCGCATTCGTTGGCGCTGCTCTCCGACGCCGCGCACGTAACGATGGACGTCGTGGCGCTGGCGATCGCGCTGGCGGCGAGCATTCATTCGATGCGGCCCGCCAACGAGCGGCAGACGTTCGGTTTCGCGCGCCTCGAGATTCTCGCCGGCCTGGGCAACAGCGCGTTGCTGCTGGCGATCACGGTCTTGATCGTCGTCGAGGCGATGAAGCGCTTCATGCATCCCGAAATGCCCGACGGCATGCTGATGGTCGGCATCGCGACGATCGGCTTGGCGGTCAACGTCGCGATCGGCCTCATGCTGCTGCGTTCGCATGCCGGCTCGCTGAACGTGCGCGCGGCTATGCTGCACATCGGCGGCGATGCGCTCGGCGCGATTGCGGTGGTCGCCGGCGGCCTCGTGATCCTCGTGACCGGCGCGAGCTGGATCGATCCCGCCCTCTCGCTCCTGGTCTCGGCGATCATCCTGATCGGCATCGTCAACGTGTCGCGCGAGGCGATGAACGTGTTGCTCGAATCGGCGCCCGGCCACGCGCGGCTGCCGCTGGTGCGCGAGGCCATCGGCAAGTGCGACGGCGTCGTGGCCGTGCACGACCTGCACGTGTGGACGATCGGCACCGGCTCGCACGTGCTCTCGGCCCACGTCGTGCTCGACGACCGCCGCTTGAGCGAAGCGACGGCCGTCCTCAAACGCATCACCGAAGCGATGCGCGAGCAGTTCGGCATCTCCCACGTGACGGTGCAATTCGAATGCGAATCGTGCGAGGACGACGACCACGTGGTCTGCACGCAAGCCGACCCGCATTCGAGAGCCCGCCCTGAGCTTGTCGAAGGGGAGCCGGTCTCGACGCCCGGAACGTAAGCGGCCCCGGAACGTAAGGAGACCGCCCCCATGCCCACCGTCGTCCTGTCCACCGCCCGCACCCCGTTCGGCCGCCTCGGCGGCGCCCTTGCTTCGCTGTCGGGAACGACCCTCGGCGCCGACGCGATTCGCAACGCGGTCGCGCGCGCGGGGATCGACCCGGCCGAGATCGACCACGTGATCATGGGCATGGTGCTGCAAGGCGGCGCCGGGCAAGCGCCGGCCCGGCAGGCCGCCTTCAAGGCGGGCCTCGCGAAAACGACGACCGCCGAGACGATCAACAAGGTGTGCGCCTCGGGCATGGTCGCGATCGCGCACGCCGCCCGGCTGATCAACGCGGGCGAAAACGACGTCGTCGTCGCCGGCGGGATGGAGTCGATGTCGAACGCGCCGTACTTGCTGCCGGGGGCGCGCGCCGGCTACCGTTTCGGCAACGGCGAGCTGATCGACGAGATGGTGTTCGACGGTTTGACCGACGCTTATTTCGACGAGCAGATGGCGTCGCAGAGCGCGAAGGTCGCGGCCGAGCTGGGCGTGACGCGCGCGGTGCAAGACGAGTTCGCCTACCAATCGCACGCCCGCGCCCACACGGCGCACGAAGCCGGCTACTTCGCCTCCGAGATCGCGCCGATTCGCGTCGCCACCAAAGCCAAGGGCAAGATCGTGGTCGACGCGCTGCCGATCCCGGCGCGCGAGCGCGTGCCGGTGGCGGCCGGCTCCGGGGCCGGCGTCTGGAACCACGTGCCGCCGCCGCACATGATCGCCGATCCGGCGCGCTACGGTCCGTACGTGACCGGCGACGTGCCGGCCAACCTCGTCGACCGCGACGAACCGGTGCGTCCCGACGCCTCGCTCGAAGCGATGGCCAAACTCCGGCCGCTCGACAAGGACGGCACGGTGACGGCCGGCAACGCGCCGGGCGTGAACGACGGCGCGGCGGCGCTGGTGCTCGCCAGTTCGGATTACGCGCAGCGCAACGGCCTCGAAGCGCTGGCCACGATCGAAGGCCATGCGGGCGCGGCGTGGGATCCGCCGTATCTCGCGCTGACGCCAGCGATGGCGGCCCAAAAGCTGCTCGATCGCCTGCACCTGACCGCGGCCGACATCGCGGTGTGGGAGTTCAACGAAGCCTTCGCCGCCGTCGCGCTCTCCGCGGCGGCGCGGTTGGGCCTCGATCCGACGACGATCAACGTCCAGGGCGGTGCGGTCGCGATGGGGCACCCGCTGGGCGCTTCGGGCGCGCGCGTCGTCGGCACGGTCGTGCAGCAGTTGCGCCGGCGCGGCGGCGGTCTCGGCATCGCGGCGATTTGCAGCGGCGGCGGTCAAGGTGACGCCGTGCTCGTTCGCGTCGGCTAAACGCATGCGCTTGATGGTCGTCGGTGCCGGACAGATGGGCGCCGGAATTGCGCAAGTCTTCGCCGCGCACGGACACGAGGTGTTGCTCAACGACGTCGATGAAGCGCGTATCAATCGCGGCATCGAGGGGATCGCGAAACGTCTGCAACGCGACGTGGACAAGGGCCGCATGACGCCCGAGGCGCGCGGAGCGATTCTCGAGCACATCGATTCGCGCCCGCACTTCCACGATCTCGACGTCTCGCTCGCGATCGAGGCCGCGACCGAGGACTTCGATACGAAGGTCGATCTGTTCCACCGGCTCGACGAGAACACCGCGCCCGACACGATCCTCGCCACCAACACCAGCTCGATCTCGATCACCTCGCTCGGGTCGGCAACGGGCAAACCCGAGCGCGTGATCGGTATGCACTTCATGAACCCGGTGCCGGTAATGGCGCTGGTCGAAGTGATTCGCGGCATCGCCACGAGCGACGCGACCGCGCGCGCGATCGTCGAGCTGGCCTCGTCGCTGGGCAAGACGCCGGTCGAGGTGCGCGATTTCCCCGGCTTCATCGCCAACCGCATCCTGATGCCGATGATCAACGAAGCGATCTTCGCCGTGTACGAAGGCGTGGCGTCGATCGATGCGATCGATACGGTGATGAAGCTCGGCATGAACCATCCGATGGGCCCGCTCACGCTGGCCGACTTCATCGGCCTCGACACGTGCCTCGCGATCATGAACGTGCTCTACGACGGCTTCGGCGACTCCAAGTATCGCGCGTGCCCGCTGCTCAAGCAGTACGTGGCGGCCGGATGGCTCGGCAAGAAGTCGGGCCGCGGCTTCTACGATTATCGCGGCACCGTCACGGTTCCGGCCGTGGTGTGACGTCCTACGAACCGACCGGCGATCAGCGCGCGATCGGGGACCTCGCGCGCGAGATTGCCGGACGGGAGATCGCACCCCACATCGCGGGCTGGGATCGCGCGCACACGTTCCCCCGCGCCCTCTACACCACGCTGACCGACGCCGGTCTGCTGGGCTTGCTCGTGCCCGAAGCGTACGGCGGCAGCGGCGCCGACTACGTCAGCTACGCGCTGACGATCGAGGAGATCGCGCGCGTCGATGCGGGCGCGGCGGTGACGCTCTCGGTGCATTCGATGATCTGCAACGCCATCGCGACGCTGGGCAGCGCGGAGCAGCGCGACCGCTGGCTCGGCGAGCTGGCGACGAAGGATGCGCTGGCCGGTTTCGCGCTCACCGAACCCGACGCCGGCTCCGATGCCGCCGCGATTCGCGCGCGCGCCGTGCGCGACGGCGACGGCTACGTGCTCAGCGGCCGCAAGCAATGGTGCACGAACGGCGGACATGCGGCGGTCGTGATGGCGATGTTCCGCACCGGCGACGCCGGCGCCAAGGGCATCTCCGCCTTTTTGATCGACATGTCGCAGCCGGGCGTCGAGGTGGAGAAGGTCACCGAAAAACTCGGCATCCACACCAGCAACACCGTCGACCTTGTGTTCACCGATATGCGCGTGCCGGCGTCGGCGCTGCTCGGCGGCGAGGAAAGCGGCCTCGGCTCGGCGCTCGCGACGCTGGCGGCGGGCCGCATCGGCATCGCCGCGCAGGCGAGCGGCATCCTCGCCGCGTGCTTGGACGCGTCGGCGAAATTCGCGCGCGAGCGGGTGGCGTTCGGCCGCCCGATCGGGGCGTTCGAGGGAATCGGGTTCAAGCTCGCGCAGATGGCGACCGATCTCGACGCCGCGCGTTTGCTGACGTACCGCGCCGCGGCGCTGTGCGACGCCGGCGAACCGTATGCGGTCGCCGCCGCCAAGGCCAAACTCTTTGCCTCGACGGCGGCCCGCGTGCACGCCTCGGAAGCCGTGCAGATTCACGGCGGCTACGGCTACACGACCGAATTTCCGGTCGAGCGCTACTACCGCGACGCGAAGATCACCGAGATCTACGAAGGCACCTCGGAGATCCAACAACTCATCATCGCGCGCGACCTCGTCGGCCCCCTGTCATCCGGATGACAGGGGTCGCGGTCGCGATCTTCATCGCGTGCCTGGCGCTCTATCAGTCCAACGGCGACACCTACGTTTACACCTACGACAGCGCGCCGAACTCGCTGCTGGTGCTCAACGCGCTCGAGAACCACCGGCTCGACTTCGATAATTTTCGGACCAGCTATTTCGCCGGGCTCGGCGCGGCCTACGTGTTCGTCCCCGGCAAAGATGGCCGGCTGACGTCGCTCTTTCCGATCGGCACGGCGATCCTCAGCGCGCCGCTCTACGTGGCCTTCGACGTTCAGCTGCATGCGCAGCACCGCGCGATCGATCTCACGTCAATCGATTTCGAACGCGTGCGCTTGCACTACGAGAAACTGGCGGCCGGCATCCTCGCCGCGCTCGCCGCGGTTCTGCTATTTCTCTGCGCGCGCCGGCTGGCCGGGCTCGGGCGAGCGCTCGTCGTGACGGCGTTCTTCGCCGCGGGTACGGAGATGTGGACGGTCGGCTCGCAGGCGCTGTGGCAGCACGGACCGGTGAACCTGATGCTGCTGGCGATGGTCGCCGCGCTGCTGGCGGCGCTCGATGCTCGGCCTTCGCGCCGCACGCTGATCTGGTTGGTGGTCGCCGGCGTGTGTGCGGGATTTCTGCCCGTCGTGCGTCCGACCGCGCTGGTGTTTCTGGTTGCGGGCGCGGGCTTCGCGGCGTGGGAGTTTCGGCAGCAGGCGTGGGCCTTCGCGGGAGGCGCGCTCGCCGGCGTGCTGCCGGGAATCCTGTGGAACGAAGTCGCGTTCGGGACGCTGCTGGGTGGTTACGCCCAGAACGAACACAACTACGCATTCGGCCCGGCGCAATTCGCGGGTGCCGTGGCCGGCGAACTGATCAGCCCGGCCAAAGGACTGTTCGTCATCACGCCGCTCTTCGTGTTCGCGCTCGTCGGGTTGTGGCGTGTCGCGCGTTTGCACACGCCGCAAGGGCGGCTGCTCCTCGCGCTTTCCGTGGCCGCCGGCGCGCTGGTGGTGAATTACGGCTTTTACGTTCAGTGGTGGGGCGGCACGTGTTTCGGCGAGCGTTTTCTCGCCGACATCGCCGGCGTCGGCGCGCTGCTCGTCCTCTACGGGATTCCCAACCGGGCGCCCGGGCGTGCTGCATTCGGCGTGCTCTTCGCGGCGTCGATCGCGATCCAGTTCGTCGGCGCGAACGGGGAAGAGTTCGGTCGCTGGAGCGCGGTGCCGGTCAGTGTTGAGGTGCAGCCGTCGCGACTTTGGTCGCTTTCCGATTCGCCGATTCAGCGTGACGCCGAGGTCACGCTGCACCGTCTGGGGAACGGGGGCGGGCCATGAAATTGATCGAATATCAGGGCAAGGACCTCTTCCGGCGCGTCGGCATTCCGACCCCGAACGGTGTCTTTGCAACCACGCCCGCCGAAGTCAAAGCGTTCATCGAAAAGAATCCCGGTTCGTGGGTGCTCAAGAGCCAAGTGATGATGGGCGGGCGCGGCAAGGCCGGCGGCATCAAGTTCGCCGATGACGCGCAGCAAGGCGAGACGCTCGCCAAGGAACTGATCGGCAAGCACCTCGTCTCGATTCAAAACCCCGACGGCGAGACGGTGAAGTCGCTGCTGGTCGAAGAGAAGACGAACATCGAGAGCGAGGCGTACATCTCGATCACGGTCGACCGCGACGCGCGCCGGCCGGTGTTCATCTGCAGCGCCAAGGGCGGCATGGACGTCGAAGAGGTCGCCGAGCACGATCCCGGCGCGATCGTGAAGTACGAGGTCGATCCCGCGATCGGCTTTTCGCCCTACATCGCGCGCTCGCTGTTCTTCGCCGCGAAGCTGCCGGCCGGGTACGGCAAGACGTTTCCGAAGATTTGCGCCGGGCTCTACGATCTGTTCATGAACTACGGCGCCAACCTGCTCGAGATCAATCCGCTCGTCCTCACCAAAGAGGGTAACGTGATCGCGGCCGACGCGAAGGTCGACCTCGACGACAACGGATTGTGGAAACACCCCGACGTGCAAGCCTGGAACAAGGCCGCACCGTCGGATGAAGATCAGGAAGCGGCGCTGGCCATCGGTCTCGGCATGTTCAACTACAAGAAGCTGCTCGACGAACCGGGCGAACCGGCGAAGCTCGTCGGCACGATCGCCAACGGCGCGGGCCTCGGCATGGGCACGATGGACGCCGTCAAGAACGCCGGCGGCGGAGCGACGAACTTCCTCGACATCGGCGGCGGCGCGCAAGCCGAGCTGGTGAAGAAAAGCTACAACCTGGTGACGAGCGATCCGCGCGTCAAGGCGATGTTCATCAACATCTTCGGCGGCATCACGCGCGGCGATCAGGTGGCCAAGGGCATCGTCGAAGCGCTGCAAGGCAATGACGTGCGCAAGGTGCCGATGGTCATCCGCCTGACCGGCACGAATGCGGAAGAAGGCCGGAAGATCTTGGCCGAAGCCGGGTTCTTCCCGGTCGAAACGATGGACGAAGGCGCCGCCAAAGCGGTCGCCCTGACGAAAGGGAGCAACTAACCGTGGCGATCTTCCTCGATAAGAACTCGAAGGTGATCGTCCAAGGGATCACCGGGCGCGAAGGCCTGTTCCACACGCAAAAGATGCTGGCGTACGGCACGAACATCGTCGGCGGCGTGACGCCCGGCAAGGGCGGCACCAAGATCGAGAGCGGTCAGCCGGTATTCAACACGGTCAAGGACGCGGTCGACGCGACCGGCGCGACGCACTCGATCATCTTCGTTCCCCCGTTCGCCGGTGCCGACGCGCTCTACGAAGCGTTCGACGCCGGCATCGAGTTCGCGGTGTGCATCACCGAAGGGATCCCGGTGCACGAGATGCTCAAGGTCGTCGCGACGACCAAAGGCATGCGGATCATCGGCCCCAACTGCCCCGGCGTGATCTCGCCCGGCAAGTCGCTCGTCGGCATCATGCCGAGCCAGGTCTTCAAGGCCGGCAACGTCGGGATGATCTCGCGCTCGGGCACGCTGACGTACGAAATCGTCGACGGGCTCACGCGGGCCGGCTTGGGCCAGTCGACCTGCGTCGGCATCGGCGGTGACACGATCATCGGCACGTCGTTCGTCGACTGCCTGCGCGAGTTCGCCAACGATCCGGAGACGCACGCGGTCGTCGTGGCCGGCGAAATCGGCGGCGCGGCGGAAGAAGCGGCAGCGGAATTCATCGGCGCGCACATGCCGAACAAGCCGGTCGTCGCATTCATCGGCGGACGCTCGGCACCGAAGGGTGCGCGTCTGGGTCACGCCGGCGCGATCATCTCGGGCAATACGGGCACGCCGGAGAGCAAGGTCAAGGCGTTCGAAGCGATCGGTGCCCCGGTGGCCGACCGGCCGTCGGATATCCCGAAACTGCTCGCCGAGCGGCTCAAAACAGCGCGCGTCTAACACCAGCGTGCACGTCGGCTACCAGTGCGAGGAGTGCGAGGAAGCCGTGTGGCTGGCAACGACGCGCGCCGAGCTGACGTGGCTGCGCAATCGCCGCCACATCGTGCGCGAGGTGCTCAAGCACGTCAGCGGCGGCCTCGATTCGTGGATCATGGACGGCATCGAGTTCCTCGACCGCCACGACGGTCACAGCGTCGTCATCGTGACGAAGTCGCGATGACGATCGAGGCCTGGCACGATTTCTTCGTCGCGCAGGCCGGGGCGTCGGCGGCGCTGGCCGGGCTGCTGTTCGTGGCGCTCTCGATCAACATCGACCGCATCATCAAGCTGCCGTGGCTGCCGCCGCGCGCCGCCGCGACGATGCTGTTGCTGGTCGGCGGGCTGATCGAAGCGCTCGTGGCCCTGTTGCCGCCCGCGTCGCCGGCCGTTCTCGGGATCGAGGAACTGGCCGTCGGCGCCGTGGTCTGGATCGGCATCGTCCGTCAGGCGATTGCCGGCTGGAACGTTCCGGCCAAATTCGTGTTCGTCACCCGGATGAGCGTGGTTCTCGCACAGTGCGGCAGCTTGCCCGCGCTGGGCGGCGCGATCGCGCTGACGTTCGGCGTGGAAGCCGGCATCTACGGCATCGCGTTCGCCATGCTGATGTCCATCGCCATCGCGTTCTTCAACTCATGGGTCCTGCTCGTGGAGATTCTCCGCTGAAGAACACGCCCTCGGCGGTTGCGGCGCGGGCGAGTTGCGTATCAAGCGTGGCGAGCGGAAGTCCTCTGGATTTTGCGAGCGCGAGATATGCTGCGTCGTAGACGCTTAACTGATGACGCTGCGCGATGTTGATCTCGTCGAGGCTCCTCGATTCGGTTGCTTCGCCATCGGCATCAAGCGGAAGGTGACGCGTCACGCTCGAGTATACGGCCGCTGCGTCCGTGAGACGGCCCCGTCGTTCAAGCATGACGAGCGTGTTTGCGATCTCCCAGCGCCAGAGAGCCGGAACGACTGCCCGGTCGGACGCGCACGCCGCCAGGACCGCTTCTGCATAGCCGCTACGCTGGTCGGCGGCGATCCACGCGATCGCAACGCTTGCGTCGATCACGAGAATCATCGGCGGCCTTCATCGATCAACTCGCGCACCGAAATGCCGCTGAGCCGTACATCGTGCTTTGCGCGAACGGCGGCTGCGCCGGCTGCAAGTGTCGGCTTGACGATGGCGGTGAGTTCAGCAACCGGCTGCCCGTTCCGCGCAATGACAACCGTCTCGCCATGCTCGACCTCTTCAAGCAGGCGTGAGAGGGTGCTCTTGGCCTCGTGGACGTTCACGGTCTTCATGAGATTAGTCTACCATATTAGCTAAGCAACGACGAATCGGCGCCAAGCTTGCTCGCTCTGTGATACAGAGTTATGGGCGGCGCTTCCGCCCGGCAGATATGGATCCAGTTCCCTCAGTGATGAAGTTAATTGCCGGCGCAGTAGCGATAACGTCGGCATGAAGCGTAGCGATGAGCGGATTCTCACCACGCATACCGGCAGTTTGCCGCGGCCGGACGCGCTGATGAACATGGCGCTGGAGCGCAATCGCGGCGGCGACGTCCCGGAGGCGGCCTACGATGCCGCCGTGGCGCAAGCGGTCGACGATATCGTTCGCAAGCAGGTCGAGCTGGGCGTCGACGTCGTCGACGACGGCGAGCAATCGAAATCCGGCTTCATCGCGTACCTGAACGAGCGGCTGGCGGGCTACGAGCATTATCCGCCGCCGCCGCGCCGCATCGCGTTCGAGGGTTCGCGCGAGCTGCTCGATTTTCCGGAATACTACGCGCAGCACAGCGGCCCCGGCGGTCACATGAACAACGTGATCTGCACCGGGCCGATCAGCTACAAAGGCGATGCCGAGCTGCAGCGCGATCTGGCGAATCTCAAGCATGCCGTCGCCGGTCAGCCCGTGACCGAGGTGTTCGTGCCGTGCGCCTCGCCGGCGAGCGTCGAGGGCTGGCAGAAGAACAGCTACTACAAGAAAGAAGACGAGTATCTCTACGCGATCGCCGAGGCGATGCGTCACGAGTACCTGGCGGTGATCGACGCCGGCTTTCTCTTACAGCTCGACGATCCGTTTCTCGCGATGCACTACATGCTCTTTCCCGACGCCACCGTGGCGGACGTGGTGAAGTGGGGGCAACTGCGCGTCGAGGCGCTCAATCACGCGGTGCGCGGCATCCCGGCCGACCGCATCCGCTACCATACCTGCTACGGCATCAACATGGGCCCGCGCACGTCGGATCTCGAGCTCAAGCACTTCGTGAATCTCGTGCTCAGCGTCCACGCCGGCGCGTTTTCGTTCGAGGCTGCCAACCCGCGCCACGCGCACGAATGGAAGCTCTGGCAAGACGTGAAGCTGCCGGACGACAAGATCATCATCCCGGGCGTCATCACGCACACGAGCGTCTTGGTCGAGCACCCCGAGGTCGTCGCGCAGCAGATCATCCGCTTCGCGCGCACCGTCGGCCGCGAGCGCGTCATCGCCGGCAGCGACTGCGGCTTCGCCACCAACCCCGGCGGGATTCCCGAAGTCCACCCCACGATCGTCTGGGCAAAGTTCGCCGCCCTCGCCGAAGGCGCACGCCTCGCGAGCGAAACGCTCTGGAAACGAACGTAGGTCCGGCCCAAGTCCCCGACACGTCGGGCCGGCAGCGCCTCGGGCGGCAGCGCGGCATTCGTCAGGTCGTCTTCGGCGCGCAAGACGGGCTCTTGACGACGCTCGGCATCGTCACGGGAGTGGGCAGCGCCGAGAACGATCGCGCGGCGGTCTTGATCACCGGCGGGCTCGCGCTGCTGGTCGGGGCGCTGTCGATGGGCGTCGGCGAATACCTCGGCGACAAGTCGGAACGCGAGGTCGTGCAGAGCACGATCGACTTCGAGCGTAACGAGATGCGTGAGCTGCCCGACGAAGAGTTCGCCGAGCAGATCGAGTACTACACGCTCAAAGGCTTCACTGCCGACGAAGCACACACGATCGTCAACCGGCTGAAGCAGAATCCCGACATCTGGCTGCACGAGATGGTGCGCGATGAGTTCGGCATCGATCTCCGCGAAGCCGAAAGCCGCGGGCTGCGCGCACCGCTGGCGATGGCGGCATCCTTCACGGTGGGCGGCGTGCTGCCGGTGCTCGCCTACGCCGTTCCGCTGCCGCTCGGCACCGCGATGTGGGCCGCTCTGCTGCTCGCCGTCGTCGCGTTGTTCGGCATCGGCGCATTTGCCGCGAGTCTCACGAAGCGCAACCCGTTCGCGAAAGGCCTGGAGATCGTCGCCTTCGGGGCGTTTGTGTTCGGCGTGGCCTGGGCGGCGGGGCGGTTCATTCCGCCGCTCTTCGGGCACGCGCCGGTCAGCGTCGGCGGATAGCGCATCCCGTCCGGCTAAGGTAAGGCGTAGGATGCGAAATTTGATCGTGCTCGTCGCCGCAGTCGCTATCGTGGTTGCCTCATCGCTGGCGTTCGCTCCGGCGGTGCGGGCGGCCGCGCCGCCCGACGGCAAGGCGCTCTTCAGCGCGAAGTGTTCGGCCTGCCATCAGGCGACGGGTCTCGGCAACGGTCCCTATCCGCCGCTGGCCGGCAATCCGGACGTCAACAACCCGGATACGTCGGGGTTGATCGCGACCGTGCTCAACGGCCGCAGCGGGCCGATCACGATCCTCGGCCATACCTATAGCGGAACGATGCCGGCGTGGCGCGGACAACTCGCCAATGCCGAGATCGCCGCGGTGTTGACCTACGTGCGCTCGGCCTGGACGAACAAGGCCGCGGCCGTCAGCGAAGATCAGGTCGCGGCCGCGAACCAGCCGATCGCGGTCAGCGGCGCGGACCTCTTCGTCGCGAAGTGCGCGACCTGTCACCAGGCCAACGGCCAGGGGACCGCGGCGTACCCGCCGCTGGCCGGCAATCCGGACGTCACGGCGACCGATCCGAAGTCGATGATCGCAACGGTTGTGAACGGCCGCAGCGGCCCGCTGGTGGTCGCGGGTACCACCTTCAACGGCAAGATGCCGACTTGGAAGGGCCAGCTTTCGAATGCCGACATCGCCGCGGTGGTCACGTACGTGCGGGGCGCGTGGAGCAACAAAGCCTCGGGCGTAACGGAGCAACAGGTCGCGAGTTCCGGTCCGGCCGTTTCGAGCACCGTCGGCATGTCGGTCTTCGCGAACAAATGCGCGGCCTGTCACCAGGCCAGCGGCAAGGGCGGCGCGGGCGGCCTCTACCCGGCGCTGGCCGGCAACGCCGATGTCAACGCCCCCGATCCGACCAGGATCCTCTCGACGATCGAGCACGGCAAGAACATCATGCCCTCGTGGAAGGGCCAGCTCTCGCCGGCCGACCTCGCCGCGGTTGCGACATATATCCGGTCCGCCTGGGGCAATAAGGGTGGTCCGGTGAGCGAAGGCGACGTCGCCGCGATCAAGTAACCTCGCGCAATCTACGCAGAACCTTCACGCTGCCTTCTTGACCGGCCGGTAACCTCGGCGCACCGCACTTCTCTTTGGGAGTCTCTCTGCCGTGAAGTCCCGCCGTCTTCCGCTCGTTATCGCAGCTGCCACGATCTTGCTGCTGCTGACGAGCATGTTCTATGCGCCGAAAGCGTCGAACGCCATGCCCGAATTCGCGCAGGCGACGGGGCTGCAGTGCAGCGCATGCCACACGATGGTGCCGCTGCTCAACGCCTACGGCCGCTACGTGCAACGCACCGGATACGCCGCCATCGACCGGTCCGCGCTGGCGAAAACGTTTCCGATCTGGGTCGGCGAACAGGTGAACTACGATTCGACGGCCGGCAATCAATCGGGAACGCCGCAATTCGACGGCGGTAACTTGGCCGTGCACGCCGTCGGCTACGCGATGCCGGACGTGACCTATCACATCCAGCAGTGGCTGTATGCGGGCAGCCAAAGCGGCGGGCTCGACACGGCCTGGGTCGCCTATCACCCGAGCTTCCTCAACGACGTCCACCTGTTTGTCGGCAAGATCCAAAACCCGGCGCCCTCGCCGTACAGCCAAACCTCGGATATCGACGGTCCGCTGGCATCGAGCACGGTCGTCGGCGAACACGATTACGCCGCAACCTACAACAACCGCTGGGGCACGAAGGTCAACTACGTCGGCAACAGTTTCAGCGTCGAAGCGGGCTACTTCCTGACCAGTGACGACCTCAACGGCATCAGCGACTTCTCACCCGGCGACAAGACGTTCCAGTGGAAGGTCTCGCTGGCGCAAGCGAAGTCGCCGTTCGAGGTCGGGGTGTTCGGCAGCAACGGCTCGCTGCCGGTCAGTACCGGGCTCGACGTCTACCAGTCGCAGGCCGGCTACGTCCAGCTCGATCCCAGCCAAAACTACCGCCCCGGCGTGCAACTGATCTACCAGCGCGAAAGCGACAGCAATCCCGGCATGGACCCCAACGGGAATCAGTATCTGCCGGCATCATCGTACGGTTTGAGCTACGAAGTCTCCGAGCTGGTTCTCAAGGGCAACGTATTGCTCGGCTACCGCCACGATTCGAACAACGCCGGTATCACCGGCAGCTACCTCAACGGAAACTCGGTGAACGTGGCCTTCAACATCCCGATCCCGAAGTTTCCCTACCTCCACGCGTACCTGGAATCGAATCTCGGCGGCAACTCGGCGCTGGCCGGAACCACCGGCGGCCCTCAATGGAAAGGCATGCTCTGGCTGACGATCCCGCTCGTCCTCAACCCGTAGCGCGCAAAACCGCGCCCTGATGCGGGCATAAAAAAAGAGCCGTGCTTGATACGGCTCTTTTTGCGTGGCTCAGGCCGCTAGAATCCTGAGCTTGTCGAAGCGTTATTGCGGGATGCGGAGGTGCTCGCCGGGGGCGATCCCTGCGCCGTTGAGGTGATTGACGGCGATGATCGCGTCGACCGTGGCTTGGATGTCGCCGCCGGGAGCGGTGCGGGCGTCGGCGAGGTTCCAGAGGCTATCGCCCGACCTGACCGTCACGGTCGTGTAGGTCACCGGCTTGGCGGCGTGGAGTTGCGTGGCGGAGAGGGCCGGGAGCGTGACCACGAGGCTGAGGCCCGCGATCGCGATCAGCGGCATCAGGGTGAAGCGTTTTCTCGACGGTCCGCGCATTTCTCGTGTACTCCCTAGATATTGTGCCAAACGCTTGTTCGTCCACCAGATAGTACCATTCGGACCGGGCAAGCGTCAAGGTGCCTCTCGAACATACGTTTGCATTCCGGCCCGCATTCGTGCTAGGATCGGACGCAATACGGGCAGCGTGCACCAACGCTGTGCCTACTGGGTGGCACTACCGCAAGGTCTGCCGCCGATCGGAGGTACCATGATCGATCGAGGAACGACCGAGAAGCAGCTGCGCATCCTCGACGTGATTCGCGAATTCACGGCCGAGATGGGCTACCCGCCGTCCGTCCGCGAGATCGGCGAACGGGTCGGGCTCTCGTCGTCGTCGACCGTCCAGAGCCACCTCAAGACCCTCGAACGGCGCGGGCTGCTGCGCCGCGACCCCACCAAGCCGCGCGCCCTGGTGCCGGCCGACATGGTGCTGCGTGCGGTAGCGCCTCCGGCCCGCCGCGAGTCCGGCCCCGAGACGATCTCTCTCCCGATCGTGGGCCGGGTCGCGGCCGGCGTGCCGATCACGGCGGCCGAGAACCTCGAGGACACGTTCGTCCTCCCGGCCAGCTTCGTGCGCCGCAACGGCGCGTTCATGCTGCGCGTCAAGGGCGATTCGATGATCGACGCGGCGATTCTCGACGGCGATCTGATCGTCGTGGAACCGCAGCCCACCGCGCAAAACGGCGAGATCGTCGTTGCGATGATCGACGGCGAGGCGACGGTCAAGCGTTTCTACCGTGAAGCGGGCCGGATTCGCTTGCAGCCGGAGAATCGAGCCATGGAGCCAATCTACGTCGACGATGTTACGGTCGTCGGACGCGTCGAGGCAGTCGTCAGGCGACTCTGAGCCGGTCCTTGTTCAAGGTCTAGGCTGGCTCGAACGGCGCGTTACGCCGTTCGCCCAGCGCTTCGGCAACGCGCCGGCGGTGTCGGCTCTGCGCGAGGCGCTGCCGATCAGCTTCGGCGGTTTGCTGATCGCGCTGGCCGTGCTGATCGTCTTCTTCGAGCCGGGCTCGTTCGTGAACCGGCTGAAGCTGAGCATTCCGGGCGCGTTCGCGCTGATGTCGATCGCGCTGCTGCTGATCCTCGCGCTGCGTCTGGCGCAACGGCTCGCGCTGCCGATCGTCGCCGTGATCGCGGCCGCCGCGTGCGCCTTCGGCTTCGCGCTGCCGCGCGCGGCGTGGAAGTCGTTCACCGTGCTGGCCGCCACGCTCGGAACCTCCGGGCTCTTCACCGCGATCGTGTGCTGTCTCTCGGCCGCCGGCGCGATCGTGTTCGTGCGCCGGCGCATTCCGGGCACTGCCGGTACGCTGGCCGGCGTCGCACTGGTGGCGGCCGTTTCGCTCGCGCTGTTCGCGGCCGGCATTTCGATCGCGGCGCTGCTGGCCGGCTTGCTCGCCCCGTTGGGATTTCTCGGCGACACCTTCGTGGCGCTGTTGCTCATCGCCGGCATCGAGTCGCTGCTGTGGCTGTTCGGCATCCACGGTCCGGCGTTGCTGGCCGCGATCGTGTTGCCGGTGTATCTGAACTTTCAAGTGCAGAACACCGCGGCGTTCCACGAACACCAAACGCTGCCGCACCTGGTGGCGGTGTCGACGTTCATGTTCGTCTTCCCCGGCGGTTGCGGCGCGACGCTGCCGATGGTGCTGATCATGCTGCGCAGTCGCGTCCCGCGTTTGCGGACCTTCGCCTACGCCGCGTTGCTGCCGTCGCTGATCAACACCAACGAACCGGTGATGTTCGGGCTGCCGATGGTCTACAATCCCGTGCTCGGCATCCCGTATTTGCTGGCGCCGCTGGCGCTGGTGTGCACGACCTACGCCGCGCTCTCGCTGCAGCTCGTGCGCGCGCCGATCTATTACTTGCCCTCGACGTTGCCGCTGTTCTTCAACGTCTTCCTGACCACGCTGGACTGGCGCGCGGTCGTGCTGCTGGCGGTGAACGTGATCGTCGCCGGTGCGATCTACCTGCCGTTCGTGCGCATGTACGAACAGATGGAGCTGGCCAAACCGTGATCGAGTCGATTCTCGGCGAGCGCCGGATCGGCGCCGCGGTGCGCGCCGCGGCGGAGACCGCGCTGCCGCGATTGCTGCACGAAGATCCGCGGCGGCGCGCGGTGCGCATGCGCGTGCTGGAGGCGTTTCTGGCCGAAGGCGTGGCCGAGAGCGACCTCGCGGGTTCGACCGGCTACGGCTACGACGATGCCGCGCGCGAACGCTACGAATCGCTGCTGGCGCGCGTGTTTCGTGCCGAACGCGTGCTGGCGCGGCTCTCGATCGTCAGCGGCACGCACGCGATCGTGGCGGCGCTCGACGCGCTGCTCGTTCCGGACCAGTTGCTGTTGTGCGCGAACGGCGCACCCTACGACACGCTGCGCTACGCGCTGGCCGAAGCGCCCCACGCGCTCGTTGCGCGCGGCGTCCGCTACGCGGAGGTCGAACGCACGCTCACCGGCGACACCGACCTCGGCGCGCTGATCGACGCGCTGCGCAGCGATCCGCCCGCGGTGCTGTTCGTTCAGCGCTCGCGCGGTTACGCGAGCCGGCGTTCGCTCTCGATCGACGCGATCGAACGGATCGTCGATATCGCCAGCGAGCACGCTCCGGCCACGATCGTCTTCGTCGACAACTGCTACGGCGAGCTGGTCGAGGAACGGGAGCCGCTGGAGATCGGTGCCGACGTCATCGCCGGCTCGCTGATCAAGAACGTCGGCGGCGGTTTGGCCCCGACCGGCGGCTACATCGCCGGCCGCGAGGAGCTGCTGGACCGCATCGCGGCGCGCGTGTTCGCCCCCGGCATCGGCGCCGGCCTCGGGCCGAGCCTGGGCCTGGGCCGCACGCTGATGCAGGGCTTGTTCTACGCGCCGCTGGTGGTCGGCGAGGCGCTGCGCGGCCTCGACTTCGCCGCCTCGCTGTTCGCGCTGCTCGGCTTCACGGTCGATCCGTTACCGGGCGAGCTGCGCACCGACATCGTGCAGGCGATCCGCCTGGGCTCGCGCGAGCGGCTGATCGCGTTCGCGCGCGGGCTCCAGACCGCGCTGCCGATCAACGCGCGGTTCATGCCCGAACCGGGCCCGGTGCCGGGCTACGTCGATCCCGTGATCATGTCGAGCGGCTCGTTCATCAGCGGCTCGACGATCGATCTGTCCTGCGACGCGCCGCTGCGCGCCCCGTGGGACGTGTATCTCCAAGGCGGGATCGTCGCCGAGCACGTGGCGCTGGGGGCGATGCTCGCCGCCGACGCCGTTTATTCAGGCACGTCTTCGCCCATGAATCCGTAGAAGTAGTAGGTTACGCCATCGTCGGTCTGGAGCGCGATCCGTGTTTCTTCCACCCGCAAGTCCGTGATCGTCCGGCCGACCAGCCGCCGCAGCATCGCGCGGGCCTGCATGAGCTCGGCTTCACGCAACCCCTCGGGATCGATGTCACTGGCCAGGTCTTCGGTCATAATGTCTTTTCGTTGGGAGAGGACCGCCGGTCGCGCGCGGGCGAAGGCGGGCCGTGATGTATGTCTTGGAAGTGATGAGTGGCCCGCTCGATGGGAAGACGTGGTCGTTCGAACGCGAGATCACCATCGGCCGGGACGACGCCGTTGCGGGCGCCTGCATCACCATAGATCGGTATATTTCCCGGAAACATGCGAAACTCTACGAGGAAGCAGGCGACCTTCAGCTCGCCGATCTCTCCAGCCGCAACGGCACCCAGGTCGACGGCCGAGCGGTCGCTTCCCCGCAACCCTTGGCCGTCGGCCAGGCGTTCACGGTCGGGCGAACGATCCTGCGGGTGATCAAAGGCTGACATGTTGACCCTTCGGACTGCCGCGGAAGCGGCACAGGCGGCGAGCCGGCTGGCCCGTCCGCTGGCGCTCGTCCCGACGATGGGCGCGTTGCACGCCGGCCA